>Ga0068864_100003171_pt1 | contig 13602 bp, 12 predicted proteins | sample KBSSwiS72_FD_66586 | JGI IMG/M metagenome (GOLD analysis project Ga0068864, IMG submission 66586) | Switchgrass rhizosphere microbial communities from Kellogg Biological Station, Michigan, USA - KBS Switchgrass S7-2 | ecosystem: Host-associated > Plants > Roots > Rhizosphere > Soil ... | reverse complement strand
GTCGGCCTCCTGGCACAGCGCCGCGTACCGCGCCATCGCGTGGGCGTTGGCGTCGATCGCGAAGTTGGTGGGCGTGCCGTCGCCGATGATGATCGTCGCGCGCCACTTCGCGAAGCGCGCCCCGAGCTCGCGGTACTCCGCGAGCCGCTCGCGCAGGCCGTCCAACCCCTCGGTGACGGTCTCCCCCGGGAACAGCGCCAGCGGCTTTGCCCCGGTATCCACCTTGATCCCGGGGATCGAGCCCGCAGCCTCGAGCACCTTGACGAAGGGCACGCCGTCGTCGGTCGACTGCCGGATCGTCTCGTCGTACAGGATCACACCACTGATGTGCTCGCCGAGGCCCGGCGTCGTGAACAGCATCTGCCGGTAGGCGCGCCGCGTGTCCTCGGTGCTCTCCACGCCGATCGAGTCGAAGCGCTTCTTGATGGTGCCCGTGGACTCGTCGGCGGCAAGGATCCCCTTGCCGGGCGCCACCAGCGCCTCAGCGGTCGCGTGCGTGGTGTCCGTCATCGCTGGATCGTCCCTCCTTGACCTTGGCTTGGACCTTGGCCCTGGCTCTGCCTCGGGCGCGGCGATCGGGGTCGCCGGATGATCGATCGAGCGTAGTGCGTTCGGGCATCCCCCGACCACAGCCGCGGAACCCCCCTCAGGGTGACCGGAACCCACGCCGATGCACCAGTCATGCTGCAGGGGGTACGGTCCACGGTGCGCACGTCGTGGGTGTCGGTGACGCTCGCGGCGGCGCTCGGTGTCACGATGCCGCTCGCGGCCACGATGGCCGGGACGGCGGTGGCCGCACCGATGCCCGCACCGAGCGTGGTCGTCGCCGCCGGTGGCACGCATCCCGGCGCGGTGCACGACGCGCCGCCGCCACGCCGCACGGGCCACCCGCGCGGTGCGCACGCCGATCGCCGGACGGGCGGCCCCACCGCGCCGCCGAAGCCGAGCCCGTGGCTACGGGCCAGCGTGCTCGTGCACGTGCCGGTCGGCGGCATCGCGGCTCACCGCGATGCCTCGTCGTCTTCACCGACGGTCGGCACGGTCGTCGCGGCTTCCAAGTACTACGGCGTCCCGATCGTGCTCAAGATCGACGCGACGAACGCCGCCGGCACCTGGGGTCGCGTGGAACTCCCCTACGTGTGGCCGCGCCGGCAAGGGTGGATCCCGCTCGCCCACCTGTCGCGCGAGCAGACCTTCCTGCACGTCGACGTCGACCTGTCGCAACACCGCGTGCGCGTCTACAAGCACGACGACCTCCTGTACTCGGTGCCGGCCGCGATCGGCTCGCCGAGCTCCCCCACCCCGCCGGGTCATTACGTCGTGACCGACCGCGTGCCGTTCCCGGCCGGGAGCGCGCTGGGTTCGTTCGCGTTCGGGATCAGCGGCATCCAGCCGCATCTGCCCGCGGGTTGGAGCGGCGGGAACCAGCTGGCGATCCACGGCACGAACGATCCGTCGTCGATCGGAACGAGCGCGTCGGCGGGCTGCGTCCGCGTGAGCGAGTGGGCGCTCGAACGGTTCGAGCCGCTGCTTCGGCTCGGCACGCCCGTGGTCATCCATGGGTGAGGCGGTAGACGCCGCCGTCGAGCGACGTCACGTACAGCTCCCCGTCGGGACCGGCGCCGAACGAGCTGACGTTGGGAAGCGAGACGCCGAGCGGCTGGTGCGTCACCGACCCGTCGGGCTGCAGGCGAAGGGCCTGGAGCGTGCCTTCACAGAAGTCCGCGAACACGTAGTCGCCGACGAGCGCCGGGATCGCGGACCCGCGGTAGACGTCGCCGCCGATCACCACGCAGCCGCCGGTGGCGTGGGAGTACTCGTAGACCGGCGGCACCGCTCCGGCCGGCGCGGCCCCCGCGTAGCGGTGTGTGCCCTCCAGCAGGTTCCACCCGAGGTTCGCGCCGCCCGGTGAACCGGCCGGAAGCCGGTCGATCTCCTCCCACGCGCTCTGCCCGACGTCCGCGATCCACAGGTCGCCCGTGGCGGGGTCGAACGAGTAGCGCCATGGGTTCCGCAAGCCGTACGCCCAGATCTCAGGTCGCGCTCCCGGGTCCCCGGCGAACGGGTTGTCGGCGGGCACGCGGTACGGCTCGGGGCCTGTCGGCGTCGGTCGGATGCGCAGCATCTTGCCGAGCAACGTGCCGAGCGACTGGCCGTTGCCGTGCGGGTCGCCGCCGCTTCCACCGTCGCCGAGACCGACATAGAGATCGCCATCAGGCCCGAACACGAGGTCGCCGCCGTTGTGGTTGTCGAAGGGCTGCGCCACGAACAACACCTGGCGACGTGACGAGCGGATCGCGCGATCACCGTGCATCGCGTAGCCGACGATCCGGGTGTCGCCCTCGACGTCGGTGTAGTTGACGTAGAGGTACTGCCCGTCGGGCGAGAACGCCAGCCCGAGCAGGCCCTGCTCCCCGCCGAGCGAGACATCGTCGGAGAGGTCGAGCACCGGTCGGCTCGTCACCCGGCCGTCGCGGATCGCGACCACACGGCCCGTCTTCTCCGCGATATAGAGGGAGGGGTCGCCGCGGCGGATCGCGATCGCCAGCGGCTGTTCGACGGCGGCCACCCGTGTCAGCGCGACCCGGACGGTGTCCGGCGCCTCGGAGACGGACGGCGCGGCTTCATCCCCTCCCGATGTGCACGCCAGACCGACGAGCGAGACGGCGACGAGGAACCCTGCGGTCGCTCGAGGTCGCGCACTCACCTCGCCGATGGTACGAAGCGATCCGTCGTTACGCGCCGCGCCGCGCGCGTCGGCGCTCGATCAGCACGAACATCGTCACGGCAACGACGAACATCGTCAGTGCAGCGAGCTCCCACGGCGGGATCCATCCGGACGGGAGCGCGACGGGTGCATCCACCGTGCCGGCCGAAATGATGCGCGGGCCCTTCGCGACGTCCTCAACGGGAACCACGGGGCCCGCGGCCGTCACGGTCGCCGTCGCCTCCCCGTGAGCTTTGCCGTTGCCCACCACAACCGCGCCCACCATTCCGGGGTGGTACGTGCACACGTATGGGTACACACCCGGACGTTCGAAGCGGTAGGTCACGTCGTGGTGGCCGCGAACCTGAGAGAACGAGCCCCACACGGCGTTCGCACCGAGCACCACATGGGCGAACCCGTCCCGGTTGGCGAACGTCACCGCCTGCCCCGTGTGGATCCGCAAGACCGTCGGCAGGAAGCAGAAATCCTTGATCCGCACCCCGGTCCCCCGGGCATCTGAGACCGGACGGCCGCACCCGCCTCCGCCGCTCGCCCCGGCGGCGATCGGCTCCGCGCCCACCAGCGCCAACGCTGCAGCCGTCATCACCAAGCCTGCGACCAACCGTCGCATCGAACCACCTCCCTCATCCCTCTCCTTCGACGACCGGGGACGATCGTCCCGAGTTCCCCCCGCACGAAGGGAACCGCCCAGCCACCGCGGCGGTCCGTAGGGAAGGCTCGGTGGCGAGGACCGGGCTACGCTGTCGCGACCACAGGAGGCGAGGGGTCACCCGATGCGCGACCCGGATCCACGGACGGTCCAGCAAGCACGGGCGGGTGACCTCCGCGCGTTCGAGGAGCTCGTCCGCCTGTACCAGGCCGAGGTGTTCCGCTTCGCGTGGAACCTCACGCGCGACCGCACGCTCGCCGAGGACGTGACCCAGGACACGTTCCTGCGGGCGTTCCGCTTCATCCACGGCTATCGAGGCGCCCAGCGGTTCGGCTCGTGGCTGTTCGCGATCGCCCGGAACTGCTCGATGGACGCGTTGCGCAAGCGCGGCACCGTTGCGGAGCACGACGCCCGCGAGGCCCGCTCGACGCCCGACGCCTCGACGCGCGCCGAGCTCGACGCGGCGCTCGCCGCCGTGTCCTCGGAGCACCGCGACGCCTTCCTCCTCGTGGAGGTCTTCGGCCTCAGCTATCAGGAAGCCGCCGACGTGCTCGGCGTCGCCGTCGGCACCGTGAAGAGCCGGATGTTCCGCGCGCGCCGCGCCCTGTGCGCCGCGATCGCGGTCGACGACGAGGAGGCCCAGTGAACTGCCGGCGCGCGCAGCCGCTCCTGTCGGCCGCGATGGACGGGGCGCACCTGTCGAGCGCGGAGCGGCGCGCGGTCGAGGCACACATCGCGAACTGCGCCGACTGCACCACGTTCGAGCGGCGGGCACAGCTGGTGCGGACCGCGGTGCGGGTCCGGGCCGCCGAGAGCGTTCCCGATCTCACCGACCGGATCATGGGGGCGGTGGCGCGCGGGTCGGAACGACCCGCGCGCCGGTCCGTGCCTCGGCGGCCGGTCCGAGCGCGTGCGGTGGTGCCGGCGATCGCTGCCGCGATCGCCGGCCTCCTCGTCGGGAGCCTCGTGGTGGGGGGCCCGTGGCGGCCGCATCCCCAGACGGCGTGGGCGAGCGAGATCGAGCAGGGCGTGCGCCGAGCCGCGCCGTCGATCAACGCCTTCCAGGGCTCGTACACGATCATGGAGCGCGGCCTCGCGCCTGAGGTCCCCGAGCGGACGCTGACGATGGACGTCGGGTTCCTCGCGCCCCAGCGGTTCCGCCTCGACGTCCACGACGACACGGTCTATCCCTCCAGCGCATGGACCCCGACGAACCTCACCTACGTCGAGAACATGCCGGCGACGTACCTGTCCGGGCCGAGCGGCTGTCTCGGAACGATGCGGCCCGTCGACTGCTCGCCCGACACGACGATCGCCAGGGTGCCCTACTCCTCGGCGCCGCCCCTGCCCGCCGACCTGATCGTCCCGCTCGCGACGCTCGGCTCCCTGGAAGGGGTGCAGGTGGTCGGTGAGGCGCAGATCGACGGGCACGACACGGTGCAGGTCGAGATGCCGTTCTCGCGCGCCGGTCCCCTGTTTCCGTTCCTGTCGCTGGGGGGCACGTGGCGCCCGTTCTTCGCGGACGATCGCGTCACGGTCTGGCTCGACACCACCGGGTGGTATCCGGTCGAGATGCAGATCGCCCCATCCGCCGACCCCGAACGACATGACTGGGAGATGCGGTTCGGCTTGCCGCGCGAGCCGACGGACACGGCGATCCTCGACGTGTCGTTGGCCTCCGTGTCCGACGCGCGTCCGGACCCGGCCGCGTTCCGGATCCGCGGCCGCGACGTCGTCTCGCCTGCCGACATGGAGCGGGCATTCGGCTACGCGCCCGCCGAGCCCGCCGAGCCGGCACCGCTCAGCCTGGTCGCGGCGACCGCTCCGGGGAGCGCACCGTCGGCACCGACGTCGGTCCTGCTGTACGCCGACGGGCTCGACTACCTTCGGGTCGCCGAGGACCGGCGTTGGTCCGGGCCCGGACCCTTCGGCTCGATCGGCTTCGACGCCGAACAGGTCGAGCTCCCCGCCGTCGGTCCGGCCCTGTACGAACCCGCCGGCGACGGGCTCGGCCGACGCCTGGCGATCCACACCGCGACGACCGACCTCTTCCTCGAGTCGAACCTGTCGCGCGACGACCTGTTCGCGATCGCCTCGACGATCGGCGTCGAGGCGGCGCCGCTGCCCGCGCGATGGAGCGTCGTCCATGCCGGCGCGTTGACCGCCATGCCGGCGGACCCACGAGCGAGCCTGCGGGCGATGGGACTCGACGTGACATCCGTGTCGATGCCCGAGGGCTACGTCCCGGTGAGCGCGACCCGGTCGCTGGAACGGGGCGCAGACGTCGGCGTGACCGTCACCTTCCGGCAGGACACCGATGCCGCTGGCCCGGTGCAGCTGCACATGGGCACGATGCGCGAACGGGTGATCGACACCGCGCCCGATCCCGAGCGCGTGTCGATCGGGACCGTCACCGGGCGCTACTCCGCGAGCGGGGCGGAGCTCTCGTGGACCGACGCGGGGCGGTCGTGGTCGGTCCAGGGCGATCTCGACCTCGCGCAGCTCGTGGCGATCGCGTCCTCAGTGGTCGGGGCACGCCGGTGACGCGCAGGGTCGTCGTGATCGCGAGCGCTGCCCTGCTCGGCGTGGTCGCCGGCGCGGGGCTGACGATGGCCGTGCAGCGGGACACGCGCGCCCCGTCACCCGGGCCGGCGCGCGCCCTCGCCGCGCCCGCAACCACCCCTGAGACACCCTCGGCCTTCCTGGTGTGGGTGCCGCGTGGGCTCCCGCACGGTTTCGCGTCGACGGTTGCGACGGTGCCGAAGATCGCGGCGACCACCGTCGTGGCGGAGGACGACACATGGCTCCGCCGCTCGTGGACCGCCGGAGGCGAGCCGGTCGACGATCCACCGGCCGGGTACCGGATCCCGATCGACACCGCGGCGGTCGACCCGGCGACGTTCGCCGCGTTCGTGCCGCCGGCCGACCGGCCCGACGTCGCGTCGTTGAGCCAGGGGGCGGCGATCCTCGGGGCGACGTCGGCCGCCCTCCGTGGGCTCGGACCGGGCAGCGTGCTCGACGTCGGCGGTCAGACGCTGCGCGTCGCCGCCGTCCTGCCCGACCAGTTGGTCGGGGCCGCCGAGCTCGTCGTCTCCACTCGGACGGGCGCGCGGATCGGCGTCGAGCACGACCGCTACATGCTCGTCCAGCCGTCGCGCGGCCGCCGGATGACGCCCGACGCCTTCCGCGCACGGATCGCACGGTTCTTGCCGGCGAGCCTCGAGATCAACCGCGCGGTCCAGGTGCGGGCTCCGGGCGACACGCCCTTCTTCCGCGCAGGCGACGCCGTCCTGCCGCCGGTCATGGTCAAGACCTTGTTCGGCGAGTTCGCGGCACGTCGAGGGCGCCGGCCCGGCACGCTCCAGATCGATCCGGCGTGGACGGCCGCTCACCTCGTGACGACGCACGTCCCGTTGCTCGGGCAGGTGACGTGCAACCGCCAGATCGTTCCGCAGCTCACGTCCGCGATGCGACAGGTCAAGCGACGGGTACCCGCGAACGCGGTGCGGTCCTACGACGGGTGCTACGTGCCGCGGTTCATCGGCTGGAGCAACGAGAACATGCTCTCGTACCACACGTGGGGCATCGCGTTCGACCTGAACGCCCAGCAGAACGTGCGCGGCGAGACGCCGCGGCAAGACCCGCGCCTGGTGCGGATCCTCGGGCGGTACGGCTTCGAATGGGGCGGGACGTGGATCGTCCCCGACGGGAACCACTTCGAGTTCCACCGCACGGTGCCAGCGGGCGCGTGAGCGTCAGGCGGGGTGCTCCGCCGCGAACGCCTCGAGGTCGGGCCAATGGTCAGGGTCGTGGCGGAACGGACCGAGCTCGCCGCCGAGCGTGCCGCCGAGCTGCGCAGCGACCGTGCCGTCGTCGCCCGCGACCGGCGACGAGGACCATCGCTCGTCGCTGATCGCTCCGAACCGCTCGACCATGCGGGCGTGCGTGGCGGCGGCCGAGGTCCGGGTCGCGTCGGCGGTCGCGGGGGCCTTCCGCTCGACCTGGCGGCGGTTGTACTCGTCGGTGCCGAGCGCCTGGAGCTGCGCGCCGATCGGCGCCCGCTCACCGCGATCCCAGGCGTCGAGCGCCTCGAGGGCGTTCTCCTCCCAGGTCTCGAGGTGACCCACAAGATCCTTGGGCGACCAGGTTCCACCCCCGAGGCCGGCGGTCTCGAACGCGGCCGGGTCGATCGACGCGAGCAGCGCGTTGGTGCGGTCCCGATCCTCTCGTGCAAGGCGGATCGCGTCGGTCTTGCCCGGGACGTCGTCTGCCATCTTCCGAGCCTACGCCTGTCGACGCCAGACGTCGGCGGCCACCAACTCGGGCACGAGCGTCTCCGTGAGGAGCGCCACGTCTGGATCATCGTCGCCTCGGTACCGGACGCCCCCGGACACGGCGCCGACCGACAGGAGCCGGCCGCCGCGCTCATCGATCCATCGCGCAACGTCGTCGTCGAACCGCGAGCCCGCGAACCGCACGGCGCGATAGTCGAGCGGCCTCGTCAGGTACACGTCGACATGGAGCCAGTCGCCGGTCTCGCACGCGTCGGCCGCCAGGCGCGGCCCCTCGCGGAACATCAGCGCGCCCTGCTCAGCAGAGCTGATCCGTTCGTCGGGCGCGAGGACGAACACCGAGCCGGTGTCACCGACGACGTCGACGGCACGCGGCAACCACGAGGCGCGGTCGCCGAGCAGCTCCTCGGTCGCATCGGCCGCGCGGTGTGCGGCGTCCGCGGCGCGCCGCGCGTCGAGCACGGCGAGCAAGACGGCGATCGTGTGCTGGAACGAACGGCAGGCGACCCCGCCGGCCTCCTCGCCGGCTCCCAACGAGATGTGGTGTTCCGCGACCTCCGCCAGCGGGGAACCCTCCCCGTTCGTGATCGCCACCGTCGTCGAGCCGCCGTCCCGGTGGCGCGCGAGCGCCGCCACGGTCTCCGGCGTCGTTCCACCCGCCGAGATCGCAACCGCGAGCGTGCCGGGAGCTGCCGGCGCGACGGCAACGGCGGATGCTCGCTCGACGACGACGTCCCGTCCGTCGGCCCGAAGCATCGCGGCCACCGGCAGCGCGGCGAACCGTGACGAACCCATCCCGATGAAGAGGGTGCGGTCCGTGGGTTGGACCTCGCGCCACGGATCGGCCTCGAGCCGCGGCGCAAGCGAGCGCAGAGCCGCGGGCTTCGCCTCCAGGTCCCCGAGGAACGCGTCGGGGTCGGGCGACCAGGTCACGGGTCGTCGCCCCAGGCGAGCACCGCCGGCAGCGCCCCGTCCGGCACCCCGATCCACGACGGTTGGAAGCGCACCGCGTACACGAATTCGTGTGCCTCCTGCGCGACCGCGAACGGGTGCACGAGGCGCTCGTCGACGAGCGACCGGTCCGGTCCGAGCGCTGCGCGGTGCGCCGTGTGAAATGCGGCGCGCGCCGTCGGGATCCACCCCTCGATCGCCTCACGTGCATCCGGGTGCCGGCGCATCACGACCCGTCCGACGTGGTCGAGCGCGCACGCCATCGACGCGGCGTCGCGCGCCGGCGACCCGGGCGCCACACGGCCGTCGACCGGCGCGACCGGATCGCCGTCGAGATCGCTGACGTACATGCTCCCGTCGGGCACGCGCAGGATCTGGCCGACGTGGAGGTCGCCGTGGATCCGCGTCATCGGCGTCTCGTCCACGAGTGCGAAGCGATCCAGCACGGCGCGCGCCCGTGCCTCCTGCGTCCGCAGCCGCTCGTGCACGTCGCCGTCGGTGAGCGCGAGCGCGTCGTCGAGGGTGGCGCTCGCCGCGGCGTGCCAGCCGGCGATCGTCCCGGCCGGTGCCGTCGCCACCGGCGACGGCACCACCGGCGACGGGGTCGCGAGCGCCCGTTGGAAGCGCGCGACGAGCGCGCCGATCTGGGTGGTCGCCATCTCGGCATCGGCCCACGGCCTGGTTCCGAGCACGGCCTCCTCGACGAACCCCACGTACCAGCGCCAGCCGTCCTCGGCGCCCGGGAGATACGCCGCGCCTGTGGCGAGGAGCGCCTCTCGCCACGTGAAGGCGCCGGCGGATGCGGGCGTCTCGGTGAACCCGACCGCCGCCAGGTGCGCGGGCAGATCCTGTCCCGGCTGCGGGCCGCGGCGTGTGCGCCGGAGCAGCTTGACGACCACGGCGTCGCCCACGATGACCGACTCGTTCGTCTGATCGACCCCGACGGATCGCTCCTCGGGAACGTCACCGCGACCGGAGACCCCGAGCTCGTCTGCGAGCGCGGCGAACACCCCGTCGCCCGCAACCGCGCGCCGAACGTGCGTGCCGTCGGCGATCACGGGCGCGACCAGCAGCTCCTCTCCGAGCGTCCAGACCGCGAGGGCACCACGCCCGAGCGGCACCACATCCAAGAACGACGCGTCGTCGGGCACGGAGCCGCCCAGGTGCGGCGCGGTCCACAGATCCGGTCCCGCCGCCTCGATCGCCGCGCGGAAGTCCGCCGTCACGCGCGCGAGTGTACGGAGCATGTCCTGAGCGTTCCTGCCGTGACCGGAGGTCACGGCGAACGGTTCCCCGGGTCCTCGCGGCGTGGCACCGTGCACTGCGGCCACGGGCCGTCCACACGACCTGCAGGAGCGACCATGTCCGAGCGCGAGATCCGGTACGTGCACCACCGCGACAAGCCCGTCGACATCCTCCCCGAGGAGGCCGTCGCCGCGATCAAGGACGCCACGGCCGAGGTCCTGTGGCGCACCGGGATCCAGGTCCGGTCCGAGAGCCTGCTCAAGCAGCTCGGGGCCGCCGGGGCCGAGATCGACACCGAGGACGAGCGCGCGCGGTTCCCCAAGGATGTGCAGGCCGGCGCGCTGGAGACGGTGCCGCACGACCTGCCGCTGCGCTCGCGCGAACCGGGGCTCGATCTGATCCTCGACGGCACGCGGGGATACCTGGGCGTGGATGGCAACGCCGCCGAGGTGGTCGACCTCGACACCGACCTTCGCCGCGCATCGAAGAAAGAGGACGTCGCGGCCGGCACGTTGATCGGCGACGCGCTCCCCCAGATCGGATATGTCTGGCAGCCCGCGGTCAGCCGCGAGATGCCCGTGCCGTCGGAGCCGCTCCACAACCTCGAGGCGAACCTGAACAACACCGGCAAGCACATCGTGATGATGACCGCCGTGACCCCGGAGCAGGCAGCGGCGAGCGCCGAGATGGCCGCGGTCGCGGTGGGCGGCGAACAGGCGCTCCGCGACCAGCCGATCCTGTCGGCCTTCCAGTGCTCCGTCTCGCCCCTGGTCTACGACGGCGGGCCGCTCGCCGCCGCGGTCGAGTTCGCGAAGGCCGACGTGCCGAGCGGCTTCATGGTGATGCCGATCCTCGGCGCCACCGCCCCGATCACCCGTGCCGGGACGATGGTCGTCAACAACGCCGAGGTGATCGGCGGCGTGATCGCCCACCAGCTCCTCGCGCCGGGCGCCCGCACCTTCTATGCGAGCGCGGTCACGACGATGGACCTGTGGTCGGGCGCCGCGAACTGCGGCGGCCCCGAGGACCTCGTGTTCCAGATGGCGAACGCGCAGCTCGCTCGCGCCTACGGCTTGAAGTCGATGGTCGGCACCTTCGCGACCGGCGCGAAGACGAGCGACTGGCAGGGAGGGGCAGAGAACGGCCTCTCCGGCTTCGCGAGCTGGATCGCGGGCGTCGACATGGCGAGCGGCGCGGGCCTGCTCTACGCCGCCCGGGTCTTCAGCGCCGCGCAGCTGGTGCTCGACGCCGAGCTGTGGGACCTGATCTGCTCGACCTCCGAGGGGATCCGCAGCTGGGACGCCGAGTCGCTCGCCGTCGACGTGATCGACGCGGTCAAGCCCGGCGGGCATTTCCTGGACCAGGAGCACACCCTCACCCACATGCGCGAGGTCTGGATGTCGAAGGTCTTCCACCGCGCCAACTGGGAGGACTGGGAGGCCAACGGCCGGCCGGCGCCGAGGACGAAGGCCGTCGCGCAGGCCAAGGAGATCTTGGAGACCCACACCCCCTACCCGCTGCCCGACGGTGCGTCGGAGCAGATCCGGGCCATCGTCGAGCGGTTCGAGAAGGAGCACGTCGAGGCCGCCTGAGCAGGTCGACGACCCCCCGACTACCCCACTGACCTGCGAAGGGCTATATTGAACGGCGATTCAAACCGATACGGGAGCCGGCCGATACAACAGGAGCCACTCCAGCCGGCACGCCCCACCGACCCGAGAGGAACCGAGATGTCCGAAGAGCAGATGGAGAAGCTCCGCCAGGCCCTGATCGGTGCCAAGAAGGAAGAGGGCCTCGAGGCGACCCAGGCGCTCTTGGACGAGAACGTCGACCCGGTGATCATCCTGCAGGACGCGATGGCGACCGCGATGTTCACGCTCGGCGCGATGTGGTCCCGCGGCGAGGTGTTCCTCCCAGAGGTCGTCGCCTCGGCGACGCTGTTCAAGATGTGCAACGAGATGGTCGAACCGGCGCTCCTTGCCTCGGGCGGCGAGAAGATCGTGGCCGGTCGCGTGATCCTCTGCACGGTCAAGGGCGACCTGCACGACCTCGGCAAGAACATGGTCGGCGCGATGCTCAAGACCGCCGGATTCGAAGTCACCGACCTCGGCAAGGACACGCCACTCGACAAGATCCTCACCGCGGTCCGCGAGACGTCCCCCGACATCCTCGGGATGTCTGCGCTCCTCACGACCACGGTGCCGCAGCAGAAGGTCGTGATCGAGGCCCTGAAGAAGGAGGGGCTGTTCGACTCGATCAAGGTGATGGTCGGCGGCGCGCCGGTCACCCAGGAGTGGGCAGACGAGATCGGCGCCGACGGCTTCGCCCCCGACGCGCCCGAGGCGGTCAGCCGCGCACAGGCGCTCCTCGGCATCGAGGTCGCTGCGTAGCTCGATCCCGCACGCGTGGCGGGTCGGCGCAACCCGGCTAGCATCCCCGCGTGGTCGCCCGGGTCAGCATCCGCGACGTCGCCCGCGAGGCGGGCGTGTCGGTCACCACGGTCTCCCACGCGCTGAACGGCAAGGGCCGGCTGAACCCCGAGACCCGCGAGCGGGTCCGCGAGGTCGCCGACCGCCTCGGATACCGCCCGAACCCGGCGGCGCGCTCGCTCGTGTCGGGTCGCACCGGCCTGATCGCGGCGGTTCCCTCGTTGCCGTCGGGCCTGAACATCGAGTTCGGCGAGTTCGCGTTCTTCTCCGAATTGATCGCCGCGGCGACCGGGATCGCGGTGGGGCGCGACAACGCGCTCGTGGTGTCCCCACCGGCGGCGGACTGGTTCGTCTGGGACCGGGTGCCGCTCGACGGGGTGATCGTGATCGAGCCGGTGACCGACGAGCCCGCGCTCCCCGACCTGCGACGGCGTGGCCTGCCCTTCGTCACGGTGTCGGCCGACCCCGCCGGCGGCCAACGCGACGCGGTCGTCCGCTCTGACGATCTCGGCGGCGTGACCCGGATGTTGGTCCACCTGGCAGACGCGGGCGGGGACGCCATCGCGATGCTCGCCCCGCCGCCGATCAACGGGTTCGCCCGCGATTGCGTCGAGGCCTACCGCCGATGGTCCGCTTCGACCGGACGTCCGTCGCTGTTGGAGGTCCTGGAGCACGATGCGGTGATCGCCGATCCCGACGGCGCATACGCGGAAGGGCTCGACCGGCTCTTGGCGCGGCGGCCACGGCCGGACGCGTTGTTCGTCCCGATCGAGCTCGCGGGTGTCTCCGCACTCGAGCAGCTGAAGGACCGCGGTCTCCACGTGCCGGGCGACATCCTCCTCGCCACCACGCGCGACGCCGGCCGCATCACCACGACCGAGCCCCCCGTCACAACCCTCGAATGGAACTACCCTGAGATCGGACGCCGCGCGGCGCAGATGCTCCTTGATCTGATCGACGGGGCACGGGTGGCGCCGTGTGAAGAGGTGATCGGGACGACGGTCGTGCCGCGAGCGAGTACCACTCGATGATCTGGCCGATGAGGCGCCGATGAGGCGGTGGATCGGCCCCTCCTCCGCGGTTGCGCTCGCCGTCCTCGTCGTGGTGGGGGCCGCGTGCGGCGGATCGACCACGAGCAGCAGCGGGTCGGCGATCACCGACGTCTCGGACGTCCACATCTTCGCGGCGAGCGTCGAGGCGCCGGCGTCCCACGGTATCGCCCAGGTCGTGGCCGACCTGCACAACGCGAGCGACACGAAGGACGACCTCGTGGCGGTCTCGTGCAGCTGTGGCGGCACCGCGACGTTG
>Ga0068864_100003170_pt1 | contig 13603 bp, 10 predicted proteins | sample KBSSwiS72_FD_66586 | JGI IMG/M metagenome (GOLD analysis project Ga0068864, IMG submission 66586) | Switchgrass rhizosphere microbial communities from Kellogg Biological Station, Michigan, USA - KBS Switchgrass S7-2 | ecosystem: Host-associated > Plants > Roots > Rhizosphere > Soil ... | reverse complement strand
TCACCGAAATCTCGATCTTGGCCGTTTGCCGGGTTTCCCTCAGCAGCGAAACCTCGTTGATCGCCGAGTGGGTATAGACCTTCCCGTCGACCGTTGTCGCCCGCATCTCGAGCGGGGCGACGCGGATCGGCTTGGCTTCCGCGATCCGCTCCGCAAGCCGGTCCATCCGCCACTCGTTCATGAGGAATCCAACGGTGCCGCGGTTCATTCCGAAGACCGGCGCGTATTGCCGGGTACCGTCGAGCATTTCGTGGAGCGTCTGGAGCATGAAGCCGTCGCCGCCGAGCGCGACCAGTGTCTCGGCCTCGCTCGTCTCGGCGAAGCTGAAGCGCCGCCTCAGCAGCGCTTCTGCAGCCTTGGCGACGTCCGTGTGGGACGACAGCAGGCCAATTCGCGCGGCCGCCAAGTCGACGGGCGTCTTCTCCTGGGGTGAGTCCGCGTTCAACCGCTGCTCCTCATGCCGATCACACCTCTCGCAAGATAGGAGGAACAACACACGAGGTCACTGTCCCGTTTCGGAGCGCGCCGGACAGCGCCATATCCGCGCCTTCCGGTCGGCATTACCCCGTCTAGCCATGCTCTGGGGCAACGATTGTACGCGTGGGAGACGGGGGTCCGATAGCGGGGCAAGGCCACCCGTCTCTCCCGCGCGTGACCTGATGCTCGAGGCGATCATCGCTCACGAGCAGGTTGAGCTTGTTTTCCAGCCGATCATCGAGGCTTCGAGTGGGCGCTTCACCGGTGCCGAGGCGCTTGTCCGTTGCGCCGCCGCCCGCAACGCCGAGGCGCTGTTCGTTCGGGCCCATGCGGCTTCGCTGGGCGAGCGGCTTTCCAGGATGATCCAACGGAAGGTGCTCCGCAACGCCTCGGTCTGGGAAGGGCCGCTCAAAGGGCTCGGCATTTCGATGAACCTGCTTCCAGCCGACATCAGCCGCCCCAATTACGAGCGTTGGCTGCTTGAGGAGATTGAGGCGACCGGCATCGATCCGGCGAGGATTACCCTCGAAATTACGGAGAGCGCGCTGCTTCAGGACCGCGATGCGGTCGCTGCGCGGCTAGCGACCTTGCGGGACGCGGGGCTCAGGATCGCAGTCGACGACTTCGGGACCGGCTATGCGAGCCTTAACTACCTGACGTCGCTTCCGCTCGACATGCTGAAGATCGATCGCGGCCTGGTTACGAACATCGTCGAGCGCGAGCGCGACCGGATCGTCGTTCGCCGCCTGACGTCGCTCGCGCACGAGCTGGGGCTGAAGGTGGTCGTCGAAGGCGTCGAGAGCGCTGCGCAGCTGGCGTTGCTGAACGAGTGGGGCTGCGACTTCTACCAGGGTTTCTTCGGCTCGGTGCCGCTGGAGCATGACGCGCTGACGCGCTTCGCCTAGGCAGCCTAGGCGGCGGCCAGTTCCTTCTTTTCGCCCGCTGCGGCGACCCGGGCGAGCCCGCGCGACAGCTGCACGGCGCCGTTGAGCCGGGCATCGGCGTCGGGCCAGTTGCGAGTCAGCGCCATCTTGCTGTCGGGCCGGAGCTTCGCCGCGCCCTTGAGGCGGTCGATGTAGCCGAGCAGTCCGGCGAGGTCGGGGAAGCCGCCATGCGCGAAGGTGACGACCGCGCCCTTGGGCCCGATGTCGAGCTTTGCGACCATCGCCTCCCGGCAGTTGAGCTTCACCTCGACGATCTTCATCAGGTTCGCGGTTTCCTCCGGAAGCGCGCCGAACCGATCGATCATCTCGGCGGCGAAGGCTTCGATGGCGTTGCGATCCTCGAGCTCGCCGAGGCGCCGGTAGAGGCCCATCCTGAGGTCGAGATCTGGCACATAGGTTTCGGGAATCATGATCGGCGCATCCACGCTGATCTGCGGGCTGAACTCCTCCTTGGCGGGCACGTCGCCAGCCTTGACCTCGACGATCGCGTCCTCGAGCATCGACTGGTAAAGCTCGAAGCCGACCTCCTTGATGTGGCCCGACTGCTCGTCGCCGAGCAGGTTTCCGGCGCCGCGGATGTCGAGGTCGTGGCTCGCGAGCTGGAAGCCGGCGCCGAGATTATCGAGCTCGCTAAGGACCTGCAGACGCTTCTGCGCCGCTTCGGTGATCGAGCGGTCCGCGGGCATGGTGAGATAGGCATAAGCGCGGGTCTTCGAACGCCCGACCCGGCCGCGGAGCTGGTATAGTTGGGCAAGGCCGAAGCGGTCAGAGCGATAGACGACCAGCGTGTTCGCACTGGGGATGTCGAGACCGCTCTCGACGATGGTCGTCGACAGCAGAACGTCATACTTGCGGTCATAGAAGGCGCTCATGCGCTCCTCGACCTCTGTGGCGCTCATCTGGCCGTGGGCGGTGATGAACTTCACCTCGGGGACCTGCTGCCGAAGCCATTCCTCCATGTCGGGGAGGTCGGCAAGGCGCGGCACGACGAAGAAGCTCTGCCCGCCGCGGAAATGTTCGCGAAGAAGCGCCTCGCGAAGGACGACGCCGTCGAAGGGAGTGACGTAGGTGCGGACGGCTAGGCGGTCGACCGGCGGGGTCTGGATCACGCTGAGTTCGCGAAGCCCGCTCATCGCCATTTGTAGCGTGCGCGGGATCGGCGTCGCGGTGAGGGTGAGGACGTGGACGTCGTTCTTGAGCGCCTTGAGACGTTCCTTATGAGCCACGCCGAAATGCTGCTCCTCGTCGACGATTACGAGGCCGAGGCGCTTGAACTCAACGCTTTTCGCAAGGATGGCGTGGGTGCCGATGACGATGTCGACCGTGCCGTCGGCCAGGCCCTCTTTCGTCTTCTTCGCTTCCGCCGCGGGGACGAGCCTCGAGAGGCGGCCAATGTTCATCGGGAAACCGTGGAAGCGCTCGACGAAATTCCTATGGTGCTGGCGGGCGAGGAGGGTCGTGGGGCAAACCAGCGCGACCTGCTTGCCGGACATCGCCATAACGAAGGCGGCGCGAAGGGCCACCTCGGTCTTGCCGAAGCCGACATCGCCGCACACGAGGCGGTCCATCGGCTTTCCGGCTTCCAGGTCTTCGAGAACGTCGCCGATCGCCCGTTCCTGGTCGTCGGTCTCCTCATAAGGGAAACGGTCGACGAACTGGGGATAGCTGGCATCGGGCTCGGCAATCACGCCGGCGCGGGTCGCGCGCAACGCGGCGACCTTGATGAGCTCGCCCGCGATGGCGCGGATCCGCTCCTTCATCCGCGCCTTGCGCCGCTGCCAGGCCTCGCCGCCGAGGCTGTCGAGACTCACGCCCTCGCTTTCGCTGCCGTAGCGCGTGAGCAGCTCGATATTCTCGACGGGGACGTAGAGCTTGTCGCCGCGCGCATATTCGAGCGCGACGCAGTCGTGCGGTACCTTGCTGACGGGGACCTGGGTCAGGCCTTCGTAGCGGCCGATGCCGTGGTCCGCGTGGACGACAAGGTCGCCTGGCGAGAGGGTGGCCAGTTCCTGAAGGAAGGCGTCGGCCGCCTTGCGCTTCTTGCGCCGCCGGACGAGGCGGTCGCCGAGCATGTCCTGTTCGGTGAGGACAGCGACATCGGGCGTGGTGAAGCCATGATCGAGCGGGAGGACGAGCAGCGCGGGCTGGGTTTTCGAGCCCAATGCTTCCTGCCAGCTGTCGGCAAGCTTCTGCGCCTTAAGGCCATGGTCCTCGAGCAGGCCTGAAAGCCGCTCGCGCGCCCCGCGCGTGTAGCTCGCCAGCACAACCTTGTGGCCGCTCCGGCGGAGGTCGGCGACCTGCTTCGCGACAGCTTCGTAGACATTGGACTGCTGCGCGCGCTCGGGCGCGAAGTCGCGGGCGGCATCGACGCCGAAGTCGATGATCCGTTCGGACTCGGGCTCATGAAAGGGCGAGGCGAGGTGGATCGGCCAGTCGGCTTCGAAACCTTCCCACTCTTTCTTGGCGAGGTAGAGCGCATGAGGCTCGAGCGGGCGGTAGCTTCCCGGCTCGGCTTCCATCGCGCGGACGCGGTTCTGGTAATAATCGTCGATCGCTTCGCGCCGCGAATCGACAGCTTGGTCCGCGGCGGCGTCCCGGATGACGAGGTCGCTTTCGCCGAGATGGTCGAAGACCGTCTCGAGGCGATCCTCGAGCAGCGGCAGCCAATGCTCCATGCCCGACATGCGCCGCCCTTCCGACAAGGCCTGGTAGATCGGGTCCTGCGTTGCGGTGGCGCCGAACTTCTCGCGGTAACGCGAGCGGAAGCGTTTGATGCTGTCGGCATCGAGCAGCGCCTCGGAGGCCGGCATCAGGGTGAAGCCTTCGGCGCGATCGGTCGACCGCTGGTCGGTCGGATCGAAGCGACGGAGGCTGTCGATCTCGTCGCCGAAGAAATCGAGGCGGAGCGCCTGCTCCTCTCCAGCGGGGAACAGGTCGATGAGCGACCCGCGGACTGCATATTCGCCGTGCTCGGCGACCGTGTCGGTGCGCTGGTAGCCAAGCGCGTTCAGCTGCTCGACGAGCGCCTCGCGCTCGATGCGTTCGCCTTCGGCAATGCGGCGGGTGAGCTGCCGGATCCGGAAGGGCGTCAGAACACGCTGTGAAGCGGCGCTCGACGTCGCAATGAGGAGCTGGGGCTTCTGCAGCTTGCCCTGAAGCGCATTTAGCGTGGCCAGGCGTTCCGCCATGACTCGCAGGGCAGGGGAGGCGCGGTCGTAGGGAAGGCAGTCCCAGCCCGGGATGGTCAGAACCTCGACTTCGGGCGCGAATAGGGGGACCGTCTCCGCGAGCGCTCGCATCGCCGCTTCATCGGCGACGATCGCGACGGCACGGCCGCCGCCGCTTCTCCCGTGCGCAGCGCGCGCGAGGTCGGCACAAAGCCAGGGCAGAAAGCCGGTCGGCACACCGGTGAGCGTAAGTGCGTGCTTCGCGCGGAGAACGCGCTGCAGCGGCTCGGTCATCGTGCGATCCGGATGTAGTCGAGCTTCTTCAGCGCTTCGATCATAGGACCGGCGAATCGCTCCGGCGGCTCGGCGGTTCCATGCGCCCAGGCCATGATGTCGACGTCCTGTTCTTCCAGCATCGCTTCGAAGCGGGCGCAGTCGTCGGCGCTCCACTTGTCATGATGCGCGTCGAAAAATCCGCCGACCAGCAAGTCGGCTTCTTTCGTTCCACGATGATGCGCGCGCCAGGCGAGGCGCTTCAGGTCCGGATCGGAAGGCATGCCGGGGATGTAGTGAAACACGGGCCCGATTGCGAGCGGCGAGAGACGCGCTAACAACCGTTCATGCGCCCCGACGTCCTCAACCCGCTGTTCACGGAGGTGGAGGCCCTGAAAGGCGTCGGGCCGCAGGTCACGAAGCAGCTGAAAAAGCTCCGCATCGAGCGCGTCGTCGATCTTCTTTATCATCTGCCGACGGGGTCAATCGAGCGGATCAAGGCGCCGGCCGCCGCCGCGGTGTTGCTCGGGCGGAATGTCATCATCGAGGTGACGCCGTTCGATAGCCGCGAACCGAGGTCCGGGCGGGGGCCGACGCGCATTTATGCCTCCGACGGTGACGGCAACACGGTCAGCCTCATTTATTTCAACAATCCGGGCTGGGCGAAGCGACAACTGCCGAGGGGCGAGAAGCGCGTCGTTTCGGGGAAGCTCGAGGCCTATGGCGACGAATGGCAGATCGTCCATCCGGAGGTCGCCGAGCCCGGAAAGGGACCCGCGCCCCAGCTGCGCGAGCCGGTCTACCCGCTCACCGAAGGGCTGACGAACCGCCGTGTCGGGGAACTCGTGCGGGAAGCGCTCGAACGGGCGCCGGAGCTTCCGGAGTGGATCGAACCGAGTTTGCTGTCGCGCGAAGTATGGGCGAGCTGGCAGGCGTCGCTCGCGCTCATTCATCGCGAGCCGGGCGTGGAGGGCGCGCGCAAGCGGCTCGCCTATGACGAGATATTCGCGAACCAGCTGGCGCTGCTCCTGCTACGGCAATCGCAGCGGCGACACCGAACGACGCCGCTCCCGGGCACCGGGGAGCTGATCCGCAAGCTTGAGCTTCCTTACGAGCTGACCGACGCGCAGCGGCGCGTCATCCGGGAAATCCGGGGGGACATGGCGCAGATGCTGCCGATGCTGCGCCTGCTCCAGGGCGACGTCGGCTCGGGCAAGACGCTGGTTGCGCTCGCGGCCATGCTGACGGCGGTGGAGAGCGGCGCCCAAGCCGCCCTTCTCGCGCCTACTGAAATCCTCGCGCGGCAGCACCACGCGACCTTGCTCGGCCAGCTCGACAGCCTGGGCGTTCGGGTCGCGATCCTGACCGGCCGTGAAAAGGGAAGGGCGCGCGAAAGCGTGCTGATGGGTCTTGCCGACGGGTCGATCGATATCCTCGTCGGGACCCACGCCATCTTCCAGGAGAAGGTGTCCTATAAACAGCTTGGCCTCGCCGTGATCGACGAGCAGCACCGCTTCGGCGTTTCCCAGCGGCTGCTGCTCGCCTCCAAGGCCGAACATCCGCCGCACCTGCTCGTCATGACCGCGACGCCGATCCCGCGCACGCTGACGCTTACGCAATATGGCGAGATGGACGTCAGCCGCATCGACGAGATGCCGCCCGGACGCACCCCTGTCGAAACGCGGGTGATCAGCGAGGAAAAGCTTCCGGACGTGATCGATGGCCTCGGACGCCACATGACCGCTGGCGGGCAGGCCTATTGGGTTTGCCCTCTCGTCGAGGAGAGCGAAAAGAGCGACGCAGCGGCAGCCGAGGAGCGTGCGGCTGTCCTCAAGCTGCGCTTCGGTGAGGACAAGGTTGGCCTCGTCCACGGCCGAATGAAGGGTGGGGAGAAGGACGCGGTCATGGCGCGCTTTGCCTCGGGCGAGCTGGCAGTGCTCGTCGCAACGACGGTTATCGAGGTCGGCGTGGACGTTCCAAACTCGACCCTGATGATTGTCGAAGGCGCGGAGCGCTTCGGCCTTGCCCAGCTTCACCAGCTGCGCGGTCGCGTCGGGCGCGGCACCGGCAAGAGCACCTGCCTGCTCATCCGCGGCCAGAGCCTCACCGATGTCGGCCGAGCGCGGCTATCGCTGATGCGTGAGACGAGCGACGGTTTCCGGATCGCGGAGGAGGATCTGCGCCTCCGGGGCCCCGGCGAGATCCTCGGCACACGGCAGTCCGGCGAGGAAGTGTTTCGCGCCGCGACGGCGGAGGATGTGCAGGCGCTCGCGCCCATCGCGCAGAGCGACGCGCAATTGCTCCTCGAGCGTGACGGCGGATTAAAGGGCGATCGCGGGCAGGCTGCACGCATCTGCCTCTACCTGTTCGAACGCGACCAGGCGGTGGACCTGATTCGGAGCGGCTAATCGGCTATAGGGCCGACATGGTCGACGTCACCGCTTCCCGCATGATCAAGGCAAAGCCCGGGAAGATCGCCGCCGTGATGTTCGATCCGCGCCGCGACCCGGAGTGGATCGGCGGTGCGAAATCGGTCGACCCGCCCAAGGGCAACCCAATCAAGGTCGGCGCCCGCGTAACCCGCCACGGTGGCTTCCTAGGGAAGAAATTCTCGTGGCAGACGGAGGTATTGGGGCACGAGCCGGACTATATTCTGCACATGACGTTCGTGGCCGGACCGATGAAGGGCGGCGCGGTGACCTACCGGATCGAGCCCGACGGCACGTCGTCGCGAGTGTCGGTGCGAAACACGGGGCCAGGTCCGAAACTGGCAGGCTGGTTCGTGCGGCGCTCGGTCCGGAAGGACCTCAAGCGTCTGGCGCGCCTGGTCGAGGCCTAGCGTACCAGCAGCGCGTGGCGCTTCTTGCCGAGACTGAGCTTCAGCGGCTCGCCGCCCGATGTCAGCTGCAGCGAGGGATCGTTCACCGTCACATCGTCGAGCCGCACCGCGCCCTCGGCGATCTTGCGCTTTGCTTCCTTGTTGGACGGCGTGAAGCCGAGCGCGGTCAACGCGTGAGCGATGTTCATTCCGTCCCCGAGCGAGAGAGTTGGCAGATCCTCGCCCGCGCCACCGGCGCCGAACGTCTCGGAAGCCGTGCGCGCCGCAGCGTCCGCTGCTTCCCGCCCGTGCAACATCGCGGTCGCCTCGGTAGCAAGCACGATTTTCGCCTCGTTGATCTCCGCGCCCGGAAGGCTCTCAAGGCGCGCGATCTCTTCGACCGGCACATCGGTGAACAGCCGAAGGAACCGCCCGACGTCCGCGTCCGCCGTATTCCTCCAGAACTGCCAATAATCGTAGGGGCTCAATAGGTCGGCGTTGAGCCACACCGCGCCGGCCGCGGTCTTCCCCATCTTGGCGCCGTCCGAAGTGGTGATCAGCGGCGAGGTGAAACCGAATACCTCCTTGCCGTCGATCCGTCGCGTCAGCTCGATCCCGTTGACGATATTGCCCCACTGGTCCGATCCGCCGAGCTGGAGCCGGCAGCCGACGCGGCGCGACAACTCCAGGAAGTCGTAGGCCTGGAGGATCATGTAGTTGAACTCGAGGAAGGTCAGCGGCTGCTCGCGGTCGAGGCGCAGGCGCACGCTGTCGAACGTCAGCATCCGGTTGATCGTGAAGTGCATCCCCACATCGCGCAGGAATGGGATGTACTCGAGCGTATCGAGCCAGTCGGCGTTGTTGACGATGATTGCGTCGGTCGGCCCGTCGCCGAAAGTCAGGAAATGCTCGAACACTCGCTTGATCGAGGCGATGTTGGCGTCGATCTGCTCGGGGCTCAGCAGTTTGCGGCTCTCATCCTTGCCCGAGGGGTCGCCGACCTTGGTCGTTCCGCCGCCCATTAGCACGATCGGCTTGTGCCCCGCCTGCTGGAGCCGGCGGAGCAGCATGATGACGAGCAGGCTGCCGACGTGGAGGCTCGAGGCCGTCGCGTCGAACCCGATATAGCCGGGGATGATCTGCCGCTCCGCGAGCGCGTCCAATGCCGCGGCATCGGTGACCTGGTGGATGTATCCGCGCTCGTCGAGGAGCTGCATGAGAGTGGAGCGGTAGGTCGACATCGGCCAGCGCTTACTCAACTCGTCATCCCCGCGAAAGCGGGGCCCAGTCAACAAATGCTGGCTTCCCGCTTTCGCGGTAATGACGATAGGGTGTTGCGATGCAGTTCAATCTGATGCCGCATCGGAGCACGCCGCCCGCAAGCCCGGAGTTCAAGGTCTGGGCCAACGTCGACTATGCCGGCGCGTTCGGCGCCGCGGCGACCCTCAACATCTGGTTCGGCGTCGGCGCGCCGGCCTCGCGATTCGTCATTCCGGAAGCGCCGGAGCCGGGCCGCAAGAATGACCTCTGGCAAACGACCTGCTTCGAAGCCTTCCTTCGCCCGTCTGGCGGTGAGGCATATCGCGAATGGAACTTCGCACCCTCGGGCCAGTGGGCCGCTTACGATTTCTCGGCATACCGGCAGGGCATGGCGGATGCAGAGGTGGGATCGCCGCCGTACATCCGCATGGAGGACAATCTCACCTGGTGGACTCTGGGCGCAACCATCACGGTGGATTCGGGCCGCGAATGGGCGCTCGGGCTATCGGCGGTCCTCGAAGAGAAGGACGGCACCAAGTCCTACTGGGCGCTCGCCCACCCGCCGGAAAAACCGGATTTCCATGCTCTGGATTGCTTCGCGGCGAAGCTGCCCTAGACAGCGGGCATGACCTTATTCGGTATCGATCGCCTCCTCGCTGAACCCGAGCTCCGTCGTCCCCTGGAAGGCAAACGCGTCGCACTGCTCGCGCACCCTGCGTCCGTCACGAAGGACCTCACCCACAGCCTTGATGCGCTTTTCGCAACGGGGCTGAACGTTTCGGCGATGTTCGGGCCGCAGCACGGTGTCCGCGGCGACCTCCAGGACAATATGATGGAATCGCCGGATTTCACCGATCCAACCTACGGCATCCCCGTCTTCAGCCTCTACGGCGAGCACCGGCGCCCCACGGGCCAGTCAATGGGCACCTTCGACACGATCCTTATCGACCTGCAGGACCTCGGCTGCCGCATTTACACCTACGTGACGACGCTCCTCTATGTCCTCGAGGCGGCCGCCGAGCATGGAAAGAGCGTCTGGGTGCTCGACCGGCCCACCCCCGCGGGACGCCCCGTCGAGGGCCTAACGCTGCGCCCTGGCTGGGAGAGCTTCGTCGGCGCAGGGCCGATGCCCATGCGCCACGGTCTGACACTCGGCGAGCTTGGGCGGTGGTTCGTCGACCATTTCAAGCTCGACGTCGACCATCGCGTGATCGAGATGGAGTCTTGGAAGCCCGAAGAGGGCCCGGGCTTCGGCTGGCCGCCCGAGCGCGTCTGGATTAATCCGAGCCCCAACGCCGCCAACCTCAACATGGCGCGGGCCTATGCCGGCACCGTAATGCTCGAGGGAGCGACGCTGAGCGAGGGTAGGGGGACGACGCGTCCGCTTGAGCTGTTCGGCGCCCCTGACCTCGAGCCGCTCAAGATCATGGCTGAGATGGAGCGCTTCGCACCTGAGTGGCTAGGCGGCTGCAAGCTGCGCGACGTCACCTTCCAGCCCACGTTCCACAAGCATGTCGGCGAGATGTGCCGAGGCGCTTTCATTCACGCCGAGGGCGCTTTCTACGGTCACGACGCATTCAAGCCGTGGCGCCTGCAGGCGCTAGCCTTCAAGGCCATTCGCCGGCTCCATCCGGACTACGACCTGTGGCGCGACTTCCCGTACGAATATGTGTTCGACAAGCTCGCGATCGACGTGATCAACGGCTCTCCGCTCCTTCGTGAGTGGGTGGACGATGCGGAGGCGGAGGCCGGCGACCTCGACGCGGTGACCCAACCGGACGAGCGCGCTTGGGAAGAGACATCTCGGACTTTTCATCTGTATTGAGCGACGAACCGAGAAGCTCCTCCTGGCTCGCGTCGATGGCGCCCTTCGCGGCTAGCCTACGAAAGAGCAATCGGTGTTTTGGCGGTATCTTCGCGATGTCGCGCGGGTCGATTTTGATCCGGGGCTGAAAGCGAAAGTTCCTGCTGTCGGTAAACCACGGCCGCGCGTAGACGACATAGAGCACCGGCCTCGGTGCCGCCGACAGGTTCGGCGTCCCCTGATGCACATGCGCAGGTCCATCAGGAAGCATTCGCCGCGACGGGTATAGGGCAGCGCTGCTTCAGTCGTCGGACCCTCCCAGTCCATTCCGCCAGGGAAGATAAGCACCAGGCTCACTCGTACGGCGGTATCCTTCAGCTCATGGAACAGGTGCGGGTGGTCGAGGTGGAGGTGCTGCTCTTCCGCGCCAGGAAGCGCCACCGAGCAGGTGATGTTGTCGATCAGGACATCGCTGCCGAGCAACTGCTGCACGATCTTGAGGAGCAGTGGATGGCCGTAAACCTGCTCGTGAAGAAGCGGGCCTTTGAGCTGCGGGGATAGCATCGGCCGCCGGTCACCGACCTCCAAATAGTCGCGGCCTGCCCCGGCACCCATCAGTGAGTCGAATTGGTTCTTAAGCTCGCAACGCAACTCGTCGACGAACGAGGGACTGAACATCCCGCGGATCGGAACCCAGCCATCCCCGGCAATTGCTCAACGAACGACATACTGCTGTTGTGAACTTTGCGTTCACCATTGTCGATGCCATTGATTGCTAACGAAAGTCAGGGGACTATTTGGCCGAAGAGTAGTAATGGGCCCCGCCGAGCGCCGGTCGAGCGTAGCCACCTTCGCGCTCCAGATGGGGCTTGCCATGAAATCCACAATCTCGATGGTGCTGGCTGCGGCGCTGGGCGCCTTGACCATTCCAAGCGCTTCCAGCGCGCAACCAGCAAATCTTCCTGCCGCTCCTCCAACTCAGATGAAGCTCACGGACGCGCAGGCCGCAGCGGTTGCGGACGCTGCGCAGCAGGCTTGGACCTCGATGGACGCTGCAAAAATCGATTCCGTCTATGCGTCGAACATTATCGGGTTCGATCCAGTGGCGCCGCCGCTCTCCACCGACCGAGGCAACTGGACGAGGCTCCAACAAGGCTTCGCCGCGATGAAGTTCAACCAGTTGAGCATCCCTGACCGGAAGATCCAGATCCTCGACGACGACACGTTCATCGTCTCGGGAATCGCGCAATTCACAAGCAAGGATGGTCCGGTGAAGGCGATGCCGATGCGCTTCACCGACGTCTACCAGAGACAGCCCGGCGGCAAGTTCCTCATCGTCAACGAGCACGTGTCGCAGGTGCCCCCCGCGGAGCCCGCAAAACCCTGAGGGAAGGCTATCGCTCGACAGGCCTTCGCGGAAGCGTGGTTAACGAAGAAGTAGGAGGTTGTTCGTATCCCTGCTCCTGAATTGTTGGGGAGCAGGGCGGCGCATGGCCACTCAGGGTATCGAGGAAGTCACCGAGAACGCCATCCGCGCCGTGGCGCGCGATTGCGGGTCACTGTCCATGGAGTGCAGCGACGTCGCCGGTTACGTCCAGGGGGTCGCGACGCGCATCAGCGAGCATTTGAAGATGCTCGACCAGCTCGAGGAAGTGACCACGCGGCTGATGAGCGATCAGGCGCGCGTGTCCGACTCGACCGACGAAGCGCGGCTCTTGTCGGAGCAGGCCAAGGCCAAGCTCGAGGCCGGCCGCGAGGCAATTGACGGTACTATCGACGGATTCAAGGGCCTGACCGAGCTGATCGTCCAGCTAGGCGAGCGCATGGCCGGCTTCGCCGCTGCTATGAATCAGGTGCAGACCGTCTCCTCGACGATCGAGACGATCGCACGCAAGACCAACATGCTGGCGCTCAACGCCACGATTGAGGCAGCCCGAGCCGGCGATGCCGGCCGCAGCTTCGCAGTCGTTGCCGCCGAGGTGAAAAAGCTTGCCCATGATACGCGCGCGGCAACTAGCCAGATCGCACAGACCATCGGCGAGCTCACGCGCGAGGCGAGCGCCGTCACGACAGAGATCAAGACCGGCGTCGATCGCAGCCGCGCCGCCCAATCGGGCTTCGGCACCATCAGCGACACCGTTCGCGAGGTCAGCGAGATCGTCGGCATGGTCGACCGCCAGACCGAAGGCATCGCCCACTCGACCAGCATGATCCAGACGAGCGTCGATCGCGTCAAAGCCGGCCTCACCGAATTCGCCGCCGACGCGCGCGACAATGGTCAGGAACTGAAGACTGCCGAAAAGCGGCTCGGTCATCTCGAGATGTTGTCGAACACCATGCTCGACACGCTCGCCAATTCTGGCGCCGAAATCGACGACACGCCCTTCATCCTCAAGGCGCAGGACGCCTGCAGGCAGATCAAGACTGCGATCGAGCGCGCCATCGACGAGGGTGAGATCAGCGTCGAGGACGTCTTCGACCGCGACTACAAGATCGTCGAGGGCTCGAACCCGGTCCAGTATGACGTTCGCTTCAACGCCGCCGCCGACAGGCTGGTGCGCCCGGTCCTCGATCGGACCAAGTCGAGCGACAGCCGTGTCATCGGCTCCGCGATCGGCGACCTCAACGGCTATTTGCCAACGCACCTCAGCGAACGCAGCCACCCGCAGGGGCCGGATCCCGTCTGGAACGACGAACATTGCCGCAACCGCCGGATCCTTATCGACGACACGACCCGGATGGCACTCGCGAGCGAGAAGCCCGCGACCCTGGCGACCTATCGCATGGAGCTGGGCGACAAGTTCATCCCGGTGAAGAATGTCTTCGTGCCCTTGTGGATCAAGGGCCAGCGCTGGGGCAA
>Ga0068864_100003169_pt1 | contig 13604 bp, 13 predicted proteins | sample KBSSwiS72_FD_66586 | JGI IMG/M metagenome (GOLD analysis project Ga0068864, IMG submission 66586) | Switchgrass rhizosphere microbial communities from Kellogg Biological Station, Michigan, USA - KBS Switchgrass S7-2 | ecosystem: Host-associated > Plants > Roots > Rhizosphere > Soil ... | reverse complement strand
TTCCTCGGCGTGCTCGACATCGCGAGCGAAATGGGTCTGGAGCATCACTACGAAGACTTCGGGCAGACACTCGGCCGCTGGGGCTTCGGCGCCGGCGCGTACGTTGTGTGGCCGGTGCTCGGCCCGTCGTCGGTACGCGATTCGATCGCACTGCCGGCGGACCGATGGTTCGCCTCTCCGGCGGTCTACATCAATGACGGCCGTTGGGCGGCGGGTATCAGCGCGCTGCAACTGGTGAACACGCGCGCCAACCTGCTCGGCGCGAGCGCGCTGCTGAACGACATCGCCCTGGACAAGTACAGCTTCGTGCGCGACGCCTATCTGCAACGGCGGCGCAGCCTCGTCTACGATGGCGACGCACCGCCGACGCCCGACCCGGCGGATTCGCCCGACGAACCCGCGTCGGTGCCTGCGGGCTCGCCAGTCCCTGCGGCCCCGGCTTCCGCCCCGGCCGCGCCTTCGGCTCCGGCGTCGGCTGCATCGGCGCCGTGAACCTCCGAGCCGCCTCGTGCGTTGTAGAGGCGGCACCCTGAGAAAGGACCTCTGATGTTGCTGTTCAAACGACTCATTCCGTGGCTGACGGCTGCCCTGGTCGCGGCAGGTTCCGCTACTGCCCATGCGCAAGCAGCGAAAGGCCCCGATGTGCTGATCAAGGAAGTCTCCACCGACGTGCTCGACGCGGTGAAAGCAGACAAGTCGATCAAGCAGGGCGATGTGGGCAAGGTCATCGCGCTCGTCGACGTGAAGGTAATGCCGCACGTCAATTTCCAGCGCATGACCGCGTCCGCGGTCGGCCGCTACTGGCGCCAGGCGACACCCGAGCAACAGAAGCGCCTGCAAGACGAGTTCAAGATCCTGCTCGTGCGCACCTACTCGGGCGCGCTCGCGCAAGTGCAGGACCAGACCGTCGAGCTCAAGCCGATGCGCGCGGCGGCCGGCGACAAGGAAGTCGTCGTGCGCACCGAAATCCGCGGGCGCGGCGACCCTGTGCAACTCGACTACCGGCTCGAGAACACCGGCACCGAGTGGAAGGTCTACGACATCAACGTGCTCGGCGTGTGGCTGGTGGAGAACTATCGCAACAGCTTCGCGCAGGAGATCGGCGCCGGCGGGATCGACGGCCTGATCAACAAGCTGGCGGAGCGCAACAAGGCCGCGAAGAGCTGAGCCGGCCGATGCTGCTGCTGCCTGCCAGCGTCACGGCGCGTGAAGCGAACGACACGCGGCGCCTGCTCACGCAGGCGTTGAAGACCGAGGGTGGCTCGGCGGCGGTCGTCGATGCGTCCAACCTCACGCACTTCGATTCGTCGGTGCTCGCCGTGTTGCTCGAGTGCCATCGAGCTTCCGATGCGTGGGGCAAGCCGTTCGAGCTGCGCAATCCGCCGCCGAAGCTGGTCGCGCTCGCGCGTCTCTATGGCGTCGACAAGCTCCTGCTGCTCACAACGCCCACCGCGGCTTGAAGGCTCCCTGTCCGGTTCAGATCACGTTGCCGATCTGGCCTTGGGTATTGCGCAGGACGTACGGCAGGGGGACTGCCTCTCAGCTTCGCCCTACGGCCTATCGCAGTCGCATCGCCTGCGGTCACAAAAAAGGCCGGCGATCACCGGCCTTCTTCACTGGGTACGGCGTGTCGCTTACTGCAGCCCGGCGATGTAGTCGGCCACTGCCTTGATTTCGCGATCGTTCATCTTCGCGGCCACGCCGGTCATCTGCGCGCTGTTCTTGCGTGTGCCGCTGCGGAACGCGAGAAGTTGCGCCTCGGTGTAGTCGGCGTGCTGGCCGGCCAGGCGCGGATACTGTGCCGGGATGCCGGCGCCTGTCGGGCTGTGGCAGCCTGCGCAGGCCGGGATCATGCGGTCGGCGATGCCGCCGCGGTAGATCTTTTCACCGAGCACGACCAGATCCTTGTTCTTCGCGAACCCGGGCTTGGCTGTCTTGCTCGCATAGAACGCTGCAACGTTCTTCATGTCCGCGTCGCTCAGCGGGGCCGCCATGCCGCTCATGATCGGATTCGCGCGCCCTCCAGCCTTGAACTCCTCGAGCTGCTTGACGATGTACTCCGGATGCTGGCCCTGGATGATCGGGTTGGCCGGGCTGCCGCGCGAACCATCGTTCGTATGGCAGGCTGCGCAGACGTTGGTCGACGTCGCCTGACCCTTCGCCAGGTCAGGCTTGGCCGGGGCCTTGGCCTCGCCTTCCGCGCCATGGGAGCTCGCCGCCACGGTGGCAAGCAGCAGGCTGGTCAGGAGGGTGGCGACGGACTTCATCATCATGGCGTGCAGTCATTTTCTTGTGCAAAACCCGGTGATTTTACAATGACGGCTTTGGGCGTCTCCAATGGCCGAACAAAACAAATCAGATCCGGCTATCGACCCCGTCAAGCGCGCATTGGGTTGGGCCCACACCGCGCGCTTTCGGACCACGGCCAGCCAACTCGATCAATTGCCCCAGACCGAGCTGCCCGAGGTGGCCTTCGTGGGTCGATCGAACGCCGGCAAGTCCACCGCGATCAACACGCTGACGCAGCAAAAGCGCCTGGCCTTCGCGTCGAAGACGCCCGGCCGCACGCAGCACATCAACCTCTTCGAGCTCGGGCCGAAGATGGTGCCGAACGCATTCTTCGCCGACCTGCCGGGCTACGGCTACGCGGCTGTGGCCCGTGACGCGAAGCTGCGTTGGCAGAAGGTGATGGCCGATTACCTGGACGTGCGGCGCAGCCTCGTCGGCGTGGTACTGATGGTCGACGCGCGGCTGGGCTTCACCGATCTTGACCGGCAATTGCTCGGCTTCGTCGCGCCGCGTGTCGGCAACGGCTCGGTCAAGCTGCTTGCGCTGTTGACCAAGGCGGACAAGCTCAACCGCGCCGAATCGACCGCGGCGCTCGCCTCGGCCCAGGCCGCGCTTGGAGAAATCACGACCGACGAGGCCGAGGTGGCGGTTTCGCTGTTCTCTGCTCTGAACAAGACCGGCGTCGGCGATGCAGCGCAAATCCTGTATGGCTGGGCGCACCCCGACGCGAGGAGACCTGAATGATCGAGACGTTCGACGCGGTCCTGCCGCATGGCATCACATTGAGCTGTCGTGCGAGCGGCAAGCCCGGCGCACCGCTGATCGTCTTTCTGCACGGGTTTCCCGAGGCCGCGTTCGTGTGGGACGAGTTGCTCGCGCATTTCGGCGATCGCTACCGTTGCGTCGCGCCGAACCTGCGCGGCTTCGGGCCGTCATCGGCGCCGAAGGAGCCCGAAGCCTATCGCGTCAAGCACCTGATGAGCGACCTCGATGCGCTGATCGCGCAGCTCGGCGGCGGGCCGCTGGCAGCGCTGGTCGCTCACGACTGGGGCGGGGCGGTGGCATGGACCTATGCCGCGCTGCGGCCCGCGCAGATCGAGCGCCTGGTGATCATCAACTCGCCGCACCCGGCGACCTTCCTGCGTGAGCTCAAGCACAGCCCGGAGCAGCAGGCCGCGAGCGCATACATGAACTTCCTCTGCCGCCCCGACGCAGAGGAGCTGCTCGCCGAGGACGACTACGCACGCATGTGGCCGATGTTCACGAACATGGGCGCGGCGGACTCTTCGCGCGTCGGCGGTGGCTGGCTGACCGACGCGGTGCGGCAGCAGTATCGCGAGATCTGGGACGCAGGCATGACAGGCGGCTGCAACTACTACCGCGCCTCGCCGTTGCGCCCACCGACCCGGCCCGACGATCCGATCATGTCCGTCGCATTTGCGCCGGAGTACGTGACCGTCAAGCGGCCGACACTCGTGATTTGGGCCGAGGACGATCTGGCGTTGCCGAATGGTCTGCTCGACGGAATCGAGGAATACATCCCTGACCTGCATCTCGTGCGCGTGCCGGGCGCGTCGCACTGGATCATCCGTGAGCGGCCACAGATGATCGCGGCCGAGATCGAGCGTCACCTCGCTCGCTGAGCGAGGTGCAGCGCCCGATGCGCACGCCTATGCGGGCGCGACGAGCCGTCCCACGTCGCGCATCACGGCGTCGATGGCGCGCTGCACGAGCGGCCGCGCTTCAAGCGGCTGCATCAGCCCGGCTGCCGCGAGCCGCTCGAGCGCTCGGCGCGTGATCGAGTGCGTGCGTGTCGGCAGCTCCCCGGCAAAGAGAAAGAACAGTCCCTGTTCGCTGCGCCACAGCAACTGGACGCGACTCCAGCGGCCGTGCAGAAAGAGCCTTCTCCGGTCCGCGGGCTGAAGGGCATCGACCCGCTTGATCGGGTCTTCGACCGACGGCTCGATCTGGCTCGGCATCATTTCCGCCGGGACGGTCTCCATCGACGTCAGGTCGATCACCGAATCGGTGAAGCCGCCGTGGCCGGTCGTGGGTGGCAGCACCTCCTCGCGCATGCGCTGGACGATCTGCTCGGGCGTGAGCACGGCCTCGTCGGCACGCGCACTCGGGCGCAGCGCCTCGGTGTGAATCGCCATCAGCTCGTCGAGGAAGCCGGTCTGCTCCGCATCGGACAGGCGTATCGACGCCATGCCCGCGCGCAGCCGCTGCAGCATGCTCGGCAGCAATGACAGCAGACGCTGCCGACTCTTCGGGTGATCGGGCAGCTGCACGCTCCACAACAGTTCATCGACGAGCTTGATGTAGCCGCGCGAGGCCTCGCTCTGCTCGCCTTCGCGCAGGATCGTCTCGGCCAGCACCCGCGCCCAGGCGCCCGTCATGAATCGGCGCACGATCGGGGTCGTACGGATAGGCACCATCTGATCGACGAGCCGCAGCGACAGATGTCTTTCCAGCAGCTCACGGCGCTCGGAGAGTTGCAGGGACTGGACCGTCGCATGGGCCGACTCGAGCTGAGCCTTGAACTGGTTCAGCAGCAGTGTGTCGAGTTGCGCGAGCGCTCGGCGATACAGGTTGGCGTCGGGCGAGCTCGCGCCCGCGAGTTGATCCGTCAAGGCCATGCACAGGCCGAGGACCGCGGCGCCGCGCGTGTCGGTCGCCGGGGCAGCGGCAATCGCCGCCGTGCCGACCCTGTCGAGAAATCGCCAGACCGCGTGATGCGTCGAGTTGAGCATCTCCGGGTCATGCAGCGCGACGCGCAGCGCCGACGCGCGCAGGCGACCCACGGCCGGCGCGAACGACGCAGGCAGCTGAGGATCGAGCGCGAAGGCGTCGAAGACCCGCAGCATGAATTCGATCGCTTGGCGCCGCCCCGGTGCGCCCGCACTGGCGAGCAGCGCCGTGCGTTGCAACCCGAGTCGCCTGTCCAGCGCTGCGGCGTCGGCGGCCGAAGGTGCGACCGCCGGCGCCTGGCGCAGGATCTCTTCGAGCCGCGCCACCGCTTCCTGGAACTCCGCGGTCACCGCGGGGAAGACTTCGTTCGCTGCAGGCACGCCCATGACGACGGCCGCCTTGTCGACGCCCACGCGCATGGTTTCCGAGCCGGCCGGCATGCTGGCGACCAGCGTGGCCATCGCATTGCCGCTGTTCACGTCGGGCGCCGCCGGGCCGCGCCCCGGTACCGAGCCGCTGGGCATCACGACGCTGCGATAGATGCCGGGGACGATGCCCTGGGCTTCCAGGCGCGAGCTCGCCGCCGCCCAGGCGTTCTTTAGCAAGCCCGCGGCCACACCGCTGGCTACCCGCAACAACACCGCGCGCTGGATTGGCACGGGCGTGACGGCGCAAGCGGCTTGCCACAGCGCGTGGGCATAGACCTGGGGGCGGAACGGATTCGACTCCGGGCTCACGTGGGTCTGGCCGACGAGCGTCGACGTGAAGGTCTGCAGCTCGCGCAGCTCCCATTCGGCGGTGGTGTCGATGAGTTGCATCGCGCGCGAGATCTCGATGTCGATCTCGACGCTGGATTCGTCCATGAGCTCCAGGGCGGCGCCGGATTTGCTCAGTGCACCGCCGCTGCCTTGCTGCTCCTGCAGCGACTCGGTGACGTCCTGCCGCAGCGCCCGCACGAACGCGTGCTGGTAGGCCGTCGCATGGGTCTGCAATGCCTCCACGAGCGCGAACTGATGCGATCGCTCCGTAGCCGGTAACGGACTCTCCTTGCCATCGCGCAGCAACTGGCGCGTGCCTGCCAGCGTGCGCTCGACCAGGGCCGGCGCTCGGGCCAGCTCATCGTCGACGAAACGCTGCAATGCAGGTGCGATCGGCATGGACTCAGGACTACTTGGCAGCGAAAGCCGCATTATGTTGCGGCAATGAAAAAGGGCTGCCGAAGCAGCCCTTTCGAGGTCAGGTCAAGACCGCCGGACTTACATGTCCATGCCGCCCATTCCACCCATGCCGCCCATGCCGCCGGGCATGCCGCCGCCGCCCGGAGCGTCTTCCTTCGGCGCTTCGGCGATCATCGCTTCGGTGGTCAGCATCAGCGAAGCCACCGACGCCGCGTTCTGCAGCGCAGTGCGGGTCACCTTGGTCGGGTCCAGGATGCCCATCTCGATCATGTCGCCGTAGGTGTCGTTCGCGGCATTGAAGCCGTAGTTGCCCTTGCCGTTCAGTACGGCGTTGACCACCACGCTGGCCTCGCCACCGGCGTTGTAGACGATTTCGCGCAGCGGCTGTTCGATGGCCTTCAGGATCAGCCGGATGCCGGCTTCCTGATCCGCGTTGTCGCCCTTGATCGTCCCGGCAGATTGCTTGGCGCGCAGCAGCGCCACGCCGCCGCCGGCGACGATGCCTTCCTCGACGGCCGCACGCGTGGCGTGCAGCGCGTCTTCGACACGCGCCTTCTTTTCCTTCATCTCGACTTCGGTCGCGGCACCCACCTTGATCACCGCAACGCCGCCGGCCAACTTGGCCACGCGCTCTTGCAGCTTTTCGCGGTCGTAGTCGCTGGTCGCTTCCTCGATCTGGATGCGCACTTGCTTGACGCGCGCTTCGATGTCGGCCGCGGCGCCCGAGCCGTCGATGATCGTGGTGTTTTCCTTGCCCACTTCGACGCGCTTGGCCTGGCCGAGATCGGCCAGCGTGACCTTCTCCAGCGTCAGGCCGACTTCCTCGGCGATCACCTTGCCGCCGGTCAGGATCGCGATGTCCTCGAGCATCGCCTTGCGACGGTCACCGAAGCCCGGCGCCTTGACGGCGACGACCTTCAGGATGCCGCGGATCGTGTTCACGACCAGCGTCGCGAGCGCTTCGCCCTCGACTTCTTCGGCAATGATCAGCAGCGGACGGCCCGACTTGGCGACTTGCTCCAGGGTCGGCAGCAGGTCACGGATGTTGCTGATCTTCTTGTCGAACAGCAGCACGAACGGGTTGTCCAGAGTCGCGGTCTGCTTTTCCGGGTTGTTGATGAAGTAGGGCGACAGGTAGCCGCGGTCGAACTGCATGCCCTCGACGACCTCGAGTTCGCTGTTCAGGCTCTTGCCGTCCTCGACGGTGATGACGCCTTCCTTGCCGACCTTGTCCATCGCATCGGCGATGATCTTGCCGACTTCTTCGTCGCTATTGGCCGAAATCGTCCCAACTTGGGCAATTTCCTTCGAAGTCGTCGTGGCCTTCGATTGCTTCTTCAGCTGCTCGACCAAGACCGTCACGGCCTTGTCGATGCCGCGCTTCAGGTCCATCGGGTTCATGCCCGCAGCCACGTACTTCATGCCTTCGCGAACGATGGCTTGGGCCAGGACCGTGGCAGTCGTCGTGCCGTCGCCGGCGATGTCGCTGGTCTTGGAAGCGACTTCCTTGACCATCTGCGCGCCCATGTTCTGGAGCTTGTCCTTGAGCTCGATTTCCTTGGCGACCGAGACACCGTCCTTGGTGACGGTCGGGCCGCCGAACGAACGCTCGAGCACCACGTTGCGGCCCTTCGGACCGAGCGTGACCTTGACCGCGTTGGCCAGGATGTTCACGCCTTCAACCATGCGTGCGCGGGCTTCACCGCCGAAAATTACGTCTTTTGCTGCCATTTGTGTTCTCCGAATTCGTCAGGTGGTTACTTCTTCTCGACCACGGCGAAGAGGTCGTCCTCTTTCATCACCAGCAGTTCTTCGCCATCGACCTTGACGGTCTGGCCGCTGTACTTGCCGAACAGGACGCGGTCGCCGACCTTGATGTTCAGCGTCACGAAGTCGCCCTTGTCGTTGCGCTTGCCCGGGCCGACGGCCAGAACTTCACCCTGGTCGGGCTTCTCGGCGGCGTTGTCGGGAATCACGATGCCCGATGCGGTCTTGGTTTCTTGTTCCAGGCGCTTGACGATCACGCGATCGTGCAACGGACGAAGTTTCATAGCATCTCCTAATGGAATTGACGTAAGAACGGTATATCTACTGTAATGAAGGCGAAGTGATCGCTTATTCACACTGAGCAGTCCCGGCGCAGAACGCCGTCGACTGTCCTCGTTAGCACTCAGCATCGGCGAGTGCTAGCAACGGGATTATAGGGTTGCAGTTCGATCTTTCAAGCCATCGCTCGCTACGCGTAGGCAGCAGGTAGCATGATGCGAACGTGACGCTTCGCCCTCTTTCGCTCATCGGTAGCTGGCACGCCCATGTGTATTTCGACGCCTCCAGCCGGGAAGAGGCCTGGGCGCTGCGCGAAATCATCAACGTGGAACTTTCGAGTCGCATGGAGATGGGCCGCTTCCATGAGAAGCCCGTGGGTCCACACCCGATGTGGAGCTATCAGCTGGCATTCCCGGTGGCGAGCTTTCCCGACGTCGTGAGCTGGCTCGCGTTGAACCGCGGCACGCTGGATGTGCTGATTCATCCAAACACCGACGATGTAGTGCGCGACCACCGAGACTCCGCCCTTTGGCTCGGCAGCTCGCATGCGCTGAATCTGGCCGCGTTGAACAACTGAGGCAACGCACCCGCCGAGAGTCGCGCCCGCTCAGATGAACTCCCGAATCAGCGCGTTGACCCGATCAGGGTACTCGTGCGCGATCCAATGCGTGCCTTCAGGAATGCGGCAGATGTCGACACCGGGCACCAGCTCATCCAGCCCGTCGAGCAGGCTCGGCAAGAGCGCGGCATCGCGTTCGCCCCAGATCACGCGTGTCGGCACATCGACACGCCAACGGCCGGGCGGCAGCGTCATCGCTTCGACGCCCGGCTCTCCCGGCCCCGGCGGGTGGAGCTGCGTGCCGCGGTAGTAGTTCAACATCGTCGCCAGCGCGCCGGGCCGCGACCACGCGCGCTTGTACGCCGCAACGAACGCCGGATCGAGCGGCACGCCGCCGACCTCCCAGGTTTCGAACAGCACCGAGAGTCGACGAAAGTCGTCCTCGCTCAACGCAGCTTCCGCTCGCGGGCTGCGGAAGAACAGCATGTAGCGCATCGCCTCGCGCTGCGCCGGATTGCCCAGCAGTTCGCGGTGCAACGCCGCCGGGTGCGGCGAGTTCAGGATCACGAGCTTGTCGACCCGCTCCCGGTCCTCGGCCGCGAGGTGCCACGCGCAGACACCACCCCAATCGTGCGCGACGACGATCGCGCGACCGCCCGCGACACGCTCGATGAACTCGCGCAGATCCTGCACCAGGAGGCTGCGCTCGTAGTCCTCCGGGCCGGGCGGCTTGTCCGACAGATTGAAGCCGCGCAGGTCGATCGCCAGCACGCGATGATCGCGCGCGAACTCGCGCAGCTGCGGCGCCCATGCGCCGCTGAACTCGGGAAAGCCGTGCACGAAAACGATGGGCGTGCCGCTGCCGGCTTCCAGGTAGTGCAGGCGCACCTGGCTGAGTTGAACGTAGCGGCTTTCGATCGCTGTGGCGGCGCTCATTGGCTCGTGACCTCCTGATCCAGCGCTCCATGCAGCGCGCGCTTGCATTGCATCAAGAAACTGCATCCTCGCCTGTCGCATGGTCGACAGCCCGGCCGGCTTGCCCGGCGTATCTTCAAGGAACACACCCACGAGCACCCACCAACATGCATTTCGATTTCAGCCCCAAGGTCATCGCGTTGCGCGAACAACTGCTGCGCTTCATGGACGAGCACGTCTATCCGAACGAGCAGCGCCGCGAGGAGGAACTCGCGGCGAATGCGAAAGCCGGCCGCCCCTATGCCGAGCTGCCGATGATGGCAGGGCTGAAAGCGAAGGCGCGCGAGCAGGGCCTGTGGAATCTCTTCCTGCCCGAGAAGGAGCATGGGCCCGGCCTTACGAACGTGGAGTACGCGCCGCTGGCCGAGATCATGGGGAGGCGCTATTGGTGCTCGGAGATCTTCAATTGCTCGGCACCCGACACCGGCAACATGGAAGTGCTGGCGCGCTACGGCACACCGGCGCAGCAGGAGCGCTGGCTCGCGCCGCTGCTGAACGGCGAGATCCGCTCGGCGTTCGCGATGACCGAGCCTGCGGTCGCATCGAGCGACGCGACCAACATCGAATGCAGCATCCGTCGGGACGGCGACGAGTACGTCATCAACGGGCGCAAGTGGTACATCACCGGCGCGATGCACGAGCGTTGCGAAGTCTTCATCCTGATGGGCAAGACCGATCCGGACAACGCCGATCGCCACCGGCAGCAGTCGATGATCCTCGTGCCGCGCAACACGCCAGGCATCACGATCGTGCGCGACATGGCGCTGCTCGGCGTGATGGACCCGCCCTTCGGTCATCCGGAGATCGCGTTCGACAACGTGCGTGTGCCGGCGAGCAACATCCTGCTCGGCGAGGGCCGCGGCTTCGAGATCGCGCAAGGGCGGCTCGGCCCAGGGCGCATCCACCATTGCATGCGCGCGATCGGCATGGCCGAGGCGGCGCTGGAGATGATGTGCAAGCGGCTCGCGTCGCGCACTGCGTTCCACAAGCTGCTCGCCGAGCAAGGCGTGTGGCGCGAGCGGATCGCCGAATCGCGCATGCTCATCGACCAGTCGCGCTGGATGGTGCTGAACGCCGCCTATCGCATGGACACCGTGGGCAACAAGATCGCGGCCAAGGAGATCGCGATGATCAAGGTGCTGACGCCGAACAACTGCATCAAGGTCGTCGACTGGGCGATGCAAGCCTTCGGCGCGATGGGCCTGAGCCAGGACACGCTGCTGACCTGGTTCTACGCCTACGAACGCCACCTGCGCATCGCCGACGGCCCCGACGAAGTCCATCGCAACGCGATCGCGAAGCAGGAACTCGCGCCTTACCTGTAGTCGGTGGCCAGGTATCGCGGCGGTCGGCGAGCCTTGGTGGCCTGCTCGAACGCATAGGCCAGCGAAAGCAATCGCGCTTCGCTGTGGGCCTCCGCGAAGAAGCTCAGGCCCAGCGGCAGACCGTGCAGCGCGCCGGCCGGCACCGTGATGCTCGGCGTGCCTGCGACGGCGGCCGGCAAGGTGCTGCCGCCGACGTAGTGATCGCCGAGCATGAGGTCCGTGAGCCAGGCTGGGCCGCCGGTCGGCGCGACCAGGGCATCCAGTCGATGCGTCGACATCTGCGCCGCGATGCCTTCGGTCGCCGCGACGCGCAGGCACAGCGCACGCGCGTCCTTGTATTCGGTGTCGGTCAGCGCCCCTTTGGCCTGCGCCTTGATGAACAGCTCCTGGCCGAACCACGGCATTTCGCGCGCGGCGTTGAGCTCGTTGAACGCGATGACGTCGGCGAGTGCCTTGACGGGCGCGTCGGGGCCGAGCCACGCCAAATACGCGTTCAGATCAGCCTTCAGCTCGTAAAGCAGCACCGTCATTTCGGCGTCGCCGATGGTGTCGATCCCGGACAGCGTGACCGGATCGACCAGCGTCGCGCCGGCTGCTTCGACGGCCTTGAGTGCGCTGTCGAAGATCCGATCGCTGGGTGCGTGGAAGCCGAAGAACTGGCGCACGACGCCGATGCGCGCGCCCTGCAGCGCCTTGATGTTCAAGCCGCCGGCGTAGTCGACGGGCTGCTGGGTCATCGCGCCCAGCAGCAGCGCGCAGTCGCGCACGCTGCGCGCCATCGGCCCAGCCGTGTCCTGGCTGTGCGCGATGGGGACGATGCCGGCGCCGCTGATCAGGCCCACCGTGGGCTTGAGGCCGACCAGTCCGCACACCGATGCCGGGCTGAGGATCGAGCCGTCGGTTTCAGTACCGAGGGCGGCCGCGCACAGGCTCGCCGCCGCGGCCGCCGCCGAGCCCGAACTTGATCCGGACGCGTTGCGATCCAGCGCATAAGGGTTGCGCGTGAGCCCGCCGCGCGCACTCCAGCCGCTGGTGCTCGTGGGGCTGCGGATGTTGGCCCATTCGCTCAGGTTCGTCTTGCCCAGGATCACCGCGCCGGCATCGCGCAGGCGCTGCACCACATCGGCGTCGGCAGGAGGTCGGCTGCCCACGAGGGCGAGCGAGCCGGCGGTGGTCTGCATCCGGTCGCGGGTCGCGATGTTGTCCTTGATCAGGATCGGCATGCCGTGCAGCGGGCCGCGCGGGCCCTTGGCCTGGAACTCGCCGTCGAGCGCGCGGGCGATCGAAAGTGCGTCCGGATTCAGCTCGATCACGCTCGCGAGCTTCGGGCCTTTGCGGTCGATGCGCTCGATGCGCGCGGTGTATGCCGCGACGAGCTGTTGCGACGTGATGCGCCGCGCGGCGATGTCGGCGGCCAGGTCTGCGAGAGAGCGCTCCTCGACCTCGACCTTGCCTTTGCCGCGCTGCGCGACGGCCGCGCCGGGCAGGAGCATCGAGGCCGCACCGGCGGTCAGCAGCTTGCGTCGGGCGCGCATCATGAGACCTCCTTTTCGACGTCTTCGTCGCGGTCGATCAACCCTGCGCGAATCTGATCGCGCAGCCAACGTGCCAACACGTGGCTGATCGCCGGCTGCGTCAGGTTCAGCCGCTCGCTGGCGCGCGTGATGCCGCCTTCGGTGTAGATCGCGTCGAGCACGGCGAAGAGGTTCAGGTCGACCCGGCTGACATGGACCACGGTGTGAGCCCCTTGCCCGGCGCACGAGAGCGGTGGATGACGATGGCGCGCATTCTTCATGGTTCACGACCCGTGGCAGCATACGCTCGCCGACTGCCGTTCGAAGGCGGTCGATTCCGGAGACACGCATGACCGGCCAGTTCACTGGAACGACAGCGGTGCAGGAGCGCCACCGCTTCGACATCCCCGCGCTCGACGCGTGGATGCACGGCGCTGTCGCCGGCTACGATGGGCCACTCACGGTCGAGCAGTTCAAGGGCGGGCAGTCGAACCCGACCTTCCTGTTGACCACGCCCGCGCAGCGCTATGTGCTGCGGCGCAAGCCGCCGGGCAAGCTGCTGCCTTCGGCGCATGCGGTCGATCGCGAATACCGCGTGATGGCCGCGCTGGCCGCGACCGACGTGCCGGTACCGAAAACCTATGCGCTGTGCAGCGACGATGCCGTGATCGGCACGGCGTTCTACGTGATGGAGCACATGGACGGCCGCATCCTTTGGGATCCGGCGCTCCCCGGCATGACGCCGGCCGAGCGCGGCGCGGTCTTCGACAGCATCAACGCGGCCATCGCGGCGCTGCACCGCGTCGACGTCCAGCGCATCGGCCTGGCCGACTACGGCAAGCCCGGCAACTACTTCGCGCGCCAGATCGGTCGATGGACGAGCCAGTACCGCGCCTCCGAAACCGAACGCATCGGGGCAATGGACCGCCTCATCGAGTGGCTGCCCCAGAACATTCCGCCCGACGACACGGCCGCGCTGGTGCACGGCGACTATCGCCTCGACAACCTCGTGTTCCACGCCACCGAG
>Ga0068864_100003162_pt1 | contig 13614 bp, 19 predicted proteins | sample KBSSwiS72_FD_66586 | JGI IMG/M metagenome (GOLD analysis project Ga0068864, IMG submission 66586) | Switchgrass rhizosphere microbial communities from Kellogg Biological Station, Michigan, USA - KBS Switchgrass S7-2 | ecosystem: Host-associated > Plants > Roots > Rhizosphere > Soil ... | reverse complement strand
CACAGTATCTGATGCATCCTCAGCATCCGAGAGACGACGGCCTTCGCAACCACGAACTCTCCGTCCAGCTCTGCCGTGGCAGTCTTGCGCAGAGACTCGTAGAGCTCCGTCTGCTCCTCGGTCAGCTCCACGTCTCGAGTCATGAAGACCTTCGGCTCCAGGTCCAGGCACTCCTCCTTCAGGACGCGATAGGAGTACGGCGCGATCTTGGCGTGCAGCTCGTCCAGGTTCTTGTAGCTCTTGATGATGGGTACCATCTGCACGTAGACGCGATACTTCTCTAGCTCGTCCAGCAGCATGGTGCGCGTCATGCGCTGCACGTCCGTCGGTGAGCCGCGATACACGCGAGCCAGCTTGCCGCGAAGCATCGCGTTCGGCACGAAGCACTGCTTCTCGATCACGGCGTATCGGTTGCGGAACTCTATCGGCGACTCGATGCCGAGGATGCGCCAGTCCAGGAACGAGAACTGCCTGAACAGGTCCAGCGGCGACTTCGGCGTCACGAGGCCGGACATTATGCGCCGCGTTCCGGCGAACTCTCGAAGTCGCTGCAGGGCGGCGGTTCTGTTCGTGTCGCCTCTCATCTTGGTGGACTCGTCCACCGCCAGCATGGCTCTCTCCTTGGGGACTGATCGCAGCAGCGTCTCGACGTAGACCTCCGCCTTTCCCTTCGCCTTCTTGCTGCCGCCGCTGAACGCCTCGATGTTGATGAAGAAGGCGCGAGGTCCCCTCTGCTTCAGCAGAAACTCCCTCTTTCGTCTGCTCTCCGCGCCTGACGTCCACGCTGCCCAGCTCATCTTCTTGAGCAGCGCGTCGTCTAGATGCACCTTGATCTCGGCTCTCTGGATGTCGCTCTTGTCCTCGAACCAGTTACGATAGGCTCCCTTCGGCGCGACCACGACCAGCACCTCTAGGTCGTCTCTGCCGACGCGATCCTGCCACTCGTCGAGGATCACCTTCGTCTTGCCGGTTCCCTTGTCCATGAGCCAAGCCATCACGTCCTCCGAGGACGGACGCTTGGGTCGCCTTGTGAGACGAACGGACAGCGCCTCGCGCTGGTGGCTCATCTGCTCTGTCTTCGACTTGAACATGCCGGGTAGCCTACGCCATGCCTGCAGCGAAGCCCAGAGGGCTTCTTGCCTTCGCCCCCGGCTGAGCGCAGACTGGGGGACTTAGGAGGATCTCATGAAGCCACAGAAGATTGACGCGGGTGTCGAGGCCGCGCTCGAGAAGCGCGGCGGGTCTGTCAGCGAGGATAGTCTCAAGAAGTTGAGAACTAAGATCGCCGAGGTTCGCGGTCTGGATCTGGAGATAGCGGGGGTTGAGGAGCGGCTGCAGGAGCTGAGAGACAAGCGATCCAGCATCGTGGGCAGCTTCAGGATCTCCGGCGAACTGGTGTCCATGTTTCAGAGCATGGGAGTGAAGAGCCTGTCCATAGGCGCGGAGGGCAATCTTCCGCCGTACGACGCGAAGCTGGTTACGCTGTACTCGGCCAAGCTGCCGGACGACGAGCGACGCGCTAAGGCGTTCAAGCAGTTTAGATGGCTGCACGGACTGGCCAAGACCTCCTTCAAGGTGGAGTTCGGCAAGGGTCAGGATAAGCTGGCCAAGAAGTTCTCCACGCTGCTGAAGAAGCAGAAGATCAAGGACTATGAAGTCAAGGTGGGAGTGCACGCCAGCACGCTCACCGCCGAGATCCGTCGGCGCTTCGCCGACGGACTGCCGCTGACCCCTGCAGACATGGATCTCTTGGGAGCAGCGGTCTATCCAGTAGTAGAACTCAAGAAACAAGAGGAAGTGAAGAATGGCAAAGCCAAGTAAGGACGAAGGAAAGAAGACCGCACTGACTGAGGTAAAGGATCAGTTGCCAGTTGAGGCAGGAGTTCTCGACGCGCTGGATCAGCGCGCCGGAGAGGGCGTCAGCAGGAAGATGGAGGACAACGTCGTACCTCTGGTCTATCTGCTGCAGGCCAACAGCAAGGTCGCGCTGAAGGGACACGACAAGTACGTGGAGGGAGCGGAGGGCGGCTCGATCTGGCTGCGCAACGCTGAGGCCTCCGAGTCCCTCATCGACGGTGATCAGGGCATGGAGTTTCTGCCGTGCTACTTCACCAAGTGCTGGATCGAGTGGATGCCTGATCGCGGCGGCTTCGTCGCGCGTCACGTCGACCGACCAGCTACGGCTACGCTGGAGGACGTGGAGGGCGACGATGGTCGCATTCGCAAGGCGTGGAAGATGCCGAACGGCAACACCGTCAACGAGTCCAGGGAGTTCTCTGGCTTCGTCAAGAAGGACGGCAAGCTGCTTCCGTACACGATCCCGCTGAGCGGCAGCGGACACATGGTAGGCCGCAACTGGATGACGGCGCTAGGCAATCTCAGGACTCCCAGCGGCAAGGAAGCGCCGATCTGGGCGTACTACTGGCGCTTGAGGACCAAGCTGCGGACTGTCGGCGAGAACTCCTGGTATCAGTTCGAGATCACCAAGGAGGGCATGATCAAGACTATGGAAGAGATCAAGCTCGCCGAGGCCCTGCATGACGCGTTCGCGTCTGGCGAGAAGGTCAGCGACAAGATGGAGGACACTGACGGTTCCGGAGCCCCTGCGTCGGGCAGTGAGGTGGACGACGCAGCATAGTTCCGGCCGAGTACGGTCTGGAGCAGATCGGCAGTCTTAAATCAGCGGGCACTGCCATCACCCCTCCTAGGTGATCTGCTTCGGGGAAAGTCGGTTGCGCTGGCCGAGCCGTACTCTCTTCTTCTCTAGGAGGGTCAATGTCAAGAGACGCGACGCAGCGACTGATGGATCTGTTCGCTGGGTTCGCCGGTGCGTCTGGCACGCACGGCGTCCCGGAGAAAGATCCAGAGGGGCTGAAGTGGAACATCAAGCGAACGGCAAAGACGCTTCGCCAGCCGGTGACTCCCGAGCTGTGGGAGCAGCACGTCGCGGGCAAGCGGCCTCTCGGCGTGATACCGATACGCGAGGACAACTCCTGCTCGTGGGGCAGTATAGACTTCGACGAGTACGACGTGGACCTGATAGAGATGATCAAGCGCGTGGAGGCCGCCAAGTATCCTCTCGTTCCGTGCAGGTCCAAGTCCGGCGGCCTGCATCTGTTCCTGTTTCTCAAGGAGCCGGAGCCTGCTGCGGACGTTCAGGGCGTGCTGAGAGACGCGGCAGCCTCCCTAGGCATGGCAGACTGCGAGATATTCCCCAAGCAGACCCGCGTCCTGGTGGAGCGCAATGATCTCGGGAGCTGGATGGTGATGCCCTACTTCGGGGACACGTTCGGCGGCAAGTTGCAGAACCAGCACGGCCTCAAGAAGACTGGGGCCGAGATGACTATGGCGGAGTTCGTGTCTTTCGCCGAGAAGAAGCAGACGACCGTCGCCGAGTTCGCGGAGCTGTGCCGCTCCAGGCGAAAGACCTACAACGGAACCGGCAAGGGCAAGGCCAGCGGCAAGAACGAGGCTCAGGACGACTTCGCCAACGGACCGCCGTGCCTGCAGCACCTCACCTCCGCCGGGATCCAGAAGGACGGTCGCAAGCGCACCCTGTTCATGATGGCTCTGTACTACAAGCGAGCAGACCCGGAGAACTGGAAGGCGCGGCTGGAGCGAGCGAACCAGATGTTCTTCAAGCCTCCGCTGCCCACCGACGAGGTGAGCGGCATCATCAGGTCCGTCAGCAAGAAGGACTACGAGTACACCTGCAAGGAGGAGCCCATGCGCTCCTTCTGCGACTCCGTGCTGTGTCGCACGCGCAAGTTCGGCATAGGCAAGGGCGGCGAATTCCCGGTGATAACCGGCCTCAGCAAGCTGGACACGGACCCGCCGATATGGTTCGCCGACGTCCTCGGGGAGCGTCTCGAGCTCACGACCGAGGACCTGCAGATGTATCAGCGCTTCCATCGCGCCTGCATGAACCGCGTGAACAAGTCCTTCAAGACCATGAAGCAGGACGCTTGGCTGTCGGTGCTGTCCGAGGCGATGGACCGTCTGGTCCTCATAGAGGCACCCCCGGACGCGGGGACCGGGGGTAAGTTCCAGGAGCATCTAGAGGAGTTCCTCACGAACCGCGCCAGAGCTGAGCGGGTAGAGGACCTGATGGAGGGCAGACCGTGGGAGTCGATAAAGGAGCAGCGATACTACTTCACGATCAAGGCGTTCGAGAAGTATCTGCAGCAGGAGGGTGTTCGAGACCTGAAGCGCGGCCAGATACTGACCAAGATAAGAGCGATGGGCGGCGGAGCGCACTTCATCAACATCAACAACGAGCGCGGGATAAGGACTTGGTACGTTCCGTCGGACAAGATAGAGGGACTGATGGAGCTGACCGCACCTAAGATCGACAGGGAGGAGCAGGACATATGACTATGCTGTTTGAGGACATGATACGAGTGCAGACGCCGTACTATGTCTGTCGCATCTGGCGACAGTCTGGAGGCGACCAGCCGTACACCTCCAACGAGGGACTGAGAGACTTGGTCATGCAGCAGCTATTCGCGAAGCTGGAGCCGGAGGAGCTGGAGAGGATAATAGTAGATATCTGCGACTACGAGGCCGTCAACTCGGTGGAGATAGTCAGCCGCGAGGACGGCTGCGGACGCTGCGTTCACAAGAACTGGCCGTAGTGCATTTGAAAGGGTGGAAAATGACCAAAGAGACGAAGCGCGACGAGGCCATAAAACAGCTTATCAAGTTGGGCTATGGCAATACCAAAGAAGAAGTTGAGGAGTATCTTTTGATGCGGGCCATTGATGATTGCCTGCGTGCAGCGCTCGTCAATGTGGTGCGCTAATGCGCCAAAGGGGTGGATAATGCGCAGCAGATTGAAACATTGGTGGTGTTGTCTTTGGCATGGGGATGCTCACTATCCCGTATGCGGCGGGACCACCTGCGCCCGATGCGGAAATATAGTTTGGTATCCGCGCTAATGCGCCATAAGGGATTGTGATGCGGATTTACGTTCCGACCACAGAGCTAGAAATCCTCAAGGCGCAGAACGAGTGTATGCGTTTCGCTCTTGAGTTCATCGCTGAGTGGGAAAGCAATCTCGTCGGGGAGGACGGCAAGCTATACAGCACTTACATTGCGGACGTGGCGCGAAAAGCAGCTGCCGCTAACCGCCGCTAAACACACCGGAGGATGATTTGGAAAACGAATATCAGAGAAACCTAAGGAGGCGATCGTGACCATAGATCGGGTCAAGGAGCACGTAGTGTTTCACTGCGACACGTGTCCGGACTCCCTGGACACAGGAGTAAGTACGTTTGACGAGGCCATCTTGAAGCTTCGTGGCGCTGGATGGGCGTTCTACAAGGAGCTCGGTGAGGAGCAGTGGAAGCATAGATGTCTGGAGTGCTTCAAGTCAGGAAGGATGAGAACATGAGCATCATGGACGCGCTGCAGAGGATATCGTTCGAGTGGGGCGTGCGCTGCTTCGGAGAGCAGCACATGAAGAACTTCTCTATTCGCTCGCTTCGCTTCGCCGAGGAGGCGGTCGAGCTGTGCCAGTGCGCCGGAGTCGACGAGAGGACTCTTCATCTGCTGATCAAGACGGTGTACGAGCGGCCGACGGGCAGTGCGCAGCAGGAGGTCGGTGGCTGTCTGGTGACGCTGTCGGTGCTGTGTCATCTGCTGAACTACAAGATCGAGGAGTGCTTCGAGACGGAGGTTCGTCGCGTGCTGGCCAAGAGTCCGGAGCACTTCGCGAAGCGAAATCTAGAGAAGATACATCTGGGGCTGAACACATGACAGATATAGTTCTGGGACCACCGGGGACCGGCAAGACCACCAAGCTGATCAGCTTCGTCGAGGACGCGCTGGCTCGCGGCGTGCCACCTGATCGCCTGGGATACTTCAGCTTCACGGTCAAGGCCGCGAGCGAGGCGATGGAGCGTGCCTGCAAGAAGTTCAACCTGACTAGGAAGGACTTCCCGTTCTTCAGCACGCTTCACTCGATGTGCTTCAAGCAGCTCGGCATGAAGCGCAGCGACGTTCTGGCTGGCGCGAGAATGCAGGAGTTCGCCAAGTACGCCGGAGTGGAGATCACCGGCCGAGGGATGTCCGAAGACGGCCTCTACACCGGATACAGTCTGGGCGACCGGCTCATGTTCATGGAGAACTTGTCACGCATCCGCGAGATACCGCTGAACAGGCTGCACAACACCGACGACGACAACCTGAACAAGTCTCAGCTGCTTCTCTTCAGCAAGAAGCTGCAGGAGTTCAAGGAGGCCTATCACCTGATGGACTTCACGGACATGCTGATGGAGTTCGTGCGCAGCGGCATCCGGCTTAATCTCAAGGAGCTGTTCGTAGACGAGAGCCAGGATCTCAGTCATCTGCAGTGGCGAGTCGTCGAGAGTCTGGCGGAGGGATGCGACAGAGTGGCGGTGGCCGGCGACGACGATCAGGCCATCTATCGGTGGGCTGGCGCCGACGTCGACCACCTCATCGACATGAGGGGCGACGTGGAGGTTCTCGGGCAGAGCTATCGCGTGCCGATCACCGTGCAGGAGGTAGCCAACAAGATCATATCGAGGGTGAAGCACCGACGAGAGAAGGCGTGGTCGCCGCGGCGAGGAGCGGACGGCGTGATCGAGCGAGCGCTATCCTTCGACCGCGTGGACTGCGGCAGCGGGCAGATCCTGATACTCGCGCGAAACGCATACGTTCTCAACGAGCAGATAGAGCCGACCCTCAAGCGGCAGGGCATCGTCTATCGCCGACTGCCGCACGAGCACTGGTCCATCAGCAGAAAGACTCTGGACGCCATACAGAACTGGGAGCGGCTGCGCAAGGGACAGACGGTGGACGTGGAGGCCGTGCGCAGGATCTACGGCCTGATGACGCTGGAGCGCGGCGTGAGGCGCGGCTTCAAGACTCTGCCGAAGGCCGAGGACGACGCGGTGGTGGACCTCAAGTGGCTCAGGAAGAGCGGCGGGCTTCTCAGGGAGGATCCGTGGCACGAGGCGCTGGACCTCATCCCGGCCGGAGACAAGAACCACATTCGCGCGGCGCGGCAGCGAGGTGAGAAGCTGTCCGCAGTTCCGCGAGTGACGCTCAGCACGATACACGGAGCGAAGGGCGGCGAGGCCGACCACGTGATCCTGCTGAAGGAGATGGCGTCCCGCACGTTCGCGGAGATGCAGAAGAACCCCGAGGACGAGATGCGCGTCTGGTATGTAGCCGCCACTCGCGCTCGGGAGAAGCTGACCATCGTGGAGCCACAGCGAGACTCAGCTAGACGTTGTCAGTGGCTATAGGAGAGAAGATGATGGGCAAGTCAAAGTCAGGTAACGTAACAGCGTTCCGCTTCCGAGACGTCCGAGCCAAGATCAGACTGACGATGCTCGGTCAACTGACGGTGGACGAAGTCGCGGTCGCACTGCTGGACAGCGGATGGGATGCCCGAGATCCCAAGGGACTGATGATCAAGCCTGCCGACGAGGTGCGAGACTTCCTGCGTAACGTCTCCGTCGAGGTGAGCTTGTGGTCGGACCTGTCGCTTCCGCGCAGAAACCTGATGAAGATGATCTGCGACGCGTACTGTCGGTCGCTGGTCAAGCAGATGGACGATGCGTGAGAAGATACAGCAGTGGCACCGTCACGTCGCCAGAGTCGTGGGACAGCTGTCCCTCACTCTGGAGCGCGGCGGAGTGAGTCGGGCTGCGCTGGCCAAGTGGTCAGCGCAGCTCTCATCCGTCGCAGAGGAGATGAAGAATGCGGATAGCAGTAGTCGACACGGAGACCACGGGAGACAGCGAGCAGGATCAGGTGTGCGAGCTGGCCGTGGCGACCGTCGACGTAGAGTATCTACAGATGATGGAGGGAAACGATCAGCTGGTGAAGCCGACCTGTTCGATGAACGTGATAGCTAGAGCCGTGCATCACATCACGGACGACCAGCTGAGGCACGCGCCGACGATGGCCGAGCTGATGAGTCGCAGCAAGTCCATCCTCACGGAGATCAAGACCTCGCAGTACGTGGCGATGCACTACGCGGACTTCGATCTGCGAATGCTGGAGCAGTCGGGCTACAAGCTGACGCAGGAGGCTCCGGGCGTCAAGGTGATCTGCACCTGGAGATGCTCTCGCCACCTGTGGCCGGACGCGCCGAGGCACTCCAATCAGGTGCTGCGATACTGGCTGGACCTCGCGGTGCCCTACTGCCTCAGGCCCCCTCACCGAGCGATGCCCGACGCGCTGACGACCGCGGCGCTGGTCCTGCGAATGCTCACGCTCAAGACAGCGGACGAGCTGGTGACGCTGACGAACACTCCGTATCTGCAGAGGATCGTGGGCTTCGGCAAGTACAAGGGCATGGAGTGGAAGTACGTCAGGGAGATCGACCGGAGCTACCTGTCCTGGATCCTGCGGCAGGAGGACTTCGGCGAGGAGGAGCGCTACGTAGCCGAGTTCTGGAACTCTAAGCCACTCAAAGATGTACTGGAGATGAGCCATGACGATGCAGTCCTTCTTCAACTACGCGAGGCAGCGACATCAGGTGTACCTGAACCGTCTGGAGGGGAAGTCGTCCCTGACGAAGGACCCGATCCTGCAGAAGTACAGGTTCACGAACGTCTTCCGGGAGCTGGACAAGACCACTGACTGGTTCCGGCGCAACGTGAGGGAGGAGATGAGAGACTCACCGGACGTGCTGCTGGCCACGGTCGTGTTCCGCATGTTCAACAGGATCAGCACGGGAGAGGCCATCTTCAATCACCTGGACTTCGACAAGAACAACGCCTTCGCGGTGTTCCTGCAGACCGGCGACCTGAGGCGCATGAAGAAGGACGTCAAGGCGATCTGCGGCGACGGTCCCTACGTCACCGGAGCGTACATCATAACCTCTCCCCCCGGCTTCACCAAGCTGGACGGGATCCTGGAGATCCTGAAGAACTTCAGAGAGGAGAGCGGATGGAGGGACGCTGCCAAGCAGATGATTAAGGAGAAGATGTCTCTGCAGACGGCTTGGCTCTGGTTCAAGATGCAGCCGTGGCTCGGCACGTTTCACTCGTACGAGATAGTCACGGACCTGCGACACACCAACCTTCTCTGCCACGCGAACGACGTCATGAGCTGGTGCAACGTGGGACCGGGGGCGAGGCGCGGACTGAACCGGATCCACGGTAGAAACAAGAAGGACAAGAGCGTCAAGGTACCCAAGATGCTGGAAGAGATGCAGCTGATCCTCGCGGCCAGTCGCAGTCCGGGCAACTGGCCTAGGCAGTGGCCCGAGTGGGAGATGCGAGACGTCGAGCACACGCTCTGCGAGTTCGACAAGTACGAGAGAGTCAGGAACGGTGAAGGCAGACCTAGAGGAGTGTTCGCATGATAAGGTTCGTCGAGAAGGAAGGACAAAGTGTCCTCATATGACAGGAGAAGTGAAATGGATAATAGTCCGTTCTTCGTTTTAATAACGTTCTGCAGCTTCCTCGGATGCGAGGAGCCGAAGCAGGTCAAGTTCGACAGCAAGGAGGCCTGCAAGGAGTTCGTGGGCGCGATGGCTAGAAACAGCAGCGCGGCGGTCACGTGCTTCGAGAGATCAACAGGAAGAGTAGTCTTCGACAGCAAGGGGAGGAGATAGATGAGACCGTCTGCGGCGTTCAACCTGGGAGACAGGACCGCGAGAAAGTATCGCGGCAAGATGGCCAGCGGCTACGAGGCCAAGCGCAGGAAGCAGATACGATGGGGCGAGGAGAACGCGGCTGTCGAGGACATGCTCGCAGAGCTTCGGCCGCAGACCGTGATCGATTGCCCGGTGGGAACCGGCAGGTTCTTCTATCTGTATCATCAGCTGAGCGTGGCCACCGTCACGGGCGTAGACTCCTCTGAGCAGATGCTGGCCATCGCCCGAGGGAAGTTGAAGAACAAGAAGGGGCCGCCGTCCTACGTCCTGCAGGTCGGCGACGCCAGAAAGCTGGAGGGCTTGTCACCCTCAGACGTGATCGTGGCCGTGCGGTTCCTGGACCTCATCGACGAGCCCTCCATGCAGGCGGCCATGAGGTGCTTCATGAAGCTCGCGAAGAGAGCCATCATCTGCACGATACGCTTCGGTGACAAGTACGTGCTGAAGAGCAACACGGCTGAGCACGACAGGAAGAAGTTCCTAGCCATGATCAGTCGCGGCGGCTTCAAGATCACGGGCGACGTGCCGATCTTCGAGGCAGGCTGGCACGTCCTGAGGATGGAGCGAAGATGAGCACCAGCTATCCGCTTCTCAAGATAGCTCGGGACACGGACTCCGACTACGGAGACGTTCTCAGCTACGCAGACTACGTCTCGCATCTGCCGCCGCAGGATCCCACGTGCTGGCAGGTGAGAGCCCTGCAGAGCTTGGCTTCGGGCACGAAGCAGAGGATAATAAGGCAAGTCAGGGACTTCCAGAAGCAGAGAGGTGAGACGTGAAGGCAGCCATATTCAGCTTCATAACGTGCAGCGAGAAGTCGATGGTCGCGTCGGTCAAGGCGGCGTTCTTTCTCAGCAAGACGCTGAACCTGCCGCTGGTGGACGACGAGACCATCGAGCTCTACGAGACGTCGGACGTCCTCTTCATAGTGAACGGGGCATACGCCTTCTGCAAGCATCTAGAGCCGCTGTCGCACGCCATACGCGGCGTCAAGCGCATCGTCTGGATCCAGCAGGACTACACCATAGTTCCGCCCATCAACGACGGCGACGCCACGTCACCGTTCCGCAAGGCGTTCGTCGACCGACGAAAGGCTGGCAAGTCGCACCTGGAGTTCTGGACGACCTGCGAGAAGGAGAGCAGGCTCACGTCTCTCAGCTCGCTGATAAACTGGAACGCTCTGGGGTTCGAGGAGGAGAAGCCGCCGCTGAACAAGAAGGACGCCGGAGACCTGTTCTACTACGGAAGCTTCCGAGCCGGCCGAACAAAGGCGTTCGACAAGTTCTTCAACAGTCCGTCGCTGCCGATAACAATCTCCTCGCCCACGAGCCGGTTCGAGCAGAAGTACAGCGGACCCAACGTGCGACACGTAAAGAAGATAGAGGATCTGCACTCCGAGCTGGGACGGCACGGCCTCGGTCTGTATCTCGAGGACGCCAAGTCACACAGCAATTTTCACTCGCCTCCCAACCGCTTCTACGAGATGCTCAGCGGCGGACTGCCTATGGTGTTCCAGGAGGAGGCGGGCTACACGCTGCGCAAGGCAGGCTACGATCCAGGAGACTTCCTGGTCAGCAACGCGGCCTCCGTTCAGCGCAGGATGTCCAGGCGGGCAGAGATACTGAAGGAGCAGCAGGACCGATGGTGGCTGAAGGCTGCTCGCGAGAAGCGAGATCTGAAGGACAAGGTCCTAGAGGCCTACAACAGACTGGAGAAGAACCTATGACGCGCCGAAGATACCGCACTCAGGAACCCCCGTTCAACGTCACGCTGGAGCTGACGCGCGGCTGCAATCTCAGCTGTCCATTCTGCGCGGTCTCCGCGATACAGGAGAAGCAGGGCAAGGGTTACGAGTTCATGAAGAAGGAGACGCTGGTCAAGGCGCTCACGGACGTGAGAGCTCTCGGCTGGAACTGTCGCGTAGGCTTCGCCATGCGCGGCGAGCCCACCATGCATCCGGACTACGTGGGGATGATGGCTGCTACTCGAGAGTGTCTGCCGAAGGCGCACATCACGATGCTGACCAACGCCGGGGGACTGCTCCGGAAGCCGGGTCCGGTGGCGAACGTGACCGCGCTGTTCGACGCTGGCGTCAGCGTCCTCGGACTGGACGACTACGAGAACGTCAAGTTCGTGGAGAAGGTCATCGCGGCCATCGAGGAAAAGGGCAAGCTGCGATCGGGCGTCAAGCATCCTCTCGGCTTCACCTACTACGACTATCCGCGGGACATTCGCGGGAACCCGCACAAGCGCCGAAGACCGGGCACTAGGACGCTGGTGAAGATACGGGATCTCGCGTCGCAGGCCGCGGACAAGAAGATCGGCAATCACGGCAAGGTGTTCAACTACGCTGGTCTCGCCTTCGCGCCAGACGACAGCATGGCGGGCAAGCGGTGTCATCACCCGTTCAGGCAGATCGCCATTCACTGGGACGGCAACGTTCCTCTGTGCTGCAACACGTGGGACAGTCCGTACTTCGTGGGCAACACGAACGAGACCAACATCGGCGAGCTGTGGCAGGGTGACGCTATGGGAGCCGCGAGAGAGAAGCTCATTCGCGGCGAGCGCGACTTCACGCCTTGTAAAGGATGCAATCACCGCAGCTACCGCGTCGGGCTGCTGCCGGACCTGATGGGTCAGGGCAAGCTGCACAAGCCCGACGCGCAGACGGCGGCAGACATCCAGGAGGCTCTCTCGCACGGTCAGCGCGACAAGGTGGTGCGTCTGCCGTGGAAGGACCGCGAGCCGGTGCCAGCCTATCAGGGACCCAGAGGAGGCGACGATGCCAGCGCAGAAGCATAGCCTGAGAGATCTGGCCGCCAGCGTCGAGAGGCTGTGCCGCGAGCATCCGGCGTGGTCCTACACGGGAGCTCGAGAGGTGATCACCTCGGCAACCAATCATCTGTCCGCGCTGGCTCGCATAATGGAGATGCATCAGGACGAGGCTCGGCCGACGCAGACCCTTCGCTTCAGCTACGTCAACTATCGCGGCTCGTTCAGCTGGCGAACAGTCAATCCCATCAGCGTGCGATGGGGAACCAGCGAGTGGTACGAGACTCCTCAGTGGCTGCTGATGTGCTACGACATGGACAAGAAGGACCGTCGAGAGTTCGCATTGGCGAACATGCACGAGATCAGTCAACTGGATCAGCACTCATGATAATCAGCCTCCTGGGAACGAACGGTGCTGGCAAGTCGCATCTGGTCCGCAGGATCATGTCCTTCTATCCGGTGAGCCGCAAGCTGGAGTATCCCGGCAGACAGAAGCCTGCCGGGTACATTCTCACTCACAACAACATCAACGAGAAGCATCTGTACGTTCCCGGACACTACGAGATAGCGAACGGTGGACTAGACACGCTACCTAGTCTGCCGATGGCGTACGAGCTGATGAGGATCCACGCTCTGGAGCTGGGATGCAACGTGCTCTACGAGGGAAAGAACTTCACCGACAAGCCGCAGAACCTGCTCGATCTTCGGGACGCCGGACTGCCGATAGCGGTCGCCCTGATAGACGAGCCGCTTGAGGACTGCGTCAAGGCCGTCCGTGAGCGCGGTCACAAGATCCAGGAGAAGACTATCGAGGCGCTGCACAGAAAGAGTCGCAGACACTACTACGACTTTCAAGAGGAGAAAGTGGAATGCTTTTTAGGATCCCGCGAGCAGGTGTTCGCGAAGGTGTTTCGGTGGCTCAATCTGGTGTGAGGGCCGTACTGCTGGGAATGAACAATCCGCTGTCGGCGGATCCCAGGTACGCTCTCGCTCCGTTCCCGTCGGGGAGCAGCGGCTACCGCCTCTGGAGGCTTCTGCAGACGCGTCAGCCGCAGGTCACGCGAAAGGGATACATGGACGGCTTCGAGCGCATGAACCTCCTCAACTCTAGAACATGGAGCAGGTCGGCGGCCAAGGCGGCGGCGGAGAATTTTCCTTCGCTCTACGCCGGACGTACCATTGTCGTGTTCGGGGAGCAGGTGCGC
>Ga0068864_100003161_pt1 | contig 13614 bp, 11 predicted proteins | sample KBSSwiS72_FD_66586 | JGI IMG/M metagenome (GOLD analysis project Ga0068864, IMG submission 66586) | Switchgrass rhizosphere microbial communities from Kellogg Biological Station, Michigan, USA - KBS Switchgrass S7-2 | ecosystem: Host-associated > Plants > Roots > Rhizosphere > Soil ... | reverse complement strand
CGGCCGTAGAACCAGTCCGGCTCGGCGAGGCGGCAGATCAGCTTGCTGCCGCCCATGTACATCGGCATGCTCGCCCACGCCAGGTCTTCGTGCGGGTCGCCGAGGTGCACCAGCTCCCAGTCGAGGATCGCCGTGATGCGCCCGTCCTGTTCGAGGAAGTTGCCGGTGCGGTAGTCGCCGTGCACGATCGTGACGCGCGGGGCGACCGGGTGATTCGACTTGAGCCAGCGGATGCCGTATTCGGCCAGCGGGTACGGCCGCATCGCCCAGCGTTCGATCAGCGCCTGCCATTGCGCGACGTTCTGCTCGGCCGCGTTCTCGGCGGTGATGCCGTGCGCCATCTCGGCGATCGGCTGCTCGGCCCAGCGCACGCAGTGCAGCGCGGCCAGCGCGTCGATGAACTGCGCCCCGAGTCGCTTGCGGTAGCCCTCCTCCAGCCCCGGCTCGTGGGCCGAGACCCACGGCACGACGGCCGAACCCGAGACCTTCTCGCAGAACATGAAAGGCGCACCGAGGATCGCCGGATCGTCGCTGCTCCAGTAGGCGCGCGGCAACGGCACCGCAGTGCCTTCGAGCGAGCGCATCGCCAGGACCTGCGGGCCCGCGCTGTAGGGTGCGAAGAGGCCGAAGTCCGGGCCGAGGCGCAGGATCAGCTCCTGCACGGCGCCATCGCCCTGCAACCCGCTGACCGGCACCGCATAGGTCAGCCACGAGAAGCCGACCGGAAATCGCCGCACCGCGCCCACCGTCACGGGATGGCCGACCTGCTGCGTCAGGTAGTCCGCAACGCGCGCCGCGAGGGTCTGTTCGTCGCCGATCGATGAGGTCATGGCTGAGGGAGACGCGGCCACGCATGGTGCCCGCTTTCGTTGACGCTGACGATGCCCACGCGCTGTTCGTCACGCGCGTGCAGCCGTGTGATCGAACCGTAGCCGGGTCGAAAGTGAACGATGCCTTCGAGGCCGAGGATGTGCGACAGCACGATGTTGATCGGCAGGCCGTGGGTGTAGACGGCCACGTGCGCGTCCGACGGGCCTTCGACGATCAGACGACGATAGGCTGCGAGCACGCCGCCGATGAAGCGTTCCGGCTCGACCCCGAGGTAGCGCAGCGGATCGTCGAGAAAGCGCTGCCACTCGGCCGGCCCCTGCGCGTGCAGGGTCTCGGTCGATCGATACCGCCCGAGGTGCCGGTCGGCCTCTGCCCAGCCTTCGGTGGTACGCACCGGCAGCCCGAGCCGCGCCGCCAGCGGCAGCGCCGTCTCGTGCGCGCGCAACAGCGGGCTCGCGACGACGCGCGTGATGCCTTCGTTCGCGAGCAGCGACGCCACCGCCTCGGCCTGCTTTCTTCCATCGTCGCGCAACGGAGGATCGTGCGGTCGCGCCGCGTGATCCTCGTCGGGGCGGCCGTGACGGATCAGGACGATGCGCATGCGCCTCAGAGCCCTTTGGTCAGCAGATCCGGCGGCACGGCGCGATGGAAGCCCTCGAACGGAACGCTGTTGCGCGCCGGTTGCAGCTTCCAGTAGCTCGGGCGGTTGTTCGGCGTGCCGCCGTCGACGCGCACGCACGACCCGGTGATGTACGAGGCCGCCGGCGACAACAGGTACACGATCGCCGACGAGATCTCGGCCTCGGTGCCGTAGCGCTGCAGCGGCACGGTCGGCGGGAACTCGAGGATCTTCGCCTTCGCCTCCGGCGTGTAGGTATCGAAGCCGCTCGACGCAATGCCGCTCGGCGCGACGCAGTTGACGCGCACGCCCGAGGCGGCCCATTCGCACGCCGCCGTTTCGGTCAGCGTCAGCATGCCGCCGCGTGCCGCGCCGGAGTGCGCGTAGTCGGGCCAGCCGTGCCAGATGTCGGCAATGATGTTGACGATCGCCCCGCCGTGCGCATCCATCCAGCGGTTGTGAACCTCGCGCATGAAGATGAAGCCGCCGGTCAGGTTGCTGCGCACCACGGCCTCGAAGCCCTTGGTCGAGATGGTCTTCATCGCGGTGCGGTACTGCCCGCCGGCGTTGTTGACGAGGCCGTCGATGCGTCCGCGCGCCGCGAGCACCTGCTCGATCGCGGCGATCACCATCGGCTCTTCGCGGATGTCGGCGACGTGCGTGCTCGCGCTGCCGCCGTCCTCCAGGATCTCGGTATGCACGGCCTCGAGCTTGTCGAGCTTGCGGCCGACGAGCGCGACGTGCGCACCCAGCGAGGCCAATTCGTGCGCCGTGCAGCGCCCGATGCCGCTGCCGCCGCCGGTCACGATGATGGTCTGCCCGCTGAACAGCCCCGCGCGGAACACCGATTGGTACGGCATGGCGTCGCCCCTCTTCAGTATTGCACCGCGACGCGGCCGATGCGCTCGCGCGCGATGATCAGCTTCATCACCGCCGCGGTGCCGTCGCCGATCTCCAGGCCCATCACGTCGCGCAGGCGTTGCTGATGCGGCAGATCCTTGCTCCAGCCGTAGTGGCCGAAGGTCAGGAGGCACTGGTGGATCACGTCGAACGCGTTCTTGGGCCCCATCCACTTGCACATCGCCGCCTCGGCGGTGTGCGGCAGACCGGCATCGCGCAGCGCGAGCGCGTGATAGCAGAGCTGCCGCACCGCCGCGATCTGCGATTCGCCCTCGGCAAGCGGAAAGCTCACGCCCTGGAACTGGCCGATCGGCCGCCCGAATGCTTCGCGCTCCTTGCTGTAGGCCCAGGCCTCGTCGAGCGACGCCTGCGCCGCCCCGCAGCATTGCAGGCCGATCAACGCGCGGCTGTAGTCGAAGCCCTGCATCACCTGCGAGAAGCCTTTGCCCTCGTCGCCCAGGCGATGGCTGAGCGGTACGCGCACGTCGTCGAAGAACACTGAGCCACGGCCGATGATCGCGCTGCCGACATCATCGAAGTGGGTGCGAGAGATCCCCTTCGTACCTTCATGCGGAATGAAGAACGCGCTGACGCCCTTCGCGCCCTCCTCGGGCTTGCCGGTGCGGGCAAAGATCAGGTACGCATCGGCGCGATCCGCGAACGTGATCGAGGTCTTTTCGCCGTTGATCACGTAGTGGTCGCCAGAAGCATCGGCGACTCGCCGCGCCTTGAGCTGCAGGTTGCTCGCATCCGAACCGCCGCGCGGCTCGGTCAGGCAGATCGCGACGACCGCCTCGCCGCGCGTCATGCGCGGCACCCACTCGCGCACCACCTCGGGCTGCGCGTGGCGGATCAGGATCGCGGCGTTCAACGAGACGCCGACCGGCACCGCGCTGACGTTGAAGTCGCCGTAGGCCAACTCCTCGGTGATCAGCCCGGTGGTCACGGCGTCCAGCCCCATGCCGCCGAGTTCTTCCGGCAGATCGGTGCCGATCAGGCCGAGCCGGCCCATCTCGGCTATCAGTGCGCGGTCGAGCACGCCGATCTTCTCGCGCTTCTGATAGTCGGGCAGCAGGCGTTCGCGGGCAAAGCGGCGAGCCGTCTCCTGCAACGCCTTGTGGTCGTCGGTCAGTACCATCGTCTTCGTCTCCGTGAGCGCAGTCCATCATACCTTACGCTAGCGTACGATGTGCTTAGGTATTTTCAGGGATACCCCATTCGCGCAGGACCTCGGCGGTGTGCTCGCCCGCCGACGGCGCCGGCCGGCGCAGCGAGCCCGGCGTGCGCGAGAAGCGCGGCGCGGGGCTCGGGTGCAGCACCGCGTCGAAGCGCGTGTAGCTGCCGCGCGCCGCGAGCTGCGGATGCTGCGGCGACTCGGCGATGGTCAGCACCGGTGCGATGCAGGCGTCGCGGCCTGCGGCGGCACGCACCCAGTCGTCACGGTCGCGCGTTCGAAACACCGCGGCGAAGCGCTCGCGCAGCGCCGGCCAGGCGCTGCGGTCGTTCTGCTCGGGCAGCGTCGCCGGGTCCAGGCCCAGCAGCGCCAGCAGCGCGGCGTAGAACTGCGGCTCCATCGCACCGACGGAGACGAACTTGCCGTCGCGTGCCGCGTACGTTCCGTAGTACGGCGCGCCGCCGTCGACGAGGTTCTCGCCGCGGCCATCCGTCCACAGCCCGCGCTGCGCGAAGGCCTGGAACGCCGACATCAGATTCACCACGCCGTCGACCATCGCCGCGTCGACGACCTGACCGCGTCCCGACGTGCGCGCCTCGATCACCGCAGCGAGCACGCCGACCGCGAGGTACATCGCCCCGCCGCCGAGATCGGCGACGAGGTTCAACGGCGGTGCCGGTTGCTCCGGCGTTCCGATGCTGTGGAGCGCACCCGTCAGCGCCAGGTAGTTGATGTCGTGTCCGGCCTCGCGCGCCCACGGGCCGTCCTGCCCCCAGCCCGTCATGCGCGCGTAGACGAGCCGCGGGTTGGCGGCCAGGCAGGCGTCCGGTCCGACGCCCAGACGCTCGGTGACGCCCGGGCGAAACCCTTCGAGCAGCGCGTCCGCGCGCGCCACCATCTGCAGGACCGTCTCGACACCCTCGGGCCGCTTCAGGTCGACCACGACCGAGCGCTTGTTGCGGTTGTAGAAGTCGTAGCGCGCGGGCGGATCGGCCACGCCGCCCGGCACCGGCAGTCGATCGACACGCACGACATCGGCTCCGAGATCGGCAAGCAGCGCGCCGGCAAACGGCGCCGGCCCGATCGCCGCCAGCTCGACGATGCGCAGACCCTGCAGCGGACCGCTCATGGCGACCTTCCTTTCGTCATTCGTCAAGCCGACTCGATCAATGCGAGCCCGCGCGTCGCGTATGCCAGCGCGAGCTTGCGCCCGATCCGCGCCGCGTCCGGCAGGAACGCATTGCCGCCCTCGCCGCGCATTGCCACGCCGGCGCTGCCCACCGCGCCGCGGAACATCGCGAACACCTGATGGAACGTGGTCATCCGCTCGCGCGAGCCGGCGAGCGCGTAGTAACGCTCGAGGTACTCGGCTTCGCCCGGGATGCCGAGCTCGGCCAGCGGCAGCCCGAGCAGCCCGCCATTCTCGTCGGGGGCCATGCGCCAGGCCTGGCTGTTGAACGCCACGTCGACGAGCGGATGGCCGAGCGTGGACAGTTCCCAGTCGAGCACGCCGATCACGCGCGGCTCGGTGGCGTGGAACATCATGTTGCCGATGCGGAAATCGCCATGGCACAGCGTCTGCAGCTCGCTCTCGGGCACGCGCTCGGCGAGCCACGCGACGATCGCATCGAGCGCCGGGTTGTCGTCGTCGCCGCGGCGGAACGTCGCCCACTGCGCCGACCAGCGCTTCAGTTGGCGCGCGAAGTAGTTGCCGGACCGGCCGTAGTCCGCCAGTCCGAGCGCAGTGATATCCAGGCGGTGGATCGCCGCCATCGTTGCCCCCATCGATTCATAAAGAGCGCTCCGCTCGTCGGGCCGCAGCCCCGCTGTCGAGAACTCGTGAAAGACGCGCCCCTGCAGCCACTCCATCAAATAGAACGGCGTGCCGAGCACTTCGGAGTCGCTGCAGTAGTGCAGCGGCTTCGGCACCGGCACGTCGCTGCCTTGCAGCGCGCTCAGCACGCGGTACTCGCGATCGATCGCATGCGCCGAGGGCAGCAGCACGGAGCCCGGCTGTTTGCGCAGCACCGCCCGCCAGTCGCCGCAACGCACGAAGTAGGTCGGGTTCGACATGCCGCCTTCGGTGCGCTGCAGTTGCAGCGTCGTGGCGTCGAGGCCGAGCGTCGCCTTCAGATAGTCGGCGAGCCGCGCGATGTCGAAATCAACGCTCATGCGCTGGCGTGCTTGCCCGCGAAGCCGAACAGGTATTGCGCGACGCGACGCATCTGCACTTCCTCCGAGCCTTCGGTGATGCGGTAGCGCCGGTGGTGGCGGTAGATGTGCTCGAACGGCATCGCCCGGCTGTAGCCGATGCCGCCGTGGACCTGCATCGCGCGATCGGCCGCTTCGCAGCAGAGCCGGTTCGCCCGGAAGTTGCAGATCGACACCATGTCGCTGATCTCGAGTGCGTCCTGCTGGTCCATCTGCCACGCGGTGCGGAAGATGAAGTTGCGCACCATCTCGCATTCGGCGTACAGCTCCACGAGCGGAAACTGGATCGCCTGCTTCTTCGACAGCGGCTCGCCGAACGCGATGCGGGAACGCGCGTACTTCGCCGCCTCGGCGATGCAATAGCGCGCAGCACCCGCGCTCGCCGCCGCCTGGCGGATGCGGTTCTCGTGCACGAAGCGCTGCGCCACCATCAGGCCTTCGCCTTCCTTGTACAGGATCGCACTGTCAGGGACGCGCACGTTCTTCAGCTCGGTCTCGGCGTGGTCCGAGGGCATGTTGAACGTCCAGTGGTTGTAGAGGATGTTGTGGCCGGCCGCGTTCGTCGGCACGATGAACGCGGTGATGCCCTTCGCATCGCCCGGCTGGCCCGACGTGCGGGCGAACACGAGGTTGCCGTGCGCGCGCGCGACCTGGCTGTTCCAGCGCTTCATGCCGTTGATGACCCAGTGCTCACCATCTCGAACACCCGTGGTCTCGAGCCAGGTCGCATCGCTGCCGTGGCCCGGCTCGGTCAGCGCGAACGACAGATGCATCTTGCCGGTGATGATCCCTTCGATGTACTTCTTCTGCTCCGGCGTGCCGTACGCATCGAGCACGGGCACGATCGGGAAGTTGCCGACGATCGACGATTCGTCCTGCAGATCGTTGTGCAGGCCCAGTCCCTTGGCCGCCAGATGCTCGCGGATCGCGGCGATCGCAAGGTTCGACGCGGCCGACCCGCCGCAGCTCTTCGGCAACCCGTAGCGCAGGTGCCCCGCGTGGTCGGCGCGCCGTTCCATTTCGGAGATCAGCGCGCGCCACTCGGCGCGCGGTCGGCCGTCGTTCTCCCAGTCGGTGCGGGCGTACTCGCGGCGATGGTCGAAGAACTGCATGTGCTCGCGCTCGAGCGGCTTGATGTCGGATTCGATGAATGCGTCGAGTTCGGCCAGCTTGGCGGTGATCTCGGCGGGCAGGGTGAAGTCCATCAGGGTGTCCTCGCGGTGGCATGTCGCTTCGATGCGCCTGCATACCGTACGCATGTGTACCACATATGTCAATCCGGGGCTTCCTGACGCCGCGCGCCTGCCGGTCACGACTATGCTGACGCGGATTCCCCGACGACCGCCATCGTGCCGCCATGCCCCAGCTCGCCAACCGCCAATGGATCTACCGCCAACGCCCCGAGGACCGGCTCGCCGCGCATCACTTCGCCTGGCAGCCTGATGGCCGCTGTGCCGACCCCGCGCCCGGCGAGGTGCTGGTGCGCGTGCAGATGCTGTCGGTCGATCCGTCGCAGCGCGCCTGGATGGCGGGGCCGAGCTACCGGCCGATGCTGCAGCCCGGCGGCGTGATGGCCTCGTACGGCGTCGGCGTGGTCGTCGCTTCGCGGGCGCCGGGCATCGCTGCCGGCGATCGTGTCGAGGGCGACCTGGGCTGGCAGGATCACGCGGTGGCGCCGGCACAGGCGTTGCGCGTGCGCGATGCGGCGCCGCCGATCGAGCAGGTCGTCGGCGTGCTCGGCATCACCGGCGTCACCGCCTATATCGGCCTGTTCGACATCGGCCGCCCACTGCCCGGCGAGACCGTGCTCGTCAGCGGCGCCGCCGGCGCGGTCGGCAGCATCGCACTGCAACTCGCGAAGCGTGCCGGCTGCCGCGTCGTCGGCATCGCCGGCGGCGCGCAGAAGGGCCAGCGCCTGATCGCGCTCGGTGCCGACGCCACGATCGATTACCGCGCCGGCGAGCTGCGCGCCCAGATGAAGCGCGCCTGCCCCGATGGCGTGGACGTCTACTTCGACAACGTCGGCGGCGAAGTGCTGGAGACCGCGCTGCCGTCGATGAACGTGCGCGGCCGCATCGTCTGCTGCGGCGCGATTTCGCTGTACGACCAGGGTCGCGCGCCTGCGGGACCTCGTGGCGTGCCCGCGCTCCTGGTGGCGCGTCGCCTGCGCATGGAAGGGTTCGTCGTGCTCGACCACCTCGAGCGGCGCGCCGCCGCGGAAGCAGCGCTCACTCGCATGCTCGCGGACCAGCGGATCGTCGCACCAGTCCAGGTCGTCGACGGGCTGGAGCACGCGCCGCAGGCCCTCATCGACTTGCTGGCCGGCGCCAACGTCGGCAAGATGATGGTGCGCGTCGCCGCCTGAGCCGCACCGAAGAGCGCCTCAGAGCGCGATGCGCCCGTGCGGGTGCGTGCTGCTCACGCCCCCGTCGACGGCATAGAGCTGGCCGGTGACGAACGAGCTGTCGTCGCTCGCCAGGAACGCCGCCATGCCGGCGATCTCGTGCGGCTGGCCGGCGCGCCTGAGCGGGGTCATGTGCCCGATGCGCGCCTCGACGCCGCGCTCGCGCGCCTGCTCGAAGACTTTGCGCGTGAGCTGCGTCTCGACCAGACCGGGCAGGATCGCGTTGACGCGCACGCCGGTGCCGGCGAACGCGTTCGCCGCGCACTGCGCCAGACTGTTCACACCCGCCTTGCTCGCGCTGTACGAGATCGCGCCGGCGTTCGCCCGCAGCGACGCGGCCGACGACGTGAGGATGATCGAGCCGCTGCCTTGCCGCGTCATCACGCGCCCGGCGTACTTCACGGCCAGGAAGCAGCTCACGACGTTGACGCGCCAGACGTCGTTCCACTCTTCGACGCTTTGCTCGAGCAGCGGCGTGTTGGTGCCGGTGATGCCGATGTTGGCGAAGAACACGTCCAGCCCGCCGAACTCGGCGATGCAGCGCTCGACGACCGCCGCGACGTTGACCTCGACCGCCGCATCGGTGAGCATCGACGCCGCGAGGCCGCCGGCGCCGCGAATCTCGGCGGCGACCGCCTCCGCGTTGTCGCGTCGCCCGACCACCAGCACCGACGCGCCTTCTTCCGCGAAGCGCATCGCACTGGCCCGACCGATCCCGCTACCGCCGCCGGTGACCACACAACGCTTGCCTGTCAATCGCTTCATCGCATCATCCTTCGTTGCCGCTGTTTCTCACGTCGCCGCCAGCGTCCATCCGCCGTCGACGACGATCTCGCTGCCTTGCACGTAGCTGCTGTCGTCGCTGGCGAGGAACGCGACCGCCGCGGCAATTTCCTGCGGCTCACCGAAACGCCCCAGCGGCATCTGTGCGAGTCGGGCGGCGAGCGTCTCGCCGGTGAACTGCGCTTTCGAGGCCTCGGTCCCGACCATCCCGGGCAGCACCGTGTTGACGCGGATTCGGTGCGGGCTGAGCTCGATCGCCGCCGCCCGCGTCAGCCCCTGCACCCCGGCCTTCATCGCCGAATAGACGATGGACCCTGGGTACGCGTACTGGGCCGATACCGAGCCGAGATTGATCACCGCGCCGCCACCGCGGCGCTGCATCTGCGGCACGGCCGCCTGAAGTGTCCAGATTAGCGCCTTCAGGGCGATGCCGAGCATCCGATCGACCGCCTCTTCGTCGAGTTCGGCCAGCGGCATGAAGCGCGCCCAGACCGCGTTGTTGACGAGCACGCCGATCGGCGCTTCGAACGCGCGCTCGATCGCGGCGAAAGTCTCGGCGATCGCGGCGCGCGAGCCGACGTCGGCCTCGAAACCGCGTACCGCCAGGCCCTCGGCCGCGAGCGCCTCGACGGCCGGTGCGAGGCGCTTCGCGCTCACGTCCAGGCAGGCGATTCGTCCGCCTTCGCGCGCCAACCGTTCGGCGATCGCCAGGCCGATGCCGCGCGCGGCGCCGGTGACGACGCAGACCACGCCCGCCAGCCGAGAAGGCGAGGCGTACGAAGAGAGTGGAAGCGTCATGCGCGTCTCCGGACCGATCCGTGTTTGCCCTGATCGTACACTGCTGCACTATCTATATGCTCACGGACTTACCCCAACCCACACCGAGGAGACACGGCATGCGGGAATACGTTTCGAGCCGCGCGGCGACGCGCCGCGAGGTGTTGCGTCTTGGCAGCGCACTCGCCGCCGGCACGCTGTCCGGAGCGGGTGGCCTCGCATTCGCGCAGCGCGGCGACGTGATCCGCGTCGGCGCGGCGCGGCCGATGACCGGCATGTTCGCATCGTCGTTCGCGCCGCTGTACGTCGGCATGAAGATCGCGGTCGAGGAGATCAACGCCAGCGGTGGTCTCCTCGGTCGGCCGCTCGAGATCGTCGAGGCGGACGACGAGAGTTCACCAGCCAAGGAGCCGGCCGCAATGCGCAAGCTGCTCGACGGCGGCGCCCAAGCGGTGCTGGGCCCGGTCGGCAGCTCGCACGCGCTCGCCGCGGTCGCGACGACCGGCCCGGCCAAGGTGATACATGCGTCGGGCGGCTTCACCGAGGAACTCGCCGACGGCACCAAGTACCCGTACCACTACCAGTACACCTACAACGCCGGCCAGCAGGGCGACGCGGTCGTGCGCTTCGCGCTCGAGACGCTGAAGCTGCGCAAGGTCGGCGTCCTGCACGAGGCGACCGGCTTCGGCGAATCGGCTGCGGCCTCGACGGTGCGCAACCTGAAGAAGCGCGGCGCCGAAGCGGTCGGGGTCGAGGTCTATCCGCTCAATGCCACCGACCTCAAGGTCTACGTCGGCAAGCTGCGCGCCGCCGGCGCCGAGGTGCTGGTGCTGTGGAACTCGGCCGCCCAGGGCATGGTGCTGACCGCTGCGGCCCTGCAGTCGATGCGCTGGTTTCCGCCGCTGCTGGGCGGCAACGGCATGTACTCGAACGCCGTGATCGATGGCGCCGACCCGGAGGTGCTGAAGAACGCCTATGCGACGCTGATCCGCTCGATGACGTACTCGGGCAAGGAGCAGCCCGCTGCGCGCCAGCTCGCCTACGTGAAGAAGGTGCTGACCTACCCCGAGGCGAAGACGTGGGAGATCAATGCGGCGATCAGCCCCTTTTACGACTTTCTCCACATGCTCAAGCTGGTCGTCGACAGCGACAAGCGCTATGACGGCGAGCGCGTCAAGAAAGCGTTCGACGCGACGCGCAACTACGCCGGGATGATCGGCAACATCAGCTTCTCGCCCGAGAACCACTGCGCACTCGATGCCGAGCAGGTGGTGCTGGTCTCGGTCGCCTCGGTGCGCGATCCGCGCTCGCTGGGCGTATTCCGCGAACGCGCGTGACGACCGCGCGCCGATGGTGCTCGACCTCGTCGTCTCGGGCCTGACCGCCGGCAGCCTGTACGGGCTCGTGGCGGTCGGCTTCAACATCCTCTATCGGCCGACCAAGGTCTTCAACTTCGCGCAGGGCGACCTCGTGATGCTCGGCGCGATGGGCGCCGCGCTGCTGATGGCGCGTGCGCACTGGCACTGGACGTTCGCGCTCCTCGCCGCCTGCGCCGCGGTCGGCGCGCTGGCCTGGATCGAGGAGCGCGTCGCGGTGACGACGGTGCTCGCGCGCAGCAGCAGCGGTACGGCGTGGATCATCACGACGCTCGCGGTCTCGATGATCATCGCCAACCTCGTCGGCAAGCTGCTGGGCGCCGAGCCGATCATCGTGCCGGCGCCGTGGCCGCTGTCGACCGATGCGCTGCCGATCGCCGGCGCGAGCGTGTCGAGCTACCAGCTCGCGCTGATCGCACTGGCGCTGGTGCTCGTCGTCGCGATCGAGCGGATGTACCGCAGCCTGTGGGGCAAGGCCGCGCTGGCGGTCGCCGAGGACCGCGACGCGGCGCTGCTGCGCGGCATCGACCCGGCTGCGATCAGCCGATGGTCATGGGCGCTGGGCGGCGCCTTCGCTGCCCTCACCGGCTACATGGCGGCGCCGGTGCTGAGCGCGTCGACCACGCTCGGCGGGGCGCTGCTGCTGAAGGGCTTCGCCGCCGCGGCGATCGGCGGCCTCGGCAGCAACCGCGGCGCGCTGATCGCCGGCTGGATCATCGGCCTGACCGAAGCGAGCGCGGCGCTGCTGCTCTCGCCTGGATACCAGAACGCCGTCATGCTGCTGGTGGTCCTCACCGTGTTGCTGGTCCGCCCCGGCGGCATTGTCAGCTCGCTCGAGGCGCGTACGGTGTGACGCCATGGACCAGACGCCCGCGTTGAATCCGACCACGCCGCCGGCCGCCGCACACGCCACCGCCTGGCACCGCCACGCGGCGCTCGGCTGGACGCTGCTGCTCGTCGCACTCGCGCTGCCGCTCGCGGCGCCGGGCACGTTCACGCTGTTCCTCGCGACGCAGGCCGGCGCGATGATGCTGGTCGCGATCGGGCTGAACGTGCTCACTGGCTATGCCGGCCTGGTTTCTCTCGGCCACGGCGCGCTGGTCGCACTCGGCAGCTACACCACCGCGCTGTTGATGGTCGACGCACACTGGAGCTTTTGGAGCGCCGCACTCGCCGGCATGGCGGTCGCAAGCGTCAGCGGCCTCGTGATGGCACTCCCGGCGCTGCGCCTGTCGTCCTGGTACTTCGCGCTCGTCACACTGACGTTCTCGCAGGTCGTCACCGACCTCGCGGTCGAGTGGCGCGGCCTGACGCACGGCTTCAGCGGCGTGGTCGGCATCCCGCCCCCGTCGATCGCGGGTCGCCCGCTCACGCCGGCGGAGGTGTACGTGACGGTCGCGCTGTGCGTGGTGCTGGCATTCATCGTCGTGCGGCGGCTGGTCGCGTCCCGTTTCGGACGCAGCATGGTGGCAGCGCGCGACAACCCGCTTGCGGCGAGCGCATCCGGCATCTCGCTGTGGCGAATCAAGCTGTTCGCGTTCTTCGTCAGCGCGCTGCTGGCCGGCTTGGCGGGCGCGTTCTTCGCGGTGCAGAAGACGGTGATCACGCCGGAGGACTTCGGTACCGACTTTTCGATCTTCTTCCTGCTGATGATCGTCGTCGGGGGCCTCGGGCGCCTGTGGGGACCGGTGGTCGGCACGCTGATCTTTTTCCTGCTGCCCGAATTGCTGGGGCCGCTGCAGAGCTGGCGCGTGCTCGTGTACGGCGTCGCGCTGCTGACGCTGATGTTGTATGCACCGCACGGCGTCGCCGGCATGACGCTGTGGCGACGCTGGCGGGCCGCCGCGCCGCCGCGCGACGCGCCGGCCGCGCGCGATCTCGATCCACCTCGCGCAGCGCTCGCGCTGCACATCGACGCGATCGCAAAACAGTTCGACGGAGTGGTCGCGCTCGAGTGCTGCTCGCTTGTCGCCCAGCCCGGAGCCACGCATGCACTGGTCGGCCCGAACGGCTCGGGCAAGACGACGACGCTCAACGTGGTCAGCGGCTTCATCGCCGCCGACAGCGGGCGCGTGCGCCTCGGCGACCACGACCTCGCCGGGCGGCCTGCGCACGCGATCGCGCGGCTCGGTGTCGGCCGCACGTTCCAGACGCCCAAGCTGCTCGGCGAGATGAGCGTGCTCGACAACGTGCGCCTCGGTGGCGCGGCTGCCGAGCGGGCCACCGCGCTCGAGGTCGCGCTCGGCCTGCCGCGCAGCGCGCGTGACGCGCGCGACGGGACCGCGGCGGCACTGCAGTTGCTCCGCTTCGTCGGCCTCGACGCGCGTGCCGACGATGCCGCTGGCGCGCTGCCGCACGGCCAGCAGCGCCTGGTCGAGATCGCACGGGCGCTTGCCTCACGACCCTCGCTGCTGCTGCTCGACGAACCGGCCGCGGGCCTGTCGATGGATGAACTCGACCGCCTCGGCACGCTGATCGAGTCGATCGCCGCGCGCGGCACGACCGTGCTCATCGTCGAACACCACCTCGAGCTGATCGC
>Ga0068864_100003158_pt1 | contig 13622 bp, 9 predicted proteins | sample KBSSwiS72_FD_66586 | JGI IMG/M metagenome (GOLD analysis project Ga0068864, IMG submission 66586) | Switchgrass rhizosphere microbial communities from Kellogg Biological Station, Michigan, USA - KBS Switchgrass S7-2 | ecosystem: Host-associated > Plants > Roots > Rhizosphere > Soil ... | reverse complement strand
TCTCCCAACACAATATCCAACGATCCAATCACGGCAACAATGTCCGCTACCATTTCGCCGCGAGCCATGTCGGGAAGTGCCGACAGATTGACGAAGCTTGGTCCACGGAAATGGACGCGCGCCGGTTTTGGGCCACCATTCGATTTCATGTAAACACCCAGCTCGCCTTTCGACGCCTCGATCGGGAGATATACCTCACCCGGTGGAACGTCAAAACCTTCAGCAACGATTAGAAAGTGATGGATCAATGCGTCCATGTGGTTCTTCATCGCTTGGCGATCCGGTAATACAACTTTGGGCGCGTCGGCTTTGACTGGACCTGGTTTCAATCTCGAGAGCGCCTGGACAGCGATCTTGTGCGACTCTTTGAGTTCCCGCATACGAACCATATATCGGGCCCAAACGTCGCAGTCAGATTCAGTCGGTACTTCAAAATCGTAAGTCTCGTAGCTGCTGTAGGGATTTGCGCGACGAACGTCGAGTGCAACACCACTGCCTCGCAAACAAGGACCTGACAGCCCCCAGTCGATGGCGTCTTCGGGGGAGATATAGCCGACACCCTGCGTACGCTTCTGAAAGATCTTGTTGCCAGTGAGCAACGTGTGAAACTCGTCGACTGCTGGAGGAAAATCAGTTAGAAACTGTTTGCACCGATTCTCAAAGCCGGCTGGTAAATCCATCATTAGTCCGCCAATACGGAAGTATGAAGGAGTCATACGACCACCCGAAGCGGCCTCGATCAGATTCAAAATCTTCTCGCGCTCGCGAAAACAATAAAAGAAGACCGTCATCGCACCGATATCGAGTGCGTGGGTACCCAGCCAAACGAGGTGTGAACCGATTCGCTGGAGCTCACACATCAGCACGCGAATTGTTTGGGCGCGCTCCGGAATCTCCAATCCAAGCAGTTTCTCGCCGGCCATGACGTAGGCGAGGTTGTTGCCGAGAGGATTCAGATAGTCCATCCGATCGGTGATGACGATTCCCTGCTGATACTTTTTATATTCAAAGAGCTTCTCCATGCCAGTGTGGAGATAGCCAATATCCGGCGTAGCCTTTACTACCATTTCACCGTCAAGAACGAGCTCGAGTCTTAACACTCCGTGCGTCGAAGGGTGCTGCGGCCCCATCGAGATCGTCATCTGAGTGTCGAGAGGTCGATCGACAACTTCGAATTTTGGCGGAACGGTAGTCATGCTTATTGCTGATTTCTGATTGTTGATTGCCGATTGAACGAACGACAGACCGATTGTGACATTCTTCTTTAAGCCAAGCTTAAGCCGTATCCGATTGCAAGAATCAGCAATCAGAAATTTACTTGAGGCTGTACGGTTCGTATCCCCGAAGAGGAAAGTCTTTCCGCAACGAATGACCCTGCCAGTCTTCGGGCAACAATATGCGTCTCAGATCAGGATGACCATCAAAGATCACCCCAAACAGGTCGTACGTTTCGCGCTCATGCCAATTAGCCGTACGCCAAACAGACGTCACGCTATCTACATGGAGATTGTCCTCGTTGAGCAATACCTTCAAGCGCCAACGATGATGCTTTGTCGTTGAAAAGAGATGGTAATTGACTTCGAACCGCGGCTCTTCTTCAACGCCACGATCGACGCCACATAGATCAGAAAGAAAATCAAACCGAGACTCGGACCAGGACTTCAAGAAGACACAGGCAGCCCGAATGCTTTCGCGCGGAACAATAATCGTAGTTTCACCGAGCGCATCGACTACTTCTGTAATCCATTCCGGATGTTCACGCTGGAACGCCGCCACGAGCTGTGACGGCGTCTGCTCTGAACTTTGAGTTTGATCTGTAGAGATCTCTGTCTTTTCCGGCCCTGACTCCATCCTTATGCTCTACTCTCTAAGACGATCGACGACGTTCGTGTTTTGAAGCGATCGTGTACGGTCTTACTTCCGGCAATGTGTTCTGCCGGGCAGTAGAACCATCGGTCACCGGCAAAGTTCCGGGCACCACCGCCTCGCGTGCCTCTGCTTCGAGAATGTCACGGCGGTCACGAACGCTCTCTTTCATAACTTTTTCCTGCAGCATCATCACTGCATGTATCAACATCTCAGGTCGTGGCGGGCAGCCCGGGATGTAAACATCAACCGGCACAATCTTGTCGACCCCCTGGACGATGGCGTAGTTGTCGAAAACGCCGCCGGATGTTGCACACGCGCCCATCGAGATTACCCACTTAGGTTCGGGCATCTGGTCGTAAATGCGGCGCAGTACGGGGGCCATCTTTCGAGAAACTCGACCGGAGACGATCATCACGTCAGCTTGTCGTGGACTCGCGCGAAAGACTTCAGAACCAAAGCGAGCCAGATCATTGCGTGAAGAGGTAGCGTTCATCATTTCGATGGCGCAACAGGCAAGCCCGAAAGTTGCTGGCCATAGCGATGACTTCCGCGCCCAATTTATTAAGGAGTCGAGTCGGGTAGTTAGTACCTCGGGCAAAGCTTCAGCAATTATGTTTTCGAGTCCCATTAAACTACCTTTAGGCCGCTGTTCGTCTCTTTCTCTCAGCCTGCCGAGCTTCCAGATCCGCGAGGGCCCGTGCCTCGGCTTCAGCTTCGCGACGAGCTCTGTCACCCCAATCGAAGGCGCCCTTTTTAACGACGTAGATATACCCGACAAGCAATAGCGCGATGAAGATCATCATCTCGACATATACAAAAGCGGCGCTGACTGTGCCCTGCGCGACAAGAGCTTTTGCAACTACAGCCCACGGCATCAGAAAGATGACTTCAATGTCGAACAGGATAAAGAGCATCGCAATCAGGTAAAACTTCACCGAGAAACGTTCGCGGGCAGACCCCACCGGATCCTTACCACACTCATAAGGCATCAACTTTGTTCTAGTTCGCTTGCGTTGGCCCACGAATTGGGACAGGAGAATATTGCCGACCGCAAAACCCGCTGCGACGACGAACATCAGGAGTATTGGCAGGTAATCAGAAAGGTGAAACGACATTTCAAGCTGAACCTTCACCTGCCAGAGAACGATCGTGATCGATGACGATCATTCGTGGCGAGCGCCACACACACGAGATTGAGAATCATTGTACAAGCTGATGCTAGACGAACTGATCAAGGGTGTCAAGCAACGTTCTGGCGCAGGTTTCGGCTAAAAAAAGCTGATTGACCGTGAAAAAATCCTTGTGCTAACGTCTGAACGTCCCTCACGTTTTGTCGAGGCCCTTAATGAATCTCAAATGGAACAGACGTCACTACATTAAGTGATTACCGGATTCAATACTGATATCGAACATGAAGGCGTTGTCTATCATGTTCAGACAGAAGATAAGGGGCTTGACACTCCGCTAATCCTGTCGCTGGTCTATGTCGGCGGCGCTATACTCGCCAGTAAACGTTCACCTTATGAAGATCTGATCGCGAAAGGCTTCAGTGATGAGGCGCTTTCCGAACGCCTGAAACGGCAGCATAAATTGATCTGTGCTGCGATCAACTCAGGCCGCATAAACGATCTTAAAAAAATGAGTGCACGTGGCGAGGGTCTCGAGTCGGTTCCTGATCTGGTTCCCCAAACAGTTGAAGCTCCGGTTCCCGAGAAGGTTGAAGTTCCGGTTCAAGAACCTACCATTGATGTTTCTTCTGAGTTTGAACTGGAAGAACCTGCGCAGGAAGAGGAGGAAGTCGCGGAATCACCTGATGCCAGTGAGTTCGTCTTCGGACTTGAGTCACAAGTATGGTCGCCTCCGGAAAAGGTAGAACCTCCACCGCCACCCGAGAACACGCCCTCGCCGGTTTTCGATGTCTATGAGGCGTCGTATTCAGAGGAGGACCTCGAGGATTATTCAGCCGTTCATGGGGAAGGTTTGGCCATAATTCTTCTCGACGATGCGGAGTTTAATTCTGGAGACTCACGGACGGTGCGTGTGCTGATAGTTAATCGGAAAGGTGACGACGAGAAACCGCTCAATAGCGCCAGCGTATCAATCAAGATACTGGGCACCACCTTCAGGCCGCTGATCTACTCACTAAAGACGGATCGCGACGGCGTAGCTAGCGTGGCTACCCAAATCCCAAGATTCACTTCAGGCAGGGCGGCAGTTCTGATTCGCGCGGTAGCGAGGGATAAAGCTGCGGAACTGCGCCGTGTAATACATCCCGGCACATGAGGCAGCGAGAATCTTGCGCATTCAGGTCAACGGCGATAGCAGGGAATTCTCCGAAGGACTTCTTCTGTCAGATCTCTTAAGACTTCTGGAACTTCCCATTCAACGAATTGCAGTAGAACTCAATAGAGTGGTTGTGCGCCGCTCTGACTGGGATACGACTGTCCTCCGCGATGGGGACCGGATCGAGATCGTGCACTTTGTCGGTGGTGGTTAAGCGCATTTCACATTGCTGTGTAGATCGGTGTAGAGTCGGTGTTGCACGAATAATTTGTTATTGAGGTGTTGAGATCGATGTCGACGGCAACGATGACAAAAGGCGCAAAGGATCAACTCCGGATCGGTGACCGTAGTTTCCAATCGCGACTGATTATTGGCACTGGAAAGTATCGCAGTTACGAGGAAATGCGAACGGCGCATCGTGCGGCTGAAGCAGAGATGGTTACGGTTGCTGTCCGTCGAGTTCCGCTCGATCGAAGTAAGGAGTCTTTTCTGGATTACCTTGATCCCTCACTTCAAATTCTTCCAAACACAGCCGGCTGTTATTCCGCAGAGGACGCGATTCGAACGGCGCGTTTGGCACGAGAAGCATTACAAACTGATCTTCTGAAGCTCGAAGTGATTGGAGATCAGACCACCCTGTTTCCCGACAATGAACAAACTCTCGAGGCTGCGCGAGTCCTGGTGAAAGAGGGTTTCGTCGTTCTGCCGTACTTCAACGACGATTTGATTATGGCGAAGAAGTTACTCGATGCAGGATGTACGGCCATCATGCCTTTGGCCGCTCCAATTGGTTCTGGTCTGGGAGTGCAGAATCCCGCGAACCTGAGAATCATGAGAGAGCAACTGCCTGAGGCGACGATTATTGTAGATGCCGGCGTCGGCACTGCGAGTGATGCGGCGATCGCGATGGAGTTGGGTGCGGATGCTGTGCTGATGAATACAGCAATTGCTGAAGCAAAAGATGCAGGCGGCATGGCGACGGCGATGAAGCTGGCGATTCAGGCAGGTCGTTTGGCTTATCTATCGGGTCGGATGGACAAGAGATTGTACGCAAGTGCCTCGAGTCCGCTTACAGGCACTTTAAAGTAGCATCAGTTCTTAGTTGTGAACGCAAATGACTCGAAGAACGTCTCCACTTCTTTGGTCTGATCCGTATCCTTCCAAATAAAAACAGCTTGCTGAAATACCCGGTTTCCGCGAATGAAGACTCTTGACTTGATGTTTGCGGCAGCTGTTTCGCTCGTAAACTCTATTCCCTGACGTCCATCCAGTGTGATATTCCGACTGGTCAGAAGTTTTGCTTCCAGCGCCTTATTAAAGTTGTCGCGGTCCGCGTCGAGTTCGGTCTGCGGAGTGACTTTAACACCACCAGCATAGTCGCTGTACGCTGACAGGTACACGCACCTATCGAGCTTCGCTATGTAGGCATGAGTTGTGACCTGTTCTTTTGTAGTAAGCTGCTCCTCTGGTTTTGAAGGCATCATGGCCGTGAAACCGCCGCCCTCAGGTGCGAGCTTTACCCAACTGCTGTTGGTGTGTTCCTGCGCCGCAACAACAGATGTGAGAGTTAATAGAGTCGCAATTGCGCTTATTGTTTTGAGCATTCGGGTTCCTCACTGATAGCGAACAAGCTAAAGCATATCGGACATCGGAAGGGTCAACTCGACTTTGTCCTTCTCCAGCATCACACGATTCCCAAACTCCGTAATCGAAACTGTCGGGTACTGACCTTTAGTTACACTCAGGCAACGAGCTGAGACCAATGCTTCAATAAATAACAGAATCTCATCTTGCGCCATGTCCTTCAATAGTCCGTACGTTGAGAGGTCGTTTAGCTGAGCGTCAAGAACGCTCTTTGACGCAGAACCACGTAGCGTAGCTGCCAGAGTCCTCTTGCCGAACCTGCCCTTCATCCGTCTTGCGCACGCAAGTATTTTTCTTACACGAAGCAATTCATCGGAGTTGAGCGGTCGCGGAGTGTTGACGAGTGGTTCGGCTTCCAGCTTCGGCTCAAGCTTATCTGCCCTATTCAACGGTCTGCAGTTTCCGCAGGTGCCGCACTGTCGTGCGTGATGCAGATCGCCGAAGTAATCGAGGATGTAAGCTCGAAAGCAACGGTCTGCATAACAGAACTCGATCATCTCACGCAGTTTTCTCCGCTCCAACTCACCTCGACGAACAACATCAGTTTGGTTTGTTCGTAAATGCGTAGCAGGGGGATCGTCGAGCATCACGATGGTGCGATTACGTTTTGTTGTTTGTTCGGAATGACTCGAAGCCGTTGAGGAGCGCTCTATGTGCCCGGCACGTTCGAGCAGGTACAGCGCAGAGTTAACAGCCATCTCATTCTTTTCGCCCGCCCGCTTTGCTATCTCGGCGGATGAAAGGTCGATTCGTTTGAGCTTGGTCGACACGAGCGCGTCGTAGATATTCTTCACAAGTGTTCCGTTTGGATAAGAACCTTCGATAAAAAAGTCGTGAGTATTTTTGTCGGCATAGTTGAAGAGCAACAAACAGCTGGACTGTAAACCATCGCGACCGGCGCGACCGATTTCCTGATAGTAAGCCTCTATCGATCCCGGCATTTGATAGTGCACAACAAAACGAATGTCTGGCTTGTCGATGCCCATGCCGAATGCGTTGGTCGCCACAATCATCTGCTTGCGCCCGGTCATGAAGTCTTCCTGAGCTTTGATCCGTTGATTATCAGTCATGCCCGCATGGTATGTGGCTACGCTAAGATCAACTTCAAGGAGACGTGTGGCAACTTGTTCCGCGGCTTTGCGTGTTGACGTGTAGATGATGCCTGAACCCGTTTGCGATTTAGCGAGGTGCTTGATGCGAGAGATCTTGTCGCGTTCACGTTGCGTGTGAACTACTTCGATCGAGAGGTTCGGTCTATCGAAGCCGCTAACGAATGTTTGTGGAGTCTTGAGTCCGAGTTGCTGAATGATGTCGGAGCGGACGTAAGGAGTTGCCGTTGCTGTTAATGCAAGTGTTCGTGTGTTTCCGAGTGATTCAATGACATTCCTGAGCCGCAAGTAATCCGGTCGAAAGTCGTGTCCCCATGTAGAAACGCAATGGGCCTCATCAACTGCGAATAATGCGATGTTTGCCGAACGGAGTGCTGCATTGAATCGGGAGCTTCGGAAACGTTCTGGGGCTACATAAATCAGTTTGTAATCGCCACGTCGAACAGACTCGATACGTAATCTTTGCTCAGCTTCTGGAATCGCACTGTTGATGAAGGTTGCAGGGAGGCCGCGGGCCCGTAGTGCATCGACCTGGTCTTTCATCAACGCAATCAGAGGCGACACAACAAGTGTAGCGCCCTCCATCATCATCGCGGGCAACTGATAACAAAGCGATTTGCCACTGCCTGTCGGCATAACGACGACAGCATCTTTGCCTGAGAGAATTGTGGCGATGACGTCGCGCTGACCTTCGCGAAAGTCTTCGAAGCCAAAGTGCTTCCGTAGAGAGTCTGTTGCGTCATCAATCGTGAGCATAGAAGCAATGTACTACGAACGCGGTTTGATCGGGAGCTTGTTGCATGACTCAAATAGGCGCTCCGCGCCAGGTCGCCATAACGAGCAGTGCTTTCACGAGAAGCCACTCAAACTTTTGGAAGACAAGCGATGAAGAGTCGCAAGGATGAAACGGACTCGAGGTATTTCGTGGGTTCGGCGCTGATGACGAAAAGTCGTTGGCATTGTTCGCCGAGTCGGTGCAACCACTGTTAGAGCGAACAACAGATGTTGTATTGCTAGGTGCTGAGCTCGGGCTACCTTCAAAACAGCTGGCGGAACTGCCATAGCCAACCAGGTCGACAATATTCGGATTGCTCGGACAGGTTCCAGACAGAGCAACTGTACTCTTCACGAGAGCTACTTTGCCTGCTGTTGCGGCCAGAGCAATCGTGCCAGTTACGTCGGGCGTGGGAAGTGACGCGCCATTCGTGCCTCCCGAAGCTTCTTGAATCAGAAAGTACTGACCCGGCGCCAGCACGACCGATGGCAATGAAGTCACCGACCATGTCGTTGCTGTTGCGCCGCCATACTGGACCGACCAACCGCCAAGACTTTGCGCTGTGTTTCCAGGGTTGAAGAGTTCAATGAAGTCATTACGAAGCGGAGCCGCGGAGTTTCCGCCGCCGCCAAAGATCTGACTAATCACGATCAGCGGCATTGCCATTGGAGTCGGTGACGGCGAAGGACTCGGCGAAGGCGTTGGAGTGGACGACGGAGTTGGTATTGGCGTTGGCGTTGGTGAGGGAGTTACTCCCGGTGTGGGTGGGCTAAGCGTGTTTTGCGGATCGCTGGAGGTCAGGAGTTGAAAGTCACTAAGGTTATCCTGAGTGTCGAGAGTGCTTCCGAATGCTCCACCGGTTTTACGTTCATAACTTTGATTGCTGTCTGTTGTGAGCGGCGTTAGGTTGGTTCCTTCTTTGAAAGCGGACCCGGTGCTTAGTCCGACCTGATCGATGATCGTGTCGTCTGCAGTCGTCAAAGCAATACCACCATCGTTGGCAATGCCGCTTGTGTAGGACTGATCGCCAGGCACGCTGCCGCTGTAACCAGCTGAATTAACAGCAAGGAAGTGGCCCCGGCCTGGGATAACTGTATTTGAAGTAATGGTCAGCCTCGTCGTGATCGTGCCCGTGTTGCTCGAACCACGGATCTTCAAGCTACTCACATTCACTGCTAAATCACTTCTGTTGTAGATCTCAATGAACTCGTCACTCGCTCCATTTGGACCACGCGTACGAAATTCGCTAATCACAACGGGAGGCACAGTCACCGGAGAAGGCGATGGAGTCGGAGAGGTTGATGCGGTTGGACTTGGCGAAGCCGATGGTGTTGGACTCGGACTTGGCGAAGGTGAGGGTATCGGGGTTGGCTTTGGTGTCGGCGTTGAAGAGGGCGTCGGAGTTGGAGTCGGCGTCGGCGGAAGTACGTTAATAGACGCGGGTGCAGACTGAACGCCACGAGCGATTGCTGTTATCTCTGCGAGTCCGCCACTCAACGCTCGGGCGATTCCCGATGAATCGATTGCTAGAGTTGAAGGGTTGCTGGAATTCCATCTGAAAATAACGTCGCTAATTTCGTGGCCCTGTTGATCGAACGCGTGCGCTGAAAACTTTAGATTAGTGCCAGTCAGGATTTGTGCTGTGGTTGGTGACACCTGAATGAGAGAAACTGCTGGTTCAGGGAGAAAAGGTGAACCATTCACTTTTACGCCGGGACTAAACGCGCGCGCCTGACTATCGGGAGCACTTTGATGCAGAACGAAGCTTCCCGTAACATCCGGCGCTCTCGTGATCGACTGATTAGCATCGCCCGCAATTCCCGCGCTGGTGCCATATGACATTGACGATACCACTGCCCCGGCTGTGTCTCGTAGAGTTATCACTCCACCAGAGTTGCTCAAGGACAATCCACCGGTGGAAGCACGTGTAATCTGCGCACCGCCAAACAAACTGTTCGTGCTATCTAGTGCACCACCCCCAAATACAACAATCGCTGTTCCCGCTGGCAACAACGTTCCCGCAGCAAATCGATGTCTCACAGTGTCGTTGGAGGCGTTGGCTGCCCTTGTCTGAATCTGATAACCCGTCAAATCAAGGTCTCGAGCAGTTGAGTTAACCAATTCAACAAACTCATCGGCGGCGGAATCACGAGTCCCGTCACTATTCGCATCACCTGCGATTCCGTCGGGAGGATCCGCAAGTACTTCGTTGATCATCACATCGCGAATTGAGCTACCGCTGAGAGTTGTCGAAACGACGTTGGCTTCTAATTCGTCTGCTTTGATTGCAATTGAAACTAAACCTGCGCCGCGGAGTTCGGATGGCAAGCGCACGTGAATCTCATCAAGACCAGGTAGCCGCGAAGCTGCGACACCTTCGACTGTTGCTGCTGCACCGTTAACCGTCACTGAAAGTTGTGACACGTGTCTTACTCCTGTCGCGAAGATTGTCAGACGCAGTTGTCCATCGGTTGGATCGAAGGGATCTGAAACGAATGTATCTGAATTGAGAACAACTGCTTTGGAGCTATCGACGAAAATGCCCGGATTTGAACGTGTGACGACAGTCTCTGCTTTTGACGGGAAGGCTTCCGAGTTAGTGACGACAAACTGTCCTGGGCCATCAGGCAGGTTGGAAGGAGTTATAAAAATGACTTGCGTTGATGAAGCATATAGCAACTGACAGAATTCACCATTCACTTGCACGGTCGTGCCACCAATTGCAAAAGGAAGCTTGCCATCGATGAGCTTTGCCTCTTGCTCAATATTGCAAAGATTGTTGCCACTGATAATCGCAATACAGTCAGATGCAATTCGATGCTGGCTGAAGTCCCGAGTTGCAGCATTAGCTACCATCGCTTCACCAAACTCGGGTCGTTGAGGAAGTACCGTCTCATAGATCTCCGAGTTGTTTGCGAGGTTGGGATCGCTAACCGGTTCGGAGAGCATGCGTGGAAAATTGAAGACTAACGTACTGCCATCATGACTGAGGGATGACAGAACCTCGGCGGTCGCACCTGAAGGCGCAGTTGTAATCTGATCAATCTTGCCCGTGGGGAGATCCAGTAGATACAACTCGACACCACCATCACTCGGGTTCACAACCCGTCGTCGAGTAGCAAACGTCAGACGACGACCGTCGCCGCTGATTGTTGGATTTAGAGGTACGTCCGTAGTGCGTGTTCCAAGGTGCGTCAACTGTCGGATCGCATCAGAGCGGAGGTCGAATAAAAAAACCTGTGCCTGGTTAAGCCCTGTGCTTGCCGCGTAGACGATCTTAGTGCCGTCACTGCTCAACGCTCGCCCTGTCGTAAGTGACAATTCGGCAAGGTCATTGGCCAGTGTCCGTGTGCTTCTCTCAGTGATGTTAATAAGCATCAAGTCTGCATTGGTGCCGCCAGGCTTTTGTCGAATGAAATAGACGCGCCTACCGTCAACAGTCAGCTTCGGATGAGACGAAGTGGTACCTGAAGGACTTGTGGTTAGCTGCGTGACTGCATTTAATGCCGTGTCGATGAGAAGGATCTCGAGACTGTCTGATGTGATTTCAGCTAGATTTGAGGAAAAGGCAATCACGTGGCCATCGCCCGAAAGTGAAGGTTCAAAGTTACCATCGGTTAATCGGGTCAACTCGGAGCGAGGCGAAGTGTGTGTTAGTTGTTTTAGTGTTCCATCAAAGAAGTAGATCTCTGAATTTCGATCGGGATTTTGACCGACAAGATCCTCTGTCGAAGCAAACGCGATCTTTTGTCCGTCTGTTGAAATACTCACAGCACTAGCGCGCGAACGCGCGATCTCCTCAAATCCCGAGAAATGCTGTGTATTGAAGCGCAGCAAATGAAAGCCATTACCGGCGCCTGTACCGGCGAGATCGGATGTCGACTCAAACACGACAACGGATCCTTCGTCACTCAAAATCGGGTTGAGATTGAGCGCTTGTTCCGACGTGTTAGTTAGTCGCTGGAGCGAGGTGGATGTTTGGGCGCTTTTTTTGACAACCACTACAACTGTGAGAGCGATGAAAAGCAGTATCAACGTGAGGCGAAGCATAGTGAGATTTGCTCCTATCGAAAACTTAAAATGGTTAAGACACACCAATACTGAACTAGGCGTCTTACTTTGCTTTGACTGCCAATAAGAAAGATGAGGAACACGGGTCCGCTTATTTGATTTTCATAACGAGTGGTTGAGGTTCTCGTCACCTTCCTTTTTCGGTAGGGCGCATTGTACTCCTGGTAAATGAAAACTCAAGAAGAAAAGTGGTGGCCCTGATCTTCTCTGCGTCATCTCTGCGTTCTCCGCGCCTCTGCGGTGGGATAGGTGTAACCAATTCTTTACCGCCGAGACGCCGAGGTCGCCGAGGTTACGCAGAGAAATCTTTTGAGAAACCATTAACTCCGGCATATCTTTACTACAACGACTAAAACCAAACTGCGGAGTGATTTCCTAAATGAAAATACTTGTGAGCGGTTCGCACGGACTTGTCGGCAAGGCGTTGACAACCTCATTGGTCAACGCAGGCCATGAGATTGTAAGTCTCGTCCGGCAAAGCGCCAATGATTCGGAAATCGAGTGGCACCCCAATCAAGGAAAGATCAATGGACAACAACTCGAGGGCTTTGACGTCGTCGTTCACCTCGCGGGCGAAAGTATTGCTTCGGGCCGTTGGACCGAAGAGAAAAAAAGGAAGATACGCGAAAGCCGTGTGAAGGGAACTGAGTTGCTGAGTTCGGCACTCGCCCGGTTGTCACAACCACCGTCAACGTTCATCAGTGCGTCGGCGATCGGGTTTTACGGAAGTCGAGGTGACGAGTTGCTGACAGAGGAGAGTGCACCAGGCGACGGTTTTCTCCCAGAAGTATGTGTTGCATGGGAGAAGGCAACCGGTCAGGCCGAAGCGAAGGGGATTAGAACAATTCATCCGCGCTTCGGAATCATACTCGACGAAAAAGGAGGAGCACTCGAACGAATGCTGACTCCTTTTCGCATGGGAGTCGGCGGAAAAGTTGGCAATGGCAAGCAATGGATGAGCTGGATCGCACTGGAGGACGTCATCAACGCTCTAAGATTCTTGATTGATGAGCCGGGAAGTGAAGGACCAGTAAATTTCACTGCGCCCCGTCCAGTAACAAATGCTGACTTCACCGAAGCGCTAGGTAGTGTTCTATCAAGACCGACGCTATTTTCTGTTCCGGCATTCGCAGCGCGTCTGGCTTTTGGTGAGATGGCGGATGAGTTGTTGTTGTCGAGCGCTAAAGTCGAACCAGAACGACTGAAAGAAAGCGGATACCAGTTCAAGCATCCGGAACTGTCATCGGCATTGAAAACTATACTGGGCAGTTGAAATCATCCGCAGATTACGTAGATCAATCTTCAGGTTGGGAAGGGGAGTCCCCTTCCTGATCTGAAAATAACCTTCCGGTCTGAAAAGAAATCTGCGCAATCTGCGTAATCTGCGGATGGATTCTTAGGTCTTCTGAAGTTCTTCAAGATTCCCAAACACTTCAAGCGCGTACTTCACATTTCCAAAGGGTGCCGAGACCTGCACGCCCTGGATCACATCTCGAACTTCCATCAACGACTCGCGCGCAATCTTCAGTCCCTCGTCTCGTGCTGCTTCTTTGCTGATGTTCGAGGCTTCTTTCATTCGTTCCATGATCGATGCAGTTACTCGAACGCCCGGGACCTCATTATGAAGAAACTCTGCGTTTCGATATGAAACCAAGGGCCAGATTCCTGCGATAACAGGAATCCGCACGTGCTCTATGCGTCTAAGGAAATCCCGCAACTGGTCAGTATCAAAGACGGGTTGAGTAATCGCATATTGAGCGCCGGCTTCAACTTTCCATTCGAATCGTTTGATCTCCTCATCAAGATTGATCGCGCCTGGATTAACACCAACCCCGATGCAAAATGCGGTCGGTTCACCAATAGGATTATCG
>Ga0068864_100003148_pt1 | contig 13637 bp, 12 predicted proteins | sample KBSSwiS72_FD_66586 | JGI IMG/M metagenome (GOLD analysis project Ga0068864, IMG submission 66586) | Switchgrass rhizosphere microbial communities from Kellogg Biological Station, Michigan, USA - KBS Switchgrass S7-2 | ecosystem: Host-associated > Plants > Roots > Rhizosphere > Soil ... | reverse complement strand
CACGACGGCAAGTCGATCTTCTACACGCGCAACATCACGCCCGGGCCGATCTTCGAGTATGCCCAGGACTCCAACACCGACCTCTTCAACATCGAGCGCTACGAACTCGACACCGGCGAGGTGACCACGGTCGCCTCGGGGCCGGGTGGATCGGTGCGGCCGACGCCCTCGCCCGACGGGACCAAGATCGCCTTCGTGCGGCGCGAACGGACCCGCTCGAAGCTCTATGTGAAGGACCTGGCCTCAGGCGTGGAGCGCAAGGTGTTCGATACGCTCGACCAGGACGTTCAGGAGACCTGGGCGGTCACCGGCCTCTATCCGAACATGGCCTGGACGCCGGACAACAAGTCGATCGTCTTCTGGGCGGGCGGCAAGATCCGGCGCGTGGACGCCGACGGCGGCAACGGCGCGGTGATCCCGTTTCGGGTCAGCGACAGCCGCGGCCTGATCGATCCGCTGCATCCAAAGATCGCGGTCTCGCCGGACCACTTCACCGCCAGCATGACCCGCTTCGCGGCCGTGTCGCCCGACGGCAAGCAGGTGGTCTTCGAGAGCCTCGGCAAGCTCTATGTGAAGCCGATGGGCGCGGGCGAGCCGAAGCGCCTGACCAAGGGCGACGAGGGCTTCGAGCTCTTCCCGACCTGGTCGCGCGACGGCAAGACCATCGCTTATGTCGCCTGGACCGACGCGGGGCTTGGCCATATCCGGGCGATTGCTGCGGCCGGCGGCGCGCCGCGCGATGTCACCAGGGACCCCGGACACTACGGCCACCTGGCCTTCTCGCCGGACGGCAAGACCATCGCTTTCGAAAAGCGCGGTGGGGGCGGGCTCACCTCGCCGAGCTGGGCGGAGAACCCCGGCGTCTACCGGGTGGCTGCGGCGGGCGGAACGCCGGTGCGGGTCGCCAAGGGCGCCGAGGCGCCGCAGTTCGGCGCCTCCAACGAGCGGCTGTTCATGCAGGTGTCGGAGAAGGGCAAGCTTTCGCTGGTCAGCACCGACCTGAACGGCGAGGCGCGGCGGGTGCACGCCACCGGCGACCTCGTCGCCGACTATGCGGTCTCGCCGGATGAGCAGTTCTTCGCCTTCCGCCAGAACGCCGAGGTCAGCGTCATGCCGCTGATGCCCGGCCCGCAGGAGGTGCCTGTCGACCTGAAGGGCGGCCCGATGCCGGTCACCAAGGCCAGCGCCGGCGGCGCCGACTACCTCAACTGGTCGAACGGCGGGGCTGAGCTCCACTGGAGCGACGGCCCGACGTTGTTCACCGCCGCCGCCAGCGCACTCTTCCCCTCGGCCCCAGCCCCCGAGGGCGCGCCCAAGTTCCTGCCGCCGACCACAGGCGTCTCGCTGGCTCATGAAGTCACCGCAGACCGTCCGAGCGGGACCGTGGCGCTCACCGGCGCGCGGATCGTCACCATGGCCAGCGCCGACGGAGGGGTGATCGACGACGGCGTCATCGTCGTGCACGACAACCGCATCGCCGCCGTCGGCCGCCGCGGCGAGGTCGCGATCCCCGCGGGCGCCAAGACCATCGACATGGCTGGCAAGACCATCATCCCCGGCCTGATCGACGCACACGCGCACGGGCCGGAGGGCGACGATGAGGTCGTGCCGCAGCAGAACTGGTCGCTGATCGTCAACCTCGCGCTCGGCACCACGACCGTCCACAACCCGTCCAGTCGCGCCAGCGAGATCTTCGTCGCCTCCGAGATGCAGCGCGCCGGCGTGATCATCGGGCCTCGAACGTTCTCGACGGGCGAGCCGATCTATGGCGCGAAGTCGCGGGGCTACGCCCAGATCGACAGCTTCGACGACGCGCTCGCCGCCGTTCGCCGACTGAAGGCCGACGGTGGACACTCGATCAAGAACTACAACCAGCCGCGCCGCGAGCAGCGCCAGCAGGTCATGGAAGCGTCGCGCCGCGAGGGGATGCAGGTGGTGGCCGAGGGCGGCTCGCTCTTCAACTTCGACATGACCCTCATCGCCGACGGCGTGGCGACGGTGGAGCACAACCTGCCGCTCAGCACCTTCTACGAGGATGTGCTGAGCTACTTCTCGCAGAGCAAGACCAACTATACGCCGACCTTGGTGGTGACCTTCGGCGGGCCGGCCGCCGATCCCTACTGGCGGTCGCACACCGACGTCTTCAACCAGCCGATCCTGAAGCGCCACATCCCGCCGACCGAGCTCGCCGCCAACAATGCGCGCCGCGTGATCGCGCCGGAGGGCGACTATGTCGACGACGACAGCGCCCGCGAAGCTCGCAAGCTCGCCCAGCGCGGGGTTTTGGTCTCGATCGGCGCGCACGGCCAGGCGGACGGCATCGGGTCCCACTGGGAGCTGTGGTCCTTCGTGCGCGGCGGCATGAGTCCGATGGAGGCGCTCAGGGCCGGCACCATCGTTCCGGCGAAGTCGCTCGGCATGGACGCCGACATCGGCTCACTTGAGGTGGGCAAGCTCGCCGACCTCGTGGTGCTCGACGCCGATCCCACTGCCGACATCCGCAACAGCGAAAAGGTCTATCGGGTCATGCTGGGCGGCAGGATGTACGACCCGCTGACCATGAACGAGGTGGTGACCGGAACCCGCGTCCGCGCGCCCTACTGGTGGGAGCAGACCCGCTAGGATTGCCGCCTGGACGTTGGCTTGACCCGCGCCGCCTGGCCTTGATCAATGGCCCGGCCGTCGCGGAGCAGAACAAATGCCCACCGAGGAGATCGCATATAGCGCCGACGGCGCGGAGATGCGGGGTCTGCTGGCGACGCCAGACGGCGGCGGTTGCGGCCCCGCTGTGCTGGTGGCCCATGAAGCGCCGGGACTCATGGACATCTGCCAGGAGCGAACGCGGCGGCTGGCGGACCTCGGCTTTATCGCCTTCGCGTTGGACGCCTACGGGCATGGCCGGCTGCTCACGGTCGACGAAGCGCGGCCGCAGCTCATCGCCTGGGTCAATGATCCCACCGGCCTGCACGCCCGCACGGCGGCAGCGCTCGAAGTGTTGACGGCGACGCCAGGGGTCGATCCCACTCGGGTGGCGGCCATCGGCCATTGTTTCGGCGCGTATGCCGTACTGGAGCTCGCCCGCACCGGGGCCGAACTGGCGGCCGTCGTGGGCTTTCACCCGGGTCTGCCGGTTGCGCGCCCGGACGGCGCGCGGCGGATCAAGGGCAAGGTGTTGATGTGCGTGGGCGCGCAGGACCCGTTGCTGCCGGCCGAACAACGCGCAGCGTTCGAGGCGGAGATGATCGCGGCGGGCGTCGACTGGCGGCTCAATCTCTACGGCCAGGCGCAGCACAGCTTCACCAATCCAGGGGCCGACGCGACGGGAATACCGGGACTCGCTTACCACGCGGAGACCGACCGGCGCAGTTGGCGCGCCATGCTCGATCTCTTCGCCGAGACCATCGGGGTTCCGTGAGGTGACAGGGCGAGCGGGGCCTTGACCACGAGGAAGGCGCCTTCCCCTGAACACGCGCTTCGGCTATGAGGGCTGCGCCTCGTTTCGTTGGCTGGTGACCCCTATGCGCGCTCCGCGCCCCATCACGGCGATGATGATTACCACCGGCCACACGGACGGGGGGCGATCGCGCGCGGGCTGAACACCGCAACAGATCGAAGGATCAACCACCCCGCTCCGGATCCGGACGCGGGGTTTTTTAATGCTCCCCGCGTCCCGGCCGCAGCGTCAGCAAGGGACGTGAAGAGATGGTCGATGATGCAGAGGATGGCGCCGACGCCGTTCGACGATTTGTAGCCCAGGTGGGCTGTCACAGGCGCCCGCCCGAGCGGGTGCAGGCTAGGCTGGACGGCGAGGACGGCATGGCGGGCCTGTGCGCCGTCGAGGCTGCGCTTTCGGACCTCTGGCCGCCGGCGACGGCCAAGGAACTGGTCTGGCTGACCCGCTCCGCCTCGGCCGGCGCAGACCTGCTCCATCTTCAGGCTTACGGCCCCGACGGGGAGCTAATGGGCGACGCCACCTTCCGGCTGGAGTCCGGCTATGCCCGCGCCTGACCGGCAGGAATTCCAGATCGAGGCCGACACCGACCTCGACGTCCTGCTGCGGATCCTGGGCCCGTTCGCGGTGCAAGGTGCTGAGCTCGTCGATGTCCGGCACGCGCTGAGCGAAGAGGGCGCCTGGACTGTCATCGAGGCGACCGGGCTGGAGCCTGAGCGCGCCGAGTTGCTTCGCCTGCGTCTCCTGCAGGTTCCGTCGGTCCGCGGCGTGCGGCTTCGTCCCTGCCTGGCCCTGGTCGGCGCCGCGAAATGACCTTGATTTGGAGACCTTCGGAAATGAATCCGACGCACGGACGCCGTGGGCGAGGCGGAAAGTCTCCCTGCGCCCGGCAGCGACTCTCCCCCCGTCCCCGCCCGGAAGCGCATAGAGGCTCGGCCAGCGCGCTCCCAGGCCGACCGAGCCGCGGGCCCCTCCGTCCCCCCGGCGGAGGGGCCGTTCCTGGACAACGCGGGGAAACCTCGGCAAGGAAGCGCTGTTGCGGCAGACCAGCGCCGTGACCGCCCGCCCCAATCCGGCGGGTGGGTTGAATGCGCGCCGAAGCCTTCGGGCTTAATCGGGAACGCAGGAGGGGGACTTGTCCCCTGATCTGCGGCTGTCCCTGCAACTGTGAGCGGTGAGCGCGTACGCGATCGGCGAGGGGAGCCTTCCCCAAGCCAGCCACTGGAGCCCTCGGGCCCCGGGAAGGTCCGCGTATGCGCCGTGACCCGCGAGCCAGGAAACCGGTCGGTGCGTGTCGCTCGAGCTTTCGGATCAGTGGAATCCGGGGCGCGGACCTCCGTCTGAGCGACGAGCAGAAGCGGTGGGGAGCCGTTTCGACCGGTCCGGGGACGCGCCATGCGTCCACGTCCTCCGGCGCGTCGGCCAACGGGGCTCAGGGTCCCGAGGGAGGCTCTCCGTCAGTCGTTCAGACGCGCGACAAACGGAGGGCTTTCATGCCCAGACACCACCTGCAGGGCGCAAGCCTTGTGGCCCTACTCCTCGCCGCGCCGCTTGGCGCTCAGGCGGCAGATGCCGCGCCGACCACGCTCGATGATCTGATCGTCACCGGCACCCGGGACATCGAGGGCGTCCAGGCCGACAAGATCGGCTCATCGGTCACCATCGTCACCGCACAGGATTTCCAGGATCGCCAGATCCGGATCGTGTCGGACGTCCTGCGCGACGTGCCGGGCATTGCGGTCAGCCGCACCGGGGCGGTCGGCAGCTTCACCCAGGTCCGGGTCCGCGGCACGGAGGGCAACCACGTCCTGACGCTGATCGACGGCATCAAGGCCTCCGATCCGTTCCTGGGCGAGTTCGACTACGCGACCCTGCTGGCCGACGACGTCGCGCGCGTCGAGGTCCTGCGCGGCCAGCAGAGCGCCATCTATGGCTCCGACGCGATCGGCGGTGTCATCAACTACATCACCCCGACCGGCCGTCAGGCGCCGGGGTCGAGCGCCCGCGTCGAGGGCGGCTCCATGGGGACGTACGACGGCAGCGCGCGGGTCGCCGGTTACCAGGACGGCTTCGATTACGTGTTCAGCGGCGGATACCAGTCGACCGACGGCTACGTCGTCGCCCCTGGCGGCAGTCGGAAGGCCGGCTCGGACCTGGGCTCGCTGGCCGCCAAGCTGGCCTACGAAGCGACGCCGAACCTGCGCTTGCGTGCCGTGGCCCGCTACACCAACACCCACGCCGACACCAACGGCCAGTCCTTCAGCCCGCCGGGCTTCGCCACCGATTCCCCCGGCAGCTCCACCAAGGCGATCAGCAAGTACGGCTTCGTCGGCGCCGACTACGACATGCTTGACGGCCGCTGGACCCACAGCCTGTCGGCCCAAGGCGTCGACGCCAAGCGCGACAACACCTCGGGTTTCGCGCGCACCGGCGGCGACAAGGGGACCCGCTTGAAGGCCTCCTACGCCACCACCTTCCGGATCGACAGCGGCGGCCTGACCCACAAGCTGACCGGCGTCTACGACTACGAGCGCGAGACCTTCCAGAACACCAATCCGCCCGGCGCCTTCGCGGCCGACACCACCAAGCGCGCGGTCCGCAATAACGGCTTCGTCGGTCAATACGACCTGACGGTGGGCGATGTCGCGGGCGTCGGGGCGGCGGTGCGCTACGACGACAACGACGAGTTCAAGAATGCCACGACCTATCGCGTGCAGGGCTTCTATCGGGTGACCGATATGCTGCGCCTGCGCGCCGCGGCCGGGTCGGGGGTCAAGAACCCGAGCCAGACCGAACTCTTCGGGTTCAACGCCAGCGCCTTCCCGTTCGTGGGCAATCCCAATCTCAAGCCCGAAAAGTCGGAAGGCTGGGAAGTCGGCGGCGACCTGACCTTCAACGAGGGCAGGGTGCGCCTTGGCGCGACCTATTTCGACTCCAGGCTGAAGGACGAGATCTTCAGCGTGTTCGGCGCGCCGCTCAGCCTCTGCACCCGGCCGGGTTTCCCCGCGCCCTTCAGTTGCAGCACAACGGGCAACCGAGCGACGAAGTCCACGCAGAACGGCGTCGAACTCTTCGCCAACGCCCAGCTATCCGACGCCTTCAGCCTCGAGGGCGCCTACACTCACCTCGATGCGAAGGAAAACCACGTCAAGGAGATCCGCCGGCCGAGCACGATCGCCAGCGCCAACCTCACCTGGCATGCCCCGGGGGACCGTGGCAGCGCCACGCTCACAGTGCGCTACAACGGCGACATGACCGACACCGACTTCTCGGCCTTCCCGGCCCGAACCGTGACCTTGAAGTCCTACACCCTGGTCAATCTCGCCGGCGCCTGGAGCTTGACGGACCACGTCGAACTCTTCGGCCGGGTCGAGAACCTGACCGATGAGACCTACCAGGAGGTCTACGGCTTCAACACGCCGGGCCGCGCCGCCTACGCCGGCGTGCGGGCCCGATTCTGACGATGGGGCGCGCCCCTTGCATCGCTGCGATGGGCGCGGCCGCCGCGGTCCTGCTGGCGTCCCAGCCGGCCGCGGCGGCCCCTTCAGGGTACGCCAAGCCCCAGCGCATCCTGTCGATGAACCTCTGCGCCGACATGCTGCTGCTGGAGCTGGTCCCCAAGCCGCGGATCGCGGCGGTGACCTACCTGGCGCATGATGGCGCCGAGGCGCTGTTCCCGGGCGCGGACGCCGGAATCGCGATCAATCACGGCACGGCGGAGGACATCATCAACCTGAAGCCGGACCTGATCCTCGCCGGCGCCTTCTCGACACCCCTGACGCGTCGCCTGGCCAAGGCGATCGGCGCCCCGATCGTCGAGGTGCCGGACGCCACGAGCTTCGACGACATTCGCCGCAACCTTCACCAGGTCGGCGCAGCGGTCGGCGAGCCCGCGCGCGCTGAGACGCTGGTCGCCCGGATGGACGCCGACCTCGCAGCCCTGGCAGCCTTGCCGGCTCGCCCGCCCGTCCGGGTGATCGCCTGGAGCGGCGGCGACTCCGTGCCGGGCAAGGAGACACTCTCGGGCCGGATCATCGAGGCGGCGGGCGCGGTGAACATCGCGGCGCGGCCCGGCCAGACCTACGGCGCCATCGATGTCGAGGAGCTGCTGGCCGCGCGGCCGGACGCGCTGCTCTATGGCGGCGGCGGGCCGCTGAAGGCTTCGGTGCGCGGCGAGGAGGGCCAGCACCGGGTGCTCCGCCGTCTCTACGCCGGTCGCCGCATCGTCTACAGCGACATCGCCCATACCTGCGGCCTGCCGCAGTCCGCCCGCTCGGCGCTGGACCTGCGGCGGGCGCTCGACGCCTTGCCCGAACAGAGGGTCGCGCGATGACCCCCAGCCGCTGGCCGACCGCGATCGCCTTCCTCGTCCTTGCCCTGGCGGTCGCCGCCTCGCTGTTCCTGGGCCGGGTCAACGTCAGCCCTGCGGAGGTGATCCAGGGCCTCCTGTCGCCCGGCGCCAGCCTCGCCGGCCTGGTTGTGACCGAGCTTCGCCTGCCGCGCGCGGTGCTGGCGATCCTGGTCGGGGCCTCGCTCGGCCTATCCGGTGCTGTGCTGCAGGGACTGTTGCGAAACCCACTGGCCGAGCCCGGCCTGCTGGGCGTCTCAAACGGGGCGGCGCTGGGCGCGGTGCTCTCGATCTACTTCGGCCTGTCGCAGGCCTTTCCCCTCGCCACGCCGCTCCTGGGGCTGGTCGGAGCGGTCGGCGCCGGCGCCATGACGTTCGCCTTCGGACGCGGCGGCACCCTCAGCCTGATCCTTGCCGGCTCGGCGGTCTCGGGCCTGGCGCTCGCCTTCCTGGCGCTGGCCCTCAACTTCGCGCCGAACCCCTATGCGGCCTACGAGATGAACATCTGGATGCTCGGCACCCTCTCGGAGAAGAGCTGGGACCACATCCTCCTGGCCGCGCCGTTCATTGCGCTGGGTCTTGGCATCCTGGCGACCATGGGCCGGGCGGTCGACGCCCTGACGCTCGGCGAGGTTCAGGCCCGCAGCCTGGGTATTGACCTCGACAGGACGCGGATCCTGACGCTGCTGGGCGTCGGCCTCTCAGTCGGCGCGGCGACCTCCGTCACCGGCTCCATCGGCTTCATCGGCCTGGTGGCGCCGCATCTCGTGCGGCCCTTTGTGGGGCACCAGCCCGGCCGCACCCTCCTGCCGTCGGCCCTGCTGGGCGCGGCGCTCTTGATCTGCGCCGATATTGTCACGCGGCTGCTCACCACCCAGAACGAACTGCGGCTGGGCGTGGTCACCAGCCTGATCGGCGCGCCGTTCTTCTTCTGGCTTGTCCTGCGGCTGCGGAAGGTCGCCCCATGACCATACTCACCGCCGAGGGCCTGACGGTAGAGCGCGGCGGCCGGGTCATCCTCGACGACGTCTCGTTCAGCCTGGACGCCGGGACCTTCGTGGCCCTCGTCGGCGCCAATGGGGCAGGCAAGTCGACCCTGCTCTCGGTGCTGGCCGGCCTGCTGAAGCCAGACCGGGGCGGCGTCCTGCTCGACGGTGCGCCGCTGGCCGGCGCCGACCGGCGGGAGCTCGCGCGGCGCCGCGCCTTCCTGCCGCAAAACCCGCGCGCGGAGTGGCCGATCTCGGTCGAGCGGCTGGTGGCGCTCGGTCTTACGCCGCAACTCCCGGCGTTCGGCGGCCTTCCGGGCGGCTTCGAGCCGCGCCTGACGGACGCCATCGCCGTCTGCGATCTGATCCCCCAACGCCTGCAACCCGCGACCACGCTTTCCGGCGGCGAGCTCGCCCGCGCCATGCTGGCCCGCGCCCTGGTCGGTGACCCCGAGGTTCTGATCGCCGACGAGCCGATCACCGGCCTCGACCCCCGCCACGCCATCGACACCGTCGCGCGACTCCATACCCTGGCGGCCGACGGCAAGCTCGTCATCGCGGCCGTCCACGACCTCACGCTCGCCGCGCGCTCCGCGACCCACCTGATGGCCCTGCGCGAAGGCCGGCTCGTCGCTTTCGGCCCGATAACGGAGGTTCTGACCCCCGACCTGCTGCGCCGGGTGTTCGACGTCGAGGCCCGCGTCTCCGGCGACGGTCGCGAAACGCTGGTCGATTTCCTGGCTCCGGCGGTTTGACACGCGGCCTGACCACAGGCTGAAGTCGCCTCCTTTGCCGGGAGAGCGACGTGGCCAGATACCAGAGCATCCTCGAGACGGTCGGCAACACGCCCGTGGTCCGCATCAACCGCATGGCGCCTGCCGGGGTGAACCTCTACGTCAAGGTTGAGGCGTTCAATCCGCTGGGCTCGGTCAAGGACCGCTTGGCGCTGGGCGTCATCGAGGCCGCCGAGAAGTCCGGCGAGCTGAAGCCCGGCCAGACCGTCGTCGAGGCGACCAGCGGTAACACCGGCATCGGCCTGGCCATGGTCTGCGCGGCCAAGGGCTATCCCTTGGTGGTCACCATGGCCGAGAGCTTCTCCATCGAGCGGCGGCGGCTGATGCGTTTCCTGGGCGCCAAGGTGATCCTGACCCCGGCGGCCCTGCGCGCCACGGGCATGGTGGTGAAGACCCAGGAGCTGGCCGCCAAGCACGGCTGGTTCATGACCCGCCAGTTCGAGAATGAAGCCAACGCCGACATGCACTCGCGCACGACCGCGCCTGAGATCTTGCGCGATTTCGAGGGCGAGCAGCTCGACTATTGGGTCACCGGCTACGGCACTGGCGGCACGCTCAAGGGCGTCGCCCGCGTGCTGCGCGAGAAGAGCCCCAAGACCAAGATCATCGTCTGCGAACCGGCCGACGCCCCGTTGCTGGAAAGCCACCAGCCCCAGGCGCGCAATGCCGACGGCACGCCCGCGACCGGCCACCCGGCTTGGAAGCCGCACCCGATGCAGGGCTGGACGCCGGACTTCATCCCCAAGCTGACCGGCGACGCGGTCGACGCCGGGCTGATGGACCAGGTGCTGCCGATCGCCGGGCCTGAGGCCATCCGGCTCAGCCAGGAACTGGCCAGCAAGGAAGGCATCTTCGTCGGCATCACTTCCGGGGCGACGTTCGCCGGCGCGCTCAGGATCGCCGAAACCGCGCCGAAGGGGACCAACATCCTGGCCATGCTGCCCGACACCGGTGAGCGCTACCTCTCGACGCCGCTCTTTGCCGACATCCCGGCGGAGATGACGGCTGAAGAGGAAGCGATCTTCCGCTCGACGCCGTCGTTCACCGAGGCCGTCGCTTGAGCTAAATCGGCCCCTGCGGCGTCGCACGGGGTCGATCTTTGCGCCGCAATAGTCCAATAGCACCGCTAAGGCCCGCCTTGGCGGCCAGCATCCTGGGCTGGGCCTGCTGCGTTGATCGCACGCGCCCCTCAATCCGACGGAGAAGTCGATCATGGCGAGAAAGCCGAACTACCCGTTCGAGCGCATGGAACGCGAGCGGCAGAAGGCGGCCAAGAAGGCCGAGAAGGCGCGGCTGAAGGCTGAGGCCCGCGCCCGCGGCGAGCCCGAGCCGGTCGACGGCGACGAGGCCGATGAGCCGGCCGACGAAGAGTAGGATTTCCGATGCAGACCGCGACCATTTTCAATCACGAGACCGTCGTGCTCGACGGCGAGCATTTCTCCGACTGCGAGTTCCAGGACTGCCGCATGGTGTTCAACGGCGGCGAGGTCCCGAGCTTCGACAACTGCCGGTTCAACGACTGCGAGTGGAAGTTCGAGGACGCGGCGGGCCGCACGCTTGCCTACATGAAGGTCGTCTGGGGCGCGGGCGGCAAGGCCCCGATCCAGGGCCTGATCAAAGAAATCACCGGCGGCGGCGGCAAGTAGCCGCCGCTATTCCGCCGCCATGTAGGCGAAGCGGACGATGAAGAGCGCGGCCAGGACGTAGAGCAGCCAGTCAGCGCGGCTGGCCCGCCGGGTCACCAGCTTCAGCACCGCATAGGCCACGATCCCGAAGGCCAGGCCGTTGGCGATCGAGAACGTCAGCGGGATCGCCACCAGCGTCAGAAACGCCGGGATCGCCACCACCGGATCGTCCCAGTCGATCTCGGCCAGCGGCTTCATCATCATCCCGCCCACCAGGATCAGCGCCGGCGCCGTCGCCGCGGCCGGGATCGCCTGCGCCCAGGGCGCGACCAGCAGGGTCGCGAGGAACATCACGCCGGTCACCACAGCGGTCAGACCCGTGCGCCCGCCCGCGGAAACCCCCGCCGCGCTTTCGATATAGCTGACCACTGTGGAGGTGCCGGCGAGCGAGCCCACCACCGTCGCGGTGGCGTCGGCAAAGAGGATACGGTTCAGCCGCGGGATCGTCCCGTCGGGCTGCACCAGGCCGGCGCGCTTGGTTACCGCCACCAGGGTGCCGACGTTGTCGAAGAGGTCGACGAACAGGAAGACGAACAGGATCTCCAGGAGCGCCAGGCCGAAGCCCTTGCCGCCGATGCCGAGCGCCGCGGGGATGTCGAGCTGAAACGCCGTCGCGGTCATCTCGGCGACGCTGTAGGGCTGCGGCGTCCACTGCGCGAGATGCAGACCCCAACCGATCAGGGCCGTCACCACGATCCCGATCAGGATGCCGCCTTTCACCTTCCAGGCCTCCAGAGCCGCCGTGATGGCGAGCCCCACCAACGCCAGCAGCGCCGTCGGGCTGTGCAGGTCGCCAAGGCCCACCGTGGTTCCCGGATTGCCCACCACGATGCCCGCACCCTTCAGCCCGATGAAGGCGATGAAGATGCCGATGCCGGCGGCGATGGCGGAGAAGAGGGCCCGTGGGATCGCGCTGACGATCATCTGCCGAACGCCGGCGAAGGTCAGCACGAGGAAGAGGACGCCGGAGATGAACACCAGCCCCAGCGCCGTCTGCCAGGGGATGCCCATGGTCTTGACCACCGTGAAGGTGAAGTAGGCGTTCAGCCCCATGCCGGGCGCCAGCGCGATCGGATAGTTGGCGAAGAGGCCCATCAGGATGCAGCCGATCCCCGCCGCCAAGCAGGTCGCTGCCGCCACCGCCGCGCCTGGCATGCCGGTCTGGCCGAGGATCGCCGGGTTCACCAGAACGATATAGGCCATGGTCAGAAAGGTGGTGGCCCCGGCCAGCACCTCGGTCTGCAGGTTGGAGCCCAGGCTTTTCAGGTGGAATTGCCGTTCGAGCAAACTCATGGCGTCGCTCCCTGGCGGCTCACAGGCGGACCATCACTTGGTCGGCGGGCGCCAGTTCCAGCTCGTTGAGGTTCTCGCCCGGCTCGTCGCGATCCTCGCGGTCGATCACCAGGAAGTCGCTCTCGGCCTCCAGCGCCAGCAGGAAGTGGTGCCAGGTCCCCTTGGCGTAATTGACACCCTGTCCTGCTGTTGCGCGGAACACCGTCAGCCTGGCCGGATCGAAATCCCCCGCCGGCGCCACCGCCACCAGATAGGGCCGGCCGCTCAAGGGCACGAAGGCCTGGCTGCCCAACGGATGCCGCTCGACGATCCTAAGGATCGGGGGCTCGAGCGGCTTGGCGCGGAAGATGCTGACGATCGCACGCCCGCCGCCATCGCCGACGTCGATCCCCGCCAGGTCATGGAAGCGCGTCCCATGTCCGTAGTTGATCGGTATCTGCATGGCCCGATCGGACGCCTCGATCACCTCGCCGTAGGGCGCGAACGCTTCGGCGGTGAGCGGGATGGGTGTGACCTCACGCGTCACGATCCCACCTTCGCGCCCGCTTTGATCCAAGCGCCGAGCTTGGCGCGTTCAAGGTCGGTCATGTGGGTCTCATCGCCCTGGGGCATGGAATGGGTGGCCACCGCGCGATCGTAGATCTTGGCCGCGTGCTTCTGCAGGCCCGCGTCCGTGTCGAACATCGCCCCGTTGGGCGCCGTCGGCACCCCGCGGTGGGTTGGCGTGGCAGCGTGGCAGGCGACACAATTGCGGTCGACGATGGCCCTGACCTCGGTGAAGGCGGGGACCGGCACGCTCTCGGGAGGTTTCGGCTTCACGCTCTCGTTCAACACCGCCACCGTCACGAACCCGAGCGCGCCATAGGCCAGCACCTCCAGGCGCAGCTGGCCGGAATTCTTCAGGTTGAAGAAGTGGCGGATGGTCCAGCCGACGATGCCCAACGCCGCCAGCCACAGCCAGTTCAGGGGGCTGGAGACGATCATCGGGTAGTGGTTGCTGAGCATGATCAGCAGCACCGGCAGCGTCATGTAGTTGTTGTGGACGCTGCGCTGCTTGGCCTGTTTGCCGAGCGCGGGGTC
>Ga0068864_100003145_pt1 | contig 13641 bp, 8 predicted proteins | sample KBSSwiS72_FD_66586 | JGI IMG/M metagenome (GOLD analysis project Ga0068864, IMG submission 66586) | Switchgrass rhizosphere microbial communities from Kellogg Biological Station, Michigan, USA - KBS Switchgrass S7-2 | ecosystem: Host-associated > Plants > Roots > Rhizosphere > Soil ... | reverse complement strand
TGGCAAGTGCGGGCGCAATTCAAGTGCAGGCTCAGGCGCTCCCGCTGACGCAAGCGAATGCACCACAGCAAGGCGCCATTCAAGCTCCCGTGCAGGACGTGATCGCGGATCGATCGCTGACCTCCGACGCGGTGCTGAACGCGCTCGATCCCAACGCTGTTCGCGCACGGAGCCTGCGCATCGGTGCGACCAGTCGCGTCGCCGCGCCCGCACGCGCGAGCGCATCGCTGCTTGTCACGTTCGATACGAACTCGACGGAGCTCACGAGCATGGCGCGACGCCAGCTCGACATCGTCGCCTCGGCATTGCGCAACGAGCGCCTGGTCGAATATCGCTTCACAGTGGAAGGGCACGCCGATCCGCGTGGCCACGCCGACACCAACATGACGCTCTCGCAGGAACGTGCCGAGAGCGTCAAGCGATATCTCACCGGACAGGGCATCGCCGAAGATCGGCTGATCGCAGAAGGCCACGGCGATCGCGAACCGATGCTGCCTGCAGAACCGGCCGCGCCCGAGAATCGGCGCGTCACGTTCGTCACGCAGAAGCGCTGAGGCGCTGAAGCGATGCGCGCGACGACGACGAGACATCCGCTGTCTCGCGGCGGCGGGCATCGCGGCTTGGCTCGATGCGCGCGTGTCCTGCTCGCGGTCGCGGCGCTGCTGAGCCCCGCGCTGGGCGTGACGCAGGCCGGCAGCGCATCGCCGCCGACAGCGCCGGCCTCGCTCGTGCTCAATACCGGAAGCCCTCAGGGGCCGCTGCGACGCGTGGCGATCGATCCCGCAGGCCGCCGCGCGTTGACGGCATCGGACGACAAGACTGCGATCGTCTGGGATCTCGACGGGCTGCGTCCACGACAAGTGCTGCGCGTGCCGGTGGCCAGCGGCGAGATCGGCCGTCTGTACGGCGCGGCATGGGATCCGGCCGGCGCACAGGTCGCACTCGCCGGCACGTCGGCAGGACCGTCCGGCGGCGTGCATCGCATCTTCGTGTTCGACGCAGCCAGCGGCAGCTTCGTGCGCGCTTTCGATGCGCGCGGCGGCGACGTCAAGAGACTCGCCTGGTCGCGCGACGGCCGCTACATCGCCGCGGTGTACGTGCGCGAGTCGGCCGTGCGCGTGTTCGGTGCCGACGGCGCGCTCTGGTTCGAGCAACGCCTGCCGGCCGACAGCTACGGTTTGAGTTTGTCTGCCGATGGCAGGATCGCGGTGTCTGCATTCGATGGCCGCGTGCGCTTCTATCGCGTCGCTGCCGAGCGGCGCGTCGAGGCCGACGGCGAAATGGCCACGACGCTCGACGATCCGGTCTCGGTGCAGTTTTCGCCCGATGCGCGCTGGCTCGCGGTCGGCTACTTCTCGCGTGTCGGCACGGCGAACGCGCCGTCGCGCAAGCGCGCGCTCGTCGAGGTCTACGACGCTGCAGCGCGGCGCCTGGAGAGCGCGTACTCCGGGTTCGATATCGCACAGGGCAATCTGATGACCGTGGCCTGGCAAGCCGATGGCCGCGCGCTGTATGCCGGCGGTACGGGCTACTCCGGGCTTGGCCAGTTTCCGGTGGTGCGCATCGCGTGGCCGTCCGGCGAATCGCGCACATTCATCGGTGCGACGGATTCGATCCAGGATCTGAGCGCGCTGCCCGACGGCCGCATCGCGCTGGCGAGCTTCGACGGCTCGCTCAGCCTGATCGATGGAGCGCGCATCGTCGCGCGCAGCGCCTCGACCACCGAGCGCGTGCTCGACGCAGCCGATCTGCGCATTAGCGCCGACGCACTCACCGTTCAATGGCGCGGCGCGGGCGACTCGACGCCGCGGTCGTTCGCGCTGCCGCGCCGGGAATTGGCTGGACAGCGAGCCGATCTCGTTCCGGCGTCACAGCGCGGTCTGTCGATCACCGGCGTGCCGCACAGCCTCACCGCGGCCGTCGAGGGACATCCGATCGCGCTGCTGCCCAACGAGTCGACGCGCGCGGCCGCGGTGCTGCCCGATCGCTCTGCGGTGATCCTCGCCTCCAGCCGCACGTTGCGCCGCATAGGTGCCGACGGCCGCCCGCAGTGGACGCTGCCGCAGGCCACCGAGACGCGCGCGGTCGCCGTCTCGGCCGATGGGCGGCTGATCGTCGCGGCGCTGTCCGACGGCTCGATCCGCTGGTATCGCGCATCCGACGGCGCGGCCTTGCTCTCGCTGCTCGCGCTGCGCGACGGACGCTGGGTGCTGTGGACGGAGACCGGCCATTTCGACGCAGGCCCGGGGGCCGAAGATCTCGTCGGCTGGCTGATCACGCGACCCAGCGGTGAGCAGGCAGACTACTACGGCGCATCGAGGCTGCGCGATCGACTGCTGCGCCCCGACGTGATCGACCAGGTGCTGACGACGCAGGACGTGGCGCGCGCGATCGCCGCGGCGAACGAAGCGCGCATCGTGCTCGCGCAGGCGCAGGGCCAGGAAGACGATCTCGTCAGCCGTCTGCGCGCGGCGCAGCAGCCGGTGCCGGTGGGCGCAGCGCTGCCTGCGGCATTGACGCTGGCGCAGCCTGCGCCTGCGCAAGTGGCGACGACGTCGATCGATGTGGAGGTCAAGATCCACGCGATGACCGATCCGCGGCAGCAGGTGCTGACGGCGCGTCTGGACGGCCGGCCGGTCAACGTGATGCTCAAGCGAACGCGCACGCTGCCGAGCGGCGAGACGCTCGCGGAGTTGTCGATCGATCTGGTCAACGCGGGCGGCCGGCTGCGGATCACCGCGCAAGGGCCCAACGGCGTGTCGATGCCGCTCGAGCTCGAAGTGCGCAGCAGCGCCGCCGTGCTGCGCGAGCGGCCGCGGCCGTCGCTGTACGTTGCCGCGGTAGGCATCAGCCGCTATGCGAATCCGGTCATCAATCTGCAGCAGGCCTCGAAGGATGCCCGCGACTTCGCGCACGCGCTCGAGCATCAGCAAGGTGGGTTCTACGAAGCGGTGCACACGCGCGTGCTGACCGATGCGGATGCCACGCGCAGCGCGGTACTGAGCGCGCTCTCGTGGCTGCGCACGGCGCCGGGACCGAACGACGTCGCGGTGCTGTTCTTCGCCGGGCACGGCGTCGTCGATGCGTCCGATACCTACTACTTCCTGCCCTACGACATGCGCGAGAGCCAACTGCAGCGCAGCGCGGTGTCTGAAACGCAGCTTCGCGACGCACTGTCCGCAGTTAAGGGACGCACGCTGTTCTTCGTCGACACCTGCTATGCGAGTCGGGCGCTCGGCAAGCTCGATCGGGGCGAGACGGTGCGGCTGGCCAACGGACTGTCGCAGTCGGAGATGGGCGTAATCGTGTTCTCGGGCAGCGCCCCGCGGCAGGAGTCGCTAGAGTCCGCGGCGTGGGGCAACGGCGCATTCACGAAAGCATTGCTCGACGGGCTGAGCGGGCTCGCGGACAGTCGGCGTGTCGGCTTCGTTACCCACGTCGGACTCGACGACTACGTCGGCCGCGCCGTGCGCACCTTGACCGTCGGACGCCAGACGCCCGTGACGGTACTGCCGCCAGGAATCGCCGACTACCCGATCGCCAAGGCGGAACGGCAACGCGACTTGCAGCGCGGGCTGCAGCGACCCGAATGAAGAGCTTCATGCACAACGTCGAGCAACTACACGACCGAGGCGTCCCGGCTTCGCGCGCTCATTCGTGGGCGATCCTGGCGGCGTGTTTGACGTCGCTCGTTCTGGTCTCCTGTGGAGGCGGCGGCAGCGCTGACAACAACAGCGCGAGCGGTGGAGCGATCAGCGGTTCCGACACGACGGGCAGCGGCGGCGGTGGTACCGGAAGTGGCACTGGAAGTGGAAGTGGAAGTGGTACTGGTACTGGTACTGGCAATGGAAGTGGCACGGGCACTGGATCAGGCACGGGCTCGGGCAGTGGCACGGGCACTGGATCAGGCACGGGCTCGGGTAGTGGCACGGGCACTGGATCAGGCGCTGGCGGCGGCACGGCGAGCGGCGGCGGCAGTGGCAGCACCGGCGGCGGTGCGGTCCCAACGGAGCCGTTGGGCTCGGTCACGACGCTCGAGCCGAACCCGTTCGACTTCAACACCGGCGGCGACAGTTCCGGCGGCGCGAGCAGCGGCTCCAGTGCGGGCGGCGACAGCGGCGGCGACGCTGGCAGCGCCTCTGGTGCAGGCGGCGACAGCGGCGGAGTCGGTGCAGGCGGCGGCCTGGGCAAGACCCTTCAAGTGCAGATCGCGGCGGCCCGCATCATCGACGGCAGCCCCCTGGGCACCGCGCAGACCGGAGCGACCTCGGGCCTCGTGAAGTTGAATGCGTCCAAACATGCGGTGCCGTTCCTTCTCACTTTGACGGGAACGAGCAGCGGCACTTACTTCGACGAAGGCAAGAACGCGCTCGTGACCTACGGCCCGGACCAGCCGCCGCTGCACGCGCTGGTGTCCTCCTTCAACCAGCACCTCGGCATCACGGCGTTGACGGAGGCGGCCTATCGCTACGCGATCAACCACTACGTCGTCGATCCCAACGCCGTGCGCAAGGGTACGACTCCGCTGCAGCGCAGCGCAACGGCCGCCGAACTCTCGCGCGTGACGCCGGCGCAGATCGAGCAGGCGGAGGAGACGATCCGTGCAGAGATCAATCGTTTACTGCCGAATCGCTATCAGCTCGACTCTCTGGAAACGTTGCCCACGCCCATCGACGGCAAATCGAAACGCGGCGCGCTCAAGGACAATCCGCAGGGCCGGATGCAGGCGGTGACAGGCGGGCTCGCGCTGGTCGCGGGACGGCACGACCCGACGCTCGATCGGCCGGCGATCAGCATGGTCGCTCAGCTCGCCGACGACCTCACCGATGGCGTGATCGACGGTCGCCGGCTGGACGGCTCGGCGGTCACGGACGGCACGCATGCCACGTACAACCCGCTGACTCTGGCAAGCGAGCTCACCAGCGCTGCGGACTCGGTGATCGACCTGCTCGGCAGCCTGGCACCGTCGCCGGTCATCACGGCGCAGCCGCTATCGGCCTCCATCTCGAACGGCAGCATCGCGGCGCTGAGCGTGCAGGCCAGCGGAAGCGCGCTGAGCTATCAATGGTTCGCCGGAGACGTCGCGATCGCGGGCGCGGTGACGCCGAACTACAGCACGCGCACGGCGGGCGCGTATCGCGTCGAGGTCGCCAACAGCTCAGGCAAGGTCACCAGCACGACGGCGATGGTGACCGTCAGTCCGACCGCAGTCGTACCGACAATCACCAGAGACCCGCAACCACTTTCGCTCACGCTCGGTGCATATGCGACCTTCACCGTGGAAGCCGCCGGCACCGACCTCGCCTTCCAGTGGTTCGATGCGAACGGGCCGCTTGCTAATGCGACGAGCGCGATCTTGAAGACGCAGCAAGTGGGCACGTATCATGTCGTCGTCAGCAACAGCGTGGGCTCTGCGCGCAGCAACGACGCGACCTTCGTCGCGCTGCCGCTGCCGCTGCCGCTCGGAGCGCCCGGCGCGTCGCCCTGATCACCGCGCGGACGCTCGTCGCGCGGCCGCTCCTCAAGACGCCGCCGCGAGAGCCGCGTTGAACGTGGGGCTCGGGCACATCACCACCTTCACCTTCTCGACGTCGGCCTTGTAGCCGCCGATGTCGGCCGGCTTGCCCTGCACGTGCCGGAGTTCGTCAACGATCTTCTTCTCGTTCGCCACGAGCGTTTCGGCGAGCGTAGCGAAGTGCTTGGCGAGCGCCGGATCGTCCTTCTGCGCGGCAAGCTCCTGCGCCCAATACATCTCCGCCGATCTTGGGCCGGACTGGGGTCTTCGTTGACGTCGCGAAGAAACTCGGTCATCATGGAATAAGAAACAAAGTTACATCACCGCCCTTGCGGGCGCATACCCAACCATGTCCTTCGACCTCGTATTCTTCGGCGGCACCGGCGACCTGACGTGGCGCAAGCTGATGCCCGCCCTGTTCCAGGCCTTTCGCCACGGCAAGCTGCCGCCGGACGGCCGCATCCTCGCGGTGGCCCGCGACGACCAGAACGATGTCCAGTACCGCGCCTGGCTCAAGGAGCGCTTCCAGGACGTCGAACTGGCGAAGCGCCCGAGCACCGAGGAGTTCGAGAAGTTCGCCGAACTCGTGCACTACCGCCGCCTCGACCTGTCGCAACCCGAGCACTACGGCCGCCTGAAGAAGTGGCTCGGCGAGCGCAACGCGGACACCGTGGTGCTGTACCTCGCGACGAGCCCGTACCTCTTCCCGCAGATCTGCGAACAGCTCGGCGAGGTCGGCCTGAACGGGCCGAGCATCCGCGTCGTGCTCGAAAAGCCGCTCGGCCACGACCTCGCGAGCGCGCAGGAGATCAACCGCGTCGTGCGCTCGGTGTTCAAGGAAGAGCAGGCGTTCCGCATCGATCACTACCTCGGCAAGCCGTCGGTGCAGAACCTGATGGCACTGCGCTTCGGCAACGTGCTGTTCGAGCCGCTGTGGCGGCGCGAGAGCATCGCCAACGTGCAGATCACGATCGCAGAGGATTTCGGCGTCGGCACGCGCGGCGACTTCTACGACAAGACCGGCGCGCTGCGCGACATGATCCAGAACCACGCGCTGCAGTTGCTGACGATGGTCGCGATGGAGCCGCCTTCGAGCAACGACGCCGACGCGATCCGCGACGAGAAGCTCAAGGTGATGCGCTCGCTCAAGCCGTTCACCGAGGAGAGCGTCGCGCGCGAGGTGATCCGCGGCCAGTACCGCGCGGGCAATGCGCAGGGCAAGAAGGCAGCGGGCTACCTCGAAGAGGCCAAGGTCCCGGCCGGCAGCACCACCGAGACGTTCGTGGCACTGCGCACCGAGGTGCAGAACTGGCGCTGGGCCGGCGTGCCGTTCTACCTGCGCACCGGCAAGCGGCTGGCCACGCGCGACGCGCAGATCGTCGTGAACTTCCGCCCCACGCCGCACTACATCTTTCCGGGCCCGAACCAGCCGAACAAGTTCGTGATCAACCTGCAGCCCGAGGACGGCCTCGAACTGCACCTGGTCGCCGCGAAAGGCACCGGCCAGCACGAGAACCTCTCGCCGGTGTCGCTCGACCTGGACTTCGACAAGGCGTTCGCCGAGAACCGCGTCGGCGCGTACGAGCGCTTGCTGCTCGAAGCGATCGCCGGCCGCCTGAACCTGTTCGTGCGCAGCGACGAGCAGGAGCAGGCGTGGCGCTGGGTCGAGCCGGTGCTCGACGCCTGGCAGCGCGACGAGACCGGCCCGCGGCCCTATGCCGCCGGCACCTGGGGCCCGGCGGCCGCGAGCGCGCTCGTCGCGCGCGATGGCTATGCGTGGGCGGAAGAGCAGTGAGAACTGCTTTCGCCCTCACCCCGACCCTCTCCCGCCCGCGGAAGAGCGAGCAACGCCCGAGACTCCCTCTCCCGCGGGCGGGAGAGGGCTGGGGTGAGGGTCGGTGATGCTCGACCGGATCAAAGCCTCGATCCCCGCATTGCCGCCCGCCGAGCAGCGCGTGGCCAAGCTCGTCCTCGCCGACCCGCGTGCGTTCGCGACGCTGCCGGTGGTGGAGCTCGCCGAGCGCGCGCACGTCAGCAAGCCGACCGTCGTGCGCTTCTGTCGCAGCGTCGGGTACGACGGACTGACCGACTTCAAGCGCAAGCTCGCCGGCAGCGTCAACGAGGGCGTGCCGTTCGTGCACCGCGCGGTCGACGAGGACGACAAGAGCGGCGACATCATCGTCAAGGTGATCGACAACGCCGTCAGCGCGCTGCTCAAGTACCGCAACGACGCGCAGAACCATGCCTTCGAACGCGCGATCGCCGCGCTGACCGACAGCGGCGAACGCGGCGGTCGCATCGATTTCTACGGCGTCGGCAATTCGGGGATCGTCGCGCTGGATGCGCAGCACAAGTTCTTCCGTCTCGGCGTGCGTGCCACGGCGGTCAGCGACGGCCACGTCCAGGTGATGAGCGCGACGATGCTCGCACCCGGCGATTGCGCGGTCATCATCAGCAACTCGGGGCACAGCCGCGATCTGCTCGACGTCGCCGAGATCGCGCGCAAGAAGGGCGCGACGCTGATCGCGATCACCGCGAGCGACTCACCGCTCGCGCAGGTCGCGCACGGCGCGAACCAGATCCTGCTCGCGGTCGATCATCCGGAAGACTACGACCGCTACAGCCCGATGGTCTCGCGCCTGCTGCACCTGATGGTGATCGACATCCTGACCACCGCGGTCGCGCTTCGACTGCCCGGCGAGCTGCGGCCGATGCTGCAGGAGATCAAGAAGACGCTGCGCGCGAAGCGCTACGCGCGGGTCGAGTAGCGACAAGGACGACGGCGCGTGCCGAGCGCCGGCCCGCATCCTCTCGGGGGATGGGCGAACCTGCTCGCTCGCCGAGGGCTCAGCTCTTGCGGGCGGCGCGTGCGATCGCCTGCGTGGCGATCATCTCGGAACTGACCGAGCGCTCCAGCGACGAGCGCGAGAGGCCCGACTGCGCATAGTGCGTGTTCTCGTACAGCTCCGCTGCCGACGGGTGCGCGCCGAGCACCGCCTGCAGCGCATCGTGCGGCATCTCCTGCGCCAGCGCGTGCTTGAGCTGGCGCACCAGCGCCTGATACTGATCCGGGCTGATCGGCGTCGGGCTGTTGTCGACGCGGTCGAGCACGCGTGCCAACGCGATCACGTTCTCGAGTCGGCTCTTGAGGGTTTCTTGCGGGATCGCTGACATGGTGTGGCTCCTGCCCGGCGCCGGGTGTCCGGGGGCGCCGATTGATGCACAGCTCAGGGCGATTCGCGCGAGTTCAAGGGGTCGCCGGGGCGGGCACGGTTGCCACGCGGGCGCCCTGCCAGCCGCCACCCAGCGCCTTGACGAGGAACACCGAGGTCAGCAGACGCTGGCCGAGCAGCTGCGCCGCCTGGCGCTCGGTGACGAGCAGCGCCTGCTGCGCGGTGATGACGTCGAGGTAGGTCGTCGCCCCGCCCTCGTAGCGCGCGTTGGCCATCTCGAGCACGCGTCGCGCACTGGCGACCGCGGCGAGCGCCTGCGTGTGCGCGCGTTCGAGCGCGGCGCCGCCGGTGATGCCGTCCTCGACCTCCTGCATCGCGGTCAGGACGACGCGGCGGTAGTTCGCGACCGTCGCGTCGTAGCCTGCGCGCGCGAAGTCGACGTTCGCGTTCAGCCGTCCGCCGTCGAACAGCGACTGCGCGGCCGACACGCCGAGCGACCAGAAAACGCTGGGCGCATCGAACAGCGAGCCGAGGACGCGGCTGTCGACGCCGAAGGTCGGCGCCAGCGTCACGCTCGGGTAGAACGCCGCCTTCGCGACGCCGATCTGCGCATTCGCCGCCGCCATCGCGCGCTCCGCCGAGGCGACGTCGGGCCGGCGCTCCAGCACGTCCGACGGCACGCCGATGGGAATGGTGGGCGGCACGAATGCGAGGACCGCGGGCGCGAGCGTATAGACCGGCGCGGCGGTGCCGGTCAGTGTCGCGATCGCATGCTCGAACTGGCCGCGCTGGCGCGCGAGCACGTCGACCTGCACGCGCGTCGTGTCGAGCAGCGCCTGCTGCTGCGCGACGTCCAGGCCGGAGGCGGCACCGAGGTCGCGGCGCGCGCTGATCAGATCGAAGGCGCGCTGCTGCAACGCGATCGAGCGCGTCAGCACGTCGATCTCGATATCGAGCGCGCGCAGGTTGAAGTAGGCCGCGGCGAGGTCGGTCGCGACCAGCAGCTTGGTGTTCTCCAGGTCCGCGGCCGACTGTTCCGACGAGGCGCGCGCGCCCTCGATCGAGCGTTGCACGCGGCCGGCGAGATCGACCTCGTAGCTGACGTTGAACGACAGCGTCGCATCGTTCTGCACCGTCTCCAGGTTGGGTGTCGCGTAGTTCGACAGCGGCCGGTTCGCCGAGATCTTCAGGCGCTGCGCGCGCGCGCCGAGCGCGACCTGCGGAAAGCGCGCGGCCGACACGCCCTGCAGCGTGGCGCGCGCCTGCACGAGCCGCGCGTTCGCGATCGCCAGCGTCGCGTTGTTCGTCTGCGCCTGGGCTTGCAGTTCATCGAGCTGCGCATCGCCGTAGCGCTGCCACCACGGCCCCTTCGCCGCCGCGTCGTCGGGCGTGCCTTCGCGCCAAGGTGCCTCGGTCTTCCACGCGGGCGGCAGATCGAACTTGGGCTGGACGTAGTCCGGGCCCGCCGCGCACCCGCCGAGCAGCACGGCAACCAGCGCAGCGCAACGAGCCCGCCTCATCGTCATCACGGCGTGCCCTTGGCCGGCGCGGCCGATGCCGGCGCCGCCAGCGCGACCACGTCGCCGTCGGCGAGCGAATCGGTCGGGTTCAGCACGACGCGGTCGTTCGCCCCGATGCCGTCGAGCAGCTCGGTCTCCTCGCCGAGGTTGCGGCCGATCTGCACCTTGCGCAAGTTGATGCGGCCATTCGCATCGACGACCGCGACGCGGCTGCCGTCAGGGCGGAACAGCAGCGTGTTGGTCGGCACGCGCAGCACCGTGCTCGCGGCGATCGGCAGCGCGACCTGCACGTACGCGCCGGGCAGCAACACGCCGTTCGGGTTCGGCAGCGCGACCTCGACCTGCATCGTGCGCGTCGCCGTGTCGATCGCGCCGGCGGTGCGCGCGACCGTGCCGGCGAAGCTCTGCCCGCGCAGTTCGAGTTGCGTGACCGCGACGGTCTGCCCCACCTTGACCATCTGCGCGTAGGTCTGCGGCACGTTCACGTAGACGCGCAGTGCATCGGTCTGCGTCAGGATGAACAGCGCGCGGCCCGCACCGCCACCTGCGCCCGCGTCGATCAGGTCGCCGACATCGACATTGCGGCGCGTGATGACACCTGCGAACGGCGCGGTCACGCGCTTGAACGCATCGAGCTGGCGCAGCCGCTGCACATTGGCCTCGGCCGCGGCGACGTTGGCGCGCGCCTGCACGACGCCGCTGCGGCGCTCGTCGAGTTCCTGCTGCGACACCACGTCCTTCTTGCGCAGCCCTTCCCAGCGATCGACGGTGCTGGTGGCCAGTCCCAGGCTCGCCGAAGCCTGCTCGCGCGCGGCGATCGCCTGCGACAGTTGCTGGGCGATCTCGGGCGTCTCGATCTCGGCGAGCAGCTCGCCCTTTTCGACGCGCGCGCCGATGTCCTTGGTCCAGCGCTTGAGATAGCCGCTCGCACGCGCGGAGATCGGCGATTGCACCTGGCCTTGCAACGTGCCGGGCAGTTGCAGTGTCTGTCCGCCGCTGCCGACCTTCGGCAGCGTCGTCTTCACGTACCGGCGGCCCTGCTCGGTCACGGCGCTCTCGAGCGCCTTGGCGTTTGCCATGCGGCTGAAGATCGTGCGCCCTGCGCCGAGCGCGAGCAGCAGCAGGACGACGAGCGCGATCCAGCGCGCCCGGCGCAGCACCTGGCGGCGCTTCAGCAGCTCGGTGTCGTCGACGCCTTCGATGGCGTGGATGCCGAGCGCTGCGTGGCGTTGTTCGGTCATGCGGAAGCTCCAACGGTCTACGTGCCCGGCGGCGGCGACCCGGGATCGGCGTGGCCGAGCGAGGCGAAGCGGCGGTGCACGGCGGCGTAGACGACCGGCACGAACAGCAGCGTCGACACGGTCGCGAACAGCAGCCCGCCGATCACGGCGCGGCCGAGCGGCGCGTTCTGCTCCGCGCCCTCGCCGATGCCGAGCGCCATCGGGATCATGCCGATGATCATCGCCAGTGCCGTCATCAGCACCGGGCGGATGCGCGTGGCGCCGGCCTCGAGCGCGGCCGACAGCGGCGGAATGCCCGCGCCGAGCCGCTCGCGCGCGAACGAGACGAGCAGGATGCTGTTCGCCGTCGCCACGCCCATCGTCATGATCGCGCCGGTCAATGCCGGCACCGACAACGTCGTGCCGGTGATGAACAGCATCCACGCGATGCCCGCCAGCGCGGCCGGCAAGGCGGTGATGATGATCGCGGCATCGACCCACGACTGGAACGTCACGACGACCAGCAGATAGACCAGCACGATCGCCATCGCGAGGCCCACGCCGAGGCCGATGAACGATGCCTGCATCGTCTCGACCTGGCCGCGCATCACGAGCTGGCTGCCGCGCGGCAGCCTGGGCCGGATCTTCTCGACCTCGGCGCCGACCTTCGCGGCCACGCTCGCCAGATCGGTGCCTTGCACGCTGACGAAGACGTCGACCGCGGGCAGGATGTTGTAGCGCGAGACGATCGCCGGCTGCCGCAACGAGGTCGGCTCGACGAGGTTGCCGAGCAGCTGCGACGAGCCGCCGCCGGCGGCATTCGTGCCGCCTGCCCCGACCGGCATGTTGAGCAGCGCATCGAGCGTGTCGACCTTGTACTGCGGCGTCTGCACCGCGATGCTGTAGACCACGCCGTTCTGCGGATTGAGCCAGAACGCCGGTGCCGTCTGCGAGCTGCCCGACAGCGAGATCAGCAGGTTCTGGCCGACGTTGGCGGCCGACAGGCCGAGCTGCTGCAGCCGCGTGCGGTCCATCTGCAAGTTCAGCGACGGTGCGTCGAGCCGCTGGTGCACGTGCGCATCGACCGCACCCGGGATCTGGCGGATCGCCTTGGTCAGCTCCGCAGCGAGCGCGGCGTTGGCCTGCAGGTCGTTGCCGGTGAACTGCACGTCGATCGCCGCGGGCAGGCCGAAGTTCAGGATCTGCGTGATGATGTCCGCCGGCTGGAAGAAGAACTCGGTGCCGGGGAAGCGCTTCGGCAGTTCGCTGCGCAGCAGCGTGACGATCTCGTCGGTCGGCCGGTGACCTTCGCGCAGCGAGATCTGCACCTCGCCGTCGAGCGTGCCGATCGTGCCGGCATTGCTGTACGACAGGTTGATGCCGCTGTTGGGCACGCCGAGATTGTCGAGCAGGGTCTCGAGTTCGGTGGCGGGGATCAGCTCGCGGATTGCCGCCTCGACCTGATCGGCCAGGCGCGCGGTCTCCTCGATGCGCGTGCCGGTCGGGGCGCGCAGGTGCAGCCGGATCGTGCCGGCGTCCACGCTCGGGAAGAAGTCGCGTCCGAGCACCGGGTACAGCGCGCACGACAGCACGCAGAACGCGAGGAAGCCGATCGCGAATCCCTTGCGCCGCGCGAGGAGAGCCGAGAGCAGCAGCGTGTAGGCGCGGCGTACGCGCTCGAAGCGCGCATCGAACGCGCGGTTCAGGCGCTTCAGCAGGCTCGGCTTCGGCGAGCCCGCGTCGTCGGCATGCGCGTGGCCGGTCTGCACGCCGCGCATCAGCAGCATCACCAGTGTCGGCACCAGCGTCCGCGACAGGAAGTAGGACGCGACCATCGCGAACACGACCGCCTCGGCCAGCGGCACGAACAGGAACTTCGCGACGCCCGAGAGAAAGAACATCGGCACGAACACGATGCAGATGCACAGCGTCGAGACGAACGCCGCCGGGCCGATCTCATGGGCACCGACGAGGATCGCCTCGTTCAGCTCGGTCCCCATGTGCAGATGCCGCTCGATGTTTTCGATCGTGACGATCGCCTGGTCGACCAGGATTCCGACCGAGAGTGCGAGCCCGCCCAGCGTCATCAGGTTCAGCGTCTGCCCGAGCATCTGCAGCACCAGGATCGACGCGAGGATCGACAGCGGGATCGTCAGCGCGATGATCAGCGTGCTGCGCCAGTTGCCGAGGAACAGCAGCACCATCGCCGCGGT
>Ga0068864_100003143_pt1 | contig 13644 bp, 13 predicted proteins | sample KBSSwiS72_FD_66586 | JGI IMG/M metagenome (GOLD analysis project Ga0068864, IMG submission 66586) | Switchgrass rhizosphere microbial communities from Kellogg Biological Station, Michigan, USA - KBS Switchgrass S7-2 | ecosystem: Host-associated > Plants > Roots > Rhizosphere > Soil ... | reverse complement strand
GCGACGGCGTAGGTCCGAGGTCAGTTCACACGGCCGTTCTCGCGCGCGTTCAGGTAGCGATGCCAGATGAAGGCGAGCGGCGCGGCGAGGCCCAGACCCCAGTGCAGCACCGAAATGACCGCACGCGCGCTCTCGTCGCCGGCGTAATAGAGCAGGTAGCCGCTCAGGCTCAGGACGGTCGCCACCGCCAGGAGGGTCAACCCTGACCATCGCCGCCGGCGAGAGGCCCAGCCGTTGAGGAGGTGACTGCCCGAGAGCAGGCCGACGATCCAGAGCGCTCCGAAGGCGAAGGCGCCGTGCAGCCGCAGCCACCAGGGCTCAAGGGGGTGGGGCTGCGGTCCGAACTCGCCGGGCTGGCGGAGCAGATAGTGGTAAGCCAGCCAAAGCACGCCTGTCGCCCACACCCCCGCCACGATCGAATTGACCACACGGCGATAGGTCGTCCCGATGCGAATGGGTCCCTTCACCAGGGCCGGAGACGGAGCGAGCGGCCGGTTCATGCGGGGCCTCCGACCACCCTCCAGCCCCGACCGGGCGCGTATACGGCAGCGCGTGCGCCGAAGCGGCGGAGCGCCGCATGGGCGCTCAGGTCCCCGGCGAGAACCACCTTGGTCAGGGCGTCCGCATAGACACAGCGCCGCGCCATCACGACGGCGAAGCTGGCCGGCGCGGCGCGACGGGTCCGCCCGTCGAAGTGGCCGGCGAGCTGGTTGTCCGCCGCCCCCCCGCTGCCGGCCAAGCTCGCGTTCTGGAGCCGGACGGCACGATCCGGCGGATCGCGGCCACGGCCGTGGTCCACGAGGACGACCTCGCTGCAGGGACCGAAGGCCCGCAGGTCGCCGCCGGCGTTCACGCTTCCCTGCGTCACGCCGCACCGGCGCAGGACGGTGACGGCGAGGTCGACCGCGTAGCCCTTGGCGATCCCGCCTAGATCCAGCCATAGCGGCCGGGCGAAGCTGACGGTCCTGGCCCTCGTGTCCAGTCGCACGTCGCGCCAGCTCGCCTCCGGATCAGGGTCGGGGGCCCCGGGTGGGCGAGGCAGTTGTCCTGCTGCGACCGCGAGCGGCGCGATCGTCGGATCGAAGGCCCCGTCGGACACTTCGGAGACAAGCTGGGCCCGGGACAGGACCGACAGAGTGTGCCGACTCACCGCGACGCCACGGGCGCAGGCCTCGCGGTTCAGCAGGCTCAGTTCGCTCGTGGGTTCATGAAAGCTCATCAGGCTGTGCACGTGGCGCAGGGCGTCGAAGGCGGCGGATACGGCGAGCGCAATGCTGCGGCGGTCGCAACCCTGCGCGCACACGCTCGCCAAGGACCCGAACACCGGGGTCGCGCGCTCAAGTGGCTGATGTGAGCGCGAGTGCATGCGTGGCCAGGAGCCTTCTGACTCCGTCCGCTATATGTTTCGAAGAAAGCGTCGCGCCTGCGATGTTGCGGATGTCCGACCCGACCTGCACCTTTGCGCCGTTGCGTTTGCCCAGGAACTGCGCGCGCCACTGAGGGTCGCGGACCTCGCCGCCGTAGCTTTCGCGATATTCGAGGATCTCGATCCCGGTGACGGCGCCGCCCGCATCGAGGCCCACGGCGTAGGTGATGAACTCGTGCTTGCCGATGACCTGGTCGACGATAAACCAGCCGCCCGTTGAGACCCGCCAGGCGTGCAGCCGCGGCGATAGCACCCGCTGGCCGGACTGCTTCTGGATCGCGGCGATCTGGGCGGCCGAGAGCGTGAGATCGGCCGCGGTGCACGTGGCGCCGGGAAAGAGCACGGCCTGGGCCTGCTCAGCTGAGAGGTAGACTTTCGCCTGCGCGGACGACGCTACGGCGACGGCCGCCACGGGGATCAACCAGAGCCGCGTGTCCGTGCTCATTGAGGCTCTCCTTCCCCGTTCAGAACGTACGACCCAGGCGAAGCCGGACTCCGTCCCACGAAGCGCGGTCGCGGGCGTAGACGAGACTGCTGGCGAGGGCCGGATCGGGTGCGTCGCTGGCGCTTACGCGTTTCAGGGCCGTGAGCGTGGCGAACCAACGTTCGCCGCCGTAGTGGATCGTCGGCCCCAGGAAGACGGCGCTGGCCAGGCGGTCGCCCCCCGCCCGGACCTGGCGTGCGCGCACCTCGAGCGCCGCCGACCAGTTGGGCCGGAAACGATAGGACGCCCCGGCGCTGGCCTCGAGGGTTGTCACATGACGGGAACTAGGGAGCCCGAACGCGTTTGTGGCGCGCGGTTCGCGAAGGCCGAAGTCGGCGCGCAGGTTCGCGGCGAGGACGACAGTGTCGTCCCGGAAGTTCTTCTGGCCGATCGCTTTGACGCCGACGACCTCTTGGCCGTGCCCCACGGTTCCGTCCAACAGGAGGGCAAATCCCACTGGGTCGAGATAGGGGCTGGCGAGCCTCCAGATGACCTCGCCGGTGACGCCGTCGAACTGGCTTTGCTCGATGTGCCCCTGCGGCGTCATGCCGAGCCCCCGCGCCGCCGCAGTGTCGATGTGCGCGTCGACGCTCGAATAGTTCAGGTAGCCGGTCACCTGCACGCGGCTCGTCAAGCCGTAGTCGGCCTCGGTCCGCCCTTGCAGCACACGATACTCACCCAGGGCATCGCTTCGCTGCAGGGTTCCCCAGGTCTCCAGCTGCCACTTGCCCTTCGGAAGCAGGTCGGTCGTGTTCACGTACCCGAAGAGAGGTTCGTCAGCGGAGGCCGGGGATGCAAACGCCAGGGCGGGAGCCAGTCCGGCGGCGAGACGCACGTGCGCCCATCCGTTCCGCTTTATGCTGGCGCGCTGCATCCGCGATGCTTCCCAACTCCGGTGACGGGACACGACTGCAGCTTAATTCCGGCTCGCGCGTGAAAGGTTCAACGACACGAAAATGCAGCGGCGGTGTCGCGAACGCCCTGACGCCAAGGTCGTGTCACAAACTCCGGGTCTCCTGCGTCCTAGGCGCAAAGGAGACCGAGACATGACCCAACGCCTGAACTTCTACGGCATAGCGCCCAAGGCCTTTGAGCCGTTGATGGCGATCGAGGCGATCCTCAAGGGGAGCACGCTGGCGCACGCCCTGCTGGAACTGGTGAAGATCCGCGCCTCGCAGATCAACGGCTGCGCCAACTGCCTGCACATGCACACCTCCGACGCGCGCAAGGCCGGCGAAACCGAGGCCCGAATCTATCTGCTGAACGCCTGGCGGGAATCCAACCTCTACTCGGCCCGCGAGCGCGCGGCGCTGGCCTGGACGGAGGCCCTGACCCTGGTCGCGGAGACCCACGCGCCGGACGCCGACTACGAGGCCGCGCGGGCGCAGTTCAACGATGAGGAGTTGGTCCACCTGACGCTGGCGATCTCCGCCATCAACGCCTGGAACCGGATCGCCATTGGCTTCCGCGCCGAACATCCGCACGACCGGGTGCGGGCGGCCGCCTAGGCGGCGATCCGGGGCTGGGGAACCGTGACGATGGCGACGGCACCGTGGCGGGTCGGCCCCCAGGCGCGGGGCAGAGGCGCGACCTCCGCCGTCGTCTCGAGGCCTTCGCCGCGTAGGACCACAGCGGCGCTTGAGACCGTCGGCTCGATGGACCATTTGCACGCCCGCCGGATCGCCGCCTGCAGGTGCTCGTTGCTCCAGCGATCGAGGGCGTGGATTTTCCTGCCCTTCAACTGGAGCACGCCGGCCTTTTCGGCGAAGGCCTCCGCTGAGTTGGTGAGACCGACCACGCTACCGCTCGCGGAAAGCAGGAAAGCCGGCAGCCCCACGGCGTCGAGCGCGCCGGTGACCAGGGACTGACCATGCCCGTCGAGCCGCGCCTGAAGGCGGACGGCGGCCGCCACATGAGGCAACAACATGCCGAACCGCAGGCGGTCATCTTTCTCAAGGTGGCCGGCGCTCGCGCTCCGCAATGAGGCCACCACGACCGACGCCCCTTGCGGGCCGGGCAGACGGGCCATGCAGACGAACGGAGCGTCCGCCGGCTGATAGAGCTCCGTGTAGAACGGATTGCACGCACGCTCGGCTGCCGAGATCACGTCATCGTCGCCCAGCGTCTCGAAATGCGGATGGTACAGCACGTTGGCCCGGGGATTGAGGCTGGCATCGACACCACCCTTCCGCTCGAAGTCCTGCAACGCGTCGACGGGCAGCCCGTAGCCGAGATCGTAGAGGATCTCGCCGGCCCGGGAGACGCCGAGCAGGTGCCCCGCCCAGCCTCGCCCTGCCGCGGTGATCTGGGCGAGAGCTTGAGACCAGTCGCCGTCAAAAGGCGCGGAGCTGATCGATGCGAAGGCTTTAGCGACGTCAAACATTGTGCTTACGCGCAGCTTTTGAATCCGGAGGGCCCGAGACGGTGATCCCTGAGTGTAGCATCGCCAGTGCGACCGGCAGTCGCGAAGCCGACACTTCTGAACCTACGCCCTGTCGACGAACCTCGTTATTGCAATGGTTAATCCGAGCGACCAATGTCTCAGGTGTGCCGAAGCGTGTCCATTTCATATGTGAACGCCGGTTCCGGGAGGAGATCATGCACATTCAGGCGCTTGGCCACGTGGTGCTACGGGTCACGGATCGTTTGCGGGCGGAACAGTTCTACGGCGACATGCTCGGCCTGCCGATCTGCGCGAGGTTCGACGAGAACGGCATAAGGATGACCTTCTTCACGCTGGGAAATCACCACGACTTCGCGGTGATGGAGGTGAGCGGCGAAGGCAGTTCCGACAGCGAGTCGGCCACTGGCCTCCACCATGTCGCGTTCAAGATCGGCGACAGGATGGAAGAGCTGCTGGACGCCAAGGCGAAGCTCGAGAGCGCCGGCGTCGCGATCAACCCGGTCGACCATGAGGTTACCAAGTCGCTCTATTTCGCGGACCCAGACGGCAACGGGATAGAATTGTACATCGACGCGTCCGACGTCTGGCGGCGGGACCCGCAGCGGGTCGCGCAACTCTATCCCCTGGAGCTCTGAAGGCTCCAACAACGCCGCCGACGCTCGCCTTGCCCTTAAGGGGCTTCGGGCATACCCTTCACCTAAGGGCAGACGACCAGGGTGGGGTAGAGCGCTCCGTCTTCCACGCGCCCGCTCCACCTGCATTTGCTGTGACGTAGTGGACGCGAGGCGTTCCTGTCGGCAAGTCCAGGCCCTCGCGCCGCTCCTCACGAATGGAGCTGCGAATGGCGTCTTTCGACTTCGAATCCATCCCTGTCAGCCAGGCGGCGAACTACAACGCCGCCGTTGATAGCCTGAACTTCCAAACCGCCGGCGCCTCCGGGGCGATGGTGACCGTCAGCTACCTGGCGCCTGACCAGGTCGGCGTGACCCTGGGCGGTCAGACGATCACCTTCGGCGCGGGCCTAATGGGTGGAGCCGCGACGTTCGCCGACGGGTCGCACCTGTTCGTGGGCGGTCCGGGCGGCGACGCCGCCACCGGCACGGCCCTGGGCGACGGCCTCTTCGGCGGGCTTGGGGACGACACCCTCGCCGGCGGCGAGGGCAATAACCTCCTGCAGGGTAACCAGGGCGCCGACATGCTGTCCGGGGGGTCGGGAAACGACACGATCTACGGCGGTCGCGACAACGACAACATCGACGTCGGCCTCGGCGTGAACTTCGGCCAGGGCAATATGGGCAACGACACCGTCAGCGCGGCGCTCGGCTCCGGGCCGAACACACTCCTGGGCGGCCAGGGGAACGACGTCGTGCTCGGGGCCGGTGACAACGACTTCCTGAACGGCAACCTCGGGGACGACTCGGTGTCCGGAGGCGCTGGCAACGATGTCCTGCGCGGAGAGGACGGCGCCGACACTCTGGACGGCGGTCTGGGCGCAGACACCATGAACGGCGGCGCGGGTCCGGACAGATTCATCTTCGGCCCAGGCTCGTCCGACGTCACCCTGCAGGGCGCCGATCGGATCGAGGGCTGGTCCACGGAGGATGTGATCGACATCCCCGGTGTGGCCGCGGGCCTCTACATGATCCCGGTCAGCTACGACTACGACGGCGGCGGATATGGGGGATACGGCGGGTATGGCGGTATGGGAGGCATGGGCGGCATGGGCGCCACCGTCATGCCAATCACGTTCGACGCGGCCCTGGCCCAAGCCAATGCCTGGTTCCGCAACTATCCGAACTGGATCGTGACGGCGCAGGTGGACGAAGGCGTGGCGGTGTTCGTCGACTCCAACGGCGACCGGGTCGCGGACCTGTCGTTCATTCTGGTCGGTGCGAACATCAGTGATGTGACCGGGTTCGCGTTCGCCTGAAGGCCGTTTCAGGTTCCCCGCGGTTTCGCGCGCGCCGTCGGCGCGGCGCTCGCCGGGTCCTCCGGCCAGACGTGCTTGGGATAACGGCCGCGCATGTCGGACCGGACGTCCCTCCACGACCCTTCCCAGAAGCCCGGCAGGTCTTTGGTGGTCTGGATCGGCCGGTGGCCTGGCGAGAGCAGGGACATGGTGATCGGAACGCCGGCGACAGTGGGATGCTGCGCCAGGCCGAAGACCTCCTGCACCCGGACATCGACACGCGGTCCGCCCTCAGCGGCGTAGTCGATGGCGAAGCTGTTGCCGGTGGGCGCGGTCCAGCGGGCCGGCGCTTCGGCATCCAACCGGCGCTGCAGGTCCCAGGGGATCAGGGTGCGCAGGGCGCTGTCCAGGACATCTGCCTTGAGGGCGCCGAGCGAGCGGACGCCGGGCAGCAGCGGCGTGAGCCAGTCGTCGAGGCCGGCGGTAAGGGCGGCGTCGGAAAGGTCCGGCCATGACGGATCGGCCGCGCGCAGGAAGGCCACGCGGCGGCGCAGGCTCTGGGCCGCCTCGCCCCAGGGCAGAATCCGGACGCCTCCGCTACGGACGCGGGTTGCCAGGGCGGCGGCGATCAGTGCGGGATCAGGGTTGTCGTCGATCGCTTCCCGGACGACGAGGCGGCCCAGACGGGTGAGGCGCTTGGCGCGCAGCCGCCCCGCCCCACTCTCCTCGAGGCGGTCCTCGGTTTCGAGCTGCTGCGAGAAGGCGGTGATGAGTTCGGCCTCTTCGAGCGGTGCGGCCAGCAGGATGCGATCGCGGCGCTCAGCCCCGCCAAGCTCCGCGACGGCCAGCCAGGTCTCGCGCGCTAGGGCGTCGGTGGGCTCGACGAAGGCGCCGCGGCCGCTGACCAACTGGAACTCGCCCTGCGGTCCGCGGGCGCGTGCAATGCGCTCGGGATAGGCGAAGCCCAGCAGCAGGCCGTCGCAGAGCGCTTCGCCCCTCCCTGCCCTGCCGGTAAGGCTTGCCCAGCGGTCGGCCAAGGCCCGGGCGTCGCGGGCACGGGGGCTGCGATCCCGTTCCAAGGCCTCTAGCCGGTGGCGCAGGTCGACGTCTCGGCCACCGAGGTTGCGCTCGGTAACCAAGGCCGCGATCCGTGCGGCGCGGGACGCCTGGCCCGTCCCGGCCGCCTTCAGGACCATGTGTGCGAGGCGCGGCGGGAGCGGAATGTCGGCGAGCGCGAGGCCGTGGGCGGTCAGGACGCCATCGGCGGTGAGGGCTTCCAGGCGGACAAGCAGCGCACGCGCCTCGGCAAAGGCGGCGGCCGGCGGCGGATCCAGGAAGGCGAGGCCCGAGACGTCCTTGGCGCCCCATCGGGCAAGGTCGAGCGCCAGGCCGGAAAGGTCGGCGTCTAGGATCTCCGGGTCGGCATAGGCCGGTAGGGCTCGGGTCTCAGCCTCCTCCCAAAGACGGTAGCAGACGCCGGGTTCGGTGCGTCCGGCCCGGCCGCGACGCTGGTCGGCGGCGGCGCGGCTGACACGGACGGTGGCGAGCCGGGTGAGGCCGCTGGCGGGATCGAAGCGCGGCACGCGCGCCTGACCGGCGTCGATCACCACGCGCACGCCCTGGATGGTCAGGCTGGTTTCGGCGATGGAGGTGGCCAGCACGACCTTGCGCTTACCTTCGCGGGCAGGCGCGATGGCGCGGTCCTGCTCGCGCGGATCGAGGGCTCCGTAGAGCGGGGCGATCTCGACGTCGGGGCGACGGACGCGTTCGGCGAGGCGCTCGGCGGTGCGGGTGATCTCGCCCTGCCCAGGCAGGAAGACCAGGACGCTGCCGGTCTCCTCGGCCAGGGCGCGCTCGACGGCGCGGGTGACGCGGTCCTCCAAGCGCAGGCGCTCGTCACGGCCGAGGTAGTGGGTGGCGACAGGATAGGCGCGGCCGAGGCTCTCCACGACGGTTGCGTCAGCCAGCAGGCGCGCCACTGCGGCGCCGTCCAGGGTCGCTGACATCACCAGGATGCGCAGGTCCTCGCGCAGCAACCCTTGCGCGTCGCAGGCGAGGGCCAGGCCGAGGTCGGCGTCGAGGCTGCGTTCGTGGAATTCGTCGAAGATCACGCAGGCGACGCCGGACAGCGCCGGGTCGGCGAGGATCATCCGGGTGAAGACGCCCTCGGTGACCACTTCGATGCGGGTCACGGCCGAGACCTTCGACTGCATACGCACGCGAAAACCGACGGTCTGGCCCACCGGCTCACCGAGGGTCTGGGCCATCCGCTCGGCGGCGGCGCGGGCGGCCAGGCGACGGGGTTCGAGGACGATGATCTTGCCGCCGCCGACCCAGGACTCGGCGAGCAGCTCCAGGGGGACAACGGTGGTCTTGCCCGCACCGGGCGGGGCCACAAGAACGGCGGCGCTCCCGGTGGAGAGCGCCGCCTTCAGTCTTGGTAGGGCCTCTTGGATGGGCAGCATGCACGCCTTCTAGAGCGCGCCGCCGCCCGGTTACGAGTCCGCTTAGGCGTCCAGATCGCCCTTGATCGGCAGGTCGACGAACGGTTCAGGCTCGCCGCCGGTGACCCGGATGCCGCGGCCCAGCTTCGAATTGCGGATGCCGTAGACGAAGTAGACCACGATCCCGACCACCAGATAGATCAGGAAGAAGTTCCGGGTGGCCGGCGTGGCCATCAGGCTCATCAGCAGGATGACGCACATCACCGCGCCCAGGATGGGCACCAGCGGGAAGAGCGGCGTGCGGAACGGACGCACCAGACCCGGATCGCTGCGGCGCAGGTAGATCACCGTGATACAGACCAGCGCGAAGGCGGCGAGCGAGCCGACGTTCGAGAGGTCAGAGAGCGCGTCCAGCGACAGGAAGCCCGCCGCGCCCATGGCGGCGATGCCGACGATGATCGTGTTGATCCAGGGCGTCAGGAACTTCTTGTGCACCGACGCAAGCGACGTCGGCAGCAGGCCGTCGCGGGACATGGTGTAGAAGATCCGCGTCTGGCCGTAGAGCAGCACCAGCATGACGCTGGACAGGCCGGCGATGGCTCCGATCTTCACCAGCAGCGCGAACCACGGCAGGTGCATCATATCGGCGGCTAGCGCGATCGGCGCGGGCACGTCCAGCAGGGCGTAGGGCACGATCCCGACCAGCACCGCCGACGTCATGATGTAGAGGGCGGTGCAGATGATCAGGGCGCCCAGGATGCCGATCGGCATGTCCTTGCCCGGGTTCTTGGCCTCGGCGCCGGCGGTGGAGACCGCCTCGAAGCCCAGGTAAGCGAAGAAGATCACCGCTGCGCCGTGGATTACGCCGCCGATGCCGTACTTGGTGGAGTTGTCGCCGGTGACCACCGCGATCAGGGCCCGGCCGATCTGATGCCAGATGTCGTTCGGCACGCCTGGCGCTACTGCCGGGATCTGCGCCGGAACCAGCGGCGACCAATGGGCCGGATGCACGTACTGCGAGCCGATGGCGATGAAGAGGATGACCACCGTCAGCTTGATGGCGACGATGATGTTGTTGACGGTCGCCGATTCCGTGACCCCGCGGATCAGCAGCAGGGTGACCAAGCCGATGATCGTGATGGCCGGCAGGTTCATCACCCCCGTGGCGATCACCGCCCCGGTGGCGTCCTTGACGGCCACCCCTGGGGCGGCCGTCAGCTCAGGTGGTATCGACCATCCCAGGTCATGCATCAGGCTGACGAAGTAGCCCGACCAGCCGACCGACACGGTCGAGGCCGCAAGTCCGTATTCCAGCACCAGCAGCAGGCCCATGACCCAGGCCGCCCCCTCGCCCATCGAGGCGTAGGTGTAGGAATAGGCCGAGCCGGAGACCGGCAGCGCCGACGCCAGCTCCGCGTAGCAGAGCGCCACGAAGGCGCAGAGCGTGCCGGTGATGATGAAGGAGATCATGATGCCGGGGCCGGCGAACTGGGCGGCCGCGCGGCCGGTCAGCACGAAGATCCCGGTGCCGATGATGCACCCGATTCCCAGAAGAATGAGATTGACGGCCCCCAGCGAGCGTTTCAGCTCGCCATGCTCATGTTCGGACTGAATCTGCCCGACCGATTTGCGCAAGAAGATGCGCCCAATACCTGAAGCGTTCGCCATTCCGGCTTTTTCCCCGTCTCGAGACTCGATTGCCCTGTATCGGGCTTTGCCGGCACGCTAGCGGGGCGTGCGGGCGGCGGCAATGCTCGGCCGCGCATGGTTTTCGCGCCGCGCGCCGGAGTTTGTTGTGAATTCCCCCGCCAGACCTATTGTTCGCGCAGAAACCAGCCGCTGGCCCAGCCGGCCAAGGGGGAATTCATGACCGCGGAAGCCGCCCCTCGCGCGAACAGGCTCTTCATCCGGAAATCCATCGAGCAGGTGCAGCGCGAGTCCGAGACTCACCGGCTCAAGCGCACCCTCGGCGCGATGAACCTGGTGCTCCTGGGCATTGGCTGCATCATCGGCGCCGGCATCTACGTCATGACCGGCAATGCGGCGGCCAACTTCGCCGGACCGGCGGTCATCCTCTCCTTCATCGTGGCCTTCTTCGCCTGCGTCTTCGCGGGCCTCTGCTACGCCGAGCTGGCCTCGACCATGCCGGTGGCAGGCTCGGCCTACACCTACAGCTACACGACGCTTGGCGAGGTGTTCGCCTGGATCATGGGCTGGCTGCTGGTGCTGGAATACGGGGTCGCGGCCTCCACGGTGGCGGCGGGCTGGTCCGGCAATGTGGTCAGCTTGCTGGCCAACTTCGGGCTCGTGATCCCGCCGGACCTCACCACCTCGTTCATCAAAGCCGTTCAGGGGCCAGGAGGCCTGTCCTTCGTCGCCAGCGGCGGGTTCAACGTGCTGGGCGCGCTGGGCATCCTGGGGGTGACCGCACTGCTGGTTCTGGGCGTCTCGGAGTCCGCCTCCGTCAACAACGTCATCGTGTTCATCAAGGTAGGCGTGCTGCTGCTGTTCATCGGCTTCGGCATCGGCTTCATCAACATCGACAACTGGCAGCCCTTCATCCCGGCCAACGAGGGCGGGTTCAAATACGGCGTGCCGGGCATCTTCCGAGCGGCTTCGGTGATCTTCTTCGCTTACGTGGGCTTCGAGGCCGTCTCCACAGCCGCGGCCGAGGCCAAGAACCCGAAGAAGGACATCCCCCTCGGGATCCTCGGATCGCTCGCGGTCTGCACCATCATCTACATGCTGGTGGCCGCGGTCCTGACGGGCGTCGTGCCGTTCCGGCAACTGGGCGTCGCCGCGCCGATCGCGCTCGCCGTCGACCAGATGGGCATGACCTGGTTCCAGATCCTCATCAAGGTGGGCGCCGTCGCGGGCCTGACCTCGGTGATGCTGATCCTCACCTATGGGCAGACGCGGGTGTTCTACGCGATGGCTCGCGACGGGCTGCTGCCACGGTTCTTCTCCACCCTGCATGAGAAGTTCCGCACGCCCTGGGTCGGCACCCTCGCGCTGGGCGCGATCATCGCGGTCGCCGCGGCCATGTTGCCGATCGAGATCCTGGGCGACCTGGTCAGCCTTGGCACCGCCACCGCCTTCGCCATCGTCTGCATCAGCGTCATCCACCTGCGCAGGACCAACCCCGACCTGGAGCGGCCGTTCACCGCGCCGTTCGGCATCGTGACGCCGATCCTCGGCGTGTTCTTCGCCCTGGTGATGATCGCGCCGCTGATCCTCGACATGGTCCAGAAGGCGAGCCATGGCGATCCCATCCCGGCTTCCCTGCTGGGCGGATATCTGCTGCTCGGCGCCCTGATTTACGCCGGCTACGGCTACCGCAACTCACGGCTCGGCCAGGGTCTGGCGCAGATCGACGACGATCAAGGCGCCGGGCCTGGGCCGGAACAGGCCATCGCCAAGGGCCTGGGCGACGGCCACGGCTAGATGCGCACCTTCCAATTTGCGCTCCCAACCCCGATCATATGGGCGACATGAACGCACCCACACCTACGCCACTTCCGATCCGCGCCCTGATCGCCCCGGTGACGCCCCTGCAACAGAACTGCACCATCGTGTGGTGCGCTAAGACGCTGAAGGCCGCGATCATCGACCCCGGCGGCGAAACGCCGCGGCTGCTCGACGCGCTGAAGAGCCAGAACCTCACGCTGGAGAAGATCTGGATCACCCACGGCCACCTCGACCACGCCGGCGGAACAGCGGCGCTGAAGGAAGCGACCGGCGTCCCCATCGAAGGACCTCACCCAGACGACGCCTTCTGGATCGACCAGATCGAGGCCTCGGCGGCCAAGTGGGGCATGCCGGGCGCGCGGGGCTTCACACCCGACCGCTGGCTCTACGACGGCGACAAGGTTTCCCTCGGCGAGACGGAGTTCGAGGTCTACCACTGCCCCGGCCACACGCCCGGGCATGTGGTCTTCTTCCATCGCGAGGCGCGGTTCGCCCAGGTCGGCGACGTCTTGTTCCAGGGCTCGATCGGGCGCACCGACTTCCCGCGAGGCAACCACGCCCAGCTGATCGAGGCGATCACCACGAGGCTCTGGCCGCTGGGCGACGACGTCAGCTTCGTGCCGGGTCACGGGCCGATGTCGACCTTCGGCCGGGAGCGGAAGACGAACCCGTTCGTTGCCGACCACACGCTTGCCCAATGATGGCCGGTCGGTGATTTCAGGCGCGCAATCCAGATGTTACCCGCCGCATTCAGCATTGCGGCCATGGAGCAGACGATAGACATGGCGACCGCGGGCGCACGCATCCTGATGGTCGACGACGATCCCGGCATCCGCGACCTGGTCTCGGACTTCCTGGGCAAGCACGGCTACAAGGTGGAGACCGCCGCCGATGCGAGCGAGATGGAGCAGGCGCTGGAGCGCGGCCCCGTCGACTTGATCGTGTTGGACGTCATGCTGCCCGGCGAGGACGGGCTGGCGATCTGCCGCAGGCTCGCCACTGGAGAAGCCGGCCCCTCGATCATCATGCTGTCGGCCATGGGCGAGGACACCGACCGAATCGTCGGCCTCGAGCTGGGCGCCGACGACTACCTCGCCAAACCCTGCAATCCCCGCGAACTGCTGGCCCGGGTCCGCGCGGTGCTGCGTCGCGCCGAGCAGCGCAGCGGCGCCGGCGGGGTCGGCGCGGGCTGCGAGTTCGCCGGCTGGCGGCTCGATCTGGTCCGCCGTGAACTCCGCTCCCCGCAGGGCGTGGTGGTGAACCTCTCGTCCGGTGAATTCTCGCTGCTGCGCGCCTTCGTCGAGCGGCCGCAAAGGGTCCTGACCCGCGACCAGCTGCTGGAATTCGCCAGGGGCCCGGATTCCGACGCCTTCGACCGGGCGATCGACGTGCAGATCAGTCGACTTCGGCGCAAACTGGATGACGGCGGGGGCTCCCACGAACTGATCCGCACCATTCGCAACGAGGGCTACATGTTCACCGCGAAGGTGAAACGCACGTGAGCGACCG
>Ga0068864_100003141_pt1 | contig 13649 bp, 9 predicted proteins | sample KBSSwiS72_FD_66586 | JGI IMG/M metagenome (GOLD analysis project Ga0068864, IMG submission 66586) | Switchgrass rhizosphere microbial communities from Kellogg Biological Station, Michigan, USA - KBS Switchgrass S7-2 | ecosystem: Host-associated > Plants > Roots > Rhizosphere > Soil ... | reverse complement strand
CTACGTCGTGTCCGATCCCGGCCGGACTTCGTGAACTCAAGGTCTCTGCGATACCTGCTGCGCCAGACTGTTCATCTGACGTTGAGTGCGCATCACTTCGAGGCCGGTCCGACTTTGCATCACTCCAAGCGTGCGATCGATCTTCACCAGATCCGCCTGCCGTTGCGCCTGCAGATCGCGCATCGCTTCGGCCACTCTCAACGCGACCTCGCTTTGCTGCCGGCGCTCGCTGTCCTGAAGGAGCTGCCGCACGCGGCGCATCACGGCATCGTCGCTGCTCGAAGAGACGGCACTGATCGGCTGCGGCCGCGTCTCGATCGCAGTCCGCAGATCGCGCTCCAGGGCAGCAAGATCGCCCGACCACGGAGCAACGGCAGTGTTTGTCGACACCGCGGGCGTGACGACGGGGGGCGCGACACTGGCGGCAACCGGGTGTCTCCAACCGGTGCGAATCGACAGGCCGGCATTGGCGCTGTACGAAACGTCCAGGTTGGCGATACCGGCGGCCACACCAACGAGCAACGTCGCCGCGATCGCTTGCGCCCAGACTGGAATGACGCGTGTTGGTGGACTGGCCAGGACGGCAACCGGCTGACGGGGAATGTCGACATTGAACGGAATATGGGCGGCCAGCTCGGGTGATGCCCACCTCGCAAGCTCGCCGCGGACATCCCGCAAGTCGGCTAGTTCCGCGCGGCAGGGCGCGCACGCGACGACGTGCCGATCGAATGCGGCGCGGTCGTCCGCCTCCATTTCGCCATAGAGATACGCGACGATGGTTTCGTCGCGTTTGCCTGCGTAGTTGCAAAAGGTTTCATTCATGGTTGGTCACGCGACGCGTCCGGCGCTCTTGGCGAGCTCTCGCCTGAGCACCGTCAGCCCCTGGTAGAGTCGTGTTTTTACTGTGCTCAATGGACACCCCACGACATCAGCGATTTCCTGAAATGTGAGGCCGTGATATTCCTTCAGGACGATAGCGGTGCGTTGCTCCTCGGGTAACCGCGCCATCACCCGCTCGACCAGCTCGGTGAGGTCCTTGCGTGCGACGAGATCCTCGATCGACTCCGACGGTTCGGCTTCGACCGCCAGATCCATCAAATCGACGCCTTCGGGCGCCTGGACCACCGGGGCGCGGCGTTCCCGCCGGATCCAGTCGCGGCACAGGTTGAGCGCAATCCGATAGAGCCAGGACGAGAACTTTGCCTGACCTCGAAACGCCGGCAGCGCTCGAAACGCCCGGAGAAACGTCTCCTGACAGACGTCGCGGGCGTCTTCCTCGCGTCCAATGGTGCGATATGCCAGGGCGTAGATCGGCCGTTCCCATCGCAAGACGAGTTGATTGAAGCTATCGGCGTCGCCGCGGATCGATCGCGCGACGAGTTCTTCGTCCGTCCACGTCATGCGGAGCGCGGAGGGTCCTTTCTCCTTTGGTTAGACGGCGGAACGGCGCGGCCGGCCGGTCGCACCGCCCTCCATCAGCGATCGTATCACCTCGAACCTTAACTGATGATTCATCTATGACTTACACGAGGTCTGGATCCGCGTTACAATCGCGGCGCTCAACGATTTTTCGCGCTCCATGTCCCGAAACACGCGCACCCGGCGGCTGACACAGCCGCTCGCTCCCGTTCCAGAACGCGCGACCGATCCCTCGTCGCTCCCCTTGGTGTCTCTGCTGGCACAGGCGGCGCGGCCGACTGACGTTCTGCCCCAACTCCACCAGTACGCGCTGCAAGTGACCGGCGGCTCATGCGCGTTGCTGTTCGAGTACAACCCCCGCAACGCCGTTCTGCAGGCAACTTCTGGATACGGCGTGGACGAGCTGCTGACCGATCCGTGGTCGCCGTCCGATGGCGAAGGCGTGCTGGTCGCAGAGACATTTGCCCGACGGTCACCGACGTTCGTTTCCGACGTCGCTCACCAGATGGCGGATCTATCCGAGCGAATCAAAACGCCCGCCGCCTTGCTCATCCCGCTGGTCCGGGGCACCGAAAAGGCGGGACTGCTCGTGATCGGCTTCACCCAATCGCCGGACGCGGACGTCGTCAGTCGCGGCGTCGCCGACGTCCCCGACATTTTCCTGACATCGCTCGAACTGTTTCGGCTTCGGCAAAATGAGGAGCTCGAGCGCGACATCCGTCAGCTGCTCGACGACTTTTCGGCAGGTCTCTCGACGTCCCTGAACATCGAAGCGGGCCTCGACGGCTTCTGCCGGGGCGCGAACCGGCTGTTCGGCGCCGACCGCACTTCGGTCTGGATTCACGATCGGCGCGCCCGTCGCCTCACGCTGCAGGCGTCTTCCGATCGCGATGAGGTGGCCCGCGATGCCCGCGTCAGCACCGACGACGTCAACGAGCCCGCCGCCGCCGCGCTGCGCCGTCTGCGCGCCGAATTGCTGCCGGGTTCGCACGACTACGACGCATCCATCAGCACGCTGACAGTGCCGCTACGAGGCCGCCGCCGCGCCCTCGGCTCCGTCGTGTTCGAAGGCGTGCGCGTGGAAACCGGCGGCGAGCTGGATCTGCTCGACCGCGCCGATGCGCTCGGCAAGGAGCTCGCGAGCGCGATCGAAAACATGCAGCTGCTCGACGATGTGATGCGATCGCGGCGGGAGCTTGAAAACACCTTCGACTCGATTACCCATCTCGTCGCGGTGTCCGACCGCCGCGGTCACATCGTCCACGTCAACCGGGCGTTTGCGACGCGCGTCAATTCCACGCGCGACGAGCTGATCGATCGTCCGCTCGCAGACGTGATCGGTCCTGAATTGGCGGACTGGCTCTCGACACTGGACCAGGCTCCGCCGCCGCAAGGATCTCCGGCGGTGTGCGAAATCGTCGATTCGGTGCTGAATGGACCGTTCATGGTCACCGTCACGGATCTCCTCGACCACGAGCGAACCCGCGTCGGACACGTACTCGTGGCGCGCGATTTGACACCGCAGACACGACTCGAGGCGGAACGGGAGGAACTGCGCAAACGACTCTTGCAGTCGGAAAAGCTCGCCGCACTCGGTCAGTTCGTGGCCGGCATCGCTCATGAGTTGAACAATCCGCTGCAGAGCGTCCTCGGACACCTCGAACTGTTGCGCGCGACCGAAGCATTTCCACGGCAGCTCCGCCTGGAGGTGCAGACGATCTATCGGGAAGCCGATCGCGCGGCGAAGATCGTGAGAAACCTCCTCGTCTTCACCGGCTCGCGGCGCCTGGTGCGCCGGCCGGTGAATTTGAACGCGATTCTGCAGCGCGTGCTGGCATCGCGTCAGTCGACCTTCCGTGCGCAGGACATCGAAATCGTGCGACACTATGACGATAAGCTACCCCGGTTGAAAGGCGACCCTCTCCTGCTCCATCAGGTGTTTCTCAACATGGTCATGAACGCAGAGCAGGCTCTGGCGACAGCCGGGCGACCGGGCAAAATCGAAATCACTACCGCAGCCAGACACGGCGATATCGTCGCCTCGGTGCGCGACACCGGCGATGGAATTCCGTTTGACGCGTTATCGCGAATCTTCGAGCCGTTTTACACGACGAAGGAAGTGGGCAAGGGCACCGGCCTCGGTCTCGCCATCGCCTACGGCATCGTCCAGGAACACGGCGGACAAATTGCGGCGGCAAATCACCCTGACGGAGGAGCCGTTTTCACTGTCGAGCTACCGAGCAGGCCACCAGCATGATCGACGAAACTTTTCTCACCACCGAAGAAGTCCTGGAGTATCTGCAGGTCAATCTTCGTACGGTCTACCGCCTGATCAAGGCGGGCAAAATCCCGGCGGTCCGCGTCGGCCGACAGTGGCGTTTTCGCAAAACCGATATCGACGCGTGGCTCGACAGTCAGCGGCCGCGTGTCGGCACGCGGGCACCGGCGGCGGCGACGCCCGCGCGCGTCACGCCAATCACCGGACGGCCGCGGGTCCTCGTGGTCGACGACGAAGCCAGTATTCGGGATCTGCTGGCCAAGACCCTGGCGCTGGCGGAGTACGATGTTGATGTCTCCCCCGACGGCCGTTCCGCGCTCGAACGGATGCGCATGTATCCGTACGACCTGCTGATTGCGGATCTCAAGATGCCCGGTATGGATGGCCTGACCGTGATTCGCGAAGCAAAACGGTACAAGGCCGATCTGCCGGTGATTATCATCACGGGATTTTCGACCGAGTCGAGCGCGATCGAGGCGGTCAACCTCGGCGTGGCCGGGTACCTGACGAAGCCGTTCCGCGTCCCGCAGGTTCTGGCTGCGGCGGCACGCGCGCTCGGCGAGTAATGATCCAGCTTTTCGAACTCACCAAGTCCTTCGGCGACCGCGTCCTGCTCGACCACGTCACGTGGCAGATCGACGCGCGCGAGCGCGTCGGCCTCTGCGGTCCGAACGGCGCCGGCAAGACCACACTCCTCAAGATGATGGCCGGGCTCGACGAGCCCGACGCTGGCGGGATCCTGAAACCGTCGACGCTCACCGTCGGCTATCTGCCGCAGGACGGCCTCACGCACGCCGGCCGTACCGTGTTCGAGGAAGCGGCCAGCGCTTTCGAAGAGCTGCTCGCCATCAAGGGGGAGATGCACGCCCTGGAAGAGCGCCTCGGCGATCCGGAAATCCCCGAGGCGGAGCACGAGGCGATGCTCGGTCGGTACAGCGATCTGCAGGAACGGTTCCGCCTCGGCGACGGCTACAGCATCGAGCTCAAGACCGCGACGGTCTTGCAGGGGCTCGGCTTCAAGCCGGCCGATCATGATCGCCCGACCGAAACGTTTTCCGGCGGCTGGCAGATGCGTCTGGCGCTCGCCAAACTGCTGTTGCGCGCGCCCAGTCTGCTGCTGCTCGACGAGCCCACCAATCACCTCGACCTCGAAGCCCGCAACTGGCTCGAGGAATACCTGAACGCATATCCGCATGCGGTCATCCTGGTCTCGCACGATCGATTCTTCCTCGATGCGGTGGTCACGCGGATTGCCGACCTGACGCTGCGCACGCTGACCGACTACGTCGGCAATTACAGCGCCTATCTCGTGGCCCACGAAGCCCGCATCGAGCAATTGCGAAAAGCCAAACGCGAGCAGGACGAAGAAGTCGCGCGCGTGAAGATGTTCATCGACCGGTTCCGCTATCAGGCGACCAAAGCCTCACAGGTGCAAAGCCGCATCAAGATGCTCGAAAAGGTGGTGGCGATCGAGGTGCCGCCGGAGCGCAAGAAGATTCATTTCGATTTCCCCACCTGCGGCAAGAGCGGCCGGACCGTCCTCGAACTCAAGCATGTCGGCAAGGCCTACAGCGATCTGGTGGTCTTCAAGAACATCGATTTGCACATCGAACGCGGCGATCGGATTGCCCTGGTCGGTCCCAACGGCGCCGGCAAGTCGACGTTGATGCGCATGCTGTCGGGCGAAGAGCCGCCCGATGCTGGCCAGCGCGTCGAAGGCCACAACGTCGTCACGCAGTACTTCGCGCAGGACGAGGCCAACCGGATGGATCCGGTGCTGACCGTGCATGAAACGCTGGCCGCCGGCTCCCCGCTCCACATGGTGCCGATGATCCGGAACATCCTCGGCGGCTTCCTGTTCTCCGGCGACGATGTTTACAAGAAGGTGCGAGTGTTGTCGGGCGGCGAACGTACCCGTCTGGCGGTGGCGCGCATGCTGCTCCGTCCCTCCAACGCCCTGCTGCTCGACGAGCCGACCAACCATCTCGATCTCGACTCGAAGGAAGTGCTGCTCGATGCCCTCGTCGACTACGGCGGCACGCTGATCTTCGTCTCCCACGATCGGTATTTCGTCGAGCGGCTGGCGACGAAGATCATCGAAATCGGCAACGGCACCGCCACGGTCTACCCGGGAACCTACAAGGAATTCCTCTGGCACAAAGAACACGCCCAGCAAGCCGTGCCGGCGGCAGCGCAGCAGAAGCGCGCTGTATCAGGATCCGTCGCGCCAGCCAGGACCGCCAGACAACCCGTACCTGGTGAGCAGACGAAAACGAAACTATCGTCCGCAGAAAAGACTGCCGCTGCCGATCCGAGCCGCGAAGAACGGAAACGCGCCGACGCCGAAGCGCGCCGGAAGGCCCGCGCCGAGCAAGCCAGGCGCGCGGAAATCGACGCCCTCGAAGCGCAAATCGCCGCGACCGAAAATGCCATCCGGGATCTCGAGCAGCGGATGGCCGCTCCGGGGTTCTATGAAGATCGTGCGGCTGCCCAACCGGTCATCGACGAACACCAGGCGCTGATGTGGAAGGTCGGCGACCTTATGCATCGGTGGGAGGAACTCCAGTCGGCAGCGGATATCGCACACGCGGCCGATGCATGACGCAAAATCGTCATCCAATTACAATTTCGTCAGAATTCCGACACCCATCACTCCCGTAAGTTACTGATTTTGAGCCACTTCTAGAACATTCCGCGGCTTTCGGCCGTAGGCACATCCTTTGCGCTCGCAGTGGGCGGATTGTCCCCCATGCCAAGACGTCCAGACGGACGCGCGCCTCGCCGAACAACCGCCTCCGGGTCCGCGCCAGTGCGCGCCGTTGCGCACCGCGGCTCAGCGGCCGACGACCGATTTTTCCGGCAGCTTGTCGGCAGCATGCGTAACGGCGTGATCGCGATTCATCGCGACGGCCGGCTGGCGCTGATGAACGACGAGGCCTATCGGATCTTTTCGCTGCCCCATCGGGGCAACGATATCGCACGGCCGTTTTCAGAAGTGTTCCGGGAACGGCCGGATTTGATCCGCGTCCTGTCCGGCGCGTTCGAGATGACCACGCTGCCGAACCGGGCCGAACTGAGGCTGAAGGACCTCGATCGAGTGATTGGTTACACGCTTTCGCAAGTGAGAGACGACGGCGGCCGCCCGATCGGCGCGGTGCTGTTTTTCAAGGACCTCACCCAGGTCGAACAGGTCGAGGAGCGGGAGCGGCTGCGCGACCGGCTGGCGTCGCTCGGCGAAATGGCCGCCGGCATCGCGCACGAACTGAAGAATCCCCTGGCCGGCATCGAGGTAATGGCGGGGCTGCTGCGCCGTCAGGTCCCCGACTCGCCCGACGCGCAGTCATTGCTGGCCGACATCATCAGCGAGGCGAAGCTCGCCAACGCGATCGTCGTCGAGATGCTCGAGTTCGTCCGGCCGATCCGGCTGCAGATGGAGCAAACCGACTTGCGCGAAGTGCTGCAGCAGTCGGTCACGCTGGCCGAAGCCAAAGCGACGCGCGGCGACATCCGGCTGCGACTCGATCTCGATCGGGATCTGCCGATGATTGACGGCGATTTCCATCAGTTGTGCCAGGTCTTTTCGAATCTGCTCATCAACGCGTTCGAGGCTCTCGAAGGACGCGGGCACGTTACCGTCAAGGCCGCCGGAGAAGTCGTCGCAGCGGATACGGGGTTCTCCGACGGGCCGACGCCGACCCGCGCCGTCATCGTCGAGGTGATCGACGACGGACCGGGAGTGGGCGAGCTCAGCGATCGGATCTTCGTCCCTTTCTTCACCACCAAGCCCAAGGGCTCCGGTCTCGGGCTGTCGATTGTCCGGAAGATCGTGGACGCGCATGAAGGACGCATCGATCTCAGTAGCACTGCGGGTACGGAAACACGTTTTCGAGTGACGCTTCCGCTTTCGACCAGCTCGGGTTGGTTCAAATAGAGAGGCACGTAGTTATGGGTCGCATACTTATCGCGGATGATCATGACGCCCTGCGCCGGGGACTCAAGCGAGGGCTGACCGAGGCCGGCCACGAGGTGGAAGAAGCCTCGAACGGCAACGCCGCCATCGAGCGCCTGCACGACAGCTACTTCGACGTCGTGCTCAGCGACCTCAAGATGGGTGGCAGCGACGGCATGGATGTCCTGCGCACGACGCGGGCGATGCATCCGTCGACCGCGGTCATCCTCATGACGGCCTTCGGCACCGTCAACACGGCTGTCGAGGCGATGAAGATCGGGGCGTTCGATTACGTGCAGAAGCCGTTCGAAATCGAGGAGATGGAGGTCAAGATCGAGAAGGCGCTCGAAATGAAGCGCCTGAAGAACGAGCTCGAGTACCTCCGTGGGACGCAGCAGGACATCTACGATTTCGACCGCATCGTCGGTTCGAGCGCCGCGCTCCAGAAAGTGCTCGACATCGTCAAGAAGGTGGCCAAGAGCAATACGACGGTGTTGATTCGCGGCGAAACCGGCACCGGCAAAGAGCTCATCGCCGGCGCGATTCATCACAATTCGTTGAGGAACGCCCGGAACTTCGTGAAGGTCAACTGCGCCGCGCTCCAGGAAAACCTCCTCGAGTCGGAGTTGTTCGGTCACGAGAAGGGCGCATTCACCGGCGCCGACAAGCAGCGCATCGGCCGATTCGAGCAGGCCGACGGCGGCACGCTGTTCCTGGACGAGATCGGCGACATGAGCCCGAGCACGCAGGCCAAAATCCTGCGCGTCCTGCAGGAGCACGAATTCGAGCGTCTCGGCGGCACCCGCACCCTCCGCGTCGACGTCCGGCTGATCGCGGCAACCAATCGCGACTTGCCGGCCATGGTCGCCGCCGGCCAGTTCCGCGAAGACCTGTACTACCGGCTCAACGTGGTGTCGATCGAGATGCCGCCGCTGCGCGAGCGCAAGGACGACATCGTGCCGCTCGCCAACTCCTTCATCCACCGCTTCTCCGCCGAACTGAAGAAGCGGATCGACGGCCTCGAGCCGGACGCCCAGAAGCTCCTCATGCGCTACAACTGGCCGGGCAACATCCGCGAACTCGAGAACGCCATCGAGCGCGCGATGCTGCTGGCTGAAGGGCGCGCCATTGCCGGGGACGACCTCCGCCTTGGTGAAACCGTCAGCGTCGGCTCGGGTCGCGATCATGGTGCGATCGTGAAGATTCCGCCGACCGGGGTTCCACTCGAAGACGTCGAGCGCCACGCCCTCGTCGAAGCGCTCAAGATGTCCAACTGGGTTCAGAAAGACGCGGCGGAGCTGCTGTCGATCAGCCCGCGCGTGATGAACTACAAGATCAAGACGCTGGGCATCGAATTCCCGCGCGGACGGCGGGCTGCGCCGCTGGTCGTGCCGGCAGATCCGCCGCTCGAGGCCGCGTCGTAAACGACTACGACCGCGCCCGAGGGTGCGATTTGCGGTAGACGTCGAGGAGCTGGGTGGCGTCGAGGTGTGTGTAGCGTTGTGTGGTGCTGAGGCGCGAGTGGCCAAGGAGCTCTTGAATGGCCCGCAGATCGGCGCCTCGCTGCAGTAAGTGCGTCGCGAAGGAATGCCGTAGCGCGTGCGGGCTGACTCTGGACTGGGCACTCGCCGTGGCATAGCGGCGCACCAGTCGATCGATACTTCGCACCGTCAGTCGGCCGCCGCGATAGTTCACGAACAACGCGTCGTGGTCCGGCCGACCCTCGCCGAGCAACTTGTCGCGGTCTTTCAAGTAGGCGCGAAGCGCCGCCGCCGTGGTGCCGTTGAACGGTACCAGACGCTCCTTGCCGCCCTTTCCCAGCACACGGGCCATCTTCCTGCTCAAGGTCACATCGTCGAGATCGAGACCAGCCAGTTCGCTGAGGCGTAAACCAGACGCATAGAACAACTCGACGATGGCCTTGTCGCGGCGTCCGAGCGGATCGTCGCTGTCGGGCGCCTCGAGCAGGCGCTCCATTTCGGCTTCGGACAAATGCACCGGCATGCGCACTTCGCGCTTCGGTGTACGGACGAGCGATCCGGGATCAGAAGAGATCGCATCCTCGCGCCGCAGGTAGCGCAGGAACGTCCGAATTGCCGCCAGCTTGCGAGCCGCCGTTCCGCGCGACTGTCCGCGGGCGTTGACGGTCGACAGGAAGCTGCGGATCGCAAAACGGTCCAGTGCAGCGGGCATCAAGTCGGCGGTCCTGGTGCGGGTGGCGGCCGCGACATGATCGAGAAATTGCGTCAGATCGCTTTCGTAAGCGCGCACCGTATGGCGCGACACACTGCGGTTCAGCGCGAGGTACTTGCAAAACGCTTTGACGTAATCCGTCATGCGGCCGCCTCGCGAAGCCACACCGTCAGATCTTGCAGGGCGCGATCGGCAATCGCAAGTTTCTTATCGACCTTGCTCATTTGCCGTGCGGATCCGCCGCGGCTCTTGTCGGCCGGACCGCGGGCGGATCGGACGTCGATCGGCTCCATGATTCCGAAGGTGATGTTCGAGGGCTGGTAATGCGCGGGATTGGCGTGGGACGCGTAGAAGGCCAATGCACCGATGGCGGTCGTGCGCGGCGGTGCCGACGGCGCCTGCCCGGTCGCCAGTGCCGCCGCATTGATGCCTGCCAGCAGGCCCGAGGCCGCCGATTCGACATAACCCTCGACACCGGACATCTGTCCTGCGAAGAAGATCGACGGGTGGTCGCGAAGCTGCCATGTTTCGCAAAGAATGGTCGGACCATTGACGTAGGTGTTCCGATGCACCATGCCGTAGCGCACGAACTCTGCCTGCGCGAGTCCTGGAATCATGCGCAGCACGCGCGCCTGTTCGCCCCACTTGATTTGCGTCTGGAAGCCGACCAGGCTGAAGTGATCGGCGGCCAGATCGTCCTGTCGGAGCTGGACCACTGCGTACGGTGGGCGGTTGGTGCGCGGATCGATCAACCCGACCGGTTTCATCGGACCGAAGCGAAGCGTATCGACGCCGCGATGCGCCATGACCTCGATCGGCAGGCACCCCTCGAAGAACTTCTCCTTGTCGAAGTCGTGAACGGTCGCCGACTCGGCATGCACGAGTGCATCATAGAACCGTTCGTATTCTTCCCGCGTCAACGGGCAGTTCAAATAGTCCCCGTGCCCATCGTCGACACCGCAGGCAACGGAGGGAGCCGCGCCGTGCGCAGTTGCTGCACCTTGTGTATCCCCAGCACCTTGAGCACCTTGAGCACCTTGCGCACCTTGGACACGCTGTGACCCCAGACTGCGATCCCATCTCGATTGCCGAAACACCTTCGAACGATCGATGGAGTCTGCCAGCACGATCGGGCTGATCGCATCGTAGAAGTACAACTGGGATCCGCCGATGAGTTGAGCAATGTGTGCCGAGAGCGCATCTGACGTCAGCGGTCCAGTGGCGACAATGACCGGTTCGGCGAGTGTCGAGGGTGGTATCGCGCCGACTTCTTCACGGCGAACCGTGATGCGCGGATGGCTGGCGATGGCGTCCGTCATGGCCTGGGCGAAACGTTCGCGATCGACGGCGAGCGCCGCTCCGGCCGGCACTCGGCTCGCTTCGGCGGCACGCATCACCAGCGAGCCGAGGCGGCGCATTTCCTCTTTGAGGAGGCCAACGGCGTTGTCCAGTTTGTCGCCGCGAAAGGAATTGCTGCAGACGAGCTCGGCGAGGCGATCGGTCTTGTGAACAGCGGTGGGACGCACGGGACGCATCTCGAAGAGCGTGACCGGCACGTCTCGAGAGGCGATCTGCCAGGCGGCCTCGCAACCGGCGAGGCCGCCACCAATGATTCGAACCATCAGGCTCTCGATCGTTTGCGCGCGACCACTTTCTTGCGTGAGCCTCCCGCGGCTGCCGCAACCGGTTCGGCGGCGGTCTGCTGGCGTTTCGGTTTGGCCTTTCGCGTCGGCGCCGCGGCGCGACGCCGACGCCCGGCCGGCGCGGCGCCCCGGCGCGCCTCGAGCAGCGCACGAGCGTCGTCGAGCGACAGCGTCGCAGGATCCATGTCTCGCGGCACCGACGCATTGATCTCCCCGTCGGTGATGTAGGGCCCGTAGCGTCCTTCGAGGACCTGCAGCGGCGCTCCACCGTCCGGCTGCTCGATCTTCGCAATCACCCGTCGCGCCGCCGCCTGACGACGGCCGGAGCGTTTGGGAGCGGCAAACAACTCGAGCGCCCGGGGCAAGTCGATGGTGAAAAGATCGTCGGAGGCTTCGAGCGAACGGTAATCGTCGCCATGCTTCACGTACGGCCCGAACCGGCCCAGGCCCGCGAGAACCGGCTGAGCCGATTCAGGGTGGGTGCCTAATTCGCGTGGCAGTTCGAGCAAGCGCACGGCTTCGTCGAATGTGATCGTCGACTCCGACATCGAGGGAAGCAGCGACGATCGCTTCGGCTTTTCCTTACTGCCCTTCTCGGGATTCTCGCCAAGCTGCACGTACGGGCCGAAGCGACCGTGGATCACGTAGACGTTCTGCGCGGTGGCGGGATGCGTGCCCAGCGCGCGAGGCCCTTCGGCCTTGGCGCGGATCAGCGTCATCGCCTTATCGACGCTCAAGTCCGCCGGAGCGAGGGTCGGTGGCAACGACGCCGTGTTGCCAGGGCCACCTTCGGCAAGTTGGAGAAACGGTCCGTACCGCCCGACTCGCACTCGAATCGGCTGTCCCGACTCGGGATCTTCTCCGACGTCGATCAAGGGATAGTCGGCGCGCTCCTCGGCCTGCTTCGCCGCGTCCTCGAGGCCGCGATGATGGCGATCGCCGCGGTAAAACTGGCGGATGAAGTCGAGCCATTCGCGCTCGCCGCGCGAGATCTCGTCGAGGTCCTCTTCCATTTCGGCGGTAAACGCGACGTCGATGAGGTCGCTGAAATGGGTGCGCAACAGCCGGGTGACGGCAAAGGCCGTAAAGCTTGGCACGAGCGCCTTGCCCTGCCTGAAAATGTAGCCGCGCCGCTCGATGGTGCCGATCGTCGATGCGTAGGTCGAGGGCCGGCCGATGCCGAGCCGTTCGAGCTCTTTGATCAGCGAGGCTTCGGTGTAGCGGGCCGGCGGCGCGGTCTCGTGGCCCTTCGCATCGAGGCCGATCAGATGCAGACGCGCTTTCGCGTCGCCAGCAACCACGTCGCCCACGCTCAGCTTGGGCAGCGCGCTTTCCTGTTCGCCGAGTTCGGCGATCGGGTCGTCGCTGCCTTCGACGTAGGCGCGGCGGAAGCCGGCAAATTCGATCACTTTTCCCGACGCTGAGAACACGGCAGTCTCGGCGTCAGCCGTGGCCAAGATCTCAATCGAGGTCCGCAGCACGCGCGCGTCGACCATCTGCGAAGCCATCGTGCGCTTCCAGATCAGTTCGTATAGACGCAGGTCGTCGCGATCGAGCGTGCCCTCGAGCGAGGTCGGCGTGCTCTGAAAATTCGACGGACGGATCGCTTCGTGCGCTTCCTGAGCGTTCTTGACTTTCGTGGCGTAACGCCGCGGGCCGTCGTAGTAGCCTTCGCCGAATAGTTCCCGGATTGCCGCCGCCGACTCCCCGATCGCCTTTTCACTGAGCGTCGTCGAGTCGGTGCGGTGATAGGAGATGTGGCCTTCCTGGAACAGGCGCTGCGCCGCCTGCATCGTCCGTTCGGTGGAGAAACCGAGCTTGCGGCTGGCTTCCTGCGTGAGCGTCGACGTGGTGAACGGCGGCGCGGGACGTTCGACGCCCGGCTTTTCGTCAACCGACGTTACTTTCCAGGGCAGGTGCGTCTTCAGCTGTTCGACGAGCGTGCGCGCGTGATCTTCCGCCAGCAACCTGACGTTCGATGCGGTCAACGAACCGGTGGCGTCGAAATCCTTCCCGGTCGCGATGCGCGCGTCACCCAGGCGGGTGAGCGTGGCGGTAAACTCGCGGCCGTCTCCGGACAACTGCGCGTCGAGATCCCAATAGGACGCGCCGCGAAACGCGAGCCGTTCCTCTTCGCGATCCACGATCAGGCGAACCGCGACACTCT
>Ga0068864_100003136_pt1 | contig 13655 bp, 14 predicted proteins | sample KBSSwiS72_FD_66586 | JGI IMG/M metagenome (GOLD analysis project Ga0068864, IMG submission 66586) | Switchgrass rhizosphere microbial communities from Kellogg Biological Station, Michigan, USA - KBS Switchgrass S7-2 | ecosystem: Host-associated > Plants > Roots > Rhizosphere > Soil ... | reverse complement strand
GTGACGGTCATCCGGTTCTCGGCGTAATTGAGCGCGCCGAACAACACCCCGCTTGCGTATCCGAGATCGTCCCAGGCCCATGCGAGTTGTGGCCGTGGCTCTTCGATCGCGTCGTCATCGCCGATGATGCGCCCGTCGATGCGACGGATACCGGCGGCTTGCAGCGCGGCAATCCAGTTCGAGAGATCTTCCCCGGCGCGCCCGCCGATCGTCGGATCGCCCGACCCGGACACAATCAAATCGCCGGCCAGCACGCCGTCACGGATCGGTCCGGTGGCCCTGATGGTGGTCTCGAATTGATAGTCCCAGCCGACGGCGTCCGCAGCCGTGGCGACGACCGCGAGCTTCGCTACGGACGCCGGAACCAGGAGTGTTCCCGACTGCAGGTCGAACAGCCGCTCGTTGCGATCGAGTGACTGCACCACGATGCCCCAGACCCCGCGCTGGACGCCTGACGATTGCGTGGCTTGCGTGATGTCGCGACGCAGCTGATCGAGGGCCGTGCGTGACGAGGCTCGCGGAGTGGTGGAAGGGGAGGCCTTATTGCAGCTCAGCAATGCGAAATGCAAAAGGCAAACTGCAAACACCGTCAGGGTCCGGCTGAAGCCGGACACTACGTCGTCTGCATTCTGCATTCTGGATTCTGCATTGCGCTCACTTCATCTCGTCAATGCCCTTGAACACGTCGTCGAAGGCGCTGGCCTGAACTTTTCCAGTCCCAGGCTCACCCGCGCGAGCTGCCACCACGTCGGCGCCGGAACGTGCGAACGTGACCTGCTCCATTTTGTTCTCATCGAACCGGATCGTCACGACCAGCGTCGGATTCTTCAGCGCCGGATTCATTGCGGTCTCGAACGACTCGGCGCGGAGGCCGGAGACTTTGGACAGCAGTTCCTCGACCTTCATGGCGTGAATCAGCTTGTCGCCGTTCTTCCACTCCTCCGAGCCGTCCTTGTTCTTCGTCTTGTTCAGCGTCACCGTTTCCGCACCGCGCTTGAACTCGACGTGGGTGGCCGTGAACGAACGCGCGTCGAACAGATCCTTGCGCCGGAACTCAGCGAGGTCCCGAACGAGATCGGTGTACAGCGTGGGTGCGACCGTGAACACCATCGGCCGGGCGGCGTCCTTCGCGTAAATCAGCGCATTCTCGGTCTCGCCGAAAAGCAGCGTCGCGCGCGAACTGCCCGCGGTCGCTGTGAACGAGGCCACCGGCGGCTCGAGCTTGTGCTTCTTCAGGTCAGCGGCATCCGCCGGGACGATGCCCTGCATCTGAGCCGACGACAGGCGTTCGAGCGCGCCCTCGACGGCGGCGAAATCGGCGCGGGCCATGATCGGCGCGACGATCTGCCACTCGCCGCCAGTCTTCGCCAGAGTGACCGAGCGCTTGTCGGCGACGATGTCGATGTGATCCACCTTCTCGCGATCGATCTTGATGATGGTCTTGTCGCGGAGCGCAAACGTGTTCTTGTTGAAGGTCGAGTCGACGAACGACGACACGAGAAACACGCGTTTCTGATCGGGGAAGCGGGCGTACAGGTCGCCTCCCGTGGGCGTCTTCTCGCCGAGTTGAATCCGACGCGGCGCCTTATCGCCCTTGGCGCGGAACTCGACATCGATCCTGGCCGGCTCCAGGCCGTACTGCTTCAGATCACCGGCGTTCTCATCGACGACGCGCTGGATATCCAGTGAGGCCAGGCCGCCGGTGATCGATGAGAGCTCGCCCTGGTCGGCGGGCGCCGCCTCAGGAGCGGTGATCCTCCAGGTGCCGTCAGCTTTCTGAACGTGAGACGTCTGGCCATCCGCCGACTTGATCTGAACGTCTTCGATGTCTTCGGCCTTGAGCGACGCGAACGCCTTCTCCTTCTTCTCAGCGCCCGCTGACTCGTTCTTGTTCAGATAGTAGATGTAGCCGACGAGGGCGCCCAGGACCAGGATCAGAGCCAGCGTGGACCGGAGACTCCTCATCGCTCACGTCTCCGCCACCACGCAAACACCCCCACGCCGAGCACGGCGGCGGGAACGAACACAATCGCCATCAAGGTCAGGATCTTCATTTGATCTGCCGTGATCGTCAGGCGCCGGTCTGCGGCGTCCTTCGGCCGGATGGCGATCAGATTCTCCTGCTGGGCCAGCCAGTTCACGATGTTCATGAACAGGTCGCGGTTACCCTGGATCCCGAGTGCCGCGTTCGTCGCGAAGTCGGAGTCGCCGATCGCAACCACTCGCGTTTCCGGCTTTTCACCGTCGTCAGGCTTCTTGGCGGCAGCGTCGCTCTGTGCCGCCGCACTCAGGGCGACGGCGATCGACACAGGACCAGGTTTGTCGCCCTTCTCCGGGTTCATGGCCACCTGGCCCTTGGGCGCGAGGTCCGTTTCCGCCCAGCTCTTCGAGCTGGTCTCGATAATCGTCTGCGGCACGCGGCCGTTCGCAGGCTTTTCGGCCGGGGACATCGAGCGAGCCAGTGGGAAGGCCGTGAGCAGCTCGAATCCGGCTGTAATGGCATGCTGCGGGTAGGAGGCAGCGACCGGCACGGACGCATCGCCGCCGAACAGGCGGCCCACGCCGCTCGCGTCGATGACCACGTTGTTGCCCGGCTCGATGCTCCATTCATGAAGCAAGCCGGTCAGCAGCGGCATCTCCTTGCCGGGTTCCGGGGGGTCGAGCATCACAAGCAGCTTCCCTGCGCGCTTCTCCAGATACTCGCGCAACAGCGTCACTTCGCCCTCGAGCAGATCCGTCCGCGGGCCGGCGACGATGATGACGGTGGCGTTCTCCGGAATCATGTTCGTCTGCGCGAGAACGAGTTTTTCCCACTGGTAGTTATCGCGGCGCAAGGCGTCGATGATGGCGCTATAGCCGGCCCGTTCAGTGTCGGTCGGGTCCTTCTCGCCATGTCCAGATAGGAAATAGACGCGGCGCTCCTTCGGGTTGAGCACCTTCACGAGCGCGCCAGTCAGATCCTGCTCATTCGCGGTCGTCACACGCTCCTTGCGGCCCATGTACTCGACGACCACGGTGCCGTAGTTCTGGATCTCGTATTCCTTCGCCGGGATCGGCTTCTTGTCCGGATCGATGTATTCGACGTTCACCTGCTTCGACAGGTACTGATATTCGTCGAGCCGAGGCTTGAAGTTGCCGACGTTCTCCGGCTTCTCGAAGACGATGAACTTGACGGGCGACTTGAGGTCACGCAGGAGCTTCACCGTCTGATCTGACAGCGAGTATTGCTGGTTGGACGTCAGATCCCACCGCTTGTTCTGCCGGACCGAGACGTAGTTCACGGCGACGAGAATCCCAAGGACCGTGAGGATGCTGACGACGGTGATCGCACCATACCGGGTGTTGCGCCGGCGGAAATACGCAACGATCTCGCGCCACTGTCCAAGTGTGTAGATGAGCACCAGCGCCAGCCCGGTCCACGATGCGTACACCGCGTACTGGTTCCACTCCGGCTTCAGCAGACGTACGGCCAGGGCGCCGAAGACCAGCGCCATGCCGAGATAACTGAGGATCGAGAGGATGCGATTCATGGCGTTACCCTCTCCACCGCTCGGTATCTACCGATCGCGCAGTCAGGAACAGGCCGAATGCGATGAAGCTCACGTAGTACACGAGGTGCCGGGTATCGACGATTCCCCGCGTGAAATCGTCCAGGTGAGTGGTGATCGACAGGTAGTCGAGCACCGCCTGCACCCGCGGACCCATAAACGGCCCCACCCAATTGATCACCCAGAGCATCAGGAACACCGCGAACGTCACAAAGCCGGCGACGATCTGGTTGCGCGTCAAGCTGGAGATGAGCAGGCCAATCGACACGAAACAGCCGCCCATCAGCAGCAGACCCAGATAGCCAGTCACCAGAGGCTTCCATTCCGGTGTGCCGAATGCCCACAGCACGCCCATGTGGATGAAGGTGACCGCGAGCATCGCGGCGTACAGTCCCATGGCGCCGAGAAACTTCCCCACGATGATCTGAAAATCGGTGATCGGCGACGTCAGCAGCAGCTCGATGGTGCCCGAGCGCTTCTCCTCCGAGTACGTGCGCATCGTCACCATCGGCAGCGTGAACAGCAGCAGGACACTGGCATTCATGAAGACCGGACGAATCATCTGTTCGTTGACGTTCTGCGTCGGCCCTCCCTGCAGTCCCATCATTCGCGCGCTCTGTTCGACGAAGAAGCCGAGCAGTGCCCAGTAGAAGTAGCCGAACATCAGAGCGAAGAAGCCGATGACCACGTACGCAATCGGCGAGGCGAAGTAGCCCTTGAGCTCCTTCTGAGCGATGGCGAGCACATTACTCAACAGGCACCTCCCGCGATTCCGCGGCTGCACCGGCGGTATCTTCAGTCGTCAGGTGGAGGAAGATTTCCTCGAGGCTCATCCGCATGGGCCGCAACTCGAGGAGTCCCCATCCACGATTGACGACCGCAGCGGAGAGATCGCGTCGGACATCACGGCCCTGACTGCTCTCCACCTCCAGCACCGTGACCGGCCCGCGAGTTTCAGCGACGCGTACCTGCGTGACCCCGGCCACCGCTTTCAGTGTGTCCTTCGGGTCGGCGCCTGCCGCGTCAATCTGCAGGAACATCGTCTCCGATCCGCGAAGCCGAGACGTCAGATTCTCCGGCGAGTCGATGGCAACCACGCGCCCGCGGTTGATGATGACCACGCGTCCGCACGTCTGGCTGACCTCTGGCAGGATGTGCGTGCTCAAGATGACCGTGTGGTCGCCGCCGAGCTGTTTAATGAGCTGACGTGTTTCGATGATCTGCTTCGGGTCGAGGCCCGCCGTCGGCTCGTCGAGGATCAGTACGTCGGGGTTGTGCAGCAGCGCCTGTGCGAGGCCAACGCGCTGCTTGTATCCCTTCGACAGCTTCCCGCAATGGCGATGTGCCACGTCCGCGATGCGGGTACGCTCCATCGCTGTTTTGACCCGTCCCAGCCGCTCAGCGCGCGGCACGCCTTTGATGCGTGCGCAGAAATCAAGGTAGTCGCGGACCGTCATGTCCGGATAGAGCGGTGGGGTCTCAGGCAGATACCCGGTTCGGCGTTTCGCTTCAATCGGCTGTTCCTGGACGTCGTACCCGCCGACGACCGCCTTGCCGTCGGTTGGCGGCATGTAGCCGGTCAGGATCCGCATCGTGGTCGTCTTGCCCGCGCCGTTCGGACCCAGGAACCCGAGAATCTCCCCGCGCTCCACCTTGAAGCTCACATCATCTACGGCCGTCACAGGCCCGTAGCGTTTCGTCAGGTGCTGAACTTCGATCACCGTTCGACTCCTCGTTCGTAACCTGTAGTGAACACGAGTTTTACCTTTCGCAACCGCCGATAGTAACTGATGGGTTCCAACTCGGCAAGGGGACGGGCCTCAGCGCTACCGTGAATGTAGTGCCTGGCGAGCCGGTCTGCGCCACTTGCGAACTTCACGCCGGGGCGGTCTTCCGAGTCGCGGGAATGGACTGCAACGAAGAACTGTTCATCCTCGAACGGCGCCTCAGACCTCTTAGACGGAATCGAAGCCACTGTTGCTGACGCGTCGACCGGCGGCTCCACGTGAAGTACGACGCCGCAAAGCTTACGACGTCCGCGATGGTCGATGCGGTCGGCCAGACCGAAACGCGGTGTGGCTGGCGCATGACTAGCCGCTCGTTTCCGACTCCTCGATCCGCGTCAGATGGCGTTTCATGACCGACGCCGGAGTCGCGATTTGCGCCGGCGCTGTGGCGGGAATGCTGCACCAGCCCGCAATTGCCGGCGTTTCTGGGTCGCGACGATCGCTGGTGGCATCTTCCCGGCGCCCCGCGCTCTCACCGCGATCCGCATCCGGACGGTCCCTCAACGTGCTGATGGTGATCGCTGTAGCCTGCGCGGTTACCCTCGGCGATTAGCTCGAAGCGTCAGTGTGGTGTTTTTGTTCGCTGTGGCGCAATGGCTGGAGGTGCGGAACCCTCGAACGAGCCCGTCTCGCTACTGCTGAAAGCGTTGCGGTTGTCGCGAACGAGGTGAGGAAGCCTTACGCCTTACGGTTAGAGAAGAAGTGGGCCTGCACGTAATCGTCAATGGACGCCTGGGCCGACGGATCAATCGAGATGAACTGGAGTCCCATCCCGACGCCGCGATCGCTCCACGCGACACGGGCTTCGACATCGATGTCTTTCTTGCCCAGCCGGAATTTCAAGCGGACGACGGCCGCGACATCGAGCGGATTTGTCGCGCGGATCGCCACACCGCCGTGACTGATGTTCAGTGTCAGCGACGTGGAGATGGCGTTGCCCACGCGGTAGGTGATCGGCACGCCAAGCACCACACGCGGGCTCGAGCGGCGGTTGTAGTGCTCGGGAAACAGATGCGGCGCGAGGGCAGGCATGATGTGGCCAACGCCGGTGTACTCGTTGACGTAGCCGGCGACGCCACATGACGCGAGGTCGCGCACTTCGTCCGCGTTCGCAATCGTTCCGCTGAAGACCACGATGGGCGGGGTGTCCGGCGCCAGCCGCCGAACGCTGCGGACGAGGTCGAGGCCGCGTGCCTGGGGGAGACGCAGATCGAGGACCACCAGGTCAATGCGCTGTTGCGGGGCGCGCAGGGTCTCCAGCAGTTCCTGGCCTGTCTTGACCGTGACCGCCCGGTGGCCGGCGCCCTCGAGGGCGGCCCGGAACCGATCCCGTACAAAGGCAGTGTCGTCGGCGATCAACACTGTCTTGACGGCGACCATGGTGGTGGTGGTCACTAGGCTTACGTATCGGTACGGCCCGGCTGTCGCGTTAGTGCGCGTTGCCCCGACCCTTTTTTCCTCGCTATAATCCGTCTCTTACGGGTGCCGGCAGCACATCGACCGTTATGCCGGCACCTGCTGTTGCGTTTGCGGCGTCCCAGCCGCATGGAGCCCGTATGGCGACCTGCCCGGAATGCGAGTACGACGAGATTGACACCGAGGACTTTGAGGAAGGGGACACCTTGAGCTGTCCAGAGTGCGGCAAGAACCTGGTGCTGCACGGCAACGACGAGCTCGATTTCGTCGACGACGATGACGAAGACCTCGAGGATGAGGACGACGACGTCGAAGAGGAAGAAGAGGATGCCGACGAGGACGATCTCGACGACGAGGAAGACGAGGAACTCGACGAGTGAACACCCCTGACGCGGCGGTTTGCCCGTCAGCAGATCCCGACTCGGCCGGCGACCTCGACTCGAAGAGCCGCCGGTTACACGACACGCTGGCCGGCTTCGGGTCCATCATCGTGGCGTTCAGTGGCGGCGTCGACAGCGCGTTCCTGGCGTGGGCAGCGACACAGGCGCGCGGATCCGCCGCGCTGTGCGTCACCGCCGACAGCCCCAGCTATCCCGATCACCATCGCCAGCTTGCGCTGGATGTTGCCGGCCGTTTCGGGCTGCGCCACCTGATCATCCAGACGCATGAGCTCGAACGGCCGCTCTATCGCGCCAATCCGGTGAATCGCTGCTACCACTGCAAGCACGAGCTCTACACCGCCTTAACAGCCTTGGCGCGCGAGCGGGCAATCGAAATCATCACGGACGGCAGCAACGCGGACGATCGTGGGGACTATCGTCCAGGACGACAGGCCGCGCGTGAGTTCGGCGTGCGCAGTCCGCTCGACGAGGCGGGATTGACCAAGAGCGACATTCGCGAGCTGTCGCACCGAGCCGGCCTGCCGACGTGGGACGAGCCGGCATCCGCCTGCCTGTCGTCGCGCATTCCCTATCTGTCAGAAGTGACGGACGAGAAGCTGCGCATCATCGAGCGTGCGGAGGAGATCGTGCGCAGCCTCGGCTTCCGAGTGTGCCGCGTCCGCCATCATGACGAGCTCGCGCGACTGGAGATCGGCATCGATGAACTGCCGCGGGCGTTCGATCCGCCCGTCCACGATCGCCTCGTGTCGGCGTTGACGGCTCTTGGTTATCGGCAGGTGACGATTGATCCGCGGGGCTATCGTCAGGGCAGCCTGAATGAGGGACTGCGGCTTCGTCCCATCTAAGCAGGTCGATACATCCTCTGTCGCACTGATTGACACTCGATCCAGCGGACGCTAAGCTCGACCTGCATTTTGACGCACGACTACTCGCAGGAGAGCTGATGAATCTGCGCCGGCTGATGTGGTTGAGTGCGACGCTTCTGTTCGTCGCGCTGATCGTCATTGGGTGCTCGAAGAAAGTTCCGCCACCCCCGCCGCCGCCGCCGGCTCCGCCACCAGCGCCAACTGCTCCGCCACCGCCGCCACCGCCACCACCACCGCCGCCGGCACCCGCGTCACCGCCGCCACCGGCTCCGCGTCCTCCGACGGACGAGGACAAGTTCCGTGCGATGTCGCTGGCCGATGTGACGGGGCAATTCGTGGATGTGATGTTCGACTACGACCAGTTCAACATCCGGGCCGACCAGCGTGACGCGCTGCAACGGAACGGCGATTATCTGCGCCGCTGGACGACGGTGCGTGTGTCGATTGAGGGCCACGCGGACGCCCGTGGCACCAACGAGTACAACCTCGCACTGGGGCAGCGACGCGCCGCTGCGATTCGCGACTACCTGGTTGGCACTGGCATCGCCGCCGAGCGTCTGGGTCTGGTCAGCAAGGGTGAAGAGGAGCCGGTCTGTCGCGAGGACACCGCTCCGTGCCACGAGCGCAATCGCCGCGGGCATTTCGTCGCCACGGCGAAATAGTCCATTGGTGATGTGTGATCACGATCACACATCATTCAATTCAGCGACGATCGCCTCGGCTGCCACCCGCGGCTCCGGCGCGGCGATGATCGGGCGGCCTACCACGATGTAGGTCGCCCCGGCACGCACCGCCTCCGCGGGTCCCATCGTTCGCGCCTGATCGTTCTTCTGCTCGCCGGCGGACGCCCCGCGAATCCCCGGAGTCACAATCGCAAAGTCCGCTCCGCACGACTGTCGAATGGCGGCCGTTTCCTGCGGTGACGCGACGACCCCGTGCATGCCCGCCTCCTGCGCCATGCGCGCCAATGCCAGCACGTGATCCAGCAGGGGTCTCGCGACGCCGGTCTGCTGCAGCGTTTGCTGGTCCATACTTGTCAGCACCGTGACGGCGATCACGAGCGGAACGGGGCGGCCGGCTGCTGCTGCCCCATCCGCGGCTGCGCGAGCCGCGGCCTGCATCATTGCGCTGCCACCGGATGCGTGGACGTTGATCATCCAGGCCCCCGTCCTGACCGCCGCGTCAACGGCTTGCGCGACCGTGTTGGGAATGTCATGGAACTTCAGGTCGAGGAAGACTCGCGAGCCGGATTCGACCAGCCGACGCACCAGATCCGGTCCTGCCGTCGTGAAGAGGCGGCTGCCGATCTTCAGCCCGCCAGCGACCCCGCGCACCTGCTCGGCGACCGCGAATGCGCGCTCGGCGTTCTCGACGTCGAGTGCAACGAGGAGTCGATCGCCGCCCCGGCTAGTGGACATCGGCGCCGATCGCGTCCTCGATACGCGAGAACCCGTCCCTCGTCAGCCGCACCGCGAGGCCTGTGAGCAGTCGATGAATCATGTCTGGTCCCTCATACACCAGCGCCGTGTAGATCTGGACGAGCGCGGCGCCAGATCGGATGCGCTCATACGCATCGTCAGCGGTAAAGATGCCGCCGACGCCGACGATCGGTATCCGCCGGCCAAGGTGGCGAAACAGCACCCTGCAGATTGAGTGTGCCGCGGCCTTCAACGGTGCACCGCTGAGACCACCCGCCTCCCCTGCGAATCGACCGGTCACCTGCGGTCGTGCCACTGTGGTGTTGGTGGCGATGATCCCCGCTGCGCCCCCTTCGACGGCCGCGTCAACGGATCGCAGCAGGTCGCGTTCTTCCTGATCCGGCGAAAATTTCACCAGGACCGGAATTCTGCGGCCCGGGCTCTGCTCCGCGACCCGCGCCACGGTCTGTTCAACCAGCAGGCGAAGCGGGCGGCTGTCCTGCAGCTCGCGCAGTCCCGCGGTATTTGGTGAGCTCACGTTGATCGCGAAGTAGTCGGCAAACGGATGCAGCGTGTCGATGGTCTGCATGTAATCGTCGGCTGCGCGATCGTTCGGCGTGTCCTTGTTTCTGCCGATGTTGATGCCGAGACGTAAGCTACCCGTCCGAGCGGTGCCGTCAGCAAGGTTGCGCGCGACACCGTCAGCGCCCTCGCTGTTGAAGCCGAATCGATTGATGATCGCTCGTTCAGATTGAAGGCGGAACAAACGTGGTTTCGGGTTGCCGGGCTGAGGACGCGGCGTGACGGTGCCGACTTCCGCGAAGCCGAATCCGAGCGCGGACCAGGCTGCGACGGCCGTGCCCTGCTTATCGAGGCCCGCGGCGAGGCCGACGGGGTTCCGAAACGCGAGGCCGAAGACCTGTTCAGAGAGCCGTTGCTCGAGCGAGCGATCGGCACGCCGCCGCAACGTATTGACCACGATCGGACGCCGCAGCGCCGCCAGCGTGAAGTTATGCGCGTGTTCGGCGTCGAGTGCAAAGAGCGCGGGACGGATCGCCCGCGTGTAGAAGCTCACGCTCACGGAGTATAATCAATCGACTCTTTAACCGCGGTCCTGCGAGGCCGCAAAGAGGTGTCATGCCCACGACTGTCATGGATGCGGACCGCATTGGCCGCACCCTCACCCGAATCGCCCACGAAATCGTCGAACGGAATAAAGGCGTCGAAGATCTGGCGCTGGTCGGCGTGCGTACGCGCGGCGTGCCCATCGCCCGCCGTATCGCCCGCGCGCTGCGTGAGATCACCGGCCACGAAGTCCCGACGGGAGCGCTCGACATCACGCTCTACCGCGACGACCTGATGCGGCACGCCGTCGGCCCGCAGCCGCTCGTCCGTCGCACCGAGATTCAGTTCTCCATCGACAACCGCAAGATCCTGCTCGTCGACGACGTGCTCTACACAGGCCGGACGACACGGGCCGCTCTTGATGCGCTGATTGATTACGGGCGGCCCAAGGCGATTCAGTTGATCGTGCTCGTTGACCGTGGTCACCGCGAGCTTCCGATCAAGGCAGACTACGTTGGCAAGAACCTGCCGACGTCACTTGAGGAGAGCGTCCAGGTCCGACTGCAGGAAATTGACGGCGTTGACGAAGTGGTGCTGGAGCAGGGAGGGTCGATATGAGTGACGCGCCTGCGTTGACCGCCTTGCGTTGCAAGGATCTGCTCGGCATTGCGGATCTGTCGGCGGCAGAAATCACGCTGATACTGGATACGGCAGAGGCGATGAAGGAAGTCGCCACGCGTCCGATCAAAAAGGTCCCTGCGCTGCGCGGCAAGACGGTGGTGAACCTGTTCTTTGAGCCGAGCACGCGCACGAGAACGTCGTTTGAGATTGCCGAGAAGCGTCTGAGCGCCGACACGCTCAATATCGCGATTGGGTCGTCGAGCGTGGTGAAAGGGGAGACACTCGCCGACACCGCGCTCAATCTCGAGGCGATGGCCCCGGACATGATTGTGCTCCGGCACTCCTCGTCCGGTGCCGGCCACTTGCTGTCCAGAATCTGCCGCTCCGGAATCATCAACGCCGGCGACGGCACGCACGAGCACCCGACGCAGGCGTTGCTCGACGCCTTCACGATCCGGGAGCGCAAGGGACGACTGTCGGGGCTGAAGGTGGCCATCATCGGCGATCTCCAGCACAGTCGTGTCCTGCGCTCCAACATCCAGCTGCTCACCAAAATGGGCGCCGACGTCTGGGTGTCAGGGCCGCCAACATTGATTCCGGCCGGCATGCGCGACTTCGGCGTCACGGCCACACCCAACGTCGATGAGGCGATCGACGGGGCCGACGTGATCATGCTGCTGCGTATTCAGCTGGAGCGGATGGAAGGCGCCTACTTTCCGTCACTGCGGGAGTACTTCAATGTGTTCGGAATGACCGAGAACCGCCTGCGTCTGGCGCGGCCCGACGTGATGATCATGCATCCGGGCCCGATGAACCGTGGCGTCGAGATCGCGTCGGAAGTGGCAGATGGACCGTATTCAGTGATCCTGGAGCAGGTCGCGAATGGCGTCGCCGTCCGCATGGCGGTGCTGTATCTGCTCGCAGGCGGGGTGGACCATGAAGAAGCTGCTTAAGGGCGGCCGCGTGGTCGATCCACGCAATGGTCTCGATGGCGCGTTCGACGTGCTCATCGATGGCGATCGCATCGCACGTGTCGGACGCGATCTGCCGGCTGACGGCGCAACGGTGGTCGAGATTCCGGCGGACCTCGTGATCTGTCCGGGCCTCATCGACATGCACGTACACCTCCGTGAGCCCGGTCAGGAGCACAAGGAAACCGTGGCCACCGGCACGGCCGCCGCCGTGGCCGGTGGGTTCACCGCCGTCGCCTGCATGCCGAACACGATTCCGGTCAATGACAGCGCGAACGTCACCACACTGATTCTGTCGAAGGCCGCTGCGGCCGGTCTGGCGCGCGTCTACCCGATCGGCGCGGTCTCGAAGGGATCCAAGGGCGAGCTGCTCGCCGACATCGCCGAGCTTCGCCAGGCCGGCTGCGTCGCGATCAGCGACGACGGGCATCCGGTAGCGACGGCGCTCCTGATGCGTCGTGCGCTCGAGTACGCAGGGATGTTCGACATGCCCCTGATCGAGCACTGCGAGGATCCGACGCTGAAGGGCGATGGTGTCGCGCATGAGGGATTCCATGCGTCCTCGCTCGGATTGCGCGGTATTCCCGGCGCGGCAGAGGCGCTGGGGGTCGAACGCGGCGTTCTGCTGGCTGAGCTCACCGGGTCGCGGCTCCATATCGCCCATATGAGCGCGCGCGCATCGATTCGCGGTGTCCGCAAGGGCAAAGAAGCCGGCGTGCGCGTCACCTGCGAGGTCGCGCCTCACCATTTCACGCTGACCGACGAGGCGCTTCAATCGCCGACGGCGTACGACACGAACACCAAGATGAACCCGCCGCTTCGCGAGGCTGCGGACCGTGACGCGATGCTGGCCGGCATCGCGGATGGCACCGTCGACGCAATTGCGACAGACCACGCGCCGCATCATTACGACGAGAAGCAGGTTGAGTTCGACCGCGCGCCGTTCGGGATCGTCGGCCTCGAGACGGCGGTATCGCTGACCTTCGACCGGTTACTGCACACCGGCCTGGTCCGGCTGCCTCGAATCGTCGAACTGCTGTCCGCCAACCCGGCGCACATCCTCAAGATTCCTGGTGGAACGCTCAGCGAGGGCGCGGTTGCGGACATCACGATTCTCGCACCGGAACTGAAAGTCCGCGTGCACGCCCGGTCGTTCCGCTCGCGTTCGAAGAACACTCCGTTCGACGGCTGGGAGCTTCGCGGTGGTGTTGCCGCCACGATCGTCGGCGGGCGCACGGTGTTCGCAAATGCGGAGGCAGGGTTGACGACACTATGAACCGTCGGGAACAGATTCGCGAGAAAGCGCTCAGCGACCTCCAGCAGCACGAAGTGCTGATGCTCAACGGCCATTTCGACTTCGGAAATGGATACCACGGCCGCGTCTACCTCAACCCGCACCAGCTGTTCCGTCACCCGTCGACGATCTGGCGCTTTGCCCAGGACCTGCTCGACATCCTGCCGGCGTCGATCGTCGAACAGGCGGAGGTCGTGGCCGGTCCCATCATGGGCGGGGCGCTTCTGGCGCACACGATGGCCGGCCTGCTGGACAGCCGGCAGCACTT
>Ga0068864_100003134_pt1 | contig 13661 bp, 26 predicted proteins | sample KBSSwiS72_FD_66586 | JGI IMG/M metagenome (GOLD analysis project Ga0068864, IMG submission 66586) | Switchgrass rhizosphere microbial communities from Kellogg Biological Station, Michigan, USA - KBS Switchgrass S7-2 | ecosystem: Host-associated > Plants > Roots > Rhizosphere > Soil ... | reverse complement strand
GAAGGCGTGGACGACGAGGAGCTTTCCCGGCTGCGGGCGGCCGCCCAGGGCGTTGTTTTTGACATTCCCGACGAGGCGCCGGCCGAACCCGTGCTGACCTTCGATCGGTCGCGCAAGGAACCTGCCTGATGCGCGGCGAAATCTCCACCGGGCGGCAGGCGAAGCGCCATCCGCTCGACTGGTATGTCGAGCAGGGCTGGGAGTGGGAGCAGATCGTGGCGGCGATCGGGCTCCGCGAGCAGGATGCCGGCTCCGTCATCTGGGACCCGGCCTGCGGCTACGGCCACTGCGGCTCGCGCCTGCAGGGAATCGGCTTCACCGGGATCGTCGAACTTTCCGACCTAGTCGACAACGTCGAGTGGACCGACTTCGAGTATCCCGACAAAGCCTGGTGGCACGGCTCGGACTTCCTGGCGACTGCAAATTCCGTGACCGGGCCGCTCTCCATCTGGAGCAACCCGCCCTACAGCTACAAGAAGGTCTGGTACGACGGCCGCAAGGTCTCGATATCCGAAGCGTTCGTCCGCCATGCGCTGAAGCTGGCGACTGACCGGGTGGTGATGATCCTGCCGGCTAAGTGGCTGGCGATGGGCAAGCGGCGTTCGCGCCTCGTCCGCATCGATCATCCGCCAGCTTTCGTGCTCCATTTCTGCGAGCGGCCGAGCATGCCTCCCGGCGACATGATCACCGCGATGGGCGGTCGCGCCTACAGTGGCGGCATGGTCGATTACTGCGCGGTCGTGTGGGACTGCCGCACGCCGACTGCGCCCGGCGAGACGCGCACCATCTGGCTTCCGCCCTTGGGTGGAGGACACAGCTGATGGGCATCACCAACCGCGAGCGGCAGATCCTCGACCTAGCCGATGGCGGCGCCACCGCCAGCCAGATCGCCACAGAGAGCTGGGCTTGCGTCGCACACACGTCGCCAAGGTCATCAATCGGATGAGCATGAGCCACGTAAGCGACTCCAAGTTCCAACGGATGCTCGTGGCAGGCAGCCGCGATCTGCTGAGTGCTATCCGGCGCGAGCATCCGGTGCCGTGATGGTGGCCCGCGCCGTCTCCCTGGCTGAGCATTACCGCGCGCACCACGCCGCGATGAAGCTCGCCCTGGAGATGGGAATCACACCGGCGGAGGCCGCGTCGCGGCTGCGCCGGCAGGCAAATGCGGCGGAGATCGAGCGGCTGCGCCAGCGCCGCGCGATGCCGCTCGAACGACCCTTGGACCGGCGCGGGATCGACGGTTCCGAGGCAGGAAATTCGGGCTCCGACGCGCCCGGCTTTTGGTGGAAGAAGGAGGACTGAGCAGTGCCTGAGGGGGGTCAGAATTCGACCTGTCGGGGGAACATCCGGCCGGCGCCGTTCGCGCTGACAGAAGGCATGGTTCGCGACATCGTCGAGGACGTGCTCGGTAGTATGGCCCGGCGCGGTTTGATCGAGCTGCCGCTGGTGCAGATGAAGCTGGTCGACCAGCCCCGCCGCAGCGAAGACCCGCGCCTGGCGAAGGCGAACGACGATATCGATAACGCAGCGTCCACCTTGGAGAGCTTGTCTCCACGTGGCCCGGAGCTGCAGCTGGCGGCGAGAGTGGACAGCCGATCCAGCCCTGAGGAGGGCAGCGATTACCCCAAGCCCACGGCGGGCGGGGAAACCCTCCATGAGCCCGCGCCATGTGGAGTGGCAACGGCAGCCGAGTCCGTCCCGGCCGGGCCTGATCAGTCTGGCCGGGCGGACGCTTCCGAAATCCCCTCCGAGCCCGAGCTCGGGTCGCACCCCGGCGAGAGTGGGCATCATACCCGATCTCGCCGGGGCAACTTTCCAGTCGCTGCCGTATCCGCACCGATCGAGACCAAGGCCCGCAAGGCTGATGCGGCTTATCGCCAGCAGAGGGATCGTGATGCGCGCGCGTTGGAGCAGCCGGTTGATCGCCTGGCGCTGATCCGGCAGGCCGCTGCCCGCCTCGCCGCGCGCAACGCGCCGGCGCCGCGCGTCCCCGCCGGCATCCCCACGCCGCGCACGGCCATGCCGTTGCCGCCGACGCCCGGCGCCGCGCTACGCGCCCGGCTTGAAGCCGCGACAACGTTCCTCAAGGGCAAGTGCATCCTCGTCCAGGTCATCGACCGGCACGCGCTGGTGCGTGAATATCGGATCACCGGCTCCACGCACCGCTATCTCGCCCAGGGCGTGATCGAGCATGCGGAGCGGCAGGGGTTCGGGGGATGAGGTCGCGCGTCTGCAGAGGCTGCGGCCGAATGATCTTCGACGGTGAGTTGCGGCGTGGCGACAATTATCACCCCGAATGCTTCGCGGCGGACACCCGCGGGCGCGAGGCGTCGCTTGCGGAGAGCATCGTCAACTGCCCATCGGTCGTTCGAACCTATGGCGCGTGCGAATGGGATGAGCTGAACGACGACGGCAAGCAGTGGGTCATCGCGATCGTGCGCGAGACGCTGCGCCGAGCCGCCACGCTTGGAGGCGACGGTGGCTAAGGCGAAGCCGCACCCCAGCCAGCTCGGCTTTTGCTTCGAAGCTCCGAGCCCGGCGCAAGCTCCGGCGGCGCTCGCCGGCCTGGAAGCGCAGATCTGCGCAACGGTCGGCTCGATCCTCGCCAGTGACACCCGTCCACGCGAGATCATCGCGGCCGAAATGAGCATCCTGCTCGGCGAGAACGTCTCCAAGGCAATGCTCGATGCCTATTCGAGCCCGGCGCGCGAGGACCATCGCGTGCCAATGAGCCGATTCCTCGCCCTGGTCGCGGTGTGCGGCCGGCAGGATTTGATGGACCCGCTCGTGCGCCAGGTCGGAGCGGCGCTGCTGGTCGGTGAAGAAGTCCACACAGCGCGACTGGGGCAGATCGACCGACAGATCGAAGCGCTGAAGAGCGAGCGAACGAAATTGGCGAGGACGGCGCCTGTGATCCGGGGGAAAATTTGATGGCCAAGTTGGCGCGCGCACTCCCGGGGGAAGTGCGCGAATGGTTCACCGCCGCCGAACTGGCGGAGCTGGGGTTGCCCGGTATGCCCGCCGACAAGCGCGGCATAAACCGGCGCGCTCGCGATGAGCGCTGGCACCTCCGCACGGACGGCGAAGGCCAGATGCTGGCTCGGCCGCGCGCCGGCCGGGGCGGCGGCACCGAATTTCACCTGTCGCTGCTCCCGGGTGCGGCCCAGCTGGAGCTTGCCGATCGCGGCATTTCATCGGCGCCCTCCGGCACCGATCTCGCCGCCGCGAATCCACGCTCCTGGCACTGGTTCGACCTGCAGAGCGAAAAGACGAAGGCCGAAGCCCATCGCCGGACCACCATCGTCGCCGAGATCGAGATGCTGCGCACTGCTGGAATGACTGGCACGGCGGCTGTCACACAGGCTGCCGACCGCCACGGCGTTTCCACCGGCACCTTGTGGAACTGGCTGAGCCTGGTTGACGGTGTCCCCGAGCAGGACCGCCTGCCGGCGCTTGCACCGCGGCGGCGCGGCGGCGGCGTCGAGGCCGATATCGACGCCCTGCTGTGGGCGGCATTCCGCCGGGATTATCTCCGGCCCGAGGCGCCGACGATCGCCAGCTGCTATGAACGTGTGGCCGATATGGCGTCGGAAAGAGGCCTCTCACTGCCTTCTCAGAAGACGTTTTTGCGGCGCCTGAAGGCCGAAACAGACCCGCAGGTTATCCGGTTGGCCCGTGAGGGCGAAGAGGCACTGCGCCGCTCGATCCCCGCACAGCGCCGGACCGTCGAGGAGCTGCATGCGCTCGAAGCGGTGAACATCGACGGGCACAAGTTCGATGTCTGGGCGATCTCGCCCGAGGGCAAAGTCATCCGCCCGCTGATGGTAACCATCCAGGACATCTACAGCAGCAAAATACTCGCCTGGCGACTAAGCGATTCGGAAAGCGCGCTGGTGACCAGGCTGGCGTTTGCCGACCTGTTCGAGAAGTGGGGCATCCCCAAGGCGTGCCTGCTCGACAACGGCCGGGCGTTCGCCTCGAAGTGGATCACCGGCGGCGCGACCACCCGCTTCCGCTTCAAAGTCAAGCCGGACGAGCCCGTCGGCATCCTGACTGCGCTTGGCATCCGCACCCATTGGGCGACCCCGTATCGCGGCCAGTCGAAGCCGATCGAGCGCGCATTCCGAGACCTCGCCGAAACCATCTCCAAGACACCCGCCTTCCACGGCGCCTACACCGGCAAGAACCCGACCGATAAGCCGGAGAATTACCGCAGCCGGGCCGTGTCATGGACCGAATTTTGCCACTGGGTCGAGATTGGCATTGCCCGGCACAACGCCAAGCTCGGCCGGCAGGGCCGCCACTATCGCGGGCGCAGCTTCGACGACGTATTCGCCGAAAGCTACGCGGTTTCGCCGATCGGCAAGGCCAGTCCTGAGCAGCTGCGCATGGCGTTGCTCTCGGCCGAGCAGGTGACGGTGAACCGGGAGACCAGCGAGGTCCGCCTGTTCGGGAATCGCTACTGGTCCGAAGGCTGTGCCGCGTTCCACGGCCAGCGGGTCACGGTCAGGTTCGACCCCGACAACCTGCAGAAGGATATCCACCTCTACGGCGCCGACGGCCGCTACCTGACCAGCGCGCAGCTCTGGGTGGACGCCGGCTTCTTTACTCAGGCCGAGGCCGTCGCGACGAAGAAGCGAGAGAAGGATTACCGCCGCCGGATCCGCGACGGCCTCGATGCCGAGCGAGAGATGACGATGGAAGAGCTGGTCCGCCTCCAGGCGGGCGCGCCCGTCGTCGAGTTGCCGGTGTCAACCGTCACCCGTCCGGTCCGCCACCGTGGCCAGACTGCTGCTGCGCTCAAACCGGCTGTTCAAGCTGCCCCGGCGGCGAATGAGCGCGAGGAGCGCGAGAAGAGAATTTCCAACGTCCTCCGAATTGTGGGGGGCTTGGATCAATAAGGGCGCGCGGGGCCGGCCTAGGAAACTGCCCCCGCGCGCCTGCCTCAACTGAGACAGGAGCTTGTAGAAATGAACGACCCCGCAGATCAAGTGATCGAAACCGCCGACCAGAAAATCTGGCTTCGCGAATACAAGGCCAGCACCGGCCTGAGCTGGGCGGAGATCGGCAAGCGGATTGGCGTGCCGACCGGCACGATCAGCCAGTTCGCCAGCGAGCGCGGCTACGCCGGCGACGAGCAGAAGATCGCCGACACGGTCTGGCGCTACCGCCAGCTGCTCGCCACCCAGGCACAGCTCAAGATCGAGGCGCCGCAGATCCCGGGCTACTTTCAGACCGAGACGAGCCAATACCTCGAGCACATGCTGTCCTGGGCGCAGCGCGGCCGAATCGTCTGCGCGGCGATGGGCGCCGGCACAAGCAAGACGGCAACCGCCAAGCAGTTTGCCGCCTGCTACCCCAACGTGTTCCATATCGAGATGCGCCGCTCGCTCGGGCTGATGAACCCGATGCTGGTCGGCGTGCTCGATCGCATGGGCCAGAAGAATGAGGCAGGGCGCTCGCACCGCCTGAGCCGGATGATCATGGACCGGGTCAAGGACCTGGAGAAGCCGCTGATCATCATCGACGAGGCCCAGCACCTCGAAGAGGAGTCGATCGAAGAAATCCGCGCCTGGAACGATGAGGTCGGCGTCGGCATCGCGCTCTTCGGCAACGTCAAGGTCATGCAGACCCTGGAGGGTGGCGGACGCGGCAGCGCCTACGCCCAGATGTTCAGCCGGCTTTCGCTCAAGCTGGTCCGTATCCTGCCGACGCTGCGCGATGCCGAGGCGCTGTGCGATGCCTGGCACATTCACGACGAGGCGGTTGCGGCATTCCTGCTGAAGATCGCCCGGGTGCCCGGTGGACTGCGCGGGGCGACGATGGCGCTGGAGCTCGCCACCATGCTCGCACGCGGCGATCGCTCCGACGAGATCGGCATAAACCATCTGCAAGATGCGTGGGCACAGCTGTCCTCGCGGGCGGTGAACCAGTGAGCGCCGCTGGTTTTCCTGGCCCGACGTGGACCGTGGTCAATCCCGGTCCCTGGAACGTCCATAGCGATGCCTCTCCGTGTTTCATGTGGCACGCCATCGGCGTCGAGGGAGCAAAGCCCAACATCCTGATCGTCGCCGACCCGGACACGGCGGCTCGTGAAGTCGACATCATCACCGCGCTGGTGACCGCAGCGCCGGAGATGCTGATGGCAGCCACGTTGGGCTACGCGGCAATTGCCGAGCTGGTCGCCAGCGGCGGCTCCAACCCACTCGATCGCCTCGACCGGTCCGTTATCCCCGTCCCGATGTCACTCCGAGCGCAGCTCGAATTCGTGGGCGCTGCTCTTGCCAAAGGGAGGGGCGAATGAGGGGCTACGGAAACCAGTGGCGGGCGTTGGGCGAGGAATACCTTTCCCAGCGCCAAATCACTCGCCGGCAGGCATTCATTGAGGGGTTGGCGATCGGCTTGCTGACCGCGCTGATCGTTACCGACATCCTCGCCGTTGCGATCGCAGCGGGGTGGCTACCATGAGCGCCCATGATGTCGGCCTCGTGCGCCGTCCCCTCGACAATCTTTGCCCGGCCTGCCGCCGCCCGCTCACCTCGCGCCTCGGCATCGCTGCCACCGCCTTTGCGGCAGCCGAGGCGGTCTATGGCGTCACTCTGCCCGAGCTGCTCGGGCAGGGGCGCAGCCGGCACCTCGTCAAGGCCAGGGCGCTGGTCGCCTGGACGCTGCGCACGCTAGGCGAGGCGGTTAGCTATCCGATCATCGGTCGGATGCTCGGCGGCCGGGACCCCACCACGATCATGAACCTGCACCAGAAGGCGATCCGCCTGCGGCTGACCGACACCGAGTTCGCACTCGCGTGTCGGGCGCTGGAGATCGCTGACCAGACGGAGGCCAGCCATGGCGAGCACTGCTAAAGCAATCCCGGCCCAATTTGATCGAGCCGCCCAGCACCGCCGCGCGATGATCGCCAAGATCAACGTGGCCCGCCAGCAGCTGCAGATGGAGGAGGATGACTATCGGCAAGGGTTGCTGGACTGCACCGGCCGGTTGTCGCTGCGCGAATGCACCGACGCTCAGCTCGACAAGGTGGTCGCCTGGCTGCGCTCGAAGGGGTTTCAGCCCCTGCCTGGAAAGAAGGCCGCGGCGCACCCCATGGGGCGCAAGGCGCGGGCGTTGTGGATCTCGCTCTACCACCTGGGCGTGGTCCACAATTCCTCGGAGCAGGCGCTGGAGGCGTTCGCCAAGCGACAGCTGGGGTGCGAGCGCCTCAACTGGGCGCGGCAGAGCGAGGCCTATCGGCTGATCGAAGCGCTCAAGGCGATGGCCATCCGCGCCGGTTGGAAACAGACCGACGTGAAGGGCAAGCCGGCCGGGGTGGCGTTGCTGCAGATCCAGCTCTGCCAGGCCATCCTGGACAAGCTGAAAGCCCGCAGCATCGCTCCCATGGACTGGAGCCTCGACATCGCAGCGCAACGGCTGTGCGGCATTCCGTTCGAAGCCACCGGCGGAGTGTTCTCCGTCCAGCATTATGAGCGCGTGGCTAAGGCGCTGGGGACGGTGCTGCGTGAACAGGGAGGGACAAATGCTTAAGCCTGGAATTTGCTTCTACGATTCCGCCGGCCGATCCCATCCGTCGCCACGGGCCGCGCTCGTCCGTGAGCTGGCGGACGCGCTTGGCTTCGACGGCGCCAGCACGACGCTCGCGACGACGCTGGCTGTTTTGGTCATCGAAAAGCGGGCGGAGATCGAGCAAGCGTTCGCCGACTTCGATCTGATGCGCGCCTACGCCGAGGAGCACTCGGTATGAGCAGCAAGCTCCGGGTGTCGGATCACGCGCTCGTGAAATGGATCGCGCGTACCGGCACGCTCGAGGTCGAGCTTGTTCGCGAAGCACTGCGCCTTTCGCTTCAGGCGGCGGCAGATGCCGCCGCCACCTTGCAGTCGTCCAATTTCATCATCCTTGCGGACGGCCTGGTCTATCATGTCCGCGACAACACGCTGGTGACCGTGCTCGATGACGGCGGCGAGCATGTTCGTGCGCGGGTGCTGCGCTACCGAGGCGGCGACTGATGCATGAGGGGTCGCTCAAGACGCACCTTGCTGCGGTGCTGGGTCAGGAGGGCCTTGTGCGCTTTTGCCAGGCACTGGGCGGTACTCGCGTCTACGTCCCCTACAAGCTCGCCGACGACAATGACATCGTCGAGGCGGTCGGCCGGGAACTGGCTGACAAGCTCAGCCGTTCATTTGCACCGGCTACAATCCGGGTGCCGCTCGCGCGTCGCGAGCGAGCGCTCTACTACCGGGCCGGCGGACTATCGGACGCCCGTATTGCCCGGCTTCTCGGGATCACCGAGAACGGTGTCGGCAAGCTGTTCGCCCGGGAGGCGGACTTGCCAGACCGGCCGGGAAAAGGCACATCGCCAACTCAGCTCGACCTGTTCTAAGCTTCTGGCCCGCAGTCGCGGGCCTACCTTCCCCAGCCTCGTCCCAGCATCATGATCCACGACACAGCCGGCGCGCGAACCATCGCGTCGCCGGCTCGGTTTGACGGGGTCCGGGGGTCGGAAAATGACGGCGAAAGTGCTGATGGTCGGCGATCAATACTCGCCGCGGTTTCGAGCAGCGGTTGCAACCCTGCTCGAAACCGAAGGTGGGCTTGTCGATGATCCGATCGATCACGGGGGGATCACCAAGTACGGGATCTCGCTGCGCTTCCTCGTCGCCGAGGGTGTGTTCGACGCGAATGGCGATGGCCACGCGGACTTCGATCTGGATTTCGACGGCGATATCGACGGCGAGGACGTCCGCGAGCTGACCCGCGAAGGCGCGATCACCCTTTACCACCGCTGCTTCTGGCAGCGCCTGGCGGCGGATAGCTTCCCGGCGCCAATCGGCGAAATGCTGTTCGACCAGGCCGTCAACGCCGGCATCGTCGCTGCTCGGAAGCTCCTGCAACGCGCCCTCAACACCTGCCTCCTCGGCATGGGTGAGCGCCACCTTCTCACCGTCGACGGTGCGATCGGCTCGGTCACCATGGCCGCGCTCAATCGCGCACGCGCCTGGCCGAGCGTGGACCTGCCCGCCGCGTATCGCGACGCTGTGGGCGAACGCTATCGCGACATCGTTCGGCGCAACCCCGCCCAGGAGCGGTTCCTCAAAGGCTGGCTCGCGCGCGCCGATCGGCTCGGCCGGTGAGAGCCGCGCTGCTCGTGTTGGGCTTCCGCGGCTACTGCCGCCTGCATTGGGCGTGCAACCGCGTCGCCCGGGGCGCCCGCTCTTTGCTCTCGGAGGTTTGCCAATGACCTTCTGGGAATGGCTTCACCGGTTCGGGCCGGGCTGGCCGGATACGCGTGGGTGGTATGCGCTCGCCCTGTTCATCCAGACCTGCTTGATCCTGGTCATGATCGCCTTGCTGCCGCAGCTCGGCCGAGACGAATTCTTTAAGTCGATCGCCACCGCCATCGTCGTGACAGGCTGGGTCGGGTTCGCCGTCGCCGGGCGCGATAACCGGGTCGACCGCGAGCAGGTTGGTCAGGCGCTACAACTTGCCCGCGAAGCCCACGACAACCTCCGGGCCCAGGCAGGAGGCGCGTCCAATGCCGTTTAACCCGTTCTCGGCGCTCACCGCGAAAATTTTCGGCAGCATATCGATCGTCGCCCTCATCGGGCTCGCCGTGCTGGGGCTGCAGCTCCGTCACGTCACTGCCCAGCGCGATGCACTGTTCGAATGGCAGGGTGGAGTTGTGCAGGCGACCCGCGATGCTTCGCGCCGACCGCGCCTGGCGCACGAGCAGGTCGCGCTGCAGGTCCGCTACCTCGGCCAGGGCCTCGACCAGATGCGGAGCGCGGTGGATCGCGCGCGCGCGGATGCTCTCGCCACCAAGCTCGCCGCTGACACCCGCAATGAGGCCAAAAGGAGGGCCGCCGACAATGCTCTCGTGGATCAGAATGAACGCGACCTTCGTGCTGGCGCTGACTACCTTCGGACTCATCGGGTTCATGACGGGCTGCGCGGGGCCGCGGCAGCCGGCGGCCCGGTTCGAGGTGACGACGGGCGCGGCGATCTGCCCAGCCCAGGCACTGCCGCCAAGATCGCTGACCGACCCGATTCCAGCGCTGAGCTGGTCGCCATCCCCCGCACCGACTTCGACAACTGCACGGTGATCCGCGGGCGCCTGGTTAACGCTGCTGAATGGGCAGCGGGGCGCGGCCAATGAGACTGTCGGCGGCTTGGGCACTGGCGTTGGGCGTGTTGGCCTCGTCAACGCCAGTTGCGGTCTCGATCCGTCCCGCCTTCCAGCGTCGGCGCGTCACAGGGATCTACGCCGGCACCACCAAGACGTTGCCGCTTGCGCCCCCCGCACCGCCGAGCAAACGCCAGCGGCGCCGGACGCGCGGCAAAGCGCGGGAGACTCGCCGGTGCGACTGACCGAGCGCGAGATCGAGGCGGCGGAAGCAGCCGTCTCTGCCGAATCGGACACGGCGATCGCGCGCATCCGCGAGCAGCTGGCCGGCGCCGGCGAGGACAACTGCATCACATGTGACGACCCCATTCCGGTGGCGCGCCGTGAAGCGTTGCCGTCCGCCCAGCGTTGCATTCGGTGCCAGACAGATTTCGACAGGAGATACCGTGACACTCGTGGCCACCCTTAATTCGTGGTTTGGCGCCGCTGCGTTGCTGATCTCCATCGGCAATTGGGTGTGGAGCTGGGTCAACCGGCCGGCGCGCGACATGGCGCGCCGTATCACCGAGGGCGACAAGGCGAACTCCGACAAGCTGACCGAAGTCGCCGCCGAGATCGAAGAGGCGGTGGGAAAGGTCGACCAGAAGATCGACGGGCTGATCTCCGTGCAGGAGCAGCGCTTCGATCGGCACCGCGAGGACCTGAAGGTTCACGATCGCCGGATCCAGCGGCTTGAAGACGAGCTGCCGCACCTGCCGACCAAGGATGATCTTAATGTGCTCGGTCACAAGTTGACCGCGCTCGAAACCGAGACTGCTGGCATCGCCCGCACACTCACCCGGATCGATGATTTCCTGAGGAAGCAACCGTGAGCGACTATGAACTGCGCTGCCAGGCCGATGCGCGCCTGGTCATCCTGGCCGAGCTGGCCCGCCAGCAGGATGCCACGCTCAATTCGGTCTCGCTTGGCCGCGTGCTGGACGGCGTGCCGATCCGCCGGACCCGCGAATGGCTTGAGACCCAGCTGCTGCGCCTGCAGGAGCTGGGGGCGGTGAACGTTCGCCGCAATGAGCTACCCGGCTTTGGCGCGGTCAGCATCGCCACGATCACCGAAACCGGCCGCAACCATGTAACGCGCCGTGCGCTGCTCGCCGGCGTCACCGCGCCGACCGACGAGCTCTGAGCAATGGCGGGCGACATCGACCTGGACGAGGACGAGGGCAGTGGCGGCCGGCGCAAGGGCCGTGGTCGGCTGTCGTCGATCGACATGCTGCCGGAGAGCTGCGACGAGGATGTGCGCTGGCTGCATGACGCGCTGGCCGCGCGCAAGCTGCCGCAGACGGAGATCCTGCGGCAGTTCAACGCGCTGATCGCAGCGAGGGGCCAGGACGCGATCAGCGTCGGCGCGTTCAGCCGTTATTCCGTCGCCAAGGTCGCCTATGACCGCAAGCTCGAGGCGGGCAACAAGATCACGCAGATCGCCTTGGCGCGGTTCGCCGGAGGGGATCGCAGCGAGCAGATCGTCGCCGCGACCGAGCTGGTCAAATGCCTGCTGGTTGAGACCATGATCGGCGACGAGGCGCCGACGCTCAAGGACCTGAACAACGCAGCTCTCGTGCTCAACCGGCTGAGCCGCACCGCCATCGTCGAGGGCGAGGCCAAGCGGCGAGAGGCCAAGCTTCAGCGGGAGGAAGATGCCGCCACCGCCGCCCAGGAGAAGGCAGAGCGCGAGGAAGCGGCCAAGCGCCAGGCCGAAGCCGACGCCGAGCAGATTACGGCGATCGCGCAGAGCGCCGGGCTCAGCGAAGACCGCATCGCAGCCATCCGCCGTGGCGTGCTGGGGCTCACAGCGTGAGCACCGGGCAAGTCGTGCTCATCGCCTTCCTTCCGGGTGTCGTGGGGCTGTTGGCGCTCTGGGCCTTCACCGCCGTGCGGTGGTTCAACCAGGACTGGCGGGTGCGCCCGCTCCGCCTCCGGATTTGGCGCGCCGTCATGTGGTTTCCCCTGATGGTCTGGTTCGCGCCGCGCGATTTTCTGGTTGGACGGAGGGAAGGCTGATGCTCGTGGCAGTGGAGACTTCAGAGGAATGCGCGCGCGGCTTGACGGACGCACAGTGGCGCGCGGTGCTCTGCGGCGAGATCCCTATGGGGTCCGGCTACTGGCCCTTGCGCGAGGCGCTGGTCGCCAAGAAGCTCTTCACCATCGCCAACCGCATTCCGGTGCGGACTGCCTGGGGAACTACCGTCCGGCAATACCTTGAGCGGGTCGTTGATCCCGCCAGCTTGCGAGCAACCGCTGGCTGGACGCGGCACGATGGTGGCGCCTGCCCGGTGGCGGATCACGCACTGGTCAAGGTCCTGCTTCGCGACGGATCGGTCGGCCGGGATAAGCTGGCGGATTCCCTGTTTTGGCATCACGACGGTCGCGGCGACGATATCGTCGCGTGGCACCTTGAGCTTGCGCCGACGGGCGGCAGCACCGTCGCCGATTCAGACGGGGACGACGGGGCGTGATCGACAAGGCGCTCCTCGCGAAGATCCGCAAATGCCTGGCGCTCGCCTCGAGCTCGAATGAGCACGAGGCGGCGGCCGCTTTGGCGAAAGCTCGCGAGCTCATGGAAGAGCATGGAATCGACGACGCCACGTTGGCGATGGCCGAGGTCGAGGAGGCCACCGGCCGTGCTTCCCGCACCCAGAAGCCGCCCGCCTGGGAATCGATCCTTGCACACTCCGTGTCGCGCGCGCTGGATGTCGTCGGGTTCGTCAATGTCGTCGGCGACCGCACCTTCGTCGGCCGCGGGGCGCGGTCCGAAGTCGCCGCCTATGCCTTCGTGGTGCTGTTCCGCCAGCTCAAGACCGCGAGGGCGGCCTACATCGCCAAGCACCTTCGCAGGTGCAAGCCCGGCCGGAAGCGGGCTCGGGCTGATGCGTTCTGCCAAGGCTGGGCTGCCATGGTGCATTCCAAGATTGCCGCACTCTATCCCGAGCCGACGGCAGATGAGGCTGTCGGGCAATATCTCGCGGTGCACCATCCCGGGCTCGTGCCGATCGAGTCCCGCAAGGCGAGCAGTCGACGCACTGACGGCGATTTCTCGCGCGGCATCGACGCCGGCGCGGATGTGAACTTGCACTCGGGTGTGGGAGCGGCCCAGTCGGTGCCGCTTATGCTGACATGACGCTCGTGCGCTTAGACATCTGCTGCAACGACGGCGACAATGGGCTGTTCGCGGGCATCGCATCGGCGATCCATGGCCCCGATATGCTCTTCGAATTGGGCGCCTCCGACTTCATCGGTCCGCGCTTCCATGAGGAGGAGGCACGCATCAAGCTGAGTCGGCGCCGATTTCCGTTCGAGCGGATGAAGTATGGCTTCGGTAATTGGTGCTGGAATGCATATTGGTTCGAGCCGGCAATCGCGGTTGATTTGCTCGCGTATGCCCATAAGCTTGGCCGGTTCAGCATCGACCAGGGCGAGAGCCGCATTTATGCGATGTGGCGGCACAAGGACCGGTTGGACAACCACGATCGGG
>Ga0068864_100003126_pt1 | contig 13679 bp, 10 predicted proteins | sample KBSSwiS72_FD_66586 | JGI IMG/M metagenome (GOLD analysis project Ga0068864, IMG submission 66586) | Switchgrass rhizosphere microbial communities from Kellogg Biological Station, Michigan, USA - KBS Switchgrass S7-2 | ecosystem: Host-associated > Plants > Roots > Rhizosphere > Soil ... | reverse complement strand
GTTGTATTCGCGAAACACCGCCAGCGCTCCTTTCTGGCGATGCTGCGTCCACTCCCATGCCTGATACCACCGCTGCTTGCTCAGCATTCGTTCCCACGAAACGTATTGAAAATGCAGAACAACAATTTCGTCGAGATCGATAACCGGAGCGCCAGGCGGATTGGGCACTCGCGGACTGTGTATTCGCTTGCCCTCGTGACAGGCGCCGTCATCCACGAAGCCGCACGAGATGCGGTGTGGAGGGATCCACGCCTTCTCGAAACCGGGAAGAATGTTGACCCACCTGAACCGAAGAATTGTTCCAGGCGTTGCCTTCTCGATGCGCTCCCATTCCGAGCTCTCAACCGAGTTCGCCGACAACGCTTCGTCGGCATCCAACCCGATGAGGACTCGCCGTCCGGGGACCCGGCGCGCATGCGTCAGCAGGAGCTGCTGACGATGTTGTTCATCGAACACCGGCGAGTCGTTGATGACAGTCGTAACACCAGGGGTTCCTTGTAGACGCTGCAGCGTGCCATCAGTCGAGCCCTGATCGGCGACGATGACGTCGGTCGCCCAACTCCTCGCCGCCGCCAAAAAGCGGTCGATGATCCAGGCTTCGTTTCGAACCGGAGTTACGCAAATGCGACGGGACTCCGACGGCAACTCCGATGGGGGGAAAGAGCTCACAGGCGCGCCGGTTCACTTGCGACGGAGACGGTGTTCGTTCGCGATCTCCGAGAAGTCGCTGCGCGTACGTCGCCAATGAGTTCGAACAACTCTGCGCCACCGCCCGGAAGAGCGACCCAGACGCCGGCGAATACAACCGTGCCAACCGCGCCCGCGATGGTGAGCACTGCCGGCGCGCCGATGGCCGGAAGCTGCTGCCGCAGCAACAGCAACACCAGTCCCGTCACCACACTGGCGATCAACGGACGAGCAATAGCTGACAGAAACGCGCCTGTCGTCATCGGCGAGCCTTTGAACGTGTAGTGCAGTCGCGGCGGAATGAGGAGGTAGGTGGCGGCCACTTCCGCGTACGCGATTCCGAGGGCCCCCCATTTCACGCCGATGCACATGAACAGGATCGCGGTGGCGTGCTGAAGCAGCGTCAGCATCAGGTACACGCGCGATCGTCCCTGCGCGATCAGCACGAACGCCGATGAGCCGATGGGCTGTTTGATGAAGGCCGACAGGCTCAGAATCGCCAGCAACGGCGCGGCGTCAGTCCACTTTCGTCCCAACACCACGCGTGTCACTTCAGGGGAATACACAGCCACGAAGAGACTTATCGGCATTGTCGCCAGGCAGGCGACAGTCAGTACCTTGCGATAAAACTTCCGGAAGCGATCGGGGTCACCCTGGAGCATGCTCAGGCCCGGTTGCGTCACCTGATAAACAGGGCTGAGCAGTTGCTCCGTCGGCAGGACAAGCAGCTGGTACGCCTGCCGATACATCGCGGTCGGCGTTGCGCCCCAGAACCGCCCGAGCAGCACTCGATCGAAGGCGCCGCTGATGCTGCCGACGATGTTCGCCACGCTCAAGTCGGCGCCAAACGTGAGCAGCGGCCAGACGTTGGTGGCGCGGCTGGGTGGACCCGGGATCCACGGGAACGCAGCCCACATACCGATCGTCAGCAGCGCGCATCGCGAGAACTCCCGCCATACGAGCGCCCAGTATCCGTACCCTTCCCACGCCAGGAAGATGGCGAGGGCGGTGCTGAGTACGCTGCTCAACAGGCGAGTGGTGGACGTGTAGCCGAGCCTTAATTGTCGGGTCAGCAGCGCCTGGTGCTGGACCAGCAAGCCACCCCAGACGAAATTCGCGGCGAGCACACATGTCGGGGCGATCAGTCGCGGCTCGTTGTAGTAGGCGGCGAGCAGCGGCGAGGCCGCACAGACGAGCAGCGCGATCAACAGGCCGGCGGCGACGTTGATCCAGAACAGGTTGCTCGTCTCCTCCTCCGTGATGTGCGGGCGCTGGACCGTCACGGTCGAGAGCCCGAGGTCCCTGAACTGATCTGCGATGGTCGTCACGGCCATGACCATCATCACCAGTCCGAAGTGCTCGGGCAGCACGAGGCGCGCGAGAACCGCTGTCGAACCGAATCGAAGGACGAATTCTGCAACGCCCACCGTCCACGTGTACGCCGCGGCTCGAACGGACTTCGTGCGCAGATCACTGCGCACATCCGCGGTGCTGCTGATTTCGTGAAACCGTCGCGTCTTGAACATGTGCAGCTGTGGTGTGGACTTCTATTTCGTGACGGCGATCGTCACTTTGTAGTTGACGCCGAAGCGCTTGAGCCAATTCCGCCCGGGCAGCTTCGTCTCCAGCCGAATCAGCGGGGCAACGAACCGGGATGGAAGGCCGACGAACGTGAATATTCCGAATGCGTCCACGTCGACGACGCGTCCGCCACACTCGCGAATGAACTGCTCATGGACGCCACGGCGCCGGTAGTGTTCCGGCAGGCTGCGCCGTCCGAGGAGCGTGAACAGCCGGTAAGAGCACCACTTGGACAATCCGTAGAGCGAAGAGCCGTTCTTCAAGTGGATGACGATTCGCGCCCCGTTCTTCGACACGCGAAACATCTCGCGGAACGCGGCTCGACAGGCGTCGGTGTCGAGGTACTGAAGCACGCTCAGGCAGAGCACCTTCTCGAAGCTGTCGGCCGCGAAGGGCAGGGCCGTGACGCTGGCCTGCCGCAGCGTCACATTCGAAAGATGTTCATCGGCAACGCGGGTTTTCGCCCGCTCGAGCATGTGCGCCGAAAAATCGATACCGACGATTGCACGAACCTTTCCGGCGAAGATGGACAGGTTCCGGCCCGAGCCGCACCCGGCATCGAGCACCACGTCTGATGGCTCGGGACGGACGGTGGCAATCAGCTGCAGCTCGGACTGCCGTTCCAGCTCGGTCAGTCGAACGCTGGTGCCCCGATTGAGCGCGTAATCGGATGTGGACCGTTTGGCAGACTCGTCCCACCAGTCCTTCCAGAACTCGGTCCTTGGTTCCATGCCCATTCTCAAGCTCGATCTGCCATCAGGCGTCGATGAGCGTCCGGCATGCGAGTTCCACGGTCAGCACGCGCTCGATGTCGTCCGTGTAGTTGCGGTCACCTTTCAGGTGACGTGCCACCATGTGTTCGACGAATGGGCGGTTGAAATACGGGCGGCTGGCAGTCCTCGCGTCGAGGAGCACCTCCCGGATATATGAGGCCAGTTGCTGACGGAACCACACGCGGAAGTGTTGAAACCGGTGCAGCCCGATGAACCATCGCTCCGGCTGCACGGCGCGAAGTGTGTAATGCAGCTGCTCGAGCCACTGCGGCATGCCGCTCTTGTAACAATAGTCGGCTTGAAAGAGGAACTGCAGCAGTTGGTACTTCAACCAGGACGTGTTTCCGGTATCGGTCGGCATGGTCGCCAGCAACGCGTTCCCGTGGTGAATCAGCCGGCGGGTCAGCTCCCGGCGATCGCCGTCGACGTGCTGGACGCGGTACATGAGCGAGACGAGCTCGTTGTCGAGGAACGGCGTGCGGACGACGACCTGGGACTGCTCGATGGCCAGACGGTTGTAGTAGTACCACGGCGCGTGCTTGAACACGCTGAACGACAAACGGTTGCCACGCGTGATTTCGTCGAACGATCTGACTGCCTCGTCAATCACCGGTTCAAAATCCCCGCTGACCAGGCCTGGCGTTGTGTGCTTTGCTTTGAACGCTCGCGAACCGCGCATGACTTCGCTGCCGAAACTTCCTGTCATCTTCACGGGAGCGACCTGGCGGGCCCGCGTATTCAGGTAGAGCTCGTAGGCATTCGTCGCGCCGAGATTTCCGTCGGAAATGTAAACGGTTCGTTCCGCCAACGTCGGGAACGTCGCGAAGAACTCGCCGTCAATCGGCAGCACTTGGTGACTGTATCCGCACGTCGCCGCTACCTTGCGGGCGATCTTCACGTCGAAACAATCGCGGTAGATGCCGCCAAACGTGTAGCTCGCACCGTTCGTCTGCTGCCGATCGAGGTACGCCATGATCAGCCGTGTGTCGTATCCGCCCGTAAGAGACACCGCCAGCGGTAAACGGGAGCGCGCGTGGCGCTGGATCAATGACGGCAGCAGTGATTCGAGCGTGCCTTCGAGCTCGGACGGGTCAAGGGGCGTCTGTTGTTCCCACTCACTTCGATCGAAATAGACCGTTCGCTCGCGTTCGATTCCGTCCTCGAATGTCCACATCGACGCAGGAGGAAACGTGGCGATCTTCGGAAAGAGCGTCCTGTTCTCCAGTACGGCTCCGCAGGCCAGGTAATCGGCGACGCCGCGCGGGCACAATTCACGCAGCCCGGGTTTCGCATGCAAGAGCGCCTTCGCTTCGGACGCAAAGAAGGACCGCGCCCCGTCCCGGTGGTAGTACAGACGCTGCATTCCGGAACGATCGTTGAACACCAGAACGCGCCGGCGCCGACGATCGAGCAATACGCCGTGCAGCCACCCGTTCAGCTTTCGAAGCTTGTCCGCTTGTGGTGCGGTGATCAGGGGTAATAGACCTCTTGCCGTTCCGTGGCATCCGGCAGCACTCGCACCAGCGTCGTTGCTGTGATGTTCGCCGTATACGAAAAGGACGAAGTCTCCATCGTCGCTCGTGATCGGCATGCAGTCGCAGTAGCTGCCGGGGTGCACGGACCACGCGATGTACAGCTGCGAGTCCTCGTCGGCATACGTTCCCGAGACGTAGTAGGGCTCGTGCTGCATCGGCCGCAGCATGCGCTGAAGCGTCGCTTCGTTCTCTCGTCGATCGCCTGGACCGATCACGACAGCCAACCCGGGCATCAGTGAGCGCTCACGCCGGCGGTGCGCTGTGCCTGCGGCGGCCGATGCCGCCCGGATGTGTCAGTGCTGGTCATTGTCAGGGGAGTGGGGCCGGTACGATCGTCGAGGGATTCAAAACGTCAGCAGGGGCGCGCTCAATGCGCGTCCCCTGACATCGCAGTGGTGCCGGGCGCTGCGCGGTGCATCGCCCGGCTGAAGATTTAGAGACCGCCGACGACGCGGACGTTGGTCGGCGGCGCCGGCGCCGAGGTGGACCCTCCGGACTCGGCCGCGGAGCCACTCACCAGCGGATGCGGGTACACATAGGGCGTGTATCCCGGCATCGGTGCGCCTTCGACGTAATCGACTTCACCGTTCGGATGTGGCGTCTTCTTGATGTGTGTGGCTGGGACCGCCCACGCCGCGATGACGTTCGTGCAAGCTCCTCCGGTGGCACAGGTCGGCTGCGTCCCGTTGTTCCACATATAGAACGGTGCTGACCCTTGCCGCTTGCCAGCTTTCAGCGCTGCCCAGGTGTCGCTAAATCCAGCCTTGTCCACGTAGGGATTGCGACCAATCTGCCCCAAGCACGGCCATCCTGGGGCTGCGGCATCGGCATTCCCCTCGAACGGATGCGTGCCGTCACACTCGCCTAATGGGGATCCCGCCGTTGCTCCACTCGTCCGCGCCGCCCTGCGATCGTCGAGATAGACGAACGGAGCTCCACCGTTGGCGTTGGAATAGTTGCTAAACATCACCCCGGTTCCGGCCTCGAGCCGCACGGGATACTGCTGGTCATACCCGCCGTTGGTAAAGCTGTTGTTGTAAATCTCGAAGACCAACCCGGCCATCTCACAGCCGCGCGTCCAGTGGTTATAAATCTGCGTGGCGTCTCCACTGTTGTGGCGATAGACGAGGCGAGCACCGCCGCCCGTGGAGTCGAAGACCCAGAGCGGGTTATCAAAGCGATGCGGGATGAAATGGTTATCCTCCATGAACACGAACTTGTCGGTCCCCAAATCGAGTTGCGATTGCAGCGCGAACGCACCGGAGAGATCCGGCCCGCCACCACCGCACTCGTTCGCCATAGCCGACTGCACATACATGAACAATCCGGAATGCCAGTCGATCGTGTTATGGTCGAAGACCCCGTAGTTGACGCCCTGGACGTGGACGCCTTCGCGCTGCCCGGCCGGGTAGTTGAAATGGATGTGATCGATCCGCCATCGCCCCGAAGGGATTGCGGCAAGACCGCCAGAGTAGATCAGGAAGACTTCGTTGGTCAGATTCGAAGTGCCCGCCAACGTCATCCCTGACACGCGAAACGCTCCAGCGGCCGCATTCGTGATGTAGATCGCGAACATCCGGGCGAAATCGCCCGTGATCACGGTCTGGCCGATGCCCGCACCAATCAGGGAGATGTTCTTGTTCTCCCAGGCCACCGCAGACGTCCACGTGCAACTGCCGGCCGGAATGGTGACGGTATCGCCGTTATTGGCACTGTTGACCGCAGCCTGGACGGCTGGCAGCTGACAACTCGCAGCCGTGATCGTCGCGGCCGAGGCCCGTGCTGTCCAACACAAACCGACAAGAAATACCGCCGTGACGGCGATCCGCACCCGCGAGGCTACCATCGTGAACTCCTGATCCTGTTGCCGGCGATCAACTCGCCGGTTCTGCCGCATGCCGACTTGAAATGACGCTGCTGTGGGGGAGTGCAGGTGCAGATGGCAACGCCGAGCCCAGATGAGGCAAGCGGCGTACCGCGAGACCAGAATCGAAATTCGCGCCAAAACGGCCTGAAACTGATGGGTCTGTCCACGGTCAAAAGCGCGATCCAGTTACAATTTACGCTCTTCAAGCCCAAAGAATTACGCACTCTCAGGCCGCTTCCCGCTTCAGGCATTGTTGCGCGGTTGCGCAGACCTGAGAACGGATGGCATCCCAGGTCCATTCGTTCAAGAAGCGTTGTGATGCCCGTTCAGCCATCTCCGCCGCTGCGTCGGGCCGCTGAATGGCGCGGACACACGCGTCTGCGAACTGCTCGGGCGTTTGGCCGAGGAACATGTCACGGCCGTGTATTGGATCGTATCCGTACGCGCCGAGCGGTGTAGAGACAACAGGACACTTCTGGCTGTAAGCGTGTGCAATCTTGCCTCGCGTCCCTGCTCCAGTGTGGACGGGAACGATCATGGCTGCCCATGTCGCGATTTCGTCGTTCGGATCGGGCAGGTAGCCAAGCGCGTCGATGTCCGGGCCCGCAGGTGACAGTGGGCCGTCGGTGAATCGGCCGATGAGTCGAAGCCGCGCGTCGGGAATCTCCCGCTTGACGATCGGCCAGCAATGGCGCACAAACCATTGCACGCCCTCCGCGTTCGGCGCGTGATCAAAGACGCCGATGAACCCGAGCCGGGGCGGCGAGGCGGGCCTGCGCACCGGCGGTGTCGCCGGCCGTTCGTAGCCGTTCGCGACGACACGCACGGGAGCGGCGACACCCAGCTGCGCCAGGTATGTCTTGTCCGCTTCGCTGCACACCGTGAGCATCGTGAAGCGCTCGCCCAGCAGCCGCTCGCGGCGCTGCCAACTCCACATCCGCAGCATCGTGGTCAATCGCGCACCCGCTGACGAGTCGGACGACAAGAGCGAACGCTCGAACAGACTCGGGACGTCGTCGATATCGACAACCGAACGCTGCCACGCCCAGTCTGGAAAGAGGTTGGCGGTGCGCAGCTTGAAAAACCAGATCAGGTCGAACTCTCGGGCCGCATTCCGAATCAACTGAACGCCACGGGCGTCAGCGGCCATCCCGTGGGGATACCGCACTCGGCGATCAAGCAGCCACCTGGCTTTGTTCAATCCCCGATTCGCGCGTGTCTCGGTGCCGATGTGCCCGACGACGTGGAAGGGGCCGCGACTGTTCGCCTCTGATTCGGAGTCGTCATCAACGGCAATCACTTCGAGCTCGCCGACGGCCTGCAGTGCCCGCGCGATGTGCGCCGTGCGAAGTTCGGTGGCGCTCGTCGGGACCCCGGAAAGATAGGGAGTCACGTACAGGATCCGCGGAGATCTCATCGCCCGGCGTGTGTCACTGGAGATCGCTGGGCATACCAGAAGCTGCGGGCCTGGCGCAGCCGTGCGAGCAGGCCTTCCGGAATCCGGTCCGCCATCTGGCGATGCAGGCCGAGTGTCAAGGCGAGTCGGCCGCGTGCCGTGAGCGGTACGTAGTAACGCGGGACGTCCACGCGTTTGAAGCCATTGCTCTGCTTGAACGTCACCAGGCTGTCGTGCTGCTTGTTGCCGTAGGCGAATTGCGCGTAGACCAGGTTCGGGATGTTCCTGTTCGCGCACGAGCGCACCGCCTGCGCAATGAGTGCGTTCGTCGGAGCCTTGTCACGGTGCTTCAGCATGGACAGGATTTGCATCATTCCCGCCTGACCGCCGCGCCGGTCCAGCACCATCTTCACGAACCCGACAAGCTTCCGGTCGACGAACGCACCGATGAATACGCTGTGTTCGACGAAGGTGCCGTTCTCGCGCGCGACCGTTTCGACATTCTTGCCATAGTGCCAAAACGGTTTGCCCTGCCGGATCGGCGTTTCGTTGTAGATGTCGCAGATGCCCGCGGCCAGCGCATAATCGAACGGGACCTCCGTGACGACGACGCCCTGCTTTTCCGCCTTGCGGACCATATTGCGAGTCTTGTTATCGATCTGCTTCTTCCACCAGTCGTCAAACGTGGAGACGGGAAGCGCGGCGAAATTGTCCACTTCCGTGGCATACGGATAGGTGGGCTCGGTGTGCGGAAGGGGTTGCACGAAAGTGAAGAGGTCGACGCGTGATGCCGTCGCCTGCGCTTCGGAAATGAATGCGGCCGGGTCTTCGAAATAGTCGAATCGATCTCCCGCTGGTGCGCCGACGCGCACCAGCCGTCCCCGAATGGTGATCTCCCTGCTGGCGATTATCAACGTCCGATCTCCACGTGTGCCCGCGTCGGTCCGAGACGCCGGCTGATGTCAACGACCTTCTTGAGCGCGGCCGCCTCGAGGCGCTGTGTCACCCGCCGGCGCAGGTATCCGGAATTCCGCCAACTCCCCTCCATCAGGTGCACGCCGTAGTCACCGAATCTGTTCCAGTTGCCTGCATCACATACATCTTCCGGAAACAAGACCGTGACGCTCGACGCGAGGTCGGCGTTTTCGGCGAAGGTGCGCGACACCAGGCCGGGGCCAGTCGTATAAAGCACGGAATACTCTGACCGCGACAGCAGCGGGATACCCCTCATCATCGGCCGAACCCACGCCGGGCTTTGCTGTGCCCTGACGCAGTTGTCGATGACCGCGCCAAGGAAGGGGTGGCCAGCAGCGGCGCCGAACGCATAGTTGCCGATTTCCCAATCCATGCCGTAGTCGCGCAGCAGACGACTCAAGGTCAGGGCCTCGAACGGAAAGACACACCCGAGCCGAAGCAGGTCGGTGAGTTCGGTGGCCAGGAGGACGTCGAGGTCGAAGTAGAAGCCTCCCAGCCGGTAGACCGCCAGATACCGGAAGAAGTCCAGACGCTGGATATGCGAGGGGTACGCGTCGAAGATCTGGCGATACTGTGGAAATTCGCGGTCGACGAATCGCTCGATGTCGCTGTCGTCGAAGAAGCACCACTCGAAATCAGGATTGAGCAGCTTGACGTTCGCAGCGAACGCCCGCTGCTTCAGCGTCAGCGTGCGGTGCTTCGCTGTCTGGATGATTCGCCGGGGAATCTGCACCACGCGAAACTCGCCGGCGAAATCTGGCGTTCTTCTCAACGCGTGAACGGGCGAGTTCTCATGGTCGAACGCATCGGCGCGGCGGCGGTGCCAGCGCGTCGAGTGCGCCACCTGGCGGCCTGCGGGACGGCCGCCACCGCAGCTGCCGGTGCGGTCCTGTCGGTAGTCTGCGTTCGCTGCACAGCCGCCGTCACGGCCGCACGGCGTACCGGCGGTGGGTCAATGGCGGCGGCCACAAACAGCAGCCACATGTTGTTGATGCCGTAGAACGACGCCTCCGTGTAGTTGTAGAGCAGGGCAATGATCAGGATGGAGAACCTCAAAATTGCAGCGGTGTAATCCGTCGAGAGTTGTCGCCGTATGTTGACCAGTGAGACGAACGCGAGGCCGATGATGAAGGCGACCCCGACGTACCCGAGGTTCACGTATTGTTCGAGGTACCCGTTGTGCGCCTGGTTCAGTCCAAAAGCGCCAACCCCTTCTCCAATCGTGCGAATGCGTTCGCCCTCCCAGAAGCTCATGAATCCGACGCCGACAATTGGATTGGTGCCCTGGCTGCCGACGATCTCCCAGATCTTGGTGCGATTGGTCAACGTTGCATCACGTCCGAGCCAGCTGAGCATGTGGTCGCGCAAATCAAACGTCGCGTCGCCCACCATGTAGACGATGGCGATTAGAAGCGTTATGCCGATGAGGCGAGTCGGTTGCTTCGCGATGGCTGGCCTGGTGGAAAGGAGCATCAGGACGCCCGCCACCGTGAGACACATGAGGGCGGTTTGGCTGTCGGCGATGTTGATCAACCACACCAGGACCCCAATCAATATGAGGTAAGACCAGTGACGAAACCTGGTGCGCGCCTCGCGGTCGTACAGAAGAGTCCACAAAAAGCAAATCGCGATGAGCACGCAGGAAAGCCCGAGGGTGTTCTTCCCATCGGCGATGCCCGTAAACGTGCCGTAGCCACCCCTGGTGTAGTAGCGGCCCAGGTCCGGGTAGTACTTGATGAAGAGCAGTGAGAGTGGCACAAAGACGAACGATAGTCTTCCGAACGTCGTCGTGATCGCCTGCCAGGGGCGCTGCTCTGTCAACAGGATCAGCGCCATGATCGGGTTGCCGAGGTCTTTGACCCAGCGCTTGAACAGTACAAACGGCGAGTCCGTCCAGAGCATGCTGCACAGGCAATAGAGCAGGTAGGCAATCAGGAATTTGTTCTTTTGGAACAGTTGTCCCCATGCGATCCGTCGGCGCAATAAGACAAACATTCCCAGAATGATGAGTGCGACGAAGAAGTTTCGATCGAACGGACTCCCTTCAATGTAACCGTCCACTTCGATCGGCGCGGTCAGGCTCAACCACCGTGACGGAAATCGCGAGCCCGCGATGAATATCCAGGCGAACGGAACCCACGAGATTCTGGCGGATTGAGGATTGCGCAGCTCGCGCCAGAACAAATACGCGATGAACGGGATAATGATGAGGGCGGCAACCTTAGGCGGCATCGACCTCGTTCCCCCGTTCCTGCCTCGCGATAGCCTCGATGGCGGCTGCGAGCGCCTTCACCATCGTGCCCTGGCCCCAATGCAACATCGGCGTCTTGACGGTCGTCCAGCCGAGGTGCCTGTAACAAAAATGTCCGTCAGGCGCCTGCATGTTGTCGATGGTCCACTGCGCTGTCTTGATGGCGGCTGCGAGCGACTCCGGGTCCTCATCAGACACCATGGCCAGCGTGTCGATGGCCTGAGCCGCGCATTGAATGTCGATTGGGTAAAGCCGGTCGTGAAAGTACTTTGGACGGCCATCGTGCTCAAAAAAGTGGGCCTTGAAGAAGGCGAGACCGCGTACGAACGGTTCGTCGAAACTCGTGTCCAACGACGCAGTACGAAACGCTTTGAGCGCCGAAAGGTTGTAGCCCGTGTGGAAGTTATCGATCCAGTGATACTTCTCACGTTCTCCGTAGTACCACGAGCCGTCGGTCCGCTGGCGAGCGCATGTATACAACATCGCGTCGCGCGCGAGATCCATCGCGGCTCCATCACCGGTCACCGCCGACAATCGCGCCAGGAACGCCGCACCCATGGCGTTTGAGTTATGGATGGATTCCTGCTGGTATCCGTTGTAACTCAGGCAGGACCCTTCGCCGGTATGTTCAATGGGCAGCTTCGCTATCCACTTCCCGACGCTTTTTGCGACGTCGAGATATCGCTCATCCTCGAGGACAGCGAAGGCGTCGAGGAAGACCTGACCGATGAGTGCGGTCCAGATGAGAATCGGTGCTCCGAGCGGTCTGCGGCCACTGCGGGTCGCGTAATGGTAGGGATCCCCCCAGCAGAAATCATCGAATCCGGTGGCGCGGTTCGTCATCAGCCACGCAAGACACGACACGGCTTCGCGGCGAACGATCGGCGACGTGCTCGATCGAGACATGCGCACGTAGCCCCATGCCATGTAACCCCTGCCGATCGCGGATTCGTGAGGCGCGATGCCGAGCAGCGGACGAATGTTGAACGGCGCCCGTAAGACGAGCTGTTGCACGACGCGCATCGGGAAGATGCGGCCCTGGGTCAGTGGAAACAGGAAAGACGAGTTGCCATCGGCCGGCTCGTACCCCCGGTACTGATGTCGCTGCACCCATTCAATCGCCCGGTCGAGGCTGCGTTCGAGCGCTTCTCGCGTACCGTCGGCGACGATCATGTCTCCCGTACCGTCGACAGTCGCAGGCCCGCGAGCGCGAGCAGCCGCGACGCATGGTCGAGGAGCTTGACCAGGTATGAGACGAAGTGGTGTTGCCCAAGGAGTGCGAGCGCCGGCAGCGCGATCGTGTAACAGGGCACCGCGATGACTGACTTCAAGGTGTTCTTCACCTTATGCCCGGATTGCTTCGGAAAGTTGCTGCCACGCAACACAGCGCGGCGCATCAGGAACCGTCTGGTGCAACGATAGGCAGGAATCACTTCGTGCACGGGGGCTTCGTCACACCACACGAGCGATTCTCCCTGGTCGACGAGTCGACGAAAGAAATCGACATCTTCGCCGCCGCTGCCAAACTGGACGCGGAAGGGCGGGTCCAGCCGCCGCCACACGCCACGCGTCAGCAAGACGTTGCCAGTTCGAGCTTCCGGCCACTCGATGGACGTGCCAGTGAGATGACGCGGTCGATCAAAAAACTTACCTTTTCTGATCCACGCGGGCGGCTCTTCGGCGAATTGCGGGAGCACGGGTCCCAGGACTGCGGTGACTTGATAGGTCACCGACGCACGCAAGAGCTGAAAGAGCCAATCCGATGCGGGCAGCTCATCGTCATCGATAAACGCGACGAGGTCGCCCGTTGCCTGCGCGACAGCCAGATTCCGAACCAACGCAATGTTCTGTTCAGGCTCGACGCAGTAGGAGATTGACAGGGTTGACGCCGCCGCGAACTCCAGAACGGCGCGCTCAGACGACCGGGCAGCGTCATTGTCTGCGATGACAACGTCATAAGTGAAGAGTCCGTCCGTGCGCTGCGAGGCCAGTCGTCCAAGCAGATTCGGCAGCAACGCAGGACGCTTGAACGTGCAGATGCAAACGGTGACGTGCGTCGTCGGCGTCATCAGGTTGATTCCGGTCACGCCGGAGGTCATCGCCACGTTCATCGCGTGCCAGGGTGTCGTGCAAGTACGCCGTCAGTCTGCAGGCTGCCCGTTGTGTGCAGGAACGGGAGCGCGACGTCCATGAACAGCGGTTGCAGTTTGTCGACACCGTACAGATTCGGGTGATTTGAATCTGCGAAATCGTCGTCGGTCAGCGCGTCGGACCAGTCGAGCACTCGAACCGAGTTCCTCTCGCACGCTTCGCGCATCTGATCCATGTATGTGCGCGCGAACGGCAGATCGCGGTCCCAGCTGCCGATCGGCAGAAAGGCCACGACGAGGCGAACGTCTCTGGCCCGCAGATACCGGGCCATCTCTTCGAACGCCTGAACCTGACGCTGCATGTTCTCTTGCCATCGCGGCCCGAGCCACTCTGTCCGGTCGGCCTTGTAGGCGGCGGGCTCATGCCGTCGCACCGCTGTGTGGTAGCCCAGTTGGCGGGCAGCGGTATACGTGACGCTGCGGAGGAAACCCGCCATCCGAATACGTTCGAAATGCACGTAGCG
>Ga0068864_100003125_pt1 | contig 13681 bp, 9 predicted proteins | sample KBSSwiS72_FD_66586 | JGI IMG/M metagenome (GOLD analysis project Ga0068864, IMG submission 66586) | Switchgrass rhizosphere microbial communities from Kellogg Biological Station, Michigan, USA - KBS Switchgrass S7-2 | ecosystem: Host-associated > Plants > Roots > Rhizosphere > Soil ... | reverse complement strand
TCACCACCCGCGGGATGCGCGAAGGAGAGATGGAAGCCATCGGCGACTGGATCGCGGACATTCTGGATCGGATTGACGACGAGAGCGTGCAGAAACGCGTGCGAAAGACGGTCGAGGAATTGTGCGAGAAATTTCCGCTGTATTCCCAGCTGTAGACCAGGGGCTTTCGTATTCCTGATGCAAAATTTCGACGCCTACTTCGACGATCGATTCAGACGATGAGCAAACCACATCCCCGGCGCCATGGGCAGAAAGAAAGTAATCCCGCGAAATAACAGGGCGGCGGCCAGTCCAGTCGAGTAAGCCGTTCCGCCGGTTTTGAGCATGTACACGACCGCTGCCTCGAACGTGCCCAGGCCCCCCGGAATAAAACTGATACTGCGAAACAGATTCGCGATCATGAAGCTCGCAAAGACGGTTCCTATGGCAGGTCGGCCACCCAAAGAGTGCATCAGCATCCAGAGCGTCACCGCATCAAGGAGAAAAGTGAGCAACTGGTAAGCCCCGGCGACGGTCTGCAGCCGCTTATCGCGAACCAATCTGGAATCGGCGTCTCTGGCGTCTCTCAGAGCATTTTGCACAAACTTGAATCGCTGAATCCGTTTCGGGATACGACCGAGACGCTCCGGGGTCAACGCCAGCATTCCTGCCGTCAGCCCTGCCCCCAGGAGCATGAACGCCACCGAAACCCACACGATCAGCGAACTGGCATGGCCAGATTTAAGGGCAATGGCCAGCGCCACCGCCAGGGCGACGACGTAGGCGCTGAAAAACGATGTGGTGTTGATGACGACGGCCGCGACAACGGCACCATTGGATAACCCGCGGCCGGAAAGCGATTTCGCAACGACAACGGTGCCGCTGACCCCGGCGGAAGGCAGAGCCTGATCTACGAATAGTTTGGACAAAGCCAGTTTGTAGAGAAGAGACATGGGAAGCGACGTGCCCGACTTGCGTCCAACCACGCGCCAGATCTCGGCCTGCGTAAAATAAGTACCCGCCTGCGCGATGAGAGCAGCCGCAAGCCAGCCGGGTATTGCCTTCCGCATCAGCTGAAAAAGCATCCGCACGTCGGAGAAATGAGTCGCAACGACAATGACTCCCGCGACAACGGCGATGCCGAGAAACGTAATCCACCAGCGCGAATGCTGACGGTGCGGCTGCTTCATACTGCCCAGGCACTACCGGAGAGGAACGATACCGAGGATGATCAGGATGATCACGATAAGGAGAATCGCTCCCAGTCCTCCGCTCGGGTAGTACCCCCAACCTCGGCTATAGGGCCAGGCTGGAACGGAGCCCGCGAACAACACAATCAGGAGGATCAATAAGATCAACATTGGATTGACTCCTTTCATTGACTAGTGGTGCCTGAACGTCTCGACACCACTCTTATGTTGGAAGCATTTCGTGTTCCTTCGCAGGGGCTTTTGTCATGTCCCTGTAAATCTGTGCTCAAAAATAGAACGGAGTTGCAGACGGCGGCGGGATCGCTTAAGCGTGTTGGCGGCCCTGCACCCGGCGGCGGAATTCCGTGCTGCAGAACCGCGAAAACATCACGTGCTTATTTCTTCTTTGCTGTCTTCTTTGCGGACTTCTTTGGAATTTTAGCGCCCGACTTGCGGGCTTCGCTGAGAGCGATTGCGACCGCCTGTTTCCGGTTTTTCACTTTCTTCCCGCTGCCGCCGGACTTCAGGGAGCCTTGTTTGTATTCCTTCATCACTTTGTGAACCTTGCGACCGCCTTTTGAATTCGAAGATGAAGATGATGGAGCCATGCGCCCTCCTTGCTACGGAATACTGCAATCCGGAATCGCGGCCGAGCGTGCACTAGCCCGCCCGGCCGCGATTCATTCTCCACTACTGCTCGTCAACGTCCTCGTCATCCATCTCATTGGTGGACTGGTTTCTGTTTTCCTTACGCTCCTCTTTCTCCATGGTGCTGGTTTCCCCGGAGCGCCTGGAATGCTGTTGACCCGAGTGGGATTGGCTTGAGCCTGTTTTTTCAGCCCCTCCACTACGGGGTCGCATCTTCGAGGTCCCTTCACCGGTTTGCTTGGTCCGCTTCGCTTCCTTGGTTGTTGATGTGTTTTTCTTATCCATCACAATTTCCCTTCGTAATCTGAGTTTTCTCTTTCAGAAACCGGGAACGCTTCCAATTCACGCTCGCTAAAAAAAAAGTGCGTCGGGATTGCAAGCGCTCTCACCAGGTGAGCTGCAATCGCGCTTCCATTTGTTCGAACACACAATCCACACTCCATCCTGAATCCTGACATTCGAGGAATGGAGTGTGGTCGCGGTTTGAAGAACTAAAACACGATCCCGAATGCGAATCGCACGTTATCGGCTCGTTGTCCTTCAAGATTGACGGGCTGGATCACGCCCGCGGATCCCAGAACATCGACGGATCTGTCGCGGAAGAAAATCGGCGTGTAGTCAATCTGGATGATTCTTAAACGGACAGGACCAGCGCCAAGACGGACGTCGATTCCGCCGCCCACGCCCATGGCAAAGCTTGTCGAATTGGTTTCAAACGAAGTCGTCACGGTGCTGGCGGGAGGCAGAGTTACAGACGAGCTGACGGAACGGCTCGTATATGCTCCGCCCGCCAGGATTCGTGCGAACGGTTCGACTCTTCCGTTACCCGCGTAATGAAACGCCGGCCCGCCCATGAAATACACCATGTCCACGTCATCATGGGCCTGGCCGCCGGTAATATCCGATGTCGATCGGTGTCGATTCCACGAAACGTCTCCGGTAAGCCCCACTCCTTTATATGCTCCGGTAACGGACGCATCCACTCCGTGAAGTGTGGTTCTGTCCCGGAAGAAATCCGAGTTGAAAATCCCCTCTGGCGTATTGTTGTCTTGCAGACCTTCTGCCTGAAGATTCGCGTAGCCAACAAATATTTTCAAATTCTTGCCCGCAATCTGGGCGTTGCCTGGCACCGCCGTCAGCAGGGTGGAGATAACCAATAAAACAAAAACAAAAATGTAGCGCGATTTCATGTAGCCCCCTTCTTGGTTGATATGTGATTCAGCTTGGTAAATTCTGCCGCTCCCACTAGATATGCATTCCGGCAACCAAACGAAGGGTTTCCATCCGCGGCGGCATCTCAGGACATTGAAAGCGGAGCGGTTGAAGGATGTAAGGATCCGTCCTCCACCGCCTGCAGCCGGATTCGGCGTGAGACTGCGTGGACTAATAGTGGTAGCCGATGACTCCCGTAAATCCGTCTCAACGAGACTTCTGCTCGAAGTCAGGATTTTCCGGCCTTCGCGGACAGGTTCTCCTGCGGGGACACGTTCTCCTGGGGAGAAGGTCTAACGGCCCCGGCTGCTTTTTCGATTTCGGAATTCACTTCCGCTCCAACAAGAATGGCAATTCCGAAAAAATAGAACCACATCATGAGGATGACCACGGCTCCGATCGAGCCATAAGTATTGGCGTAGTAGTTCAAGTAATGCAGATAGATCTTGAAACCGAATGAAACCGTCAGCCACAGCAAAACGCCGACAACGGTGCCTGGCATCAGCCATCGCCAACGTCGATGCTCGACGGCGGGCCCGTAAATATAAAGGATATTGAATGCAATCACAACGAATCCGATAAAGAAGGCCCAGTCCAGAATGTGCCATAACGTGTCGAAGAAACGGCTGAAACCGAAACGATTCCCGAGTACTTCACTGATATGTCCGCCAATGATCAGGAATACCAGTCCTGAAGCCAGAAGAACGAGCGACACGATCGTCAATGCGTATGCGGAGAGATACTTCTTCCACCAGCGGCGTCGTTCCGAAACACCGTAAGCGATGTTCAGTCCATCAATGATTGCCAGCACGCCCTGAGAGGCAGGCAACCATGTGAATAGCAATTGAAGCGACAGCTTGACGGGGCCCGAATTGGATGCGGCTTCGGCAAGAGTCTTATCAATCAGGGTGGTCGCCGATGATGGAGCAACACGGGCAAAGTACTTGTGAACCGCTTGCTGAAAACCAGGGCCGGATTCAAATAACAAACCCGTAAGATCAATGAGAAGAAGCAGGAGTGGGAAGACCGACAGCAGCAGATAAAACGACAGCATTGCGGACTGATCCGGGATTCGGTCCGCCCGGAATTGCGTCCAGGCGCGCCGGGTCAATTCCTTCCAGCCCAATCCGCCGAACTTCCTTGCCATATTTCTGACGAGCGCAACTGTGTGGCCGAAAAACCGGAATCCATCCTGACACGGAGAGTCGCTTCAACGTGGATGGCAAATTGCTTAATTATGCCCGTATGAATCGTCAATTCAATGGCGTTTTCATTCCATATCTCGAACCATGTGAATTTTACGCTCCTCCATGGGTAGTGTGGGCGGAGGGTCCTGAGATTCCACTGCGTGGTCGTCGGCGGATATCGGGATGGACAAATTCCCAACCGGATACATCGCCGTGAAGGTGCGGCGGCTGTTCGGATGGGTGGCAATTGTTATCGTTGCCGCATCCGGCGCTCTCGTTATTCTTGTTCACAACAATTCATTTCAGCAGTGGACGCTGCATCGGCTGGAAAGCCTTGCAAGAGCGGCAGGTATCCAATTTTCCGCCCAGCACATGTATTTCGATCCGTACAAACTGCAGGCAACGCTGGACGGTTTTGTGTATGAGGATGATGGAACGAGCCTGCACGCCTCCCGGGTGAGTATTGATCTGCCGTGGAATATATTTACTTCCGCGGTAAAAGAGATTACGAATCTCGAAGTCGATAATCTCGAAATCAAAGTGAATTCGGCGGATTCGGTGCCGGCTCCGTCCGGAGAACCCACTCCTCTTCCCAAAATCCGATTTGATCGCCTTGTCGTTCGGAATGGTTCGCTGGATTATAAAAATCAAACCATGCAGTTCCAGATTCCGGCATTCTCGCTTGATGTGAATCAGGGAAAGGGATCCCTGCGATTCGATCAAAAGCTGTCGCTTCCCCCGGACCTCTCGCTGGAGCTCCGTGAAATCCGATTATCACTTTCCGATGACGGCGTGCACTTCGGACCTGCGGACTGGAAAATAGTTTATGCCGAATACAACGGCGCGGGAACCGCTGAAGGCCAGTTGAAATGGACTCCGGCGCTCGCAACCGACGTGAGTTTTTCCACCGACCCGCTCACCATCCGTCAATGGAAGAAGATCCGTGCTTCTGGCAAAGTCAATTTCGACAAAGGCATCCTCAAGATTACGGATTTCCGCGCGCAGCAAGGCCGAGCTGAAGTTCTCGCATCGGCGGAAATTTCCGATAAAAAGAAATCTGTGATTGCCGCATGGAAACGCCTGGAACTCGGTCCGGCGGGAATTCCGGCCAACAGCAGCGGAACGGTGAGTCTTCAGTGGAATGCGTCGGATTTCAGCGACACGAGCGGTACCGGATCTGTCAACCTCGTGAGTGCATACGGGCGCGCCCAGTCGGAAATCGAAATCCAAAATGCAAAGGCCCTCCTTCGGATATCCGCGACTGCTCCGGATACGCGCGCGACTGCGACGGTAAGAACGGGACTCGACAAGAAAGTTGAAGGCAATTTCCAGGCGAACTACACGAAATATGGCGACGTCCGCGCGCAAGGCAATATCCGAGGTCTTTTGACAGCACCCGTCGTCCGCGCATCTGTTCAAGCGCGCGGAGTCACGTATGAGGGAATCGGACCACTCAACGGCAGTGCCGATGCATCGCTTCAGAACAATATTGTCCGGTTGGAAAAAGTTCATGCCGACTTGAAGCATTCCACGCTGGATGGTGCCTCTCTGCGCCTGGATCTGCAATCCAAACGCATTCAAGGTGACCTTCCGCAGATTATGCTTCATGTCGAAGACGTCCTGGCCGATGCATCGGGCCTTGCCGCGATCTCGGCCGGTGTGTCTGGCACGGTTGATAATCCTGCCGCAGAATTCCAGGCGGTTTCTGCCGGATTGAACTACGGTGGAACGCATATCGACAGCGCCGAAGTGGGTGGCCGGTTGGAAAACAAAATCGTAACGCTCGACAAGATCGCGGCGACCCAAATGGATGGCCGTCTCGATGCTCAGGGAACACTGAACATCGAAACACGCGCCGTCGCCGCAAACTTCAAGGTCGACAATTTTGCCGTCCGCGATGTTCACGGGCTATCGACGACAGCTTTCCTCAGTGGCGGAGTGGGCGGCGACCTCAAAACGCCGTCGACGGATTTCACCGGAGAACTCCGCGACGTCTTCTATGAAGGGGAGTCTCACGGCAACATCAGCCTGACCGGTAACACCGTCGGATCGGCGGCGACGGTCCAGGCGAAGAGCGAAAAATACTCTGCCAACCTCGTCTCCGAGGTGCAACTCTGCTCGCCGTTTGCCTTCAAGGCGACGTTGACCGCGAATGACAGCCATATCCAGCATGCGCAATACGAAGCCGTTGTGTCGGGAAAGGCGGAAGCCAAAGGCCAGGCGCAGCCATTCAAACTCGATCGCATTTCCGTGGAAAACCTGACGGCGAACGGCAATGGAGTGCATCTCACTGCCCACGGCAATCTGGACGATGGCCTGCGCGCCGACATTAAAGCAGACTTGTCGCAACTACCCATTGAGGGGCTGACACTCACCGGCACAGCCGCTGCCCAGGCAAACGTGACCGGCACAATCGAACAGCCTGTCATTGATGGCACCATCGAAACCGCGAACGCCACCGCTCGCACACCGCAAATGACCGAGCCGGTTGCCTTCACAACAAACGTTACTTTCAACCAGAATCAATTCGACATTCGCAGCATGCGGGCTGAAATCGCGGGCGGTCACGTCGATCTCGAGGGACGCGGAATGCTGAAGGGTCCGGCAACTCTCGAATTTCATGCAGCAGACATTCATCCTGAAGCTCTTCTTGCCAATCGTCCGGTTTCGGGCACCATCACCGCCGACGGCTCCGCTTCACTGGCCGGCCCATCGCTGAAAGGTGCCAGTGGACAAGCCTCCGTGAGCCAGCTGGATCTTTTGGTGCACGACACCGAGATCCATCAGGCAGAGCCAGTACGTATTTCGCTGAAAGACGACATGCTCACCATCGACAGCTTCCGCATCGAAGGCGCCGACACGAATGCGATGATCCATGGGAGCGCCGCGTTACAATCCGGCACCCTCAATCTGGATGTGAATGCCGATACCAATCTGAGAATCCTCGAAGCTTTCCTGCCGGACACCAGCGTTACCGGAAGGATGCAAACGGAAGCGAGCATTCGCGGCACGACGAGCCAGCCCAACATCAATGGCTATATCCATATTGCCGACACGGAACTCCAGCTCGAGAATCCGCCGCTGGAACTGCGCAAGCTCAATATTCAGATGGATCTTCTCGGAGACCGTTTGGAAATCCGGAAGGCCGATGCCGACCTCAACGGAGGAAAATTTACAGCCAGCGGAAAATCGGGTTTCTCCGCCAGCGGACTGCACGATTCGTCACTGACACTTCGCGCGGAGAAAGTGCAGCTGGAATATCCGGAAGGACTCCAGAGCGAAATCAATACTCAGTTGACTCTCGCCGGCGATGGCGTCAGCACTCTTGAGGGAAATGTCGACATCGTCAACGCGCTGTATCGCGACAATATCGACATATCGCAGCAGATCTTCTCGGGCATTACAAAAGCCTCCGAAGTCATGGCCGATGGACGACCCGCATTGCCCGGATACGCCGATAACATCGAGCTGGACGTGACGGTTCAAACGCCGGGGCTGGTGACAATCTCGAATAATGTCGCGGACCTGGATCTCACGGGAAATTTCCGAATCCGCGGAAGCCTCAGCAATCCGATCATCATCGGGCGCGCCCAGGTCAACGAGGGCGGCGAGTTATATTTCGGACCTGGCATTGCGGTGGATGAAGTCGCGCCGCTGGAAAGACGCGACCGTTATGCCATCAACCGGGGAATCATCGAATTCAACAATGCCGTTCGCACTGAACCGGAATTTGATTTCGAAGCCATTCATGAACTCCAGGCAAAGGACGAGCGATATCTCATCACTCTTCGCGCCAGCGGCACGCCAAGCACTCTGAAAACCGAGTTTTCCTCGGATCCATTTCTTTCAGAGTCCGACATTATTTCCATGCTTCTGACCGGACGCACATTTGAAGAACTGCAGGGATCGCACCTTGCAGTCGCACGTGAGCAGCTTGCCGGTTATCTGACTGGACAATTCAGCGGATTCTTCAATACCGCCGGTACCGCTTTGGGGCTCGACACCGTTCGTGTCGACGCCGTCAGCCTCGCTGCAGATCAGGACATCAGCGCGAAACTGGTTGTCGGCAAAAACATCACAAAGGATTTCAATTTTACGTTCTCCCAAAATTTAAGTGGAGGGCGCTCCCAGGCGTGGATTGCAGCGTACAACCCGTACCGGAACTTTCTTGTCCGTGCGGTTAACGAAACGGACCAGCGTGAGGTTCGGCTCGAATTAAAGCAGACCCTCAACTTCGGAGGCGGCCCGCCGCTTCCGAAACGCATCGCGCCTCGCTCCGAACTGGTTCTTGGCGATGTGAAGTTTACTGGCGTCAGCGAATCGAAAAAAGTGTTGATGCGCAAACTCACAAAGCCTGGCAAGCCCTTCAGTGCTTATCGAATGAATGACGATGTGAGAAAACTGGAGAAGTTTTATTCCAGGAGCAATTATCTGGATGTGAAAATTCGTGGCCATCGAAATTCCGCCGACGGCAGGATCGACGTGGAATATGAGATCTCGAAAGGCGCGGAGATACTTCTCGACTATGAAGGCGCAATCGTCCCGAAGAAGGTCAAAGAGGAAATCCGGCAAATCTGGATAAAGAGCCTCACCCAGGCTCCGGCATTGCGGGGAGTCGAGAGCCGGCTGCTCAAGTACTTTCGAGACCACGGTTATTTGAAGGTGAAGGTCACGCATCGCGAAGAGTCGCCGGATTCCGATACGCGCCGTTTTGTTTTCGTAATCGATCAGGGCGTCAAATATGAGGACCCGGACTGGCAGATCATCGGGCCCGAAAAAGACCTGCTGGAAAATATTCGCAGCGATATTCACGAAAGCACTGGGGACGTCCTGGCTGCTCCTGAAGAATTCAAGAAGCGTGTCGAATACAGTCTCCAGAAAAAAGGTTTTCTCGCCGCGGAAGCCACCGCCCCGGAATTGGTGATCGACGGAATGAAATCGCACCTCACCATGCATGTCACTCCCGGCGCCCAATACATGGTCGGAAAGCTGGAATTCGCCGGCAATACTTTTTTCAATGCAGAGCATCTGCAGCATGTCGTCATTCTTGGCGCAACGGAGGTCATACCGAAAGACCAGGCGGGCCGCCCGCCCGAGGCGGAAAAGCCGCTGGAACCGTTTCCGTTCACATCCACGTGGATTGAGACCGCGCGACAGCGCATCACCGCCGAGTACTGGCAACAGGGCTACAACGACGTGAAGATCAAACCTTCCAGCACTTGGGATAAAACGTCATCACGCGTCACCGTTTCGTTTGCAATCGAGGAGGGCGATCGTCAGGTCGTGGACAGTGTCTCCATTGATGGAAGGATGCTCACGGATCTTTCATACATCCATCGCCAGTTTCAATTTCACGAAGGCGACCCGGTCGATTATTCGCGGATCAACCTCACGCGCAAGAGACTTTATGACACCGGCCTGTTCAAGCGCGTCGATATCAAAGTCGATCCGGACAAGGACGGCTACACCACGAGCATTCACCTGAATGAGAACGCCCCCTGGCGTTTCCGGTACGGATTTGCCGTGTCCAATCGCCTTCAAACCAGCGACAGGCAACTTGGAGTGAATGCAGAACTGAAGTATGGAAACCTGTTCGGCCGCGGTATCAGCGTCGGTGCCTCTGTCACGGCCCAGCAACAGGAGCGTGATTTGCGCGCGTTTGGATCGTTCCCGGAGTTTATGGGCAAGCGCGTGATCACCACGGGAACACTATTCCGTACGCGAGACCGAACCATTCCGGAAACCACACAATATTTCCTGGGGTTAACCGGCCAGCAACAATGGCGTCTGACGGACTACTACATCCTGACGTACGACTTCACGTATCAGCAGGTGCGTGCAATCGGGCCGGGCGTGGATCCGCGCGATCCGACAGTAACGGATTTCCGGTATAACATCGGCCGAGTCAATATCGCCATTTCGCGGGACACGCGTGATGACATCCTCAATGCCACGCGCGGATCGTTTTTTTCCAACAGCTTTGAAGTTGCGCCTCCAGGTCTGGGAACAACGTTCACGTACGTGAAGAACTTCGCTCAGTATTTCCGTTACAGGCAGGTTCGAAAGAATCTCGTATGGGCCAGTGGTTATCGCGCGGGTCTGGCGAGAGGATTTGGAGCCGTCGATCTGGTTCCCGCAGAAAAATTCTCTGCCGGCGGCGGAACGTCCCTGCGCGGGTTCCGGCAGGACCAGCTCACACTGGAACCCGGCAATGGATTATTCATCGTGAATCAGGAGCTTCGATTCCCGATTTTCTGGAGATTCGGAGGCGTCGCATTCTTTGACGTGGGGAATATTTATCGCGACGTGAAGAGCGTTCGCCCGTGGGATCTCCGGTATTCACCGGGAGTCGGATTGCGAATTGCGACGCCATTCATGCTGTTTCGCTTCGATTTCGGAATGAATCTGTCCACCAGATCCGGCGAACCCCCGCGACGTTTTGTGTTCGGAATCGGGCAGGCATTTTGAGCTGGCAGATGTGGGTGAGCCTGTTGCAGTGGCCTGCAATGCTGGTGACTGTTGTTGCCGCATGGCTGGTTTCATCCAGGCGAAAGTTCAAAAGGAACTGGGGCTTCTGGGTATTTCTTTTGAGCAACATCTTGTGGATCGTGTGGGCTGCAGGGGATCGCGCATACGCCATGATCGTCCTTCAGGTCTGTCTTGCCGCCATGAATATCCGAGGTGTTCGAACCAACGATACATCCGCCGACCCCGCCCGCTCGATCACGTAAGCCTCGATTTGGCAATGGACGTGCCCAGAATAGGACGCACGGAGGGATTTCCGGTGCATTTTCAAGATTAGAAAGGAGAAATTCAAACAAGGGAGGCGTTATGAGCGATTTTCGTGTGGAGCTCGTTCCTGCTGGTCTCATCATCGGCCTTGGAATTGTTGGTCTGTATCGTCGTCAAACATCCGCTTTGCCGCTGGGCCTGAAGTTGCTTCGCAACCTGGCCCTCGTCTATCTTGCGTTATTTAAGAAATTTCGCAGCATCAACGCGAATTATATTCCGCGTTCGGGACCGGTTATCCTCGTGGCCAATCACACTGCCGTTTACGATCCCGTCTGCCTCCAGGTCGCGTGTAAATACCGGTTCATTCGCTTTTTGGAAGCACGCGAATATTATGATCAGGCACCGTTGACGATGATTTATCGCGCGCTTCGCGTGATCCCGGTCAACCGGACGGGCAATGACACGGCCGGTATTCGAGCTGCATTACGGGAGCTTTCCAATAATGGGTGCATTGGAATCTTCCCGGAGGGTCGAATCAGCGACGACTGCCAGCTGCATGAGGGCCGGCAGGGCGTGGCGTTGCTGGCTTTGATGACCAATGCAGTCGTTGTGCCTGCATTTATCCACGGCACTCGGCCGTTCTCCGGAATGATGAAAGATTTCCTGCAATTCAACCATGTGACGCTACAATTCGGCCCACCCATCCGGTTTGACGATTTGGCGGGTCGCCATGGGGATAGAGAGGCCCGGGATATCGCTTTGAAGCGAATCATGGATGCCATCAGCGCGTTGCAACAGCAATCGGTCCCTCGAAAGGCGGCTTAGATACGATGTCGCTTCAACAATCGGAAACGTCTCGCCGCCGGAAGGGGCGAGACACCATCTACCCTGTCGCTTTTTTCAGCAGTCCGGCCGATCGCTCCTACATGGATGATCCTGCGCTCGGCATGCTCCTTGAATTTTTCAAAATAAAAGGGCTGCCGGCCCTTAAGGATGAAGACCGGCTGGAGCAGTGGTACGACGATTGGATGGAGTATCAACACGAACAGGCGCTGTACGCCTCCATACTTTCGCCCCAGCAATATTCGAGTCGAGGCCATTGGTTCGATCTGCTCCGGTACGCGCGCTTCCTGGAAGCGTTTGCCTATTGCAGTCCCGCACACGGCTATAGCCTTCAAGTCAGCTTTCTTGGCCTCTTTTCGATTCTCATGGGCACCAATGCGGAATTGAAAAAGGAAGCCGTTGCAGCATTGGAAGCGGGCAATGTGATGGCGTTCGGCGTATCGGAAAAAGATCATGGATCGGATCTCATGGCCAATGAGTTTACCGTCGCGAAATCGGATGCCGGCGACTACATCGCGAACGGTGCCAAGTACTACATCGGCAACACGGACGCCGCGTCGATGATTTCAATTCTTGGCAGAAGGATCTCTCACAAAGAATCCGGCGGGGAAGGGACAATCGGCCGTTCCAATCGAGCGCCATTCATGCTCATTGCTCTCCGGCCCGGACAGGCTACTGCATTTCGCAGCCTTGGGAAAATCCGCACGCTGGGAGTCCGGGCCGCGAACGTGGGTTCGTTCGAAGTGAAGAACCATCTGTTTCCAGAAGGCGACATCATCGCGGAAGGCCGCAATGCATGGGACGCAGTTTTTGGGACGATTACGCTGGGAAAATTTTTCCTGGGATTCGGATCCATTGGCATTTGCGAGCACGCACTGCAGGAAGCCGTGACACACCTCAGAACGCGAAAACTGTATGGCAAGGCCGTCCTCGAAATGGCTCATATCCAGACGAACGTCCTCCGAGCATGGCTGCGACTGATCGCGATGAAGGCCTACGCCTATCGCGCCCTCGATTACGTCCATGCCGCTTCCGGTGCTGACCGCCGGTATCTGCTTTTCTGTGCCGTCCAAAAAGCGAAGGTGAGCACGGAAGGATTGAAAGTGATGTCACTGCTTCAGGAATGCATCGGCGCAAAAGGTTTTGAAAGCAGCGGGTACTTTGAGATGGCGCTGCGCGACATACAGCTGATACCGAGCCTTGAAGGAAGCATGCACATCAATCTCGGTCTGGCGGTCCAGTTTATTCCGCGCTATTTCGATCGATCGGATTCGTCTCTCGGCGAGCCACCGTCGCTGGTGGGTGGTGAAACACCGTCCCGTGAAAACCCCTATCTTATGGAGGCCCGGGCCGGTTCGATGCATTCGGTAGGTTTTCTTCCTTTTCTGGATGCGTATCGGCCGCTGGAATTGGTAAACGGTATTGTGCCCTTCCGGCGCCAGGTGGAAGCATTCCGGGAAATTGCAAGCGTCCGGATGGACGATATGCAGTCGGAGATGGCATTAGGCCAGTGTTTTGCCACGGTTGTTTATGGCCAGCTTATCGCGGAGAATGCCGTGCGCCTGGCTTTGCCGGAAGCGATAACGTCGTGCATTTTTGCCGTGCTCGCCGAAGATCTCAGCACGCTTGCTCTGCGACTGGCCGGGACTCCGGGGATCCGCATGGAAATGCGCGAATCGATATCGAGAATGGTTGAAGTTCCGAATCCGGATTCCGGAGCCTGGGACTCTGCCAGTCGCCACTTCGAAGAATGGGAACGTGGTGTGGACGGTCCATGACCGCCCACAATCTCACATTCGAAACCTGCGACGGCCGGCACCGCCCTGTACGGTCTACTTCTTCTTGTGCTTGAAATATTCCACCTGCTGCAGGCGTTTAACGGCTTCTTCT
>Ga0068864_100003113_pt1 | contig 13704 bp, 11 predicted proteins | sample KBSSwiS72_FD_66586 | JGI IMG/M metagenome (GOLD analysis project Ga0068864, IMG submission 66586) | Switchgrass rhizosphere microbial communities from Kellogg Biological Station, Michigan, USA - KBS Switchgrass S7-2 | ecosystem: Host-associated > Plants > Roots > Rhizosphere > Soil ... | reverse complement strand
CGGTGCTCTGGCCGCTGCTCTCCTACTACCCGATCGCCCACATGGTCTGGTGGTGGCCGGGGCCTGACGCGATCGCCCACGCGCCGAAGGATCCGGTGAAGGCCGGTCTGCTCTGGGGCTGGGGCGCGCTCGACTTCGCGGGCGGCACGGTGGTGCACATCAACGCCGGCGTGGCCGCCCTCATGGGCTGCCTGATCCTCGGTCCCCGAAAGGGCTATCGCTCCGAGCCGATGCAGCCGCACTCACTCACCCTCACCCTGGTCGGCGCGGGCCTGCTGTGGGTCGGCTGGTTCGGGTTCAACGCCGGGTCGAACCTGGAAGCCAACGGCTATGCCTCGCTGGCCATGATCAACACCTTCATCGCCACTGCGGCCGCCGGCTTCTCCTGGGCGGCGACGGAATGGATCACACGCAAGAAGGCCTCGATGCTGGGCATGGCCTCCGGCCTGGTGGCGGGCCTCGTCGCGGTCACGCCGGCGGCCGGCTTCGCCGGTCCGATCGGCGCCCTGGTGCTGGGTCTGATCGTCAGCCCGATCTGCGTCTTCTTCTGCTCGGTCGTGAAGAATGCGCTGAAGTACGACGACAGCCTCGACGCCTTCGGGATCCATGCGATCGGCGGCATCGTCGGCGCGCTGGGCACCGGCATCCTGGTCTCCGCCTCGCTCGGCGGCGCGGGCATCGTGGACTACACGACCTGCGGGCTCGACAAGGACTTCTCTACCTGCGACGCGTTGGCCAGCTACACCATGATGGGCCAGTTCATCACCCAGCTTAAGGCTGTGAGTGTGTCGTTCGCCTGGTCCGCCGTGGCCAGTTCCATCGTCTTCTTCATCATCAAGTTCACCGTCGGCCTGAAGGTCAGCGAGGACACCGAGGAAGAAGGCCTGGACATCGCCGAGCACGGCGAGCGCGCCTACCACGCCTGACGAAGGCCGGAAGTCAGTTGCGTACGGAGCGGGGGCCCTCAACGGGTCCCCGTTTTCGTTTGATCCTCTAGACGCTCGCCCGTTCGCCGCGCTGTTGGAAGGCTTCGGCAATGATACGGGAGAGCGCGCGCACCTCGGGCGCCCGGCGCAGGCGCTCGGGATAGACCAGCCAGATGGCCGAGGACGTCGGCGCCGGAAAGCAGAACATCAGGTCTCCCGTGGCGTCGGCCACGATGCACGGGAGGGCGCCCACGCAGGCGCCGGTGCGGATGACCGCCTCCACCGCCGCTACCGAGCTCGCCATTTGCTGAATTTCGCCCTTGACCCCGGCCGCCCGGGCCTCCTCCAGGGTTCCCTCCAGCAACACAATCGAATGGCCCGCGAAGTCCTCCATCGACTTCGGCGCGCCCCGAGCCGCGGCATAGGCGGCGCTGCAATAGACCGCCCACGGAGCGTCGCTTAGCCTGCGGCGCACCAATGAGGGCTCCTCGGGCGCGGGGCTCGCCCGCACCGCGATGTCGGCTTCTCCAGCCTGCAGGTCGCGCACCTGCGCGCTGACGTCGATCTCGAGCTGGACGTCGGGATATTCGGCGGCGAAGCGGGTCAGCGCGGGCACGACCAGCGTCCGCATGATGGAGTCCTCGCCGGTGATCCTGATCCGGCGCTTCACCCGGCGCGTGGCGGTCGCCGCCTCGCGGGCGAACTGCTCCATCTGGGCGGTAACCGCCAGGAGCGAGGGCTGCAGCACTTCGGCCGCCGGCGTCGGGCGATAGCCCGTCTGGTCGCGCTCGAACAGCTCGATCCCCAGAGCGCCCTCAAGGGCGCTGATCCGGCGCGCGACGGTGGTCTGGTCCACGCCGATCGCCCGGGCGGCGCGCGCGGTCGAGCCGTGCTCGAGCACAGCCGCGAAGAACCGCAGATCGTTCCAGTCGAACTTCACGGCGCGTACTCGGGTCTGACGGGACTGGAGGACCATGCTGCCGATCCTGAGAGTCACTGTCCAGCCAGCTCCTGCTCGCGACGGCCGCGCGTATTCCGTGAGGTCGCAGCTAGTCGAAATCCGGCCAGGGCCCGCCCAGGCGGCAGCGCTTCACCCACCAGGCCGGCGCCATTGCCTCGAGACGCTCGGCAAGGCTCTCGGCCTCGATGTCGCTGGCACAAAGCGCGAAGCATGTTCCGCCCGACCCTGACACCCGCGCCAGCAGCGCCTCCGGCTCGTTGGCCAGGGTCTCAAGCACGGCGCCGACTTCGGGCGCGACAGCGATGGCCGCAGCCTCCAGGTCGTTGCGCTGGAAACTGAGCCAGCCGGCCAGCTCCGCCGGGGTCTCGAAGACGTCCGGAGCCTCCGGCCGCGCGACGTCCCCGAACCGGCCCGAGGCGTCGAAACGCCGGTAGACCTCGGCGGTCGACACGGCGACGCCGGGATTGACCAGCACCAGATCCAGGTCCGGCAGACGGGGCGCGGCGCTCAGCTGCTCTCCCCTGCCCTGCGCCGTTACGGGTCGCCCCCAGAGACAGGCCGCACCGTCAGCCCCGAGACTCGCAGCCACCGACTCGAGACGAGAGTCGTCGATGGCCAGGCCGAACTCGTCGCGCAACAGGCGCAGTGCAGCGCCCGCGTCGCTCGATCCGCCGCCGAGCCCCGAGGCCACCGGCAGCCGCTTTTCCAGGGTGAGTCCCACCGGCGGCAGCGGCCGGCGGGCTTCGATGATCAGGGCGCGCGCCGCACGCATCACCAGGTTGTCCGCCTCGCCCGCCAGCCCGCGCGCGAAGGGCCCGCAGACGTCGAGCTCCATCGCCTCGGCCTCGTGCGTGCTCAACCGGTCGCCGAAGTCGGCGAACGCCATCAGGCTGCAGAGCGGATGATAGCCGTCGGACCCCGGCGCGCCGACGTGTAGGTACAGATTGACCTTGGCGGGCGCCAGCGCCGAGCGCCCCATGGGATTACTGGCCCGCGATCTTCGGCGCCGGACCGTCGGGGCCCAGCCCTGAGGCGAGCTTGGCCTCGACGCTCGCCTTCATCTTCGCGTCGGGGTTCAGCGTCAACACGCGGCGCCACTGGAACTGCGCCTCGTCACGGCGTCCCGCCTTCCAGTAGGCGTCGCCCAGGTGGCTGTTGATGTCGGGGTCACCGGCTTCGAACTCGACGGCCTGTTCCAGCTTCTCGACCGCCTTCTTGTAGTCGCCCTGCCGGTAGTAGGCCCAGCCGAGCGAGTCGATCATGGCGCCCGAGCGCGGATTGGCGGCGACGGCCTTCTCGACCATGGCCATGGCGTCCTTCAAACGCTCGCCGCGGTCGATCAGCGAGTAGCCGAGGTAGTTCAGGAGTTCCGGCTCGTCGGGCCGGGCGTCCAGCGCCGCCTGCAGGTCGGCCTGAGCTTCTGGCCACTTGTTCATCCGCTCATAGGCGACACCGCGCGAGTAGCGCAGGCGCCAGTCGGGGGTCTTCGACTCGTTGATCAGGCCGGTGAGGATCTCGGCGGCCTCCGCGTACTGCTCGTTGGAGCGCAGGAGGTCGGCGAGCGTGATCCTGGCGTCGGCGTCGCCCGAAGCCGCGCCGGCTCGCGCCAGCTTCAACGCCGTCACCTTGTCGTCCGCGGCCTGGTAGGTCCAGGCGAGCTTGGCTTGAGCTGCGCCATATTCCAACGAGCCCGGCTTGGGGTGCGAATAGGCGGCCCTCGCCGCATCCGTATCGCCCGACCCTTGCATGATGTCACCGACCATCACCCAGGCGGCGTCCTTCTGCGGATCGAGGTCCAGCACCAGGCGCAGGTAGGCGAGCGCGGTCTGGGTCTGCTGGGCCTGGACCATGGTCGCGGTCGCGGCGAGCATGGCCTGGGCAGCGCCTTCCCGAATGGTGGGTTGGGCGGGCGGCGCCTTGGTGGACGAGGCGCGCGCCTTGGCGGCCTTGATGGGGACGCTGGAGGGCTCGCGGGCCAGGAAGCTCTCATAGAGCGCCAGCGCATCGACCCGCCGACCGCGCCGCTCGAGGAACCCGCCATAGGCCATCACCGCGATGACGCTGGGACTGACCGTCGAGGCGGCCGCCTTGAAGTCGGTCTCAGCCTCGTCATAGCGCTTGGCCCGCTCGAAGAGCGCGCCCTGCCCTAGCTGGCCGAAGTAGTCGACCGCGCGATCGCCACGCACCTGCGGCCGAACGAGGGAGCCCTCGACGTCGCCGGCCTCCGCGGCCGCCCAGGGGCCAACCAGGGCCGCTGCCGAGCGATGCGGGAAGGCGATGTTTTCGCCCGACAGAAGTTCCCTGGCCTGTTTCGCCCTGCCGTCGGCTAGCGCGTCGATGGCGACGACCAGCTTGCCGAGACGCTTGCCGGCCTCCGAGGCCGCGTCGCCGGTCGGCGCCAGCGCCGCAGCCTTGTCCACGTCGCCCGAGAGAAGGGCCGCGGTGAAGGCCCGCTCCGAAACCGTGCTGTCGTCAGCGCTCTGCATCCGCGCCTGGTCGAAGAAGCGCGCGGCGTCCCCGCTCTTGCCGTCGTTGAGCGCCGCTTCGCCGGCCAGGAACATGCCGTAGGGCGAAAGTCCCGAGGCGAGTTCGGAGGCCTGGCCGCCGCCACGCGCGGGGCCAGGTCCTGCGCTGGCGCAAGCGGTCAGCAGGACAAGCGGGGCGACGGCGGCGAGCAGATGGAGACGCATGAACCGCACCTTCCGACTTAAGCAAGGCGACCGCAAGGCGGCCCGCCGTCACAGAGCGTCCAGCCTACATATTCGGATAGTTTGGCCCGTCGCCGCCCTGGGGCGTCGTCCAGACGATATTCTGCGACGGATCCTTGATGTCGCAAGTCTTGCAGTGGACGCAGTTCTGGAAATTGATCTGGAACTTCGGGTTCTCGCCCTTGTCGTCGTAGAGCACCTCGTAGACGCCCGCCGGGCAGTAGAGTCGAGCCGGCTCGCCATACTTCGGCAGATTGATTTCGATCGGCACCGAGGGGTCGCGCAGCTTCAGGTGCGCCGGCTGGTTCTCGTCGTGGTTGGTGTTGGACAGGAAGACGCTGGAAAGCTTGTCGAAGCTCAGCACGTTGTCCGGCTTCGGGTAGACGATCGGCTTGAAATCCTTGGCCAACCCGGTGGAGTCCGCGTCGTTCTTGTGGTGGTGCATAGTCCCGAAGAACGAGAACCCTCCCAGCAACTGCGTGCACCACATGTCGAACATGCTGACCACGCCGCCCATGAAGGTGCCGAGCCTGGACAGCAGCGGCTTGGCGTTGCGCACGGTGTGCAGTTCCTTGCGCACCCAGGACTTCTGGTAGGCGTCCTCGTACTCCACCAGGTCGTCGCGCGAACGGCCGGCCTGGATCGCCGCGTAGGCCGCCTCCGCCGCCATCATGCCGCTCTTCATGGCATTGTGGCTGCCCTTGATCCTCGGAACGTTCACGAAGCCCGCGCTGTCGCCCAGCAGCACGCCGCCCGGGAAATAGAGCCGCGGCACGGACTGCAGGCCGCCCTCGGAGATGGCTCGCGCGCCATAGGCGATGCGTTTGCCGCCCTTCAGGTGTTTGGCGACTTCCGGGTGGTGCTTGAACCGCTGGAATTCGTCGAAGGGCGAGATCCAGGGGTTCTGGTAGTTCAGGTGCACCACGAAGCCGACGCTCACGTAGTTATCGCCGAAATGGTAGAGGAAGCTGCCGCCGCCGGTCTTGTCGTCCAGCGGCCAGCCCACGGTGTGCTGCACAAGGCCCGGCCGGAAGACCTCGTCCGGAACCTGCCAGATCTCCTTCAGGCCGATGCCGTATTTCTCAGGGTCCGCGCCCTCGGCCAGGCTGTACTTGGCGCGCAGTTGCTTGGAGAGCGAGCCGCGCACGCCCTCGCCGATGAAGACGTACTTGCCGTGCAGCTCGATGCCCGGCTGGTAGTCGGCGGTCTTGGCGCCCGTCTTGTCGATGCCGAAGACGCCGGCCACGACGCCCTTGAGCGCGCCCGCTTCGTCAAACACCGCCTCCGACGCCGCCATGCCCGGATAGACTTCGACGCCCAGCGCCTCAGCCTGCTGGCCGAGCCAGCGGCAGACGTTGGCCAGCGAGGCGATGTAGTTGCCGTGGTTGTGCATGAAACCGGGCATGCCGAACATCGGCAGATCGGCCGAGCCTTGCGGGCCCAGCATCACGAACTTGTCCTGGGTGACCGGCGTCTCCAGCGGAGCGCCCATGGCCTTCCAGTCCGGGAAGAGTTCGTTCAAGCCCTTCGGGTCGATTATCGCGCCCGAAAGGATGTGCGCCCCGACCTCCGAACCCTTCTCCAGCACGGCGACCGAGACATCCGTACCGGCCGCGGCCGCCAGTTGCTTCAGCCGGATCGCGGCCGACAGGCCCGACGGTCCCGCACCCACGATGACGACGTCATACTCCATCGCCTCGCGTTCAGCGGTTTCAACGGCTTCGCTCATGGCCCCGATGCTCCTTCGTCCCTTGGCGACTTATCGGGATGTCACGCGGGGGCGGTCAAGCAAAAGCGCCTGATCAGGGCGGTCCGCCGCCGCCGAACTCAAAGCCAGGATCGCGCGGCTTGCGGCCGTTGCTGCCGAAACTGTAGCTCAGCCCCACGAACACCGCTTGCACATTGGGCTTGCTGACCACGCGATCGCGCACCGTGGGCGTATCGATGACCACCGTATTCTTGAGGCTTTTCAGGGCGTCCTGAACCGTCACCACTACCGACAGATGCTCGTCGAACTTGTGCCGATAGCCGAGGTTCACGATCCCGCTCGGCTCGACATAGCCCTGGGGCGTCAGCCGCTTTCCGTTCAGCGAGGCGTTGAGCTGGGCAAAATCCTTGTCGGTGATCGTCCAGTTGAGATTGGCGCGTCCGCTGACGGCATAGCCCGAGCGCGTGTCTCGGAAGCCGAGCGAGGAGGCGTCGATCTCGTTCCAGAAGAGGTTGCCGCTGACGTTGTAGCTGAGCTTGGCGTTCAGCTTGCCGTTGGCGACCAGTTCCAGGCCGCCGGCTCGGCTGTGACCCAGGTTTTGCTTGGTGGTCAGGAGCACCCCGCCGCCCAGGTTGCGCGCCACGTCGGTCACCCCGTTGTAGCTCTGCCGATAGTAGGCGGTGGCCAGGTAGAAGGTCCCGTTCGAGCGATACTGGTAGCCGGCCTCCAGCGAGTGGGTCTCCTGCGGCTTCAGGTTCGGGTTGCCCTGCCGGAAGTTGAACGGGTCGATGAAGATCACGTACGGGTTGAGGTCCTGCGGCTGCGGCCGCTGCACCCGGTGGCTATAGCTGGCGGTCAGTTGCTGGCTGTCGGAGACCTTGTAGGCTAGGTGCAGGGTCGGATAGGCGCGGAAATAGTCGTTGGAATCCCGCAGGCTGCTGGTGAGCTGGTTGGTGTCGACCTGCACATCTTCCAGTCTGAGGCCGCCCAGCAGGGTGAAGTCACCGAACGGCCTCTCGTAGGTGCCGAACAGCGAGTGGATCGTCTGCTTGTAGAGGAAGTGGTTGGTGAAGGCCGCGCTGGGAGTCGCTGTCGCGGGCGTCGCGCCGCTGCTCCCGCGGTTGTCGTAGTCGTTGTCGTCGATCTCCAGCTCATAGCCGGTCTTGAGCTTGGCCTCGCCTGGCATAGGCCGGCTGAAGTCCGCCTTGAACTGGGTCTCGTCCAGGACGGTGTGCTGGGCGAAGTCCTGGAACAGGCGCGAAGGCGCCGGGAGGCGGATGACCGTGTCGTAGAGGCGGCGGTAGTCCTCGGACGTCCGCTCGCGGCTCAGGTTGGCCGAGAATTCGTGATCGTAGGGCGCGAACTTGTAGCGGTAGCCGGCCGAGGCTTCGCCGTTGGAGCGGTCGAGCTTGAAATGACCGATACGGTCGTAGTCGGCGGTTATCGGCGCGGTCGGCGTCGGCTCGCCATAGCGGTCGATCAGAAGGTCGCCGACCTTGAAGCTGCTGTAACGCAACTCGCCGCTGAGCCGCGTCTTGGCGTCGGGGTCGAAGTCGAGGCTGGTGCGGATGTTGTGGAAGTCGATGACCCCGCCGCGATGTGACTCCTTGCGGCTATCGATGAACTTGCCGCTCGCCGGGTCGAAACTTGAGCGGTCGTCGGTCGTGTAGGCCTTCTGCGGGTCGCGCCGGTACCCGACGTCGCCGGACAGAGTGAGCTTGTTGGCGTTGTAGGCCCCGCTGAGGCCGGCGTTACGGTGCTCTGAGGAGCCCAGATTCGCCCGCACCGAGCCGGAGCCGCCGGGCTTGCGGCTCTTCTTGGTGATCAGGTTGATGATCCCGGCGGCCCCGTCCGGCTTGAAGGCGGCCGACGGATTGGTGATCACCTCGACCCGCTCGATCTGGTCGGCGGGCAGGTTCTGCAGGGCCTGGCCCCTGCCGTCGCCGCGGAACATGCCCGAGGGCTTGCCGTCGATCATGATCGTGACGTTCGGGTCGCCGCGCAGGCTGACGTTGCCCTGCACGTCCACCTCGACCGAGGGGATATTGCGCAGCGCGTCGCCGATCGAGCCGGTGGCCGACTGCAGGTCGGTGGCCACGCCGTAGCTTCGCCGGTCAATCGAGCTGCGGAACGCCTGCGGCGACTCGCCGGTCACCGTCAGCCCCTCCACCGTCGCGCCGGGCGCGGCGGGCCTTCCTGGAACAGGCTTGCCCGGAAGCGGTTTGGCGGTGACGGGCTTTGCCGGCGCGGCGGATTTCTCCGCCGGCGGAATGGCTTGCGCGCGCCCGTCCGTCGCGACGACAACGAAGGCGCCCGCCAGGAGCCACACCAAACTCGAATGCAACGCGAATCCCCCAGTCCCAGCGTCGAGCTTCTAGGGGGCCCATCCGCGAGGGTCCATGGGATGGGGCGTCTGTGGCGCCGCTATGGCAAAGCTTGTCTGGCCTGAAACGCGGCCTGGCCGGCGGGGCCGATGCTTTTCCGACGCCAAGGCCGGACTTTCGCGCTAGGCCCTTTAGATGGCCGCAAAGCTCCGCCGACTCATCGACCTCCCTGGCGTCGCCGACCTTGAATTCAAGGCCGTGATGAAGCGTGACTTCGCCGAGCCCGAGGCGCGTGCGGAGCATCCCGAACTGGACGAGTGCTCGCTCGCGATCTTCGGCCTCACCGCCGACCAGGCGGAGGCCACGGTAAAGCCTACGGATTGGGACGACATCGAGACCGCACCGATCGCCAAGCAGGTCTTCGCCTTCGAGGACGCTGGCTGGGACGTCACCGACGACAAGCGCCGCCCGCTGCGGACGCTCGGCCACTGGAACCAGCAGCTCTGGCTGGCGATCCGCGGCGTCGCCGGCGAGCTTCCGTTCCGACCGGACGAGGACCATCGCCCCGACAAGGACTGGGGCGCCTCGCTGGCGGCCGATGCCAAACGCTTCAAGAAACGGTGACCTGAACCCGATGTCCAAATTCCCGCTCAAGAGCCTCGCCGAGTTGAAGGGCAAGCCTGCGCCCGCCCGCGCCTACGACAAGCCGACGCCGAAGGTCTCGCGCCAGAAGCCGGCCAAGGTGCTGACTGCAGCGGAAAAGGCCGCCTTCCTGGCGTCGCGGCCGGACTTGAAGCTGAAATAGCGCGCGGGGGCTGACAAGCTCGGCCCCGCCCGCCAAGACTGCCATCGATGTCCGCCGTCCAACCCTCCTCCGCACAGCTTGCCGAGAGCCTGCTCGCCTTCTGGAGCGAGGCGGGGGTGGACGCGATGTTGCAGGACGCCCCGGTCGACCGGATCGCCGAGGGCAAGATCGCGCCGCCGCAGCCGCCGCCGGGCCGCAAGGCCGCGCCCGTCGCGCCTGTCGCGAGGACGTCTACGAACCAGCTCGACATCTCCGCCGCCGTCGCGCGGGCTCAGGAATTGGCGGCGCCCGCCGAGACGCTGGACGCCCTGGTCGCCGCGATCTCCGGGTTCGACGGCTGCCCGCTGAAGTTCGAGGGCGGCGCGACCCAGGCCGTGGTCTGGCGCGGGGCCTCCGATGCGTCGCTGATGGTGATCGGCGAGGGCCCCGGCCAGGAAGAGGACCAGCGCGGCGAGCCCTTCGTCGGCCGCGCGGGGCGACTGCTGGACAAGATGCTGGGGGCCGCGGGCCTGAACGAGCGGGCGTTCATCACCAACACGGTCTTCTGGCGACCGCCCGGCAACCGAACGCCGACACCGGCCGAGCAGGCGATCTGCGCGCCGTTCGTCGAGCGCGCCATCGCCCTGGTGAACCCAAAGATGCTGCTGCTAGTCGGCGGCGCCTCGGCCAAGGCGATGCTGAAGAAGGACGAGGGAATCCTCTCCCTGCGCGGGCGCTGGCACGAATGGCGCTCGGCGGACGGAGCGCTCGAACTGCCCGCCATGCCGACGCTGCATCCGGCATTCCTGCTGCGCCAGCCAGCGGCAAAAAAGCGCGCATGGACCGACCTGTTAACCCTGACAGAACGGCTGGATCGGCCCGAACGCCCTCTGTAAAACTCCTATTTCGGGGTCGTCCAAGCCTGTGGATAAGGCCCCCGGCGTTCACCAACTTGTGGTTACAAGGGGTTGCCCCGCCGCGCGGCGCTGCCTAGCGTGCACGCTTCGTTTTGGGAAAAGGGCCGCGGACACAGCTCGCGTAGATGAGCTCGCGGAACACGGCATGACGCTGATGAAGCGCCTGCAGTTGGGGGTTTCCACCTTCGCCTGCCTCGCCGCCATCGCCACCGCGAGTGCGGCTGCGACCCCTCAGGCCCTCTCGACGACCGACGCCCAGCGCTACGCCGCCGCCTTCGAGGCCACCGACCGCGGCGACTTCATCGAAGCCCAGATGCAGACGGTTGAGGTGCAGGACAAGTCGCTCCTGGGCTACCTCTCCTTCCGCGCCCTGATGCACCCCACGGCGCACAAGGCGGCCTTCGACGAACTGGCCGGTTGGCTCGCACGTTTCCGTGACCTGCCGGTGGCCGATCGGATCTTCGCGCTGGCCGCCAAGCGGATGCCCGCGGCAGCCGCGTCCCTCCCCTCGCCCGCCGTCGCTCTGTCGGACGACGTCAGCGCGCCGGCCGCCGTCACCGACCGCGGCCGCGCGGCGCGCCAGGCCTTCTACGCCGGCGACGCCAAGCGTGCGCTCAAGCTCGCGCCCGCCGCCGGTGAACCCTGGATTGCCGGTCTCGCAGCCTATCGGCTGAGAGCCTACGACCAGGCGCAGGGCTATTTCGCCCAGCTCGCCCACGACTCCCTGTGCGATCCCTGGCTGCGCTCGGCGGCCGGATACTGGGCGGCGCGCTCGGCGCAGGCCCAGGGCGACAACCTCTCCGCGACCGGCTTCCTGCAGGCCGCCGCCAAGGCGCCTGAGACCTTCTATGGCATGATCGCGCAGCGGCAGTTGGCGCTGGCGGGCGCGCCCGTCCGCGCGGCCCAGGCGTCGCCACATGCGCAACTGTTCAAGGTCTCGTTCGCCCAGCCGTCCTCCGACGTCGCGGTCTTTATGCAGACGGATGTGCGCGCTCATCGCGCAGCGGCGCTTGCGCAGCTCGGTCGAGTCGGCGACGCCGCCCAGGAGCTGCGCGCCGGCCTGCTGCTCGCGCATACGCCGGAAGAGCGTGAGCACTGGATGTCGCTGGGTGTCGAACTGGGCACGCAGCTGGCCGAAGGCGTCCGCCCGGTCCGCGCCGTGGACCTCGACTACCCGATGCCCACCCTGGAGCCCAAGTCCGGCTTCACGATCGACAAGGCCCTGGTCTACGCGATCGTGCGCCAGGAGAGCCGGTTCAATCCGATGGCGATCTCGCCCGTCGGCGCCACCGGCCTGATGCAGCTGATGCCGGAAGCCGCCGCCCGTGCGGCCGGCGACGACAAGCTCAAGGCCGACATGAGCCCGCTGTTCGACCCGGCCTTCAACCTGCGGGTCGGCCAGGACTACCTGACCTGGCTGATGGAGCGCGGGGTCGGCTACGACATCCTGCGTACCGTGGCGGCCTACAACGGCGGGCCCGCGACCCTGATCAAGACCGCCCAGATGCTCGGCGACGAGGCCGACAGCCTGATGGTCATCGAATGCCTGCCCTCGCTCGAGACCCGCAACTACGTCGAGAAGGTGATGGCCGGCTACTGGACCTACCGGAAGATGTGGGGCGAGGACTCGCCGACCCTGAACGCCATCGCGGGCGGCGCCCAGTTTATCGACGCCCGCCTCGACCTAGGACAGGCGAGTCGCGCGGGCGCCCAGGTCTCGTCGCAGCCGCTTCAGGTCGGGATGCGCTAGCACGCGCGATTGCTTCGCCAGCACACCGAATGGCGGCCTGCGCAAGAAGCCGCCGACCCCCAGGATAATCGCCTCCCCGCCACCGCCGCGCAGGTGCGCGCCAAGCGTTGCCAGCCAGCTTGGCTTGAGCCGGATCGCGGCGGGCAGAAGCAGGATCTGATCGGACCTAGCGTCGGCGGCGGCCCCCGCAATGCTGGTCACCAGCTCCGCCCCTGTTTCCTCGCGGAGCACCGCCAGCAGTTCCGGCGGACCGCCGCCGGCAATGAGGACCTCGCGCACAAGTCCGTCGACGGCGGCCGAGGTCAAACAGCCCAGCAGCGCCGGAAGCCTGTCGCTGGAATTCCCAGCCTCAACGATCACCGTAAGCATGGCGCGCACAAGCGTCTGCCTCGGCCGCCGCGTCAACTCAGTTCTTGTTTTGTTCTATCGCTACTCTATGATTGGGCTGTGAGCACCTTCACCCAGCAAGTGCGCGGACGTGGCGCGCGCACCAACGCCACCGGCCGCTACGAATCCCAGACGCGCGAGGCGTTCGACGACGGCTGGACCCCCGACGACCTTGAGCCCGTGCAGCTCATCACTACCGTGAGCCCCGAGAAGGCCAAGGTGATCATCACGCACAACGACAGCCCCGACGTGGGCTTCTCGGCCTCGATCAATCCCTACCGCGGCTGCGAGCACGGCTGCATCTATTGCTACGCCCGGCCGGCGCACGCCTACATGGGGCTGTCGCCCGGCCTCGATTTCGAATCCAAGCTGTTCTTCAAGCCGCACGCTGCGGAGTTGTTGGAGCGCGAGCTCTCCAAGCCACGCTACGTGCCCGAAGTGATCCACATCGGCGGCAACACCGACCCTTATCAGCCGCAGGAGCGCCGCCTGCACGTCACCCGCCAGGTGATCGAGGTGATGAGCCGCTTCAACCACCCGTTCTCGATTATCACCAAGTCAGCGCTGATCCTGCGCGACCTCGACCTGCTGGCGCCCATGGCCGAGAAGAACCTGGTGCGGGTGGCGGTCTCCATCACCTCGCTCGACCGCAAGCTCGCCCGCTCGATGGAGCCGCGCGCCGCTACGCCCGAGAAACGCATCGATGCGGTCAAGCGGCTGTCGGACGCGGGCGTCCCGGTGATCGTGATGTTCGCACCAGCCATCCCCGGCCTGAACGACCATGAAATGGAGGCGGTGCTGGAACGCTCGGCCCAAGCCGGCGCGAGGGGCGCGGGCTACGTGGCGCTGCGCCTGCCGATGGAGATCAAGGATCTCTTCCAGGAGTGGTTGGCCACCGACCACCCGGACCGGGCAAGCCGGGTCATGTCGCTGGTCCGCCAGATCCGCGGCGGCAAGGACTACGACAGCCAATGGGGCAAGCGAATGAAGGGCGAGGGTCCGATCGCGGCCCTGATGTCGCGCCGTTTCGCCGTGGCAAAGACCCGGTACGGCCTGGCGGGCCGCCTCGGCGACATGGACTTGACGCAGTTTCGCGTACCCCCGAAGTCGGGGAGCCAGATCGACCTCTTCGGTTAGGCGGCGGCGGCCAGCGCGTCTCGGGCCTGGGCCGCAATCTCGAAGGATCGGACGCGCGCGGCGTGGTCGTAGATCTGGGCGGTGACCATGATCTCGTCGGGC
>Ga0068864_100003112_pt1 | contig 13707 bp, 10 predicted proteins | sample KBSSwiS72_FD_66586 | JGI IMG/M metagenome (GOLD analysis project Ga0068864, IMG submission 66586) | Switchgrass rhizosphere microbial communities from Kellogg Biological Station, Michigan, USA - KBS Switchgrass S7-2 | ecosystem: Host-associated > Plants > Roots > Rhizosphere > Soil ... | reverse complement strand
GCTGGCAAATGGAATTCTGGGTGGATGGGATCTCACTGGAATCTTTCGGTGGAACTCTGGGCTTCCAGCCGGTCGTCCTTTCGCATTCCAACGATGGGCGACAAACTGGCAGTCTTCATCAGGTATGGTAGCGGTTAGTCCAGTCCAAACCCATCCAGGTGATTCTAATGGGGAACCAAACCTGTTCTCCGATCCTCAGGCAGCATTCTTGAGTTATCGCGATCCAATGCCGAGTGAAGCTGGAGATCGAAATATTCTGCGCGCTCCAGGGTACTTCTCACTTGACGCTGGTCTCCATAAGACTTTCAGGATGCCATGGGAAGGTCAGGCTCTTTCGTTCCGCTGGGAAGTGTTCAATGTTACCAACACGCAAAAGTTGACTGGATTCAATGGCACCGGCCTGACGACTGATCCCTTTATTCTTGGGGTCAAGCTCCGGTAGGTTTTGGCAACATGACAGCGACCCAACCACTACTGGGCGAAACAAAGGCAGGTCGCGTGATGCAGTTTGCGCTGCGTTACGTTTTCTAGTCAGCGACCCTTGGACCTAAACGACGCGAGTGGATCAACCACACTCGCGTCTTCTTTTTTATGCGACTCAGCAACGGGTCGTCACCTGCCCGATGAGATGCCTCTCCGAATTTTTATAGACGAACTTAGAATTTTGGATATACTCTTGCCCTCAACCAAGTTACGAACGCACGCCTTTCGCGAAAAATAAGCAGTTTGAAGGATCTCCACCGTTGGTCGGCTTGCGGAATGGTATCTGCAAGAAATTGGTTGAAGCGACGAACTTTTGGTTCGTCACCCTCTAGCCCAAGAATTCAAGAGAATAGAGTCAGTTCATTATCAAGTCAGTCATTATTTCTGACGAGGTAGAGTGATCGAATTCTATCCAGCAAAGACAGGTCTAACCTTTCTGACAACGGCCGGCAAGGTTTGTCTACCTTCCCGCCTGTGTCACGAATCTGCAAAACACGCTCTCGGAGGACCCCAATGAAAAGACTAAGTTTTAAGGCAAGCGGCATGATCTCGTTGACCGGCGTTCTTCTGCTTCTAATGTGCTGCGCCAACGTGTTCGCGCAAGGAACATCTTCCGTAAATGGTAGCGTTGTTGACCCGCAGGGAAATGTCATCGCGGGCGCCACCATTACGTTGACGAATATCGACAAGAACTTCTCGCGAACTCAGGCAACAACGGAAGCGGGCACCTTTGCTTTTACGTTGATCCCGCCAGGCCAATACAAGATCGAGGCAGAAGCAAAGGGATTCAAGAAATCTGTTCTGTCCGATGTTAGTGCCCAGGTGGCGAAAGCAACGACGTTGACGGTCCAACTTGAAGTTGGAAGCGTTGAAGAGGTTGTAACCGTCTCGGCCGGTGCCGGCGAGGTCCTGGTGAATAAGCAGGACGGAACGCTCGGCAATAACTTTGTCAACCAGCAGATTACTCAGCTACCACTTGAGGCTCGTAGCCCGCTTGCTCTCGTGACGCTCCAGCCCGGAGTAACGCAACAGGGGTATGTAGCGGGTGCTCGAAGTGACCAATCGAACATCACACTCGACGGTGTTGACATCAATGAAGCGCAGACGAGTTCAATCGGATCTCCAGTGATACGCTTGAACGCGGAAGCGATTGAGGAATTTCGTGTAACAACCGTCAATGCCAACGCCGCAGCAGGTCGCTCCTCCGGAGCGCAGATTTCGTTAGTGAGTAAAAGCGGAAGCAATGATTGGCACGGCTCACTTTTCTGGGCGAACCGAAATACGAGCACGACAGCAAATGATTTCTTTAACAATCGTGCAGGTGTCGGACGTCCCAAGCTCATTCGAAATACTTACGGCGGCTCAATTGGGGGGCCAATCATCAAGGACAAGCTCTTTTTCTTTTACAGCTATGAGGGACGCAAAGACGTCAGTCAAACTGCTGTTACAAGACAGGTGCCTCTTGCCAGTCTTGGACGTGGCGAATTGCGCTACAACAGTCCTTCAGGCGGCATTACAACTCTGACCATGGCGCAGCTGAATACAATTTTCCCTGCTTCGGGTATAAATCCCATAGCCGTTTCGGCATTGGCTGCTGCCGCCGCAAAATATCCCGCGAACGACTTTACTACCGGCGATAGCTCGGCGAGTAACCTTCTGAACGTCGCAGGTTTTAGATTCAATGCTTCAACACCAGTCCAGCTAAATTCTCACTCTGGGCGGTTCGACTACAACTTAACCAGTAAGCAGACAGTCTTCTTTCGAGCCAACATCATCTACGATCTCACCGGTGGCCTACCGCAGTTTCCCGATACACCGGCACCGAACCTATGGGAGCATCCGTGGGGTTTCGTAGTGGGTCATACATGGGCCATCAGTCCCCGGTTCGTAAACAACTTCCGCGCAGGCGAAACACGCGAGGCCTTCAGTCAGCAGGGCGACTCTGCGGGAAACCAGATTAGTTTTCGGTTTGTCTATTCACCTCTGCGATTCCTTCGAACTCTGAATCGTACGACCCCGGTGAAGAATATTACTGACGATTTCTCCTGGACGAGCGGTAACCATTCAGCGCAGTTTGGTACCAACATCAGAATGATCAGCAATGTTCGCTCGTCGGCTGCAAACGCCTATGACAACGCCATCACAAACCCGTCGTTCTTCCTTGGTGGAGGTGTTAGCATCTCCGACGCCGTTAACGCCTTTTCCCCGATAGGTCCAGGAGGCACAAGCGCCGTTCAGAATGCTGCAACCGCTCTGATCGGTCGGCTCTCACAGTACTCAGCCTTATTCACTTTCAACAACGATGGCACTTTATTGCCGGCCGGTTCTCCAGCCAACCGCGATTTCCGTACGAACGAATATGATGTTTACGGGCAGGATACATGGAAGGTGACGCCGAACCTGACTTTTACCTATGGTCTGCGCTACGGCTACAGCTTACCAATATGGGAAGAGAATGGGTTTGAGACAATGACCAGCATTCCTCTGACCACCTACTTCGAAAGCCGCCTGGCTGGCGCCGCCAAAGGCGTCCCCTACAATCAACCCATCTCGATCATACGGTCCGGAAAGAAGAATAATGCTCCACCGATGTACAACAGTGATAAGAACAATTTTCAACCGCGATTTGCTTTTGCGTACTCGCCCAAGGCCAGTGGTAAGTTATTCGGCACACTCCTTGGGAGAAATAATGAGTCTGTGATCCGCGGTGGTTTTGCTATCACAAATGACTACTACGGTCAGCAGCTAGCAGTCACGTTCGACCTCAATAACGCGCTCGGTTTTTCTTCCAGCAGTAACATCAACGCCAATACGTACAGCGTTGAGGGGGTGGCTCGACCGCTGGCCCCCCTGTTTACGGGGTTCGGTCAGGCTATTCGGAGTTTGCCTAAGCTCACCATTCCAACCGGTTTGAAATTCCCGCAAACCGCCGGTTTCAGTTCGGCTCGACCAATTCAGAGCGCGCTCGACAACGCGCTCGTCGCGCCGACGCACTACAACTGGAACATGACCTTCGAGCGTGAGTTGCCGCATGGGATGGTGTTGCAGGCTTCCTACATTGGACGCATGGCGCGCCACCTGATTGCTTCCAGAGATGTGATGGCTCTGAACAATCTGGTCGATCCTAAGTCCGGAATGGATTGGTATACGGCAGCTGGGATGCTCGAAGACTTTAGACGACGAGGTGTGCCAGTCTCTCAGATACCTCAGATTCCGTACTTTCAGAATCTCTTTCCTGCGGACCTGGCCTCGCGAATGAACGTTAACTATTGGGGATGTGGCTCGTGTATAAACCCCTCGTTCAATCAGACCCAGGCTGTTTACGCCAATGCACAAAAGGGTTTTTACAACAACGATTGGACCGATATTCAGGACGTGATCGAATGGGCCATGAATGAAGATGGCTCGGGACCGAATAACCTGTTTTTCCAACCGCAGTATGGAGCGCTTTCCTCGTTTAGCAGCATTGCCCGATCGAATTACCATGCTGCCACGCTGACACTTAGGGAAAGACTGGGGACGGCATTCACTGCTGACTTCAACTACACTCTTTCACATTCAATGGATGATGCCTCAGGCCTCTCAACTGCCACAGCGTTTGGTGGGGCGTTCATTCTCAATCCGATTCTCCAGGACGCCAGTTACGCCAATTCGGATTTCGACATTCGTCAGATAATCAATGTCAACTCCATTTGGCAGTTACCTGTTGGAAGAGGGCAGATGTTCCTTGGCAACGCCAATAGCTTCGTCGATGGAATACTCGGCGGCTGGCAGTTGTCGGGAATCTTCCGCTGGAACTCGGGTCTACCCGTTGGGTTTTATGGCGACAGCGGCGTGTTCGATGACGCACGTTGGGCCACTAACTGGAACGTCCAAAGTAATGTGACAAGAACCCAACCGATCGAGACCTGCCCAACGCGAGGCGGATCGGGCCCGCCGAAGCTATTCGGCTGCAACACACTTCAAGCCTATCAGAGTTTCCGTAACGCCAAGCCCGGCGAGACTGGCGACCGCAATGTGTTTCGGGTCCCTGGTTACGTGAATCTTGATCTGGGTCTCGGTAAGAGTTTTTCAATGCCCTGGAGTGAAAAACATAAGTTGCAGGTTCGCGTTGAAGCATTCAACGTCACCAATACCCAACGAATGGGACAATACGACACCAGTCGCCAGGGTTTTGGTGTAGTGGTAAATCCACAAACTGCGACTCCACCAAGTGTATGGTCAAACTTTACAGCTATTCAGGGAGCGCCTCGCGTGATGCAATTTGGTTTCAGGTATGAATTCTAAATTGCTCTAGCGGTTCTTTCCTGAACAACTATTTGCGGGCTGGAGTCTTGTGGCTTCAGCCCGCTTTTCATATAACACTCTTTCCTAAAACCGTATCAGGCGAAAATGAGAATCAGTCTTGTTGCATTTGTTGTCTTCATTTTCGCAGGTTTAGTACCTGCTCAAGGCGGACACACGCTTTGGGGAGACATTAAGGTCGATGAGAGCCAACTAACCTCTGCCAAGGCCGCGTCATTCACGCTCCTCTTATATACCGAAGGAGGCACTCTGATGATGCGTCAGACAGTGGCGACCAATGGTCGGTATAGATTTCTTGACCTTCGAAACGGCCGCTATGAAGTCGTGGTCGAGTATGAGGGTCAGGAAGTTGCTCGAATAACTGTTTCCGTCAATGCCCCCTTCAAGACAGATTTTCGTGAAGACATAGAATTGCAGTGGCGTGGCCCTGTTGCCACAAGCACAAAGGCGAGCGTTGTTTCAGCGGCTGATAATTACGTACGGTCAACAGCGACTGACGAGCTCTTCCGCAAGGCCATTGAGTCCAGCCAACGGAAGAATTATAAAAAGGCGATCGGGTATCTGGAGCAGGTGGTCGCCAAGGATCCCGCTGACTTTCGTGCGTGGGAAGAATTGGGCACAATGCATTTCATATTGAAGAGTTTTGACCAAGCCGAAGCTTCTTATTCGACAGCGCTGGTCAAGAAACCCGATTTTGAACCAGCGATGACAAAGCTTGGGCGAGTCAGGATTACTTTAAAGAATTTCAATGGCGCGATTGACGTTCTTGAACAAGCAGTAAAGACCAACCCCAGGTCGGCCCAGGCGAATTACTTTCTCGGCGAAGCGTATCTCCAGGTAAAACTGGGTTCCAAGGCCGTCCCCTATTTAAGAGAAGCGATCAGACTCGATCCTGTAACTATGGCCGACGCTCATCTCCGATTGGCAGCGCTGTACAATGCGAAAGGCCTGAAAGACAAAGCTGCTGTCGAATACTCAGATTTCCTGAAGGTGCGTCCAGATTATCCAGAGCGCAAGAAACTCGAAGCGTATATCTCCAGTAACAAGTCGCCTTGATGAAGACCAAAGACGCTTTTCAATTCTCCCAGGTTCGAACTACAGAAATTCCAGGAAAAGAATCATGCGAACAATACTCCTATCTCTATCGCTCGCACTTACTCTCCTTCCCGCCGCCAATGTTTTAGGACAGGGTGGCCGCGGTGCTGTTGCTGCCGGCTCAAAGCACATCGTGTTTGGAGATGTGAAGATAGCGCAAGGTCCTTCTGACAAGCCGATCATGTTAGACCTCATCCTGTTTAACGAATATGGAAATCAAATCGCTGAGCAGCGAGTTCAGAGTAATGGCAGGTATCGCTTTATTGATATTAATGACGGCAGATACTACATCGTTATTCAACTCGAGGGCGCCGAAATCGATCGCTTCATCGTCGATTTTAGCTCGCAGTATAAGAGCGACTTGCAGAAGGATATTGAACTTCAGGCCCAGGGTGTTGCTGCAGCGGTAAAGGCTGGAGTCCTGGCTGCTGCCGACAGGTATGACAGAGGTTCAAAGACACAATCGCTCTTTAACAAGGGACAGAATGCCGTCAAGAACAAAAAGTATGATGAGGCTTCTGGTTTCTTCCGGCAGGTTGTTGAAACCGACCCGGCTGATTTTCCAGCATGGATGGAGTTAGGTACTGCTTACTTTGCGCAGAAGAATTACCCGGAGGCAGAAAAGGCGTATGCCCAGGCCATAGCGAAACATCCAAACTATGTAGTAGCCATGATCAGTTTAGGGAGATTGCGAATAGCCTCGAAGAATATCGATGGCGCGATTGAAGTACTTTCCCAGGCCGTTAAAGCACAACCAGATTCTGCTCAGGCGAATTATTTTCTCGGTGAGGCTTACCTGCAAAACAAGAAGGGTTCACTCGCTGTCGGATATTTAAACGAAGCAATCAAACTCGATCCGGTCGGAATGGCTGACGCTCACTTGCGACTAGCTACGCTTTACAACGCTGTGGGGATGAAAGACAAAGCCGCGAACGAGTATGAGCAGTTCCTGAAGAAGGTTCCCGATTATCCTGACAAGAAAAAGCTCGAAGAATACGTGACGGCTAATAAGAAGCCCTAAAGAATTGCTGGGAGCGCAGGCGTCCTCGCCTGCTGACAACTTTTCAGTGACCTATAGATTTCAAATGCAAGCGAACCGAGGTTAGCAGGCGGGGACGCCTGCGCTCCCAGCACCAAGCTCAACGTTCCAAGCTCAAAGCTAAAATCCAATTCACATGAAGCGACTACTCCTACTCAACATCACTCTACTTCTCATCGTTCTTTTTTCTAACCCACACTCAAAGTCCACCGTCTCCACTCAGCAAGCGCCAGGTGTATTTGCGATAACGGGTGCGACTCTGATTGATGGTTCCGGTCGGCCACCAGTCGGAAATTCAGTAGTAGTCGTGAGCGGCGACTCGATCACCGCAGTGGGTCGTGCCGGCTCCGTAAAGATTCCGAAGGACGCAACAATAATAGATGGTCGCGGACTCACTATCACTCCTGGCTTCATCGACACACACAACCACTCAGATCGTGGTCTGTCGGATGATCCTTCCGCAGCGACACAGGTGTCACAGGGCATAACTACGATTTCCATCGGTCAGGACGGTGGCTCGCCGCTGCCAGTCGGTGAATACCTGGCGAAGCTTGATCAAAATCCGGTAGCGCTGAATGTGCTGACCTTTGTTGGCCACGCAACTCTGCGCTCGAAGGTTATGGGCGACAACACAAACCGTCATGCTACTCCCGAAGAGATTGAAAAAATGCAAACGTTGGTCGACCTGGCGATGCGTGACGGTGCTTTCGGTTTGTCGACTGGACTGGAGTATGAAGTTGGAAAGCCGGCTACAACTGAAGAAATAATCGCGCTCGCCAGTGTCGCCGGACGTTACAAGGGAATTTACATTAGCCACATGCGGGACGAAGCGGACAAGGCGTTCGAGTCGTTTGCCGAACTTGTTCGTATTAGTCGTGAAGGACATTTGCCGGCTCAAGTTTCCCACATCAAGTTAGGAACCGTTGGTGTTTGGGGGCGGTCACGTGAAGCAGTTGCGCTTATCGATAAAGCTCGCCGCAGTGGACTCGACATCACAGCAGATTGTTATCCGTACGACGCCTGGAGCTCCACCATTCGAGTGTTGATTCCCAGTGGACGACACGATGATCCGGTAGACGTTGCACGTGGAATCTCAGATGTCGGAGGCGCAGCGAACATAACGATTGTCAGTTGTCGTGCACATCCTGATTACGAGTTCAAAACCCTGGAGAGTATTGCTCAATCGCAAAACATCAATCCTGTTGAGGCATACATGCGCATCGTTCGAGACGGTGGCGCCAGCGTCGTTTGTCACTCCATGAAGGATTCCGATATCAAAACGTTCTACCAACAGCCATGGGTGATGGTGAGTAGCGATGGTGGTATCGGCTCAAGGCACCCGCGCGGTGCTGGTACGTTTCCGAAAGTGTTAGGGGACTTCGTGCGCCAGCAGAATTGGTTCACCTTACAAGAGGCGATAAGGAAGATGACTTCGTTGCCTGCATGGCGACTTGGTCTGAAGGATAGAGGTTTAATCAAACCTGGATTTAAAGCAGACCTGGTCCTTTTGGATCCAGCGACTGTTATCGACCGCGCAACTTTTCAACAGCCTGAATTAATCGCGACCGGGATTAATCGAGTCTTTGTCAACGGACAGGCGGTGTGGAGTGGCGAGAAAGTCACCGGCAATCGTCCGGGCAAGCCATTGCGACACAGCGTCGCCGGGTCTTAATCTCATAGCGCGGAATGGCCGCAACCAAAATAACGACCGCGGTACTGACTACTTGACCACTAAGTTTTTCCAAAAACTTTGTCAGAGAAAGAGTTACTGGTGAGCAGGTATCGGCCGAAACTGATCGAGTCGTCTTTCACGAGATAAAAATCCTCGACGATAAACCCTTCCTCCAACGCGCTACTGAATGCGTTTCGTGTTGCTACTCGCCAACGTAGACTCAACTCCGGGTTGTCTGTGATTATGTTGTTTATGTCAAGAGGTATGTCCACGCACTTTTGTGTGGAAGAGTCCGCTTCACGTTCCACCGGTTCCTGCTTTTCATTAATGGTGAGGATGGCTTGCGCCTCAACTGCGGAAGCGTCGTACGGTGTTACTCCATGGATGCGTTCATTCACCCTTTCGCTGTTTAAGTGCCACGTGACCCACATTCGATCCGTTCCCGTGCTGTGTAGAAAGCTCGACGTTTCACCGTAAAAATCTTTGTAGTAACGATCGCAGATAACACCTAGCTTGCCAAAATTGAGATGCGCGTTAAGCGATTGCAGCGGATCGAAGGTCCAGGTGATCGTTTCTATTCCTTGCTCAAGTGCGCGCGTTCGTTGGGCCAGTTTCAGTTTATGACCGATTCCATGCGAGCGATACTCGCGCTTCACCGCCAGCATATCGGAATGTAGGATTCGTCGTCCGCTCTCAAACCCAGGGAATGCGAAGACGAAGCCAACCATTTGCTCATTATCAAACGCCCCTAATAAGAGGCCGCCAATTTTAGTTACCGGAATCATTGCGAGGGCCGGCAGGATCTCACGATCGTCGACGCCCCAGATCTCCTTTTGAAGTTCTTCGACCTCAAACATCTCTGAGAGGGTTTTAATGTCGCGGATGAGCATGGGGAGTAATTGGAACTTGGTGCTTGGTACTTTGTTTCCTTATGAAATATCCAGCACCGCAAAGCACCAAGCACCAATTGCGTTTTAGCTCAGCAACCGATTGATAAGCTCTTTGAGCCAGGTCATGTCGATGGGCTTTGTTACGTAGGCATCGAAACCTGAGTCTTTGGCACCGGCTCGGAAGTCCGTTTCCTGGTGAGCGGTGACGGCGATGATCAAGACATTCTTCAGCTTCTGATTCTTGCGAATGAGCTTTGCCGCTGCGAAACCGTCCATTACCGGAAGAGTCAGGTCCATCAGAATTACATCAGGCTCTTCTTGCAGGGCAACGTTCACGGCACTACGACCGTCGCCGGCCTCAACAACAATAAAGCCGTGTTGCTCGAGTTCCAGGCGCATGAAGAGACGGGTGTCCTCCACGTCTTCAACAACCAGTACCTTCAGGTCTTTTGAGTTTCGATGATCCATTATGTGATGGCGAAGGATAAGGGACTCTATGACTCGGGCAAAGATACTGTCAAGACGGACTTCCTTTAAAGTTATCCTTCCGCGCAGCGCAAAGTTCTGTGTCTTCTTAGTTACTCGATGGTTAGGTTGGGCAGAAAACTAGTCTTCGCTCCGTTAGGAGTGACATGTTTATAGGAAATCCGCTTAACACGAGGCGCGGTTCGGCGGGCCGGAACGCAACCCACACTTGACCAATCAAGTTCATTCCGGCCCGCCGAACCGCGCCGGAGCCTTTGGCGCGAGCATGCTATAAACATGTCACTCCTATCGGAGTGAAGCCGCAGAAGATTCATCTCGTTATCTGAATGTCGGTGAGAAGCTCGGCGCGCCTGAAATGTGCCCGAATGCGGAATTCTTCACCCGCAAGACGTGGAGACGCAGAGGTCGCAGAGGAGACGCAGAGAGATTTTCAGCGAAACAAATTATCCAGCTCATTCGTTACACCTCACGAAGTAGACTTTCCTGACTCGTTTGAGGTGCTCATATGAAGCGAATCCTGATACTCGTGGCACTTGTTCTAATTGCCGGCATTGCCGGAATTGTCCGATCACATTCGAAAAGCGGTGATTTTGACCATCTTGTTTCGAGAAACGCCACTGACCAGGTGCGTGAAGAAATGCGACAGACCTATCAACTCGCTCCCGGCGCCTCGGTTGAACTTTCAAACATAAATGGCGCAATCAAGATTGAAACGTCAGATTCGAAATCGGCAGAGGTCTTCGTCGAACGAATCGGCGTTAGCCAGGAAGCGCTGGGCCGTCGAAAAGTAACAATCGAGGCTGACATGAATTCACTGCGCATACGTGGCGAAAAGACCGACGTAGGTTTTTTTGAAAGACTCTTTGGAACTTCACCCTCGGAGAAAATCACGCTGAAGCTCCCTCGTCAGATTTCACTACACACAAAAGGCGTCAATGGGGGAATTACGGTTGGCGACATTGATGGGTCGGTAGATGTGCGTGGCGTGAACGGTCGTGTTCAAATCGCCGGCACAAATGGCAGTGCTGAATTCAAAGGCGTCAACGGCAATATTTCAATCGGTCTAAAGCAGCTTAATGGTGAAGGTCTCACACTTGGTGGGATCAATGGAAATATCGAGCTTCAAGTTGCCGACGAACTTAACGCTGACGTCGATGCGAACGGAATAAATGGGAACGTAGCATCTGATTTGTCCAACGTATCAATCGATAGGAGCAAGCACGGGAAGTTTTCCGGACGGATCGGAAGTGGCGGCTCACTGATCTCCGCCCACGGAATCAACGGCAATATACGCTTTACTCGTGGTGAATGGGCATCGACCAGCGATTCAGGGAGCAAAGCCCCAAGCGCTGTCGACAAGAATTAGTCGAAGCTAACGAAGTGAGTCTTTGAACCGAAAAAGAACATCCCACTGTGGATGTTCTTTTTCTATGTGAATGACAACGTGGTTAGATTAACGCTAGCGCAACCTTTGAAAATCTGAGATCTCAGATTTTGAGATCTTCTAATTTTACTAATCCTCTTCGATCTATTTACTATCTTGCCATGACATTCCCTCAAACAAGTCGAACAAATCTTAAACGCCTACCTAAGCGCGGCCACTTCGATCACGACACCGTTTACGCGATCCTGGACGAAGGATTCATTTGTCATGTCGGATTTGTTGTGGACGGTCAGCCGTTCGTTATTCCCACCGGATACGCGAGGGTCGACGACACACTGTACATTCACGGCTCACAGGCAAGTCGAATGTTACGCACTCTTTCGAATGGCGTGGATGCGTGCGTAACTGTTACGTTAATTGATGGATTAGTGCTGGCCCGCTCTGCGTTTCATCACTCGATCAATTACCGGTCTGTCGTGGTCTTCGGTCGCGCAAGTTTGGTAGTCGACCAGCAAGAGAAGGGCAATGCGCTGTTTGCGTTTTCAGAGCAGGTTGTAAAGGGCAGGTGGGACGATGTGCGTGAGCCTACGGAGTCAGAATTGAAGCAGACTTCCGTTTTGTCTCTGCCATTATTGGAAGCTTCTGCGAAGGTCAGGACAGGCCCACCCATCGATGATGAAGAGGACTATGCAATGTCAGTTTGGGCAGGAGTAATTCCTTTACGAATGGAAGCCGACGAACCGATCGCCGATCCGCGTTTGCCCGAAGGTATTGCGGTACCTGACTACGCTACGAATTACAATAGAGGGTAGGAAGAACAATCATCCACAGATTACGCTGATTAGGACGGCTTGTTTAGTAGCAGGAATTAGTACAGAACCAGGAGCGAAGCGACTGCACAGTAGAGAGTAGTCGCTTGGTTCCCCTCAAGTTTTTCTCTCTTGCGTGCAGTCGCTTTGCTCCTGGTTCTGTATCTTAAACGTGACGTCGCAACTTACTATTGCTTGCGGCCTGAGCCACGCAGTTATTTACATGGAATGCAAATTTAGCGTGCGCTGCGGATTGGTATAGGTTAGAAAGATTGTGTCGTACACTCCACGGAACTTGTATCCCGCTCGTTGATAAAAACCGTGAGCGCGTGAGTTCTTCTCGTTTACGAGGAGACAAATCGATTTCTTACCTGAAAGCAGAATCTCACCTAACTGCGACATGCACCGAAGTCCGACGTTGCGACCGCGGTTTGCTGGATTGATCCAAATTCCTTCCAGGTATGCGACGTCCTCAGTTTCAGAAACCACATCTGCTTTGAAGAGCAGGACTCCATCTTCTACGACCACCCAGGTGCGACCCTGTTGAATGCGACGGGCGCATCTCTCCAGAAATCCTGCGCTATCTTTCTCAAGCGGATCTGTTCCACTTTCTTCGTGAGCCATTTGGGCCTGGACGGGAATCACGAGCTGTAATTCCTCGAGTGTAGCTTGTCGAAGTCCAGGAACAGGATCACGGATCTCAATCGGAAATTTCAATTCGTACAGGAGTTCGCGACAGGCGAGACGCATATCTCTGCCGCCTTCCTCATATTGTCGCCAAAAGTAATCGATGCGTTCTGATTCGCCCATGAACATATGGGCCGTGAAGCATTCCTTAGCGAGTTCTGCGAACGCTTCGAGTGCGCGATCGGTGGTCGTTTCCATCAAGGTAGCGTGGCCAATTAGCGACACACCCTCGAGTAATCCAGCACGATTACGACACGAGTAGAACGTTCCGCGGTTAAGTGGGTTTACGAGCCCGTTGTCGCGAATGAATCCAACGAGGGTCACAGTATGGATTGGACGCCCGCTAAGAAACTCCAGGACTTCAGACTGGTGCTCATTTGAAAGTCTTTCTATCTGAACTTCAGTCTTGTCCAGACTCTCGAACGGTGCTTCTGCTAACGCAATTGGGGAAGTTGATCTGTACATTTGTTCTCAGTCCTCACGCCAGAACTGGCGAGGCTTATTTAGCAAAGCTGATGCCGTGGGTTGCGACGGGAAAAATACGGACTTTCCTGAGTGAAACTGGATGAGTGGAAGTAGCCTTCTTTCAGAACCGGTCAGCGTGAAGTGGTAATAGTCAGATTGAATTGAGAGCGTGACCGGTGCGCTGCTGCTGGGACCGCCAGTGCTGGGACCGCAGGCGTCCCCGCCTGCAGGTTGCCCATAGCGTTACTAAGATCTAATCGGCAGGCGGGGACGCCTGCGGTCCCAGCACTGGCGGTCTCAGCACCAGGATCACGTTGTTCTGATCGGCGCCGCCAGGTACCAAACATTATCAAAAGGATCTTTTACCCATGCGCTGCGATCTCCGTAGTCCT
>Ga0068864_100003100_pt1 | contig 13727 bp, 8 predicted proteins | sample KBSSwiS72_FD_66586 | JGI IMG/M metagenome (GOLD analysis project Ga0068864, IMG submission 66586) | Switchgrass rhizosphere microbial communities from Kellogg Biological Station, Michigan, USA - KBS Switchgrass S7-2 | ecosystem: Host-associated > Plants > Roots > Rhizosphere > Soil ... | reverse complement strand
CCGAGACGCGAGGTCTTCCGTGTTGGCGGCGAGGTCGATCCGCGAGCTGATGGCGCGCACGGTGTTCTGGAAGTTCAGCCCGGTGCCGTCGCGCAGCGCGCCGCGCTTCACGTTGTCCTGTTTCGAAGGCACAAAGGCCTGGCTGCCGTCCGGCGAGATCACCGCGGCGCCGAGGTAGTTCGGGATGCCGCGGCCCTGGGTCTCGCCATCGTCCTTGTCGCTGTGCTGCAGCACGATCGTGCGCACCAGGCCGAGCGTGGTCGCGTCGAGCTGCAGCACCTCGCCACCGGTGCTCGCGGTCGGCGTGACCGTCGCGGTGCCCTCGCCGGGCAGCGGCGGCGTCACGTAGCGTGAGACGTACAACCGCATGCCGTCGCCGCTGATCGACAGGTGCCGTGCGTTCAGGCCGATCGCAGCACTGCCGATCTGCGTGTATTTCGCCGTGTCGAACTTCAGGATTTGGCCGCCCGCTTCGAGGGTGACGTAGGCGACGTTCGCCACCGGTGACATCACGATCCCGAACGGCTGCGAGCCGCGCGCCAGGGTGATCGTGCGCGCGACCGCGCGCGTCGTCGGGTCGATCACCTTGAGGTTACCGCTCTGCTTGGCGACGACCCAGATCATGCCGTTCGGCGCGCGCGCGATCGATCGCGGCGCGGTGCCGACCGCGACCTCGCCGAGCTTGGCGAGGGTCGCGGCGTCGAACACGCTGACGCTGTCGTTGTCCTGGTTCACGACCCACAGCCGCGGATTCGCGCCGGACGGGTTCTCGACCAGCAGATTGCCCGACGCGGCCGGCGGCTTCGCCGTGGCCGGCAGGGACACGACCTGGACGGCGCTGCTGCTGCGCTCCTGACCGCTGTCATCCTTGACGTAGATGGTGACGACAAAGCTGCCCGGGCTCGCGTACGTGTGCGTGGCGAACGAGGAGATCGACCAATCGGTGTCCGGGGTGCCGTCGCCGAAGTTCCACTTGTAAAGCAGGCCGTTGCCGCTCGCGCTGGCGCTGTAGCTCGCGACGCCGTTGGTGACGGCGATGGCCGGCGCCGGCAGGTTTTCGAGGATCAGCGGCGTCGCGGCCTGCACCGTCCAGACGAACGCCGCGGTCGTGGTGTTGATGCCGTCGGTCGCCGAAACGACGACGTTGTAGCTGCCCGCGGTCGTCGCCGTGCCGGTGATGCGGCCACTGTTCGCATCGATCACCAGGCCCGGCGGCAGACCTGTCGCGGCGTAGCTCAGCACGTCGCCGTTCGGGTCGCTGGCGCGCAGCGCGCCATCGACGACGGCGCCGATGGTGCTGGCCTGTGCGCCCGGGTTCGTGAGCACCGGTTCGACGGCGGGGTTCGCGTCGTTCGCGATGCCCATGCGGAGGATCTTGCCGACCGACGGCACGCCGGCTTCGTTGAAGACGAACAGCAGGTAGAACCCGGGCGGCGCCTCGCCGGCGTGCGCCGGCGCCTGCACGGCGACGTGCGAGCCGCTCGCGTTGAACGTCAGGTCGAGGAAGCGCTGATCCATGTTGAAGCTGTGCGACATCGAGCCGGTCTTGACCAGCGTGACGCGGCTGACGCTCGCCGCGTTGGCGGTGACATCCAGGGCGAATGTCTTGCCGATGTCGATCCATGTCGGCACGTTGTCGACGGTCGGCCGCACGGCGCGCGTGCTGGTGCCGGGACTGGTGCTCGTGAACAGGTACGGCGGGTAGTAGATCTCGGCGTTCAGGTTGTTCTTGTTCGGGTCGCTGGTGTACGTCGGCGAAATGGCGCCGCCGCCGCTGACGAGAACGCTGCCGTCGGGCAGCAGCAACGCGTTCGAGTGGTACAGGCGCATCTTTTGTGCGACAGCGCCCTGGTGCCATTGCCCGGTGGCGGGGTCCCAGGTCTCAGCGATGTTGTTGTAGCCGGTCGTTGCACCCGGCACGGCGCTGCCGCTGGTCGCGACGACCTTGCCGTCCGCGAGCACTGTGGCGTTGACCCAGGCGCGCGTGCTCGACATCGTCTGCGTCTGCGCGACGACCGGAGCAGTGCCGGTAATGTCGATCGTGTAGGCGCCGTTCGAGTTGCCGCCGATCTGCAGGATTCGGCCGGGCCGATACATCGCGGTGCTCGAGTACCAGCCGCCGCTGTACGCGGTGTCGAAACTGCCGAGCATCGTGATCGTGCCGCTGCCGGTCGTGTCGACCCGGTACATCTGACCGTTGGCGGGCGCGTAACCGAAAACCTTGCCGTCGGGCGCGACGAAATTGCGCGGGTACTGGCTCCCGAGCGTGCTGGTGTTGATCCCGCTCATCAGGCGGAACGAACCGTCGACGCCGCGGATTTCGGGACGGTCGTTACCGCCGGACCCGCCCTGGATGTACGTTTCGCCGTTGACCAGCGTGATCGAACTCGAGTACCAGCGCGCGCGGTTCATGTTAATTCCGCGGGTCAGCGACGTGCTGGCGCTGTCGTACAAGTTGCTGTTGTTGTTCGGTTTGTTGGTGGTCTGCGTGCCGGTCCAGACATCGCCGCCGGCAATAAAGAGATTTCCGCTTTGCGGCAGCAGCACCTGCGAGCTGCAGAAGATGTCCGTGCCGGTCGGGTTGTCCAACGTGAGGTGGCCGGTGTTAGGTGCGCCGGTGCTGTCCCAGATGTCGTATATCGAATGACCGGTTTGCAGGCCGGTCAGGTCCGAGCCATAGGTCATCACGCGGCCGTCGGGCAAGAGCGCCGAGTGCACCGAAATCAGCGGCCATGGGTAGACCGGTGACCACATACCGTCGACGTTCGCAGTGGCCGGAATCAGGTTCGGCGGCACGAACTCGGCGATCTTCATGCGCTTCGCGCTGCCGCCGGAGGCGTCGCCGGAACGCTGGGCGCTCGGCGGCCCGGATCGATCTTCGCTGCTGTCGCCGCCGCCACAGGAGATCAACAACGCCGCAACCGGCAGCCAAGCCGCACCACGGCAAACACGAGCGAGTCGTTCCATGGTGCCCCCTTCGGCCGCGTTGACCCATGCAATGAGAGCAAGGAATGTTGCGCATCTGCCGTGTCACGGGAATCCCGTTGAAGCGGGGGGAGGGGCGGCTTTTTGCCAACTGCGACACGCTGAGGCGGAATAGTTGCTCCGCGCCATCCGCTTCGAATCGGACGGACTGCTGCAGAGCGCGAGAAACTCGGACGGTCGGCGCGACGTCGGGCTACTTGACGGAGTGCCAGAGGTTGCCCTCGTTGTCGCCGTTCACCCCGCCGGGCTTCTGTCGAAGTTGGCGGCGAAGCGCCGGGTCCGAGTGACTCCGGTGGAAACGTCCATCATCGGGCGGACGGGTCGGCTGCCAGCGTGGCCAAGTGGGCGCCGAGCCGCAGGCTCTCGGAGATCGATCGGTCCTCGGGGTAGTAGTGAGAAGTGTCTGCCAGGAACAATCCGTTGAGCTGGCTGCGCATCGCCGGCAGCTTGGCATAGAAGCCCGGGGTGCAGACCGTCTGCGAATAGTCGTAGCGCGACGCAGTGGCGGCGATCACGTCGCCGCGATCGAAGTCGGGGCGGATCAGCTGCATGGCGGCCAACGTCTCCTCGATGAAGGCGCCGAAGTCGCGGCGGTATTTCGGGTGGGTGCGAGGCATGTAGAAAGGCGCGTACAGGACGACGCTGCCATCGAGGGGATTCAAGTTCGAATACTCGATCAGCCCGGGAATCTCGATGCGCGGGTCGTTGATGTTGATCCAGAAGTTGCGCGTGAACGGCCGCTTGAGCTTGAGCAACACGCAGACGATGCCGACATTCTCGATCGCCGCGATGCGCGCCTTCTCGTCGACCGGCAGCGCCGGAATGAGGGGAACGACGTAGGGCAACGGGATGGTCGAGACGACAACGTCGAACGGACGGTGATGGCCGGCGATGCGTACGCCGGTGACGCGGGTTGGCGCGTGGGAATCGTCCACCTCGACCGACTCTACCGCGGCGCTCAGCTCGATGGTGCCGCCGAGCTCGCGGATGCGAGCGGCGATCCGCTCGAGCAAGACCTCCGAGCCGCCTTCGAGATAGCCGAGCGTCTCCTGGGATATGCTTCGGCGGGACAGCGCCACCCGCTTGATCCGCGTTCCGAGCCATGCTGCTGAGAGGCTGTCCTGCTTCTCGTAGAACTTGTAGTGGAACAGGGTGCGCCACATCACGTCGTACACCCTCGGGCCGATCCAGCGCTTGAGCCATTCGGTCGAGCTGATGGCGTCGTAAGGGTGCCAGTCGGTGATCGACTTGGCACGCAGCACGTGCAGGGCGTAGCGCAGCTTCTCGAGCAGCGTAAGGCCGGGGAAGCGCAACAGGTCGAGGGGGCTGCCCCAGTCGTGCAAGGTACCGTTGTAGTAGAACCCCATGTGCGTGTCGCGCCAGTGCAGATGATCTTCGAGCTGGAATTCCTTCAGGTACTTGAACGTGGTTGCGTCGGGAGCACAAACGAAGTGGTAGTAGCGCTCGATGCGAGTGCCATCGAAATCGATGTGAGCCGACATGCCGCCGATCCGGTTGTCGCGCTCGAATATCGTCACGCGATGGCCCAGCTTGGCAAGCTCGTAAGCGACGGCGAGGCCCATCGGTCCGGCGCCGATCACGGCCGCTCGAGGCCCCGCACTCTCAGTCATGGGGAGTCCTGTCGGTCGCGCGCTGGGCGCCTTCTGCCGGGATCCGGGCATGCCGATGCCTGAGGCAACCGCGTTGCGCTCGCGCCTGGCGGCCTGGGGGTTCTTCGTGCTGTTGGTCGCACTGTCGGCCCGCCTGCTGGCGAGCGCCACGTGGCGCGGGGTTCTGTTGACCGAGGAGTCGCCGCTGCTCTATCACGCCGCCGCGATCGGGTTCAGCTACTTCGACGTCGGCTTCGTCCGGCGCGGGCTGGCAGGCAGCGTTGTTTCCCTGCTCGGCCCCGACCGCCTGCTCGGTACCGCGATCTTCCATGTGCTCTGCGCCGCCGCCGTGGCGGGCGGCGCCGCGATCCTGTTCCTGCGCCTGCGCCTGCCCGCCGGCGCACGATGGGTCTACGTGCTGCTGTTCGTCGCGCTCATGTTGCGCTGGGCCGAAGACCCGGGCCGCACCGATCTCACCGTTGCCGCGCTGTTGGTCGCCGCGGTGCTGGCCCTTCAGGCGAAGCAACTGGTGCTGTCGTGCCTGTGCCTCGGGCTCAGCCTGGGCGTGCACGAGACCGGACTCGTCTACGGGGCGTCGCTGCTCGCCGCACTGCTTCTCGACGGCGCGCGCTGGCGGCAGGTCCCGCGGCGCGCGGCCGCGGCGGGCCTGTTGGTTCTCGCGGCCTTCGTTGCGCTCTATCTGCTGCTCGGCATGCTGCCGCACGCCGACGTTCCGACGATGGTATCGGTCGTGCGTTCCCGTTTTCCGACCCACGAAAATGTCGACTGGGCGATCTATTTCGCGGTCAGCGGCAGCCGCGGCGTGCGTACCTCGATCTGCCAGAACCTCGGCGACCCGACCTATCCCTTGCACGTGGCACAGGGTCTGGGCGTGATCGCGATCTTCATCGCGCTGCTGCGAAACCGGGCAAAGCCGTCGCTGCCCGTGGCGCTGCTGGCCGCCGTGCCGCCGTTCCTCTTCATGTGCGCTGTCGCCAACGACCTGTCGCGCTGGACCATGCTCGCGGCCCTGAACGTCTGGCTCCTCAGCGCGGCCGGCGCGTGCGACCCGGCGGGCGATGCCGACGCTGCCGTCCGCCGGCCCTGGCGGCAGGCTGCCCTGCGGATCGGCGCGGCGATGCTCGTCATCCCGCTCATCCATCCGAAGACGTGGCGCATTCAGGACCCCATCTTCTCGCCCTCGCCAGTGATCGACCACGCCCTGCAGGAGCTTGGAGGCCCGAGAACGCCGCGCTTTCGCGCCGCCCTGGCGCGCTGCGACCCCGACTGGCGCAGCGCGCTCGGAGACCCTCCGACAGCGACGCCGAACCGTTGAGCCGGGCGCCCGGGGAGGCGTCACGGCGAGACCGCAGGTGCGGGACAGGGCTCCGCTTCGGCAGACTGCGGCGTTTGCCGCTGCAGCACCTGAATGGACCGAAGCGTGAAGCTGGTACTGCGATATGGCACGCGGGCGATGACCTGCCAACCGGGATCCGGGGCGTCTCCGCTCGAAATCAACCGATACGTGGCATTCCATGACCGGACTTCCATCCAGGCGTAGAAAGGATCATGCATCGCGTCCGGGGAAGCGCGAGAGCGAACGCCGCGCTGATGGTCGAAACGCGGATTGGTCGCGGCCAGCCAGTCGTCGAAGGCACCGTGATATTCGGACCAGTGGCGCGTCGCGCCAATGCAGTGAGGTGGCGTGCCAGACGCAACCAGCCGGTCGGCACTGGCCCACAGGGCCTGCTGACGGTTGTAGTCGCCACGCATCCACACACTCAGCACGACGAGCATTGCGAACGACCACGCTACCGTGGCTGTCAGCACCCACGTGGCTGCGGGTCGAATCGCGAGGGCGGCGCCGATGAGCAGCAGAACAAAGGGCAGCATGCCGACGAGATAGGTGTCGTTGAACTGCACATAGCCGAGATGAAGCGCCACCAGGATGAGGCCCGTTGCCACGGTGAGGAGCGTTTGCGAAGGCAAGTCGCGCACCCGGGGGCGTGTGCCCTGCCAGCGCCAGAAAAGCAGGAGCAGGAAGAATGTGCCGACAACGCCCGCCGCTGCGAGGCCGAGCAGCAGCCATCGCTTGTCCGAGAACGCTGTCGGCAGCATCCACGGCAGCGGCAAGACGTGACCACCGCCCGCCCGTTTCGAGATGTCGGAGTTCTTCAACGAGAAGAGCAGTAGCCCGGCCAGTGTCAGCAGGGCCAGCACCGCAGTCATTTTGGGCGAGCGCTCGGATGGGAATGCTGCCCGCGTCGTGCCTACGACCTGGCGACCGTCGCGCCGGTCTTCCCGGGCCAGGCACAGCGAAGCGAGGAGGGGCAGCACGGGCAGCAGGCTGAGCCCCAGGTATTGCAGGACCGTGAAAAGCCGCCAGCCGATCTCGTGAGCCATGTTGGAAGGCGGCAGGGTCAGGAAATACGCTTGCTCGTGCAGCCTCACCGACTGCGTGACGTTGGGTGCGACGAGGCCGGCGCGCACTTGCCATGCGGAAACCGCCAAGGGAAGCGCCAAGGCCCAAAGCAGGCCGCGAAGCGGCGAGCGGCTCGCCGGCCGGGAGACGACCCAGGCGACGATCACGCCGGCGATCAGCGCCATGCCGAACTGCCGGGTTCCGATGGCGCAGGCGGCCGCAACCGAGCCGAGCAGCAGGTCGCGATCGCTACGGGACTCGAAGCCTCGGCTGTACAGCCAGAGAGCGATCAGCAGCCAGCCCATGAACTGGATGTCCGACATGAAGGTGAGGGAGAGCATCAACACCAGTGGACTGGCCAGCAGGCCGAGGGTGAGGACGGCGGCAGGCCACCCAGGAAGCGACGCGCGTCGCAGCAGGCCGTACAGGGTGGCCAGGCCTGCAACCAGCAGCATCAGCGTCGACACCCGCAGCAGGCTGAGCGAATAGCCGAAGATTTCGGCAAGGCCGGCAGCGAGATAGATCTGCACGGGCATGTTCGCCGCGGACCAGGCGTCGAGCCGGTACTCTCCGGTACGCAGCAGGTGCTCGACCGAGCGCGCGTAGGCCCAGCCGTCGTCTTGCGACATGAACTCCCGGAGCGGATCGACGATGACGACGGCGCAGAGCAGCGCGCCGCCGATCAGGAACGCAGGCCAGCGACGCGCCGGTTCAGAACTCACCGAAGGAGTAGCGGCGGTGGCCATAGAAGGAAGTGAGAGAAGCAATACCAAGGCCAGCAACGTGCGCAACGAGCTCCGGGTAGATGTCGAAGCCGACCCTTGGGAAGACGATGCGCACCAAGCCGACGGCCACGATCCAGGTCACGCTGAGTGAGACCAAGTTGACGACCGTGAAGCGTGCAAGTTCGTTGGACACCCGGCGATTGGAGCGCGCGAAGACGAAGCTGCGGATCAGCAAGAAGGCGGTCAGCATCCCGCACAGGTGCGATACCACCACCGCTGCTTCGTACGGCATGACGAATGAAAGCAGGTGGCGCGACCCGAGATTGACAGGTACGGACAGGCCGCCGGCCACCAGGAATTTGAGGAATTGCTGCCGCGCCGCTCTCCCGGCGATCATGGGGCAGGCCTTTCACGGGGTTCCAGCACGGTCAGGGACCCGGCGCGAAAGACGGGCGCGAAGTGCGCGGCGAGGTAGTCGTCCAGCGCGGTCACGCCGCTGGAGCGTGCGCTTTCGTTGGGCTCCGAGACGTCGTCCCATTGGCGGTCGAGCACCACATAGGCCAGCGGCTCGGCGCCCAGCTCCCGGATCATCTGCGCCTGAACGTCGGCGCGTGTCTGGACGCCGGGATGGAGGTCGTGCCAGCGCGTCGGCGCGACGACTGCGGCACCGAAGGTCAACGCCAGGTTGGCTGCGTGGATCTTGTCGTGCCGTCCGAGGCCCACGTAGACGCGTTGACCGGAACCGCCGTGCTGCAGCAAGTAGGCGGCGACCGCCGACGAATCCGGCTCCAGCCTCAGGCAGCGCAGTCGCGGAAGAACGGGCTGGCTACAGAGCGCCTTGGCATGAATGATCCATCGATCCGACACCCATGCTGTCGTCACCGTGCCACCGGCGGAGCGTTCCATCGTCGGGATCATCGGCTTGGCCAGCAAGGCCAGAAACGCCAAACCCGCGGTGCTTGCCAGCACCAGGCGCCACGCCGGGTTGCGCGCCCGCGCGATGGCCGCACCCAGGACGGCGACGGAGAGGATGAGCGAAGCACCCATGTGCAGCGGCGAGACCCGCACCACACCCTTGATGTAGAAAAGGGCGCCGAGCAGAACCATCAGCCCGAACAGACGGTGGCGTGCCAAGGCATCCCCGGCGCCGGCGTCGCTCGTTTCGGTCGCGCTCGCCGATCGGCGACGAAGGAGTTCGGTGGCGAGGGCCACGGCGGTCACGACGAGAGGGGCGTAGACGATCAGCGCGCTGAGCTTGCGGGGGGAGCCTGTCCGCACTGCGCTCGCGATCGACGGAAACGGCAGGGCCCGTACGTGCGGGTAGACCGAAAACGGCATATCCACGAAATCTTGATAGAGCTCGGCGGCCGGCACGTTGAGCGCGAAGAATGCCACGACCGGACCGAGGCTGATGGCGTACCCGGCGGCGATCCAGCCGACCATGGGGAGCACGACGGCGCGGCGCTGGCCGGTCGGTGCGTCCCGCGCGAGCTGGATCAGGAAGACCCCGGCGGCGAGCAGGGTGTAGGCGCCCAGGTCGTGACGAAAACAGGTCGTGACCCCGAGGGCGACGCCCGCCAGGAATGCCGGCGCGGGCCGGGCATCGATCGAGGTGCGATGGAGAGCCAGGACAGTGGCGAGCGACGCCGCCATGGCGGGGAACAGGGGTGCCGAATAGGCGCGGAGGTAGAGAAGGAGGCCGAGCGACAGCACGCCGGCCACCCAGGCCGCGCTGCGGCGGCCGAACTGCAGTACCAGGGCGACGACGAGGGCCACCGTCGCCGTCTTGGCCGCGATGTCGAAGCCGCGGCCGACGAGGGCGAACTCCCCGAACACCCTGTAGAGCCCTGCAACCAAGTAGTAGCTGGCCGGTCCGTAATACGTCCAGAAGTCTCGGTAGGGCATATCGCCACGCAAGACGCGATCGGCGCCGACCAGCACCAACGCTTCGTCATAGGTGCCTACCGTCGCATCCATGCAGGCCAGTTGGGCCGCGATGCTGACGAGCGCCAGTGCGATCCAGGGGAAGCGGCGCTTCGCTTCGTCGGAAATGCGGGCGCGCGCCGGGCCTCTGGGCATGGAACGATTCTCTCCTTGTGCGGTCGTGACGATGATCAACGGAGAGCCCACTTTGCCCGACCCTGGGCGACCGGCCCCGAACCGCGAGGAGTCTGTCCCATGTCGCTGCTTGCCGATTCCCGGCAATAGCAAGCGGCATGCGCGCGGGGCCTCAGCGCGTCGTGTAGGCCTGGCGACGCGAAGCGCGCTCCGCTGCCCGGGCGGCGCGCTGAGTCAGGACGGCGTCCTCGAGCGCGGCGGCCGGGCCCTCTCCCAGCAGCGCGGTCGCCCGGGCTGCCTCGGCCTCGCCGCGCACATAGGCGCGGCCGAAGCCGTCGCGGCTGACGAAGCCGGCATCCACCAGCCAGCGGCGCAGCTCGACGTGGTCGGTGCGCAGCAGGGCGCCGGGTCCTGCCAGCCAGCTTTCGAGCACGCGGTTCACGTCGGCCTCGCGATGCGCCCGGCCCGGCTCGATCGCGCTCGCTGCCAGCGCCAGCACCAGCGCCCGGTCGCCCTCGGCCAGCAGGCCGAGCGAGACCCCGTCCTTGACGACGAGCGCGGCGAGGCGGGGCGGCAGCTTCATCGCCCCAGGTTCTACGCCTTGCGGCGCACCTTGTCGATCAGCGCGTCGGCGACGGCAAGCGACTGCGGGGCGCCGTTCGCCTGCGACGGCGAAGTCAGGTAGCGGCCCTGGATCGTCAGCGCCGGCACCGCCTCGATCTTGTAGTCGGCCTGCAGCTTCTTCGCCCGGGTCACGGCGGTGGCGACCGAGAACGACTTGAACGCGGCCAGGAACTTGGCGCTGTCGCCGCCGTTCTTGGCGACCAGCGCGGCGATGTCCTCCGGCTTGTCGAGGCGTTGCCGCTCGACGTGCACGGCGGCGAACACCTTCGATTGCATCTGCTCCACCAGGCCCAGGGCCTCGAGCGCGTAGTAGGTGTGCTGGAAGTTGTCGGCGTTGAAGAGGAAGTTCACCGGCACTCGCCGGAAGGCCACGTCGGCCGGCAGGCTCCGTGCCCAGGGGCCGACCATCGGCTCGAAGGCGTTGCAATGCGGGCAGGCGTAGGTGAAGAACTCGAGAACCTCGATCTTGGCCGCGTTGGCCGGCGGCTGCGGCGGCTGGATCAGGGTGTAGTCCCGGCCCTCCACCGGTGCCTGGGCACGCGCGGCGCCGGCGGCCAGGAGCAGCGAGGCGCCGGCGCCGGAGGCGAGGAGGGCAGAGGAGAAATCGCGTCGGTTCATGGGGCGGGTGATGAGTGGTCGGGAGGAGTGAGCGGCAAAGCCTGCCGGAGTTCAACGTGCGGCGCCATCCTGGCGCCGACAAGTGGGCATTCTCCCCGGGCGGGCGTCGGCCTTTGGCGCCGGCTCACCACGGCAGCACCTTGATCCGGATCGCCGCGACCGCGTGGCCATGCTCGCGCAGGCGCTCCTCGAGGCGCGGCACCAGCTGGCGCAGCTTGGCGGCGACGGCCGCATTCGCGCCGAGCAGCGACCAGCCGGCCTCGTCGAGCGGACCGGCGCGCACGCTCGCGGCCAGCGCCGACGGCAGGAGCGGCAGGATGGCGGCGTACATGGCGTTCGACTCGCGCAGCCGGTCGACCAGCCGGGACAGCGGCTGGCTGGAGCGCATCGCCTCGGCCACGGGCAGGGCGGCGGCGGGCGCGGGAGCGTGTCGGCGAGTCACCTCAAAAGTCTAGCCTGCGGGGCCGAATGTTAAAATTCGCCTTTCTGCGCGCGCAGCCGCGCCCTGCAACCTCCTTGCATTCGCGGCCGTCGGCCGCAGTTCCGGCGAGCCCTTGTCCCTCGCGGCACGGCCCCCGGGGCTGCTTCGTGACCGGGCGTGCTCCTCATCTCGAACCCGCACACGCATGTTGCCCAAGCTTCTCACCTCGATCTTCGGCAGCCGCAACGACCGGCTGCTCAAGCAGTACCGGCAAGTCGTGCAGAAGGTCAACGCCCTGGAGTCCGGCTTCTCGGCGCTGAGCGACGAGGCCCTGCGCAACAAGACCTTCGAGTTCCGCCAGCGCGTCGCCGGCGGCGAAACCCTCGACGCGATCCTGCCCGAAGCCTTCGCCGCGGTCCGCGAGGCGAGCAAGCGCACCCTGAAGATGCGCCACTTCGACGTCCAGCTGATCGGCGGCATGGCGCTCAACGACGGCAAGATCGCCGAGATGCGCACCGGCGAGGGCAAGACGCTGATGGCGACCCTGCCGGTCTACCTCAACTCGCTCACCGGCAAGGGCGTGCACCTGGTCACGGTCAACGACTACCTGGCCCGGCGCGACGCCGAGTGGATGGGGCGGCTGTACAACTTCATGGGCCTCAGCGTCGGCGTCAACACGCCGCAGATGTCGCGCGAGGGCAAGCAGGCCGCCTACGCCGCCGACGTGACTTACGGCACGAACAACGAGTTCGGCTTCGACTACCTGCGCGACAACATGGTCCAGGACATCGGCGACCGGGTCGCCCGCGGCCTGGCCTACGCGATCGTCGACGAGGTCGACTCGATCCTGATCGACGAGGCGCGCACGCCGCTCATCATCAGCGGCCAGGCCGAAGACCACACCGACATGTACGTCCGCATCAACGCGGTCGTGCCGAGCCTCAAGAAGCAGATCGGCGAGCTCGACCTGCGCACCGGCGAGGGCGTGATCGAGCCCGGCGACTTCACCGTCGACGAGAAGACGCACCAGGTCTTCCTCACCGAGGAAGGGCACGAGAACGCCGAGCGGCTGCTGCGCGAGGCGGGCCTGCTGGTCGAGGGCGCGAGCCTATACGACCCGGCCAACATCACCCTGATGCACCACGTCTACGCCGCCCTGCGCGCGAAGCACCTCTATCACCGCGACCAGCACTACGTGGTGCAAAAGGGCGAGGACGGCACGCCCGAGGTGGTGATCGTCGACGAGTTCACAGGCCGCCTCATGACCGGCCGGCGCTGGAGCGACGGCCTGCACCAGGCGGTGGAGGCCAAGGAAGGCGTGCCGATCCAGAGCGAGAACCAGACGCTTGCCTCGATCACCTTCCAGAACTACTTCCGCATGTACGGCAAGCTCTCCGGCATGACCGGCACGGCCGACACCGAGGCCTACGAGTTCCAGGAGATCTACGGCCTGGAGACGGTGGTGATTCCGCCGAACCTGCCGACCATCCGCAAGGACGAGCTCGACCTCGTCTACAAGACCAGCCGCGAGAAGTTCGACGCCGTCATCGAGGACATCCGCGACTGCCACAAGCGCGGCCAGCCGGTGCTCGTCGGCACCACCTCGATCGAGAACTCGGAGCTGGTCTCCGGCCTGCTCGACAAGGCCAAGCTGCCGCACGCCGTGCTCAACGCCAAGCAGCACGCGCGCGAGGCCGAGATCGTCGCCCAGGCCGGGCGGCCGGGCGTGATCACGATCGCCACCAACATGGCCGGCCGCGGCACCGACATCGTCCTCGGCGGCAACGTCGAGAACCAGATCAAGATCATCGACGCCGACGAGGCCATCCCCGCGGAGGAGAAGCTGGCGCGGGCGCAGAAGCTCAAGGACGAGTGGCAGAGCCTGCACGACGCCGTCAAGGTGCAGGGCGGCCTGCGCATCATCGCCACCGAGCGGCACGAGTCGCGGCGCATCGACAACCAGCTGCGCGGCCGCTCCGGCCGCCAGGGCGACCCGGGCTCCTCGCGCTTCTACCTCTCGCTCGACGATTCGCTGATGCGCATCTTCGCCGGCGACCGGGTCCGGGCGATCATGGACCGCCTGAAGATGCCCGACGGCGAGGCGATCGAGGCCGGCATCGTCACCCGCTCGATCGAGGGCGCGCAGCGCAAGGTCGAGGCGCGCAACTTCGACATCAGAAAGCAGCTGCTCGAGTACGACGACGTCGCCAACGACCAGCGCAAGGTGATCTACCAGCAGCGCAACGACATCCTCGAGGCGCAGA
>Ga0068864_100003097_pt1 | contig 13737 bp, 12 predicted proteins | sample KBSSwiS72_FD_66586 | JGI IMG/M metagenome (GOLD analysis project Ga0068864, IMG submission 66586) | Switchgrass rhizosphere microbial communities from Kellogg Biological Station, Michigan, USA - KBS Switchgrass S7-2 | ecosystem: Host-associated > Plants > Roots > Rhizosphere > Soil ... | reverse complement strand
GCCTCGCGGTTGTCGTAGCGCGTGGGCCAGTTGACGAACTGGAACACGTCGCGCGGGATGCCGAGGTCGTTCAGCACTACGCGGATCGCGCGCTTCACCGGCGCCAGCGAGCCGATGCCGTAGAGGATCGGCGCCGGAATGAAGCCGAACATCTTGGCGTTGATGCGCATCGTCATCTGCGGCGCGTGCGCGGCCTTGGCGAAGATGTTCAGCACCTCGCCGATCCGGTACGGATGCGGGTCGGTCAGGTGGAAGCACTTGCCGTCGAGCCCCTTCTTGTGCGCGAGGTAGTCGAGCGCGTCGGCGACGAAATCGACGGGCACGATGTTGATCCGTCCGCCTTCGATGCCGATCATCGGCATCCACTTCGGCACGAGATCGCGCGCCTTCTGCAGCGTCTTGAAGAAGTAGTAGGGGCCGTCGATCTTGTCGATCTCGCCCGTCTTGGAGTGGCCGACGACGAAGCCGGGACGGTAGATCCGGAACGGACCTTTCGCTTCGCGGCGCACGATGCCCTCGGAGTCGTGCTTGGTCTTGAAGTAGGGGTGATCGAGGTCTTCGGCTTCCTCGAACATGTCTTCGCGGAACGTGCCGTCGTACAGCCCGGCCGCCGCGATGGAGCTCACGTGATGGAAGCAGCCCGCGCCGACAGCCGCCGCGAACCTCACCGTGTTCTTCGTCCCGTCGACGTTGGCGATTTGCTGCGCTTCGGCGCTCGCCTTCAGGTCGTAGATCGCCGCCAGGTGGAACAGGTGATCGATCTTGCCCTTGAGCTTCTTCAAGTCGGGCGCCGACACGCCGAGGTTGGGCTTGGCGAGGTCGCCCTCGACGGCGATCACCTGCTTGTCGTCGGCGTCCCAGATCTTGCGCATCGCCGCGAGCTTCTTCTCCGATCCTTTGCGGACAAGCACGTAGATCGGGCGGCCGCGCCGCAGCAGATTGGCGACCAGGTACCGGCCGATGAAGCCGGTCGCACCGGTGACGAAGTAGGTCATCTGGATCTCCTTGCGTGGGTGACGGCCAGCCGAATGAGCGCCGGCGCTCGATTCGGATGCCCCATTCACTCCCGGCACCCCGGCGCGGTCGCCGGCGATTGTAACTCGCGGATCGCAGCCAACCGGTGCCTTTCGCGGTTAGTTGGATTGCTCTAGACACGCTGGCCTAGAATGTCGTCGTCAACGAGCCGGCGGGGCGCGCGCCGGCGTGCGAAAAGGAGAGGGCACGATGCTCAAAAAAGCGAAGGCGAAGCTCGCGGAAGAAACCGGCGGGGTTACGGACGACGGCGCCGCGAAGTCGAAGGAGGCGACGATGGAAACCGCAAAGGAGATGGCGCAGACCGTCCTCGATTCGTCGCACCAGATCTGGCTCGCGGGCCTCGGGGCGTTCTCGCAGGCGAAGCAGGAGGGCGCGAAGCTGTTCGAGACGCTCGTCAAACAGGGCGAGAACCTGCAGGATCGGACGAAACGGGCCGCCTCGGAAACGGCTGCCGTGGCGCGCGAAGCCGCGACGGCGAAAGCAAAGGAGATGCAGCAGATGGCGGGCGGAACCTGGGACAAGCTGGAGCAGGTCTTCGAGGACCGCGTTGCGCGGGCGCTGTCGAAGCTCGGCGTGTACACGCAGAACGACGTGCAGCAGCTTGCGAAGCGGGTCGACGAGCTCGCGGCGGCGGTCAATCAGCTGGTCAAGACACCGGCGCCGGGAAAAGCTGCCACGGGGGCCAGGCGCGCGGCCAAAAAGCATGCGACCTCATCGACGCCCAAGGCGGCCAAGGGAACACGCAGCAAGCGGGCACCGAAAGCCGCGAAGCGCGCGGAGAAATGACCGGTCCCCGCGGATCGGGTGCGAGCCGCGCGAGCTCTAGTCGCGGTTGAGCTTCTCGACCTGCCTGATGTAGTTCTGCATCGCCTCTTCCTTGCTCGTGCCCTTGAGCTTGGACCAGGCGTCGAACTTCGCGCCGCCGACGAAATCGAAGCCGCCCGGACGCGAGCCCGTCACGTCGCCTTCGGTCGCCTGCTTGTAATACGAATAGAGCTTGAGCAGCGTCGCGTTGTCGGGCTTCTTCTTCGTCTGCTTCGCCGCGGCCGCCGCCGCTTCGAATTGCGCCTTGAGGTCCACCTTTTTCGGAGCAGCCATCGCGCATCCTCCTTTGTGCTACTTTAGCGCGAAGGCGAAAGCGCGCGCAATTCAAGATGCGATCGCGCCCGGTCGTTCAGGCGCCAGGATGCGAGCGCCCGCTATCAGGTCTCCACTTCGCGTATCAGTTTTTCGCTACCACGAATGACCGCCTCGAAACGCGTGAAGATGTCCGCGGTCGACACCGCGTGGCTGCGGATGGACCGCCCCGGCAACCTGATGATGATCACGGGCGTGCTGGTGTTCTTCCGGCCGATCAGGATCGAACGCGTGAAGCGCGTCATCGAGGGACGCTTCCTGAGCTTTCCGCGTTTCCGGCAGCGGCCCGTCCAGGCGTCCGGCATGAGCTGGTGGGAGAGCGCGCCCGACTTCTCGATCGACGATCACGTCGTTTCCATGTCGTTGCCGGGGCGCGCGGCGACGAAGGAATTGCAAAGGGTCGTAAGCCGCCTTGCGAGCCAGCCGCTCGATCCGTCGAGGCCCCGGTGGCAGTTCCACCTGGTCGACAACTTTGCCGCCGGCAGCGCGCTCATCGCACGCATCCACCATTGCTACGCGGACGGCATCGCGCTCGTTCGCGTCCTGATGTCGATGACGGATGCCAAGCCGAACGGGCCGGCTGCGATGCCGTTCCACCCGAAGCGCGGTGGCGGAAGCCACGGCAAGCGGGACGACCCGCTCGCCGATCTCCTGCAGCCGATCTCAGGAGTGATGAAGCTCGTGCGCAACGTCGGCGCGACGCTCATCGAGAAGGGCGCCGCCATCTGGGAAGATCCGTCGAAGGCCGTCGCATTGGCGGAGCAGGGAGGCGCGCTGACGGCCGAAGTCGCGAAGCTTGCCCTGATGCCGCAGGACTCGCCGACGCGGTTCAAGGGCAAGCCGGGCGTCGCGAAGGAAGTGGCGTGGGCGGCGCCGCTGCCGCTCGACGACGTGAAGACGGTGGCGAAAGCGCTCGGCGCGTCGGTCAACGACGTGCTCCTGTCGTGCGTCGCGGGAGCGCTCGCCGGCTACCTCGCGCAGAAGGGCGACCGCACCGAAGGCGTGATGATGCGTGCGCTGGTGCCGGTCAACCTCCGCCCGCTCGACCAGGCGTATCGGCTCGGCAATCAGTTCGGGCTCGTGTTCCTCGATCTGCCGATCGGCATCGACAATCCCGTCGAGCGGCTGTATGTGGTGCGCAGCAACATGAGCGCCCTCAAGGGCAGCTTTCAGCCCGTGATCGCGCTGGGCTTGCTTGCGGCAATGGGCGCCGGTCCGCAGGTGCTGCAGGAAGAGCTGCTGCAAGCGCTGGCGCGAAACGGTACCGCGGTGATGACGAACGTGCCCGGGCCGACGCAGCGCCTGTACTTCGCGGGCGCCGCGATAGAGCGGTTCCTTTTCTGGGTGCCGCAATCGGGCGACATCGGGATGGGTGTGTCGATCCTGTCGTACGCCGGCCAGGTGCAGTTCGGACTCATCACCGATCGCGAGCTGTGCCCGGACCCGAGCGAGATCAGCAGGCGCTTCGGCCCGGAGCTCGAAAAGCTGCTGCTGACCACACTTCTGGCGCCGTGGCCGCGCGACGGCGATCTCGATCCTGCCGTGGCGGCGCAGGCCGTCGCAATCAAGTAGGGTCAGAGACGACTTTTCGGGTCGGTCGCGCGAAGAAATAGGGTCAGAGACGAAGTTTGGGGTCGGTTGCCGGTGGAAACGACACGGTAAAAAGTCGTCTCTGACCCTACTTTCGGCCCTACTCGAGCTCGGATCTGGCGAGCTCCACGTCGAGCCGTTCCATCGCATCGGCGGGAGTGCACTTCGCGGCTTCCTGGTAGAGCTTTTCGGCGTCGGCCATCCGCGTCTTGCCGAACAGCATGATGAGGCCGTTCGCATATTCGATCCGCGCGATCGCCGAATCGGGGTTGAGCTTCAGCGCCTTCTGGTAGTGCTCGAGCGCCGAGTCCTTTTTCGCGCCGTACGTCATGCCGGCGACGATGCCGCCGACCTTGTCGATGATTTCGGCCTGGTACGAACCGAACGCCGTGTGCGCGTCGGCATGCTTCGCCTCGAGCTTGAGCGCGGTCAGGAGCGCTTCCTTCACCTTGCCGCCGAACCCCTGCGCGAGTGCTTTGGTGATCGAAATGCCCTGGCTGTAGCGGCCGAGCGAATACGCATAAAGGTAATGCGCGTTTGCATCCTTAGGAGCCTCGCTGCGACGCTCGTCCGCCCAACCGGCAGCTTCCTCGAGCAGCGCGAGCTTTGCCGATTCGGATTTCTCGAGGTAGTTCGCGTAGATCATTTGCGCCTTCACCGCCGCGTTGACGCCGGCGCCGCCGGCCTTGCGTCCGGCCGCCACGGCATCCGCGAAGTCGCCGGCGTGATAAAGGCGCCACGCATCGAGAACGGCCGCGTCTTTGGGCAGCGGCTCGCAGTCGCCCTTGTGGAGTCTCGGCCACGCCTTCTTCAAGCCGGCCACGTCGCGGGCGAACGCCTTATCCGGATGCGGAAACGCGGACCATTTCTTCGCCATGGGTCGTCCTCCCTTTAGAGATATTCCGCAGCCAGCCGATCGAAGTACGCACGGGCATCGCCGTCGAGATAAGGCGCGAACAGCGCCAGCACCTGGTAAGCGGCGCGTCCGGCATGGTGTTCGGTCGCCGCATTTTCGGCGCTCCGGCGAACGCGGTCGTACGACATCCAGTACGCCGAAACGAGCACGACGTTCTGCGCCAGCGACTCGATCTCCCGCTCCGACGCATGCATCGCGCGCGCTTTCGTCAGCCCTTCGCACAACTCTATCACGGTGATGGCCGCTCTCCGGAGCAGCGCGCCGAACCGCGCGCCGAGCTTCGGGCTCTGCGACGTCAGCTGATCGATGTCGCGATACAGAAAGCGATATTTCCACATCGACTCGAACAGCAGATGAAGCCAAAGCCACAGGTCGTCGACGTCGAGCGATCGTCCGCCGCGATGCGCGTAGAGGGGCAGCACGGTCGCTTCGTAGCGCTCGTAGAGGTCGAGGACGATCTCGTCCTTGTTGCTGAAGTGATAGTAGAGATTGCCCGGGCTGATGGACATCTCGTCGGCGATGTCCGCGGTCGTGACCTGCGGCGCGCCGTGCGTATTGAAGAGCGCGAGACTCGTCTCGAGAATCCGTTCTCGCGTTCGGCGGGGACGTTTTTTTTCCGCCATGGCCGCCGCTTGGAGGCCGTCAGCGAGCCGCGGCGAGCCAGCGCTCGAGATGATCCAGAGTGTAGGCGAGGTCGCGCGTCGTCTGCCGGACGCGTGTGCTGCGCGATTGCCCGACGTTGAGGGGCCGGGGGTCGGTCAGCGCATCGTCGATCGTGCGCTTACCGTCGTCCAGGCGATCGATGCGCAGCGTGACGCCGTGCCGCGCGAGCCTCGACGCCAGTGCGGCAGCCCGCGCGTGCAGGTTCTCGCGGGTCTTGCGGTAGGCGGCGGCGCACAGGTGCTTTCTCTGCGCGTAGCTGAAGATGCTGGCGAAGAACATGTCGGCATCCTCGCGGTCCGGCTCGAACAGCAGCACGTCCGCGTCGGGGTACTGCCGCCGGTACTTGTCCATCCCGACCTTCATGCGCGAGTGAATGATGGCGCGAAACGTCTGCGAGAGCACGACGGGCAGGCCGCCGTGGGACAGCTTCTCGATCGTCGTTCGGCCGTTACGGCTGGCGCCGCTCGCGTCGAACGGCACCAGCGGATTGACGCACAGCAGCAGGTCGACGCCTTCGTCGAGCGCCACGGATGCGTGCAGCGTCTTGTTGAGGGCGCCGTCGACGAAGTACTCGCCGCCGATGCGCACCGGCGGGAAGAGGCCAGGCAGTGCCGCCGATGCCTCGATCGCCTTGGAGATCGGGATGCGATCCCGATCGGCGGAACCGAAGGTCACCGACGCGCCGGTGTCGAGATTCGTGGCGACGATGTAAAGCTTGCGCTCGAGCTTGCGGAAATCGTTCGTCCGGCCAGGAGCTTTGAACAAGCGGCCGAGAAAGCCGTCGATCGACCCGTTGTCGAACATGCCGGTCGGAACCGCGTGCGAGAGTGTGGCAAGCGATTCCATCATGCCGCGCCGGAACGGATCGCGGAGCGCCTGCGTCGCAGCGCGAACCGCGAGCCACGGGACGATCGCCGCACGCCGCGCGAACTCGGAGAACGCGGGGCGCAGGAATATTTCGGGCGTCAGCGCGGCGTCGGCACCCTCGCTGATGAACAGGCGATACATCTGCGCCGGCGAGATGCCGTTCGCGAGCGCGGCGGCGACGAAGCTGCCCGACGACACGCCGACGTAGACGTCGAGCTCGCCGAAGTCGATGCCTTCGAGCGAGTCGGTCAGCGCGAGCAGCGCGCCAACCTCGTAGATCCCGCCAAGCGGGCCGCCGCCGGCCAGGGCAAGCCCGACCCGTGACGGCTGCTTCCGGGTGCGTCTAGTGCGCCCGGAAGCCTTGGATCCCGGCATGGAACTCCTCGTGCGGTGATGAGCGGCGCCGCGATCCTAACCGATTAGCCGCGCTTCGTCGCGGACTTGCCTGCGCGCCTTGTCTTGCGTGCGGTCTTGACCGCCGTCTTCACCGCGCGCTTGGCGGGCTTCGCCTTGCGGGCCGCCGTCTTGCGACGCTTCGGCAGCATCGGGAGCTCGAATGCGGGCAGCGAGCGCGGCAGCACTTGCTGCGCGAAGCTGACGGCAACGTCGGCCGCCTGCTTCACCGTCGATTCGACCGTCCTGCGTGTTTCCTTCCAGACGGTGTTCGCCATCGAGATCGACGTCTCGAGCCGATTGCCGACGAAACGGACGGCCTGCGATTCGACGACGGAGCCTTCGCGGACCAGCGCCTTGAACGTGCTTCCGGCTTCCGTTTGCACCCAGTCGCGCGTGACGACGGCGGCGCCAAGGCTCGCGAGCCAAACCTGGCGCGACGCGTTGACGGCGGCTTCGCCCAGGCGATTGGGTTGGAACGTACGGGTCGACTTCAGCATGATGATTCCTTTTGGTTGGTTGGGCGACCGCGGTCGTTTGCGGGCGTACAACTGCAATCTATCGGGTTCGTCTAGAGCAATCACACTAAAATGCCGCAGTCGTCGTCTTCTCGAATGCCCTTCGTGACTGAAGCCGCCACGCCAGAGGCCGCACTCGTGCGCGAGCTCGCGCGCGCGGCGCGCTTGCACGAGCTGCGGCTTGCGGACGATGACCGTGCACGCGCGCTCGCCCGGCTCTCCTCCTGGCAGGCAAGCCGAATGGCGGCCACCTACGCGGATCTCGCCGCGCAGCCGCGCTATGCCGATGCGATCGCGTTCTTCCGCACCGATCTGTACGGCGAAGGCGAGTTCGCGCAGCGCGACGCCGATCTCGCGCGCGTGGTGCCGATGATGGTGCGGCTGCTGCCGGCCCGCCTGTTGGTCGCGCTCGCGGAAGCCATGGAGCTCAGTGCCTTGTCGCAGGAGCTCGACCAGGCGCTGCTCGCAAGGCTCCCTCGCGCGGACGGCTGTTTCACGGTTGCGGAGTATTGCGCCGCGTATCGGGAGCCTTCCGAGCGGGGAGCGCGCGAGCACCAGATCGCGCTTATCGGCGAAGTCGGCGCCGGGCTCGACCTCTATGTGCGCCGGCCGTTCATCGAGTCGGGGCTTTCGATGATGCGGCGGCCCGCGCGCCTCGCCGGGCTCGGGGCGCTGCAGGATTTTCTGGAGCGCGGGGTGCGCGCCTTTCGCAAGCTCCAGGGCGCGAGGGAATTCCTCGCTACGATCGATCGCCGCGAGCGAGCGATCCTCGCAGCGATTTTCAACGGCGATGACGCGCCGTTTCCAGAACCGGAGTTGCCAAGCGCACGGAATCGCTCGCCGCAAACGGCGCGGCAGTAGAGACGCCTACTTCGCGGGCTTGCCGAAGTACTTGTCGAACTGCCTGTGCACTTCCGCTTCGATCGTCGGCTTCAGCAGCGACAGCATGAGGCCGAGCTCGCAATCGAGCCGGACCGTTTGCCTGCCGACATGGAGCGCGCCCGAAAGACCGGAGCGCTTGAACTCGATGTGGTCGTCCTTCCACACGTAGTCGAGATCGAAGCGCTTGTTCAAGTCGACGGCTATTTTTTCGGCGGCGGCCTTGGCCTTCGGGTGAGTCAACGAATGTTTTTTTTCGATCGCGATCAGCGCCATGGATGACATCCTCCGAAGGCGGCAAGTATAGCGAGCCGAGTTGGCCGACGCTGTCGTTCGCTCCCGGTCGGAAACCGCGCCGCGACGGCGCCAATCGGTTCGGACGTCGCCAGGGGTTGACACGGGCCCGCTTAGGGGTCTAGGATTAAAACGAACGTTTGATTTAATTCGGTCGAGGGGAGTCCGTAACTCCATGGATGCGAGCGTTGTACCGATCGGTATTGGGCGTCGCCGCAACGTCACGAAGGAGCGGATCCTCGACGCGGCGGAATCGCTTTTCATGGAGCACGGCTTCGAAGCGACGAGCCTCCGCGCGATCACCGCAGCCGCGCCGGCGAACCTCGCGTCCGTCAACTATCACTTCGGCAGCAAGGAAGTGCTGTTCCAGGCGGTCCTTACGCGGCGCCTCGATCCCATGAACCAGGAGCGGCTGGATCTCCTGACGCGCCTCGAGCGAGAAGCGCAGCCAGAACCGCTGCCCTGCGATCGCATCCTGTCGGCGATGTTCATTCCGGCGCTCAAGCTCGCGCGCGATCCGGCCCGCGGCGGCAAGGACTTCCTGCGACTCCTGGGCCGTGCGTATGCGGACCCCGCCCCTTTCATTCGACGATTCCTGGCCGAGCAGTACGCGACGATCATCGAGCGCTTCAAGACGGCGTTCGCACGCGCCCTGCCGGAGCTTCCGAAAAAGGAGCTCTCGTGGCGGCTGCACTTCATCATGGGAGCGCTCTCGTACACGCTCGCCGGCACCGACGCGCTGCGTCTCATCGCCGAGCTCACGCCGGCGGAAGCCGGCAACGACGAAGCGCTGCTGCATCGCCTCGCGCCCTTCCTTCTGGCGGGGCTGCAGTCGCCGGTGCCGGAAAACGCCGCGTAAAACCAAGGAGTCTCCGATGCTCACCATTCTGTGGATCGCAGCAGTCCTCCTCGCGGTGCTCGTGCTGGCCTACGTCGATGCGTCGGGAATGGCGTTCACCGCGATGTTCGCCGTCGCGCTTGGCGCTGCATGGATCGCGCACACGATCCCGCACTGGGCGACGCTCTTGCTGACCCTGCTGTTCGTGCTGTTCGCTATCCCTGCGAACGTGCCGTTCCTGCGGCGCAAGCTCGTGAGCGATGCGGTGCTCGTGATCTTCAGGAGGATCATGCCGCCGATGTCGCCGACCGAGCGGGACGCGATCGAGGCCGGCACCGTCTGGTGGGACGGGCAGCTCTTCTCCGGCCGGCCGAAGTGGCAGGAGCTCCTCTCGACTCCGCAGCCGACGCTCACGGCGGAAGAGCAGCGCTTCCTCGACCACGATACCGAGGAGCTTTGCGCGATGATCACCGACTGGGAGACCACGCACGTGCATCGCGACTTGCCGCCGCGCGTCTGGCAGTTCATCAAGGATCGTGGCTTCCTCGGGATGAGCATCGCGAAGGAATACGGCGGCCTCGGTTTCTCGGCCTACGCCCACTCGCAGGTGATGACGAAGCTCTCGACGCACTCGGGCACCGTGTCCGTCACGGTGATGGTCCCGAATTCGCTCGGGCCCGGCGAGCTCCTCGCCCACTATGGCACCGACGAACAGAAGCGCTACTACCTGCCGCGCCTCGCGAGGGGCCTCGAAATTCCGTGCTTCGCGCTCACGGCGCCGACCGCCGGATCGGACGCCGCGTCCATTCCCGATTACGGGGTCGTCTGCCGCGGCGAGCACCAAGGCCAGCGCGTGCTCGGGCTCCGCGTAACGTGGGACAAGCGATACATCACGTTGGGACCTGTCGCGACGCTGCTGGGCCTCGCGTTCCGCGCGTACGACCCCGATCATCTCCTCGGCGACCGCGAAGACATCGGCATCACCTGCGCGCTCATCCCGACGACGCACCCCGGCGTGATGATCGGGCGCCGGCACATGCCGCTCAATGCGGTGTTCCAGAACGGGCCCAACTGGGGCAAGGACGTCTTCATTCCGATGGATTGGGTCATCGGCGGACAGCCGATGCTCGGCCGCGGGTGGCGGATGCTGATGGAGTGTCTGGCCGCCGGCCGCGGCATCTCCCTCCCTTCGTCCGCGACCGGCATGTCGAAGCTCGCGGTCCGCGCCGTCGGCGGTTACGCTCGGGTGCGCCAGCAGTTCAAGACGCCGATCGGCAAATTCGAGGGCATCGAGGAAGCGCTGACGCGCATGGGCGGCAACCTGTACATGATGGACGCGACGCGAATGCTCACCGCCGCCGCGATCGACCTCGCGCAGAAGCCGGCCGTGATCTCGGGCATCACCAAGCTGCACCTGACGGAGCGCGGCCGCCAGGTCGTGACCGACGGCATGGATATCCTCGGCGGCAAAGGCATCTGCATGGGGCCGTCCAACTTCCTGGGCGCCGCATACATGCAGACGCCGGTGATGATCACCGTCGAAGGCGCGAACATCCTGACGCGCAGCCTGATCGTCTTCGGCCAGGGCGCCATCCGCTGCCACCCGTACGTGCTGAAGGAGATCGCCGCGACCCGCGAGCCCGATCGCGAGAAGGCATCGATCGAATTCGACGCGGCGCTCTTCGGCCACCTGCGCTTCGTCGCATCGAATCTCGCCCGCACGCTCGTGATGGGAATGACCGGCTCGCACTTCGTGCGGGTGCCTGCCGGTGTCGCGCCGGAAACACGCCGGTATTACCAGCAACTGACGCGCTTCTCCGCCGCGCTCGCGTTCCTCGCGGATCTCTCGATGGGCACCCTCGGCGGCGCGCTCAAGCGCAAGGAAAAGCTCTCCGCGCGCCTTGGCGACATCCTTTCGCTCATGTACCTCTGCAGCGCGACGCTGCGCCGGTACGAAATGGAAGGACGGCAGACGGCCGATGCGCCGCTCATGCACTGGGCGATCTGGGACGCGATGTTCAAGGCGCAGAACGCGTTCGAAGGGGTGATCTCCAACTTTCCGAACCGCTTCGTGGCCGCGGTGATGCGCAGGGTCGTCTTCCCGCTGGGTCGGCCGTACGTCGTGCCGTCGGACGCATTGGGTCACGAAGTCGCGCGGCTCCTGATCGAGCCGTCGGCGACACGCGACCGGCTGACTGCGGGCATCTACATGTCGACTGCCGACGACAATCCGCTCGCGCAGATCGAGCGCGCCGTCGCCGCGACCATCGCCGCCGGGCCGATCGAAGCGAAGCTGCGCATCGCTGCCAGAGAGCGCCGGTTCGACGCGAAGCTTCCGCCGGGTCAGGAAGCCGAGACCCTCATGGCGCGCGCGGTCGACGCCGGGCTGATCACGCCGGCGGAAGCGCAAGCGCTGGCAACGGCACGCGAGCTCACGGCGAAGGTGATTCGGGTCGACGACTTCGCCCAGGACCTCGGCGCTGCGGACTTCAAACCGGTGGGCGTTGTCGCGCAGGTGACGGTGGTCGCGCCGAAGGCCGATCCCGCAACGAAGGCGGCCGCCTAAAGCGCCCACCCCGCTGAACACGAAGAGATGCCAATGAACGAGCCCATCTACGTCGTCGACGGCGCGCGTACGCCGTTCCTCAAGTCCCGCAACCGGCCTGGCCCGTTCGCGGCGTCCGATCTCGCCACGGCGGCCGGCCGCGCGCTGCTGCTGCGGCAGCCGTTCGCGCCTGCGGAGCTCGACGAAGTCATCCTGGGTTGCGCAGCGCCGTCGGTCGACGAAGTGAACATCGGCCGCGTCGTCGCGCTGCGGATGGGTTGCGGCATGAGGGTGCCGGGCTTCACGGTGATGCGCAACTGCGCCTCCGGGATGCAGGCCATCGACTCCGCCCTGAACAACATCCGCGCCGGCCGCTCGAATCTCGTGCTTGCGGGCGGCGTCGATGCGCTGTCGCGCGTACCGCTTCTGTATTCGGACGCGATGGTGGCGTGGCTTTCGAACTGGTACGCCGCGAAGACGCCGGGCCGGCGCGCTGCGCTGGCCGCGAAGTTCCGGCTCTCTTACCTTGCGCCGGTGATCGGCATCATGAAGGGCTTGACCGATCCGATGGTCGGCCTGTTGATGGGCCAGACGGCCGAGAACGTGGCGTATCGCTTCGGGATCTCGCGGCAGGAGATGGACGAGTTCGCGGCGCGCAGTCACGCCCGCGTGCTCGCTGCGCAGAGGGCGGGGCATTTCGAAGGCGAAGTCGTGCCGCTGTACGATGCCGGCGGCAAGCTGTACGCGCAGGACGACGGCGTGCGCGAGGACTCGACGGTCGAGAACCTTGCGAAGCTCCGGCCTTTTTTCGATCGCAAGTACGGCAACGTCACCGCGGGCAACAGCTCGCAGATCACCGATGGCGCGGCTTGGCTGCTGATTGCTTCCGAGCGCGCGCTCGAGCAGCACAAGCTAACACCGCTTGGCCGCATCGTCGATTCGGAGTGGGCGGGTCTCGATCCCGCGGAGATGGGCCTCGGGCCGGTGTACGCGTCGACGCCGATACTCGAGCGCCAGGGACTGGCCCTCAACGACCTCGATGCCTGGGAAATCAACGAAGCGTTCGCGGCGCAGGTGATCGGCTGCGAGCGCGCGTGGCAGGACGAGGCGTTCTGCAAGAGCGAGCTCGGCGCCGCCTCGTCGTTCGGCATGCTCGACGAGGCGAAGCTCAACGTCGATGGCGGAGCGATTGCGCTCGGCCATCCGGTGGGAGCCTCCGGTGCGCGCATCGTGCTGCACGTGCTCAATGTGCTGAAACGCACCGGCGGGCACCGCGGAATGGCTGCGATCTGCGTTGGCGGCGGCCTCGGCGGCGCGATGCTGGTGGAGAGGACCTGATGCCGCTCGAAGAATCGGCGCGACGACGCGCCGCACCGCCCCTACAACAACCAGAAAGGGAGCTCGCGATGCGCCACTGGACGCTTGCACGCGACGCCGACGGCATCGCGCGTCTCACGCTCGACAGGGAAGGCGCGTCGGCGAATACGCTCGGCGCCGAGGTGCTTGCTGAATTCAACGCCGCGCTCGATCTTCTCGATCGCGAGCCACCCGCAGGTCTCGTGATTGCGTCGGGAAAGGCGAGCGGTTTCATCGCCGGCGCCGATGTCGAGGAGTTCAAGGTCATCGGAAGCGCGGCCGATGCGATGGCGATCGTGCGTCGCGGCTGGGATACGTTCGAGCGGCTGGCGGCGGTCAAGTATCCAACGGTAGCGCTCATCCGCGGCTTTTGCCTCGGCGGCGGCCTCGAGCTCGCGCTCGCGTGCCGCTATCGCGTCGTCGTCGACGACCCGGGCACGCGGCTCGGTCTCCCCGAAGTGATGCTCGGCATCGTGCCGGGCTGGGGCGGAATGAAGCGCCTGCCGCGCCTTGCCGGCGCACCGGCTGCGCTCGACATGATGCTCACCGGCCGCACCATCGACGCGAAGCGCGCCAAGCGCCTTGGCATCGCCGACGAATGCGTGCCTCCGCGGATCATGGAGAACACCGTCCGCGGCCTACTCAAGGCGAAGCCCGCGCCGCGACAGGTTCCGTTCCCGTTGTCGCTCAGCCTGAACCCGCTCGC
>Ga0068864_100003094_pt1 | contig 13746 bp, 14 predicted proteins | sample KBSSwiS72_FD_66586 | JGI IMG/M metagenome (GOLD analysis project Ga0068864, IMG submission 66586) | Switchgrass rhizosphere microbial communities from Kellogg Biological Station, Michigan, USA - KBS Switchgrass S7-2 | ecosystem: Host-associated > Plants > Roots > Rhizosphere > Soil ... | reverse complement strand
TCGATATGCAGGAGGCCGTGCTCGAGGAGCGCGCCCTCCACCTCCATTCCGTCGGCCAGCACGAAGCTTCGAATGAAGCCTCGCGCCGCGATGCCCCGATGGAGGAAGGCGTCTTCCGGCCTGGCGGCATTGCCGTCACGCCGGCCGACCACACCCAGCTGGCGGTCCTCGACGGTCACCTCGAGCTGGTCGGGCGAGAAGCCGGCCACAGCCAGTGTGATGCGAAGCCCGCCGTCGCCGCGTTCCTCCACATTGTACGGCGGGTAGCTCTCGGCGGCGGCCTTGGCGGCGCGCTCGATGAGACTGCGGGTATGTTCGAAGCCCAGCAGGAAGGGGCTGTCGAAAAGCATCGATCGGTTCATCCAGGAGTCCTTAGACAAGCGACTCTCCGGCAGGGCCGCCCTTAGCGGCGCGGCTCCACCGGTGATGATTATTTGGGAGCCGGGGGCGGTCTTTTCAATCCCGGTAGAGCCCGCGCCGCGCCTTCAGTTCACCGTGAAGGCGATCCTCGGCGACTCGAAGTAGCCCTGGCCGTCCGCCGCGATCACTCGCACCGTGACCGCGTGCGGGCCCTTGGCCAGGGACCCTGCGGGCAGGGTCGCGGTGTAGCCGGTGGCGGTCAGGCCAGGGACCTTGAAGTAGCTCGCCACGTCCATCCGCGAGACCCCGTAGGCCGCAGCGTAGGCCTTGCCGTCGATCACAAGGTCGACGCCCTTGGCGGGGGCCTTGGCGACCGGATCGAAGCCGAAGCCGTCCAGCACGATCGGCGCGTTCCCCGGGGTGGCCGCGGGCTTCTTGTTCATCGGGTCCAGCGCCGCGCCCACCCGGTCGAGGTAGAACGAGGGGAATTCCGAGCGCCTGACGAGGCCCGCCGATATCCCATCCTTCGGCGGCGCCACGGGCCCCGGCGGCGGCGGGGCGGCGGCCATGGGGTCCGGGGGCACCTGCCGCGGCTTGGGGTTGTCGCAGCCGGCCAGCGCCAGGACGGCCAGCAGGATGGCGGCGGGGGTCATCAGCTTGTCCATCCCGGTTAGCTTTTAGCGGTTCGGGCATGCGGGGGAAGACCGCCTCTTGCCCGCGCGCCGGTGCGGGCCCAGACTCAAGGCATGTCGAGGAGATCGTCGTGACGTCCCCGTTCGACGGCTACGAGGTTGAGGCCCGGATGCGTCCCGCCGCCGAGGCCTATTCGTTCGACCTGGACCGCGCGCTGTCCGCCGTCGTCGCGTTGGAGGCGCAGATCCCCGACGACGCGCTCACCGCCACGTCGCTCGGCACCGAGCGCGTCGGCAACGGCGCCGTCATCGGCCCGAACGGGCTCGTCCTGACCATCGGCTACCTGATCACCGAGGCGGTTGACGTCACCCTCACCCTGAATGACGGGCGGCGCGTCGCCGCGCACGGTCTCGGCGCCGATTCGGTCACCGGCTTCGGCCTGGTCCAGGCCCTCGAGCCGCTTGGCCTGCCCGCCCTGCCGCTGGGGGCCTCCCGCACGCTTTCGGCCGGCGCTCCGGTGGTCATCGCCGGCGGCGGCGGCCGCGCCCACGCCGCAGCGGGCCATGTCCTCACCCGCATGCCCTTCGCCGGCTACTGGGAGTACCTGCTCGAAGACGCGATCATGACCGAGCCGGCGCATCCGCACTGGAGCGGCGCCGCCCTCATCGGGACCACGGGCGAACTGCTGGGCGTCGGCTCTCTCAGCCTCCAGCGGCAGTCCCGCCAGGGCGTCACTACGCTCAACATGTTCGTCCCCACCGAGCTCCTGCCGCCGATCCTCGACGACCTTGCCCGCGGCAAGCCGCCGCATCCGCCGCGTCCCTGGCTGGGCGTGCTGGCGCAAGATTTCGGGCCCCACGTCGTGGTCATCGGGGTCAGCCCGCACGGCCCCGCGCAGCGCGCGGAGCTCCGGCGCGGCGACATCATCCTGGCCCTCGCCGACCAGCCGGTTTCCGATCTCGCGGACTTCTACACCCGCCTCTGGGCGCAGGGCCCGGCGGGCGCGACCATCGCCCTGCGCATCCAGCGCGACGCCGACGTTTTCGACGTGGAAATCCGCTCCGCCGACCGGGCCGCACTCCTGAAGAAACCCCGGTTCAACTGAGCGCCGCAGGGCGTCGGAACTTCAGGCGCCCTTGAAGGTTATCCAACCAGCCCAGCTTATGCGAGCGCGGCCGAGAGACCGTTCGCGGGGCAGAGTTCGTCACGTCAATTTTACCAACAAGGATGTGAGAAATGCCCCGGCTGCCAAATCGGATCGCGCTCGCCTCTGCCCTGGTCTTGGGCGGATTGAGCCTCAGCGCCTGCGCTACGGAAAAGTACGTGGATGAGCACGTCGCCGCCCTGAGTACGCGCGTCGATGCGGTGGATGCGAAGGCCTCGGACGCGATCCAGCGCGCTGACGCCGCCAAAAGCGCCGCGGACGCCGCCAACAGCGCCGCCCAGGCCGCCGCCAGCGCCGCTCAGGCCGCCGGCGCCGACGCCCGGACCGCCAACCAGCGGGTCGACGCGCTGACGGGGCAGGTTCAAGAGTTGCAATCGCGTCCCGCCGCAAGAGGGAAGCGGCCCCGGGGCTGACCTTCAGACGCTGGGATCCAGGCCGAGCCGTGCCACTGACGGCCATTGTTTTGCGTAGATAGGGCGTAGACTGGCCCCCAGTTGATGGAGCGACGGCTATTCGTGATCGCGTGAGGACAGCGCTCCCGGCCCTGGCGTTTTCGCTTGGCTTAGTCGGAACGTCATTGCCGGGCGTTGCAGCAGCGCAGGCGTTGGACACTCAGCCGGCGGCGGAAACCGCGGTAGCCGCTGAACCGGTTGCGGAAGCCGTCGTCGCCGCCGCTGAGCCGGCGGCAGACACCGTTGCGGATCCCAAGCCGGCGGCAAAGGCAAAGACAAAGGCAAAGGCCGTTGGAGCCGAGCCGACAAAGACAAAGACAAAGACCAAGACAAAGACCGTTGTCGGAGCCAACTCGAAGGCAAAGGCCAAGGCCGTTATCGACGCCGAGCCGGACTTGGAAACCGTTGCGCAGGTCACCGACTGGATTGCCGCCTCCAGAGACAATGGCACCCTGCCGTTCGTGATCATCGACAAGGTCGCCGCGGAGGTGTTCGTGTTCGGCGCCGACGGCCAGTTCAAGGGCGCAGCGCCCGCCCTGCTCGGCTCCGCGCGCGGCGACCGCTCGTGGCCCGGCGTGGGCGACCGCGAGCTCTCCAACATCCCGCCCAACCAGCGCACCACGCCCGCCGGCCGCTTCATCGCCGCCTTCGGACCCGCCGCGGGCGGCAAGAACGTCCTTTGGGTGGACTACAAGACCGCCATTTCGTTGCACGCGGTGATCGTCGCCAACCCCAACCAGCACCGCTTCGAGCGCCTCAAGAGCCCGACGCCAAAGGACAACCGCATCACCTTCGGCTGCATCAACGTCCCGGCCGCCTTCTACAAGAACGTGGTCAGTCCGGCCTTCAAGGGCACCAGCGGGATCGTCTACATCCTTCCGGAGAAGCTGCCGCTGGCCAAGATCCTGCCGGGCTTCCACTCGCAGCACGCCGAGGCCGCGCCCCAACAGGCCGCCGCCGAAGTCGCCGCCGCCGACGCCGAACAAGATCACGGCGCCTCCGACGTCGCCGCCGCCGATGTCGCCGCCAACGCTGAGGCGGATCACGCAACCTCCGAAGTCGCCGCGGCGGACGTCGCCCCAGCCGCAGAACCCGTTCACCCCACGTCCGACGTCGCCGCCGCTGATGTCGCCGGCTCCGACGTCGCCGCCTCCGATGCAGATCACGCCGCGACTGAGGCCGCCGCCGACCACGGCCCGGCGCTCCGCCCCTATCAGCCGCTGCCCGTCGCCGCCGAGGCGCAGCCGGAACCCGCGCCTGCCGAGGCCGCCCCCGACAGCGGCCCTGCGCTCCGGCCCTACCAGCCGTTGCCCGCCGCGCCGGGAGCGGACCCCGATCAGCCCATTCCGACCGCCGCCGCCGACAGCGCGCCGGCCCCCCGCTGAGCTGACCGCCGGCTCTCTGCGCTCCCGCGTCCTCTCGCCGCCTCTATTTTCTGTTTGTAGGCAGCGGTGATTACAGGTGATAGTGCAACTGTCGGGCCGCCGGCCCGGCGCAGACCCGCGAGGAGGGACCGCCGATGCCTTACGCCCAGGGCCGCGTCTATCACGACGCCGACAGCCACCTGATGGAGCCTGCGGACTGGCTCGTCCCCTTCGCCGAGGGGCCGATGAAGGACCGCCTGCTCAGGCGCGATCCGCCCTCGACGCGGCCGCCCGTCGTGGCGCCCGAGGAAAAGGTCATCGAGGGCCTCATCGCCGGTCCGAAGGGGCGGCTGGCCTACGGCGCCTGCGACCCGGCCGAGCGGACCCGCGCCCTGGACGAGCTGGGCTTTGCGAGCCAGCTGGTGTTCCCCACTTCGGCGCTGCGCCCGTTCCGCACCTCCTCCGACCTCGACGTCGTCTACGCCGGAACCCGCGCCGCCAATCGCGCCATGGCCGACTTCTGCCGCGACGACCGCCTGATCGGCGTCGCCTACGTGCCCCTGGACGATCCGGCCCGCGCGCTCGAGGAGGCGCAGGAAGCCATCCGCCTCGGTTGCGGCGCGATCTGGGTGCCCTCTACGCCGGGCGGGGAGCGCTCGCCGGGCCACCCCGACCTCGACCCCTTCTGGGCGCTGCTGGCGGCCAGGCGCGTGCCCTTCGTGCTGCACATCGGCGCGGGCTCGCGCGTCCTGCCCCAGGCCTACCTCAACAACGGCCGCGCCCCCTCGCCGGACTTGCATGGCGGCGGCGAGAACCTGCGCTTCAAGGACTACGTGGTCCTGCCGCATTCGGCGGAGATGTTCCTGGCCGCCCTGGTCTACGACGGCCTCTTCGACCGCATCCCGACCTTGCGGGGCGGGGTGATCGAATACGGCGCCTACTGGGTCCCGGGCTTCCTGCGCCAGATGGACATGGGCGCGCGCAGCTTCGGCCGCACCGACCCCTACCTGCAGGCGCTGTCGGCCAAGCCCTCGGAGATCATCCGTAGGCACATGAAGTTCACGCCGTTCCCCGGCGAGGACGCCGGCTACCTGATCAACGACTCCGGCGCCGACCTCTACATGTTCTCCAGCGACTACCCGCACCCGGAGGGCACCAACGACCCCATCGGCCGCTTCGAGCGTACCTTCGGCGACCTCACCGAAGCCGACCGCGACCTCTTCTACTCCAAGAACTTCGAACAGATGCTGAGCCTCGCCCAGCCGGCGATCGCCTGAGCTCGCTCGATCGACGAGCCATAACCTGGAGGAATAGCGGCGGCCCATTAGCCGTATTTCACATACCCGCGTGATCGCTCCAGAGTTGTGCGAACACGGAGAGCGAGCATGCACGTGCTTCAGGGGGGCCTCGGCCCAGACAAGGGCGTGAGAGCGCCAGCGGACCCGGGCGGCAAGGTCGACGGCCTGAAGCGTTACAACCCGGCGGGACTCGCCGGGCGGCCGCCGGAGGCCGCGACCTTCCAGGAGCGGTCTTCTCCTGAGCAGTCCCCGCGGATCGGCGGCGGGTCGTCCGAGATCGTCGTCCTCGACGGCGACGGCGTGATCATGGCGGTCAACCAGGTTTGGCGTGCGGCCATCGCCGCCTATGGGTTCGTGCTGCACAACGCAGGGATCGGAGCGCCGTACGTCGACGTGGCCTGCAGGTTCCTGCCCGATCTCGACCGTGAGGCCCTCGAGCTCAGCCTGCAGCGCCTCCTGTCGGGCGGCGCCGAGGAGGTCCGGCACACCTACGCCATACCGACTGCCCGCGGCCCCCGCTGGCGTCAAGTGCAGATCACACCCCTGTCGGTGGGAACGGCCGGCTGTTGGGTGGCTATCCACGACGACCTGACGGAGCTGGCGCTGACTCAAGAGGCGCTCAAGGTGGCCTCCGGGCAGCTCCTCAATGCGAGGGACGAAGAGCGTCAACGCATTGCCCTCGAACTGCACGATTCGACGCTCCAGCATCTGGCCACGATCAGCTTTGGCCTGGCGAAACTCAGGCGCGCCTTGCCGCGCCAGCTGGCCAACACGATCATCGACGATATCGCCAAGTCTCTGAACGAGGCCGTCAAGGAGACGCGGGTTCTCTCGTATCTGCTGAAGCCGCGCGGCCTCGCGCGGGACGGGCTGGCGTCGACGGTCCGCCAGTTCCTGGACGGATTCGCGCAACGGACCGGGCTGCAGGTCACGCTGGAAGCGGACGCGGCAGTTGATCGCGCGCCTGCGCCGCTGCAGCACGCCGCGCTGCGGATCATCCAGGAGGCGCTGCTGAATGCCAATCGCCATGCGCAGGCGCGGCGCGTCTCGGTCGAGCTCGCCGTCGACGGCGCACAGCTTGTGATATCGATCGCGGATGACGGCCGCGGCATGACATCGGATCGGCGCGAGCCCTGCCCAGGCGTGGGGATCCCTGGCATGCACGCCCGCGCCCAGCAGCTCTCGGGGGAGCTGCAGATCGCGAGCGACGCGGGCGGGACGCGCGTGGTGGCTTGGTTTCCGCTCGCCTGACCCCGCTACTCGCGCAGGTCCCGCCACTCCTGCTGGAGCTCGTCGCCGAGCTCGACGGCGTAGCGCGTGATCTTGGCCAGGATGGGCGAGAAACTGGCGGCGTGGGTCGTGTAGCAGCCGTATTCCACGGAGGCCGCCCATGCCACGTCGAGTTGCACCAACTCGCCGGAGCGAAGGGCCTCCTGGACGAAGAAGGACGGGGTGATCAACACGGCATGTCCCGCCCGTACAAGCGGCATTAGGGCGTCGAAGTCGTTGGCCGTATAGGCGTCGAGCTTGTCCGCGGCTGACGGCAGCCCCAGGAACTCGGACGCCGTGTAGCCCGGGATGCTCGGACCCGCGCAGGGAAACTCCGAGAGGCGTTCGGGCAAGATGGAGCTCTCGGACGTCAGCGGGTGCGCAGGCGCCGCCACGAACATCAGTTCCGCGCGAAACGCTGCGACATAGGCTAGGGCGCCGTTTGGCGGATTGGATGTGCACAGCGCTAGGTCGAGCTCGCGGCTTTGCACGAGCGGCAGCAGCCGGTCAGCTGCGCCGAACTCGATCTGTAGCCGCAGGCGCGGGTGCGCCTCGACGATCTTCAACAGCAGCTGAGGCAGCAGCGTGTCCTTCAGCAGGGTTCCCACCCCCAGCCGGACGGCGCCGGCGTCGCCACCGGCGACCAGGGCCGCGTCTCGCGCGAGGTTCTGGGTCGCCGCCATCACCCGGTCGGCGCGCTCGGCGATCATCTCGCCCATCGGCGTGAGCTCCGAGCCTGTCGAGGTCCGCGTGAAGATGACCACGCGCAACTCGTCCTCGATCTTGGCGATGCTCTTCGACAGGGCCGGCTGCGCCACGTGCAATGCCTCGGCCGCTTTGGCGAAGCTGCCGTGGTCGCGGACCGCGAGGATCTGCCGGAGGTGACGGATATCCATGGGTGCAACTCAGGGTTATTGCCCAGACACACCATGCACGTTTTGCCCTATGTTATCCCGCCGGGGGATGAAAAATGATCACAATCCCTTCTTCCGTAGGCGACATCAGCGTCGACTGGCTGCGCGCGTCGGTTCGGCCCGGGGACGCGGCCGCTTTCGCAAACCTGACGTCCGTGAGCGCCCAGCCCCTCGGCGGGGACGCGGGCATGGCGTCGGACCTTCATCGCCTGAGCCTCGGCTATGCGCCTGGCGCACCGCCCGGGCCGGCCACTCTGGTCGTGAAGATGCCTTCGTCCGTCCCCGAGGTTCGGGAGATGGCGCGCGGCTGGGGCCAGTATCAGCGGGAGGTGTTGTTCTATCGCGACATCGCCGCGACCATCGCCATGCGGACGCCGAAACCCTACGTGGCTGAGTTCGACCCGCAGACCCAGTGGTTCGTGCTGGTGATGGAGGATTTGGCCCCCGCCACCGACGGCAACCAGACCGTCGGGCTGCCCCTGGACCACGCGCGACTGGCCCTGGGCGAGATCGCCGTTCTGCACGCGACATGGTGGAACCGGCCAGAGCTGGCGGCCCTGGAAACGGCCATTAAACCTTTTGGGGAAGGTCCCTGGGCGGGCGCCGGAGAGCGTCACGCCGCCGCCTGGCCGGCCTTCGACAAATTCCTCGCCGGGCGCGCCTCGCCGGAGATGCGCCGGGTCACGGAGCGGATGGCCTACGTCGTCGAGCCGATGATGCGCGACATGGCCAGGGGTTCGCGGACCCTCTGCCACGGCGACTTCCGCGCCGACAACATGATGTTCCCAGTCGTCGGTGGCGGCGCGGCGCTGATCATCGTCGACTGGCAGGCGCCGCTGCAGGCGCGCGGGGCCTTCGACGTCGGCTACCTGATGTCGATGAGCCTCACGACGGACCTGCGGCGCGCACATGAGGCCGACCTACTGCGCGGCTATCACGACCGGCTGCTGGCTGCTGGCGTCGAGGACTACGCCTACGACGCGTTCCTCCACGACTACCGCCGCGGGTTGCTGATCGGCTTCACCTATGTCGTCCAGGGGGGCGCAGCCGCCGACCTGACGCACCCGGCTGCGGAGGCCCTGTTCGACAGCGCCGTCCGCCGCGTGGACGCCGCCGTGCAGGACCACGGCCTGGGCGAGTTCGTGAACTGACCGGGCCTGGCCGGCGATCGTCGGCTACCGTCCGGTAAACCGGCTCGCCACGCCACGCCAGTCGTCTCGAAGCTGGTCGCCGATCGCGCGGGCGTGCTCGCGGAGTTCCCTGACGATGGGCGAAAAGCTCGCCGCCCGCGTCGTAATGAAATGGTACTTCGCGTCAAATTGCCATTGGACGTCCAGGATCACCATTTCACCGGCCTCCAGATACGGCTGCACGATGAATGTCGGCGCCAGGAGAACGGAGTCGCCGCTCAGCACGAGGGGCAGCAGGAGTTCGTAATGGCTTGCCGTATACATCCCGAGATTCTCACTCTCGACCCCGAGGAGCCTCGAATTGCTGGAACCGGGAGACTGAGAGCCGCCGCACTTGAACTCCGCCAGTCGCGCGATGGAGATGTCCTGTTCGCTCGCCAGGGGATGTGAGGGGCTGGCGACGAGAATGGCGGGCGTCTCGAGAATGACCTGGTGGATGTAGGCTTCGGGCGGGTTTTGGCCGCCGATCACCACATCCAGTTCGCGCGCCTCCAGAAGCGGCAACAACCGGGCGCTTGCGGCGACCTCGGCATGAACCTTGAGATCCGGGTGGCGTTGCACGATCCTCTGCACCAACGGCTGCAGGAGCGGCATCTTCAGCGCCGTCGTGCAGCCGATCCGCACGATCCCCGTCTCGCCGCCGGCCAGCAAGGCCGCGTCGCGCGCCAGGTCCCGGGTTTCCGCGATCACCGCGTCGGCCCGCTCGACGATCAGCTCGCCGATCGGCGTCAGCTTCGATCCCTTCGCCGTGCGGTCGAAGAGCTTGAGCTTCAGCTCGTCCTCGAGCCGCGCGACGCTCTTGGACAGGTTCGGCTGCGACACGCCGAGCGCGTCGGCGGCCTTGGCGAAGCTGCCGTACTTGCGGATGGCGATCACCTGTCGAAGGCTTCGGATGTCCATGCCCGTGGCCTCGGTCCGAGAGACGTATGCCGGCGGCGGCAGCTATTCCCGGAGGGTATACCGCCGCCCAACAATGTGCCCATTCCTGTCTGGGCCGCGTCATGAGATTTCAGGTGACAGCGGTCGATGGCTAGTGGTGATCGCGCCGCAATCTCCCCCGTTGCGGCTCTCGCAGGTGTCGGCGCCGGGGCATTGCTTCCCCCAAACGTGCGCAACCGGCCGGGGCATTTCTCCTGCCCCCGACCCGCCTCGGCGCCGTCATCTGCGCAACCCCCAAAAGGCGGAGGCCCCTCAGCGGGCCTCCGTGGGGCCCGCGCCACTTCTCCTCTCCCCCCGCGCAGCGGCATCTAGTCGAGAACGCACTGGGCCAAACCCCGTCCGGCGGCGTGGTCACACTAGCGGCCCGGAGAGTCCCTGGTGAGGTGCAACTGCAAGTCTCCGACACCGGGCGCGGCATCCCCTTCCATGTCCAGGCGCACATCTTCGACCGCCTCATAGGTCGCGAGCGAGGCGGGCCAGGCTTGGGCCTGGCGCTGGTCAAGGCGCTTACCGAGATGCACGGCGGCTGGGTGGCGCTGGAGAGCGAAGTTGGCGAAGGTGCCACGTTCACGTGCCATCTGCCTGAACACGCCAAGTCGAGCCAGATGAACGGACCTACGAGCCGCCCCTAGTGGCTGGACTGGGTACTACCCCCAACCCCAACCCCCAAAAAGGCGAAGGCCCGCTGGTTTCCCAGCGGGCCTCCATAAAGGCGATTAGGCGCGAGCGCGCCATCCCGATAAGGCCAGTACAAACCGATAGAGCTTGCTTTGCAAGCGCCTCCCCGCCGGGCGATTTGACGCCGTCTCTACGGGAGGAGCGTTCCATGGCTTGGCGTACACTGACGGATGAGGAGATCGCGGCGCTGACCGGCACGCGTATCGATGGCGACACCAGGTTAGAGATCGGCTCGATCACGGCGTCGCCTTGGTTCCTCGGCGAGATCGTCCGCCTACAGAACCACCTGCGGAAAAACGGCGTCGCCGCGCCTGTGGTGCTCGCCGGCCCGACGCCGTTCGCACAAGGGCACGCCACCATCGAGTCGTTCATGGACACTGGCCGGCTCGAGGACACGCACCAGCCGCCGCGCCAGGGACCTTCGCGCACTTGGTCGGCACGGAAGGCGTGAGGCTCCTTGCTCTCTAGGGTGGATGAGGCGCTGGAGGAGTAGCGCAACCGAAGGTGGCGTCAAAAGCCTGTGGATTGTAACCTCTCGAGGCAGGCAGCTTCGTCTGCTTGCGATCCCCTTGGGGCGCGCCTGCGCCCCGCGCCTGGAGGACGCCACGATGAAGCTCAGCTTTCTGGTCCCCGCGCTAGCGCTCGCCCTGGCCGCGGCTACGCCCGCCCTGACCGCGCCCGGCGAACAGCAACCGGCAGGTTCGAAGTGCACGTGTCAGAAGTGCGGCGCGGCCGGCGCCGACGGTACGAAGCAGGACGTGACCGGCCAGTGCGGCACCGTCTGCAAGGGCAAGGAGGTCTACTCCAAGGGTTCCGAGCCTAACGACTACTGCAAAGCCTCGGCTAAGGCCGCAACCGCGGCCACCCACGCGGCGCCGCAGACAAAGGCCAAGGCGACGTCCGCCCCGCACTGAGGTCTGGGGGTTCCGGGGACAGGGCCCCCAAAAGGCGAAGGCCCGCTGGTTTCCCAGCGGGCCTCCATGGTGGAGCTAAGCGGAGTCGAACCGCTGACCTCTTGAATGCCATTCAAGCGCTCTACCAGCTGAGCTATAGCCCCGGGTCTCGGGTCTTCCTGGCAACCGGGGTCCCCAGGAAGGCGCGGAACCTATTCAAACAGTCCGATGCGATCAAGCCCACCTGACGGGCTTTTTCGTCGCAAGGGCCTATCGGTCTTCGACGTCGCCCTCGTCCGGCAGGCCCTCGATCTCGGAATCGTCGAATTCGTCGTCGTCTTCCTCTTCCAGGAAGGGCACGTCGGCGTCGTCCTCGACCTCTTCGTCGTCGGTGAACTCGGCCAGGTCGTCCGACACGGGCGCCACGCCCGGTTCGGCGGCTTCGTCGTCGTCATCGGCGATCAGCGGCACGTCGTCGGCCACTTCGTCCAGCTCCGGCGTGACGACTTCGTCTTCTTCGTCTTCGTCCTCGTCGCCGTCCTTGGCCTTGACCTGATCTTCGGCCTCATCCGGCTCGGGGACGATGGCGCGGGCGCGGACGCGGCGGTTGCGGACGGCTTCGTCGGGGTCGAACTCGTGTTCGCACTTGGGGCAATGTGCTGGGCGCTTGCCCAGGTCGTAGAATTTAGCCTGGCAGTTGGGGCAAAGTTGCTTGGAGCCCAGTTCGGGATTGGCCAAAGGCGACGATCCTTGTTCGCGGAAATTCGGAGGCGGGCTCCCTTGCCACGCACGGGACCCACTGTCAAAAGCAAACCCCCCTCGTAGAACAGCTAGGCCCGCGGAGGCTCGTTTCAAGAAGATGACGGCGGCTCAGATGACCGCCAGGCGCGCCGGCCCGCTGAAGGGCGTGGTCCGCGCCCCGGGGGACAAGTCGATATCGCACCGCGCGCTCATCCTGGGCGCGCTGGCCCATGGCGTGACCGAGGTCGAGGGCCTGCTCGAAGGCGAGGACGTGCGCCGCTCGGCCGCGGGCATGATCGCCTTCGGCGTCGGGGTCGAACGGCTGGGCGAAGGCCGCTGGCGGGTCGAGGGCCGGGGCGCCTTTGCCGAGCCGGCCGACGTCATTGACTGCGGCAACGCCGGCACCGGCGTGCGGCTGATCATGGGGGCCGCGGCCGGGTTCGAGCTTGCCGCCACCTTCACCGGCGACGCCTCCCTGCGCAGCCGGCCGATGAACCGGGTGCTGAAGCCCCTCGGCGAGATGGGCGCGAGTTTCATCTGCCGGGCGGGCGGGCGCCTGCCGCTGACGCTCCGGGGCGGCGGGCTGAAGCATACCGCCTATCGCCTGCCCGAGCCGTCGGCCCAGGTGAAGTCGGCGGTGCTGCTGGCGGGCCTCCACGCCGACGGCGGCGCCGAGGTGATCGAGCCCGAAGCCACCCGCGACCACACCGAACGCATGCTGCGGGCCTTCGGGGCCCAGGTGGAGGTGACCGAGCAGGGCCCCGAGCGGCGCATCGTGCTCGCCGGCGGCCAGTCGCTGACCGGTGTGCGGGTCAGGGTCCCCGGCGATCCGTCCTCGGCCGCCTTCCCGCTGGTGGCCGCGCTCATCACTCCGGGCTCGGAGGTGACCGTGGAGGGCATGCTGCTCAACCCCTTGCGCATCGGCCTTCTCGACACGCTGGGCGAAATGGGCGCCGACCTCTCGGTGACCAATGTCCGGGAGGAAGGCGGGGAAGCCGTCGCCGACGTCACCGCGCGCTACTCCCAGCTCACCGGCGTGACCGTGCCGCCCGAGCGCGCGCCCTCTATGATCGACGAGTATCCGATCCTGGCCGTCGCCGCCGCCTTCGCCGAGGGGCCGACCCTGATGCAGGGGATCGGCGAGATGCGGGTCAAGGAGAGCGACCGGATCGCGCTCATGGCCCAGGGCCTGGCCGCCTGCGGCGTCGGCGTCGAGGAAGGCCCCGACAGTCTCACCGTCGTCGGCTCCGTGCGCGCCAACCACGGCGTCAGAGGCGGCGCCCGCGTCACCACCCATGGCGACCACCGCATCGCCATGTCGCACCTAATCCTGGGCTTAGCCTCCGCCGACCCCGTCGCCGTCGACGAACCCGGCATGATCGCCACCAGCTTCCCCGGCTTCCTCCCCCTCATGCGCTCCCTCGGCGCGGAGATCGCCGAATGAGCGACCATTCGCGCGAAGACATCAGCCAGGGTGAGCGCTTCTTCGTCATCGCCGTGGATGGGCCGGCCGCCTCGGGCAAGGGGACGATCGCGACGTACCTGGCCATGCACTACGACCTGCCGGTGCTGGACACTGGCCTGCTCTATCGCGCGGTGGGCGTCATCATGCGCCAGGCGCACGAGGACCTTAACGACGAGGGCGCGGCCTGCGCGGCGGCCGCGATGCTCACGGCCGACCAGCTCGCCGATCCGGCGCTTCGCACCCGCGCGGCCGGCGAGCTCGCCAGCCGCGTGGCGGTGCATCCGCGGGTGCGAAACGCCCTGATGGAGTTCCAGCGCACCTTCGCCGACCAGGAGGGCGGAGCGGTGCTCGACGGGCGCGATATCGGCACGGTCATCGTGCCCGA
>Ga0068864_100003090_pt1 | contig 13749 bp, 10 predicted proteins | sample KBSSwiS72_FD_66586 | JGI IMG/M metagenome (GOLD analysis project Ga0068864, IMG submission 66586) | Switchgrass rhizosphere microbial communities from Kellogg Biological Station, Michigan, USA - KBS Switchgrass S7-2 | ecosystem: Host-associated > Plants > Roots > Rhizosphere > Soil ... | reverse complement strand
CCACCGTGAAAGGCGACGTGCACGATATCGGCAAGAACATCGTCGGCGTGGTCCTGCAGTGCAATGGTTTCGACGTGGTCGATCTTGGCGTCATGGTGCCCTGGTCGAAGATCCTCGCCGCTGCCAACGAGAATGACGCCGACATGATCGGCCTGTCCGGCCTGATCACCCCGTCACTCGACGAGATGGTCACTGTCGCCGAGGAGATGAAACGCCTCGGCATGACCATGCCGCTGCTGATCGGTGGCGCGACCACGTCCAAGGTCCACACCGCGCTGCGTATCGCGCCGGCCTATGACGGGCCGGTGGTCCATGTGCTCGACGCCAGCCGCGCGGTCGGCGTCGCCTCGACCCTGGTCAGCGACACGCAGCGCGACGCCTTCGTGCTCAGGACCTCGGACGAATATGAGGCGGTGCGCAAGGCGCGTGAGGGCAACAAGCAGAATGATCTGCTGCCGATCGCCGAGGCGCGCGCCAATGGCCTCAAGGCCGACATGGCGTTGAAGGCGCCGGCGCCGCTGCAGCCGGGTGTGCACCGCTTTGACGCCTGGGATATCGCCGACCTGCGCGACTATATCGACTGGACCCCCTTCTTTCGCGCCTGGGAACTGGCCGGCAACTATCCCGCGATCCTCGACGACAAGGTCGTCGGCGAAAGCGCGCGCGGCCTGTTCGCCGATGCTCAGGCAATGCTCGACCGCATCATCGCCGAAGGCTGGCTGACGGCGCGCGGCGTCGCGGCGCTGTGGCCGTGCCGCCGCGAGGGCGATGACGTCGTGCTCGACGATGGCGTACGTTTCCCCTTCCTGCGCCAGCAGATCGTCAAGCGCGAGGGCCGGCCCAATATGTGCCTCGCCGATTTCGTCGATCCCGCCGGCGACTGGGTCGGCGGCTTCGCGGTCAGCATCCACGGCATCGATCCGCATATTGCGCGCTTCAAGGCCGACAATGACGATTATTCCGACATCCTTCTGAAGGCGCTGGCCGATCGTCTCGCCGAGGCGTTCGCCGAGCGGCTCCACCTCCATGTCCGCACCGATCTATGGGGCTATGCCCCCGACGAGCAGCTGACCAACGAGGCGCTGGTCAAGGAACAGTATCGCGGCATCCGCCCGGCGCCGGGTTACCCCGCCTGCCCGGAGCACAGCCTCAAGAACATCCTGTTCGACCTGCTCGACGCGGGCGAGAATGCCGGGATCGAACTGACCGAAAGCTTCGCCATGCTGCCGACCGCGGCGGTGTCGGGCTTCTATTTCGGCCATGCCGAGGCGAGCTATTTCGGCGTCGCCCGGATCGGCCGCGACCAGGTGGAGGAATATGCCCAGCGGCGCGGCGTCGATCTGCCGACGGCGGAGCGCTGGCTGCGGCCCAATCTGGACTAACGCGCTCTTGCTTTGCGGTTCCCCGGCGAAGGCCGGGGCCCAGTTGGGAAGGCGGCACTGAATAGGCGTTGCGCTCTCCAATTGCCCGCGCCCAGCTGGACCCCGGCCTTCGCCGGGGAACGGGATTCAAGCGAGCGATGGCAGCAATCTAGGATCATCCGCTGCGTTGTCCCCCGTCGCCGCCACCCGCGCCAGCGCGGTCAGCGCCGCGACATGGTCGCGAAACGCCGTCCGCCCGGTGCGCGTCAGCGACGCCCAGGTGCGCTGGCGTCCGTCCAGCGCTGCCTTGCGCAGCCGGACATAACCCGCCTCGCTCAGCGCGGAGAGATGCTTCGACAGGACTGAATCGCTGACATCGGCGGTCTTGCGCAGCATCGCGAACTCGGCGTCCTGCACACCCGCCAGCACCGCCATGATTTGCAGCCTGGCCGGGGCGTGGATCACGGGATCGAACGCCAGCCGCGCCTCGTTCATGCCGAGACGCCCATTTCCCGTCGGAACACGCGCTGCCACAGCATGCTGGCATAATAGCCGATGCCCGCGGCAACTGTCCCGGTGGCGAGCGGCGCCCACCAGATGCCGCGATCGCGCGCCAGCCAGAAGCCCGTGGCGTAGAGCGCCAGCACCACGGCCAGCATCGCAAAGGTCAGCGGTCTGGTGCGACCGGCACGATAGCCGTTGATGAACATGCCGGTCCGCCGCCGATCCCAGCGTACCACCAGCGCCACGCCGAGCAACAGCACGCCTTCCGCCAACAACGCGTAGAAGGATGGCAGCGCCGGCGTGGCGATCAGCCCGCCCATCAGCGCGGCGAAGGCGAAATGGCGCGCGGGCGGACAATCGGCCGCCTGTGCGAGCCGGGCCTGCGACGCACGCATCGCGGCCAGCGCTTCGGCGGCTTCGGTGAAAGAGGGCTGCATGACGATTCTCCAGTTTCCATTATGGAAAGTGATGCTCGTGACTTTCCGATTCGTCAAGTGATAATTTTCCAATTTGGAAAGTCGGGACCTCCCCCGATCATTGCATCCGGTTTGCCAGTGGATTGTGTGGGTGTGGGGCGGGCGCATCGGTTAGATATGTGCTGAGAACAGGAGGACGATATGATTGACCGCGATACAATGGAGCGAACGATCCACCAGGCTTACGATGCGCGGCAGCGCGGCGATCACGCTGGCGTCGTCGCCTGCTTCGCGCCGAACGCAACCTATCGCATGGTCGGCAAATCGCACCTGCTCGGCGATATGCCGCTTGGGCCGGTCGACGCGGTATCGGCCATTGGCGGCCTGATCGACCAGTTCGCCTTCCCGCAACTCAACCTCGCGGCCCTCTTGATCGATGGCAATCGCGCGGCGGTGCATGTCGAGATGCACGCGGTGGCGACGGGCAGCGGCAGGGAATCCGCCAGCGAGTTGCTCGACCTCTGGACGTTCGACGACGAGGGCAAGGTGACCGACATTACCGAGTTCGCCGACACCGCGCTGATCGGGCACATGCTGTTGGGAGGCTGACTAGGTTAACCCTCAATTCGCCTTCCCCCGTCGCGCCGGCGCGCGCATGCGGCGGGGTGGAGGATCATCCATGCGCCGCATCATCCCGCTCATCGCCCTCGCGCTCACCGCGCCCGCCGCCGCGCAGCAGCAGCGCGCGCCCTTCACCATCGCCGAGACCGGCGAGGGTTTCGCGACGATCAACGATGCCGTGCAGTCGATCCGCATGGGTACCGCGACGATCCTCATCGCCCCCGGCGTCTATCATCAATGTACCGTCCAGCAGGGCGGCAACATCACCTTCAAGGCGGTCCAGCCGGGCACGGCGATCTTCGAGGGCACCGCCTGCGAGGGCAAGGCGGCGTTCGTGCTGCGCGGCCAGCGCTCGACCGTCGACGGGCTGGTGTTTCGCGGCATGCAGGTCAGCGATGGCAACGGTGCCGGGGTGCGCACCGAGATGGGCGACCTCACCGTTACCAATTCGACCTTCCTCGACAGCCAGGAGGGGATCCTCGGCGGTGAGCCCAACGGCCAGCGCATCACCATCGACCATTCGACCTTCGCCGGGCTCGGCCAGTGCGACCAAAGCCCCGATTGCGCCCATGCCATCTACCTCGCCAACCAGGGCTCGGTGACGATCACCAATTCGCGTTTCGAACGCGGCACCGGCGGCCATTATGTCAAGCTGCGCGTGCCGCACGCCACGATCAGCGACAACAGCTTCGACGACACGTCCGGGCACAAGACCAATTACATGATCGACCTGCCCGAGGGCGGCACCGGGCTGATCTCGGGCAACACCTTCGTCCAGGGCCGCGACAAGGAGAACTGGACCGCGTTCATCGTCGTCGCGGCGGAGCGCAAGACCTATCCGGCCGCCGGCCTGCGCGTCGAGGGCAATGTCGCCAGCCTCGCGCCCGGCGAGACGCGCAGCCCGGCCTTTCTCGCCGATTACAGCCATGAACGTCTCGCGCTCGGTGCCAACCGCCTCGGCCCCGGCGTCCGCGCCTTCGAGACGCGCTAACCCAGCAACCCCGAGAACAGCCAGCGCCGCGTGGCGCGCGTACGCACCAGGTCCGATCCGCAATCACGGCATGTCGCGCGCTGGATTTCCGGCTGGTCCGGCTCGTTGATCACGCGATGGGGCCGGTGATGCCCGATCGCGCAGCCCGGCTGGGGTTTGGCTGCAGATCGTGTCGCTTGCATGGTGCGATCCTTTCGCACGCTGCGTCTGACACGCGCATTGCGCGAGCATGTCGAATTGTTTCAGTCGCGATTCAACGCCGCCGTAAGGCGTGGCACCGTCGCCATGGCCGCCGGCTTTAAATGCACCGCGGCGGGCCGACGAAAAAACGTTCACCTGCAAAAACAGGTGGAACAGGTCGCGTCACCGGCAGGGCGCGCCCTGGCCGGCACCGAGATCGAGGCATTTGCCGTCGAGCTTCGGGATGGCGAGGCCGATCTGCGCGGCGAGCGTCGGGGCGATGTCGACCGTCTCGATCGATCCGGCATGCTCGAACCCGGCCATGCCCTTGCGCCAGAACAGGATCGGCACGCGGCGATCATAGTCCCACGGGCTGCCATGAGTCGCGACATAGCCGTGCAGCGCATCGGGGATGGCGGTGACGCGCGGTTTGAGGAACACCAGGAGATCGCCGGAACGCTCGGGATCGAACGAGGCGCGCGCCTTTTGCACTAGCGTCCAGCCCTCGGGCGGGCCGCTCGGTTCGGGCGCGGCATTGATCTGCGCGGCGGTGAACACGGCGGCGACCTGCGGATGCGCCGCATAGGCCGCGACCGCGGCGGCCAGCACCGTCTTGCGCTGCGCCGGCGTCAATCCCGCGTCGAGCCACACATCACCATTGGGGATATCGCCACGCAAGGTCGCCCCGGCGATGCCGAGCTTCGCTGCGATCGCCTTGCCCATCACGGCGGGCGCCAGCGCGACATCGACTCGCTGCGCCCCGGCAATGCCGCTGGTCACCTCGCGCTCGGGCAGGTCGTTGCCGCCATGATCGGCGGTCAGCACCACCTCATAATCGACTCCGGTGCGGTCGAGCACAGTGAAGAAGCGCCCCAGCGTCGTGTCGAGTTGCGCCAGCTGGATGCACATCTCGGCGCCTTCGGTGCCGTAAGTGTGGCCGACATAATCGGTCGCCGAGGCGCCGATCGAGATGATGTCGGTGGTCTTGCCCTGACCAAGCTTCATGTCCTGGACCAGCCCCGCCGCGAGCGCCACGATCGCCGCGTCGAACGCCGGTGACGCGCGGAACGCCCTGGCGTCGCCGGCGGTGCGTTCGAAATGCCCGGTGCCGACCGTCTTGCCCTCGCCGATCGTCACCGCCTTGTCATGCGTCGCGCACCAGCCCGGCGTATCGAGCGCTGGTTGCGCCTGGGCGATCAAGGCCATCGTCGCGGCATTGGCGCGCGCTATCACCGGCGGCGTCGCCCGCCCGGCATAGCTGGTGAAGGCCTTGCCGTCCCACCACCACAGTTCGTCGACCTTGTGCCCGCCCATCATCACCGCCGCGCGGTCCTTGCCGGCGACCGACACGACGCGCGTCTCGGGGTTGGCGGCTTTCATCCGCTCGCCCAGCGTCGGCACGCGCAGATGCTTGTCCGACACGGTATAAGCCTGCGAGGCCGATCCCGGCACCGTCTCGTCCTCGGCACAATAGACCGTCTTGTCGGCGCGCGCGACGCGCTGGTCGATCCAGTTGTTGGCAATGATGCCGGTATGCTCGGGGCGGAGACCGGTCAGGATGGTCGAATGCCCCGGGCAGGTCTCGGTCGCGGCGTGGCTTTGATAGCCATGCGGAAACACCGCACCCTTCAGCAGCCGCGCGAAGCCGCCGGTCGCGTGTTCGCGATATTCGTCGAACAGGTCGGCCGAGAACTGGTCGACCGAAATCACCACGATCAGCTTCGGCGGCGCCTCCTGCGCCCATAGCGGTGCCGCGATCAGCGCGGCGGCGAGAGCGGTGAGTGAAGCCAGGCGTTTCATGGAATATCCTCAACCAGTCGGATGCATAAGTAGCGCGGGGCCGCTATGGCCAAGCCAATAACGCGCGGCAAGGATCGGCGATGCGGGCATTCGGTTACCTGATCATGACACTGTTCGCCGCGCTGGCTTTTGGCGCGGCGGCCCGGGCTGATGGGCCGCCGCCCGCCAGCACCGCGCCGCACCTCGCCATCCGCCTGCTTGCCGAGAGCCAGCGCCCCGCCGCCGGAAGCGCGGTGACGCTGGCGCTCGACACCCGGCCGCAGCCCGGCTGGCACGGCTATTGGGAAAATCCCGGCGATGCGGGGTTCCCCGCCAAGCTCGACTGGACGCTGCCCAAGGGGGTGACGGTCTCTCCGCCGACCTATCCCATGCCCGGCACTTTGCTCGTGGCGGGCCTGATGAACTATGTCTTCGAGGCACCCTATGCGCCGCTGGTTACCCTGACGGTGCCGGCCGGGCTGGCACCGGGTACGGCATTGCCGATCAGGCTGCACACGCAATATCTCGTCTGCACCAACCAGGTCTGCGTGCCGGAAGAGGCCGACCTTGCCTTGTCGCTGACCGTCGGCGACGGCGCGATCGATTCGGCCACGCGCGCGCGCTTCGACGCCTGGCGCCGCGTCCTGCCGCATCCGCTCAGCGGTGCCGCGACATATCAGGTGAGCGGCGGCCGGGTGCGTATCGCCATTCCCTATCCCGCCGCGGCGCCGCTCGATCAGGGCTATTTCTTCCCCCTCACCACCGGGCTGATCGACTATGCCGCGCCGCAAGGCGTGATACGCGACGGCGACCGGCTGGTGATCGAGACCAGGTCCGGCAGCCAGGGCGCCACCGGTCCGCTGCGCGGCGTGTTGCGCATCGGGACGGGGCAGGCGCTCGCCGTGACCGCGACCGCCGGCACGGTCGCGGCGGCGCAAGCCGCGCCAACGGGCGGCGCCGCCGCGACGGGGATCCTGCTGGCGCTGGTCGGCGCGATCCTTGGCGGGCTGATCCTCAACGTCATGCCCTGCGTCTTCCCGATCCTCAGCCTCAAGGCGCTCAGCCTCGCGCGCGGCCACCTCAGCGAGCGCGCGGCGCGGCATGAGGCGCTGGCCTATACCGCTGGCGTGGTCGCGGTGTGCCTTGCGCTCGGCGGCCTGATCCTCGGCTTGCGCGCCGGCGGCGACGCGGTCGGCTGGGCATTCCAGCTGCAAAATCCCGGCGTCGTCGTAGTGCTGCTGTTGTTGACCGTGGCGCTGTCGCTCAACCTCGGCGGCCTGTTCGAGATCCCTACCCCGGCATTCGTCAACCGCGCCGGCGGGGCAGGGGGCGCGTTCGCTACCGGGGCGCTGGCGGCGTTCGTCGCCACGCCCTGCGCCGGGCCGTTCATGGGCACCGCGCTCGGCGCCGCGCTGGTGCTGCCCTGGCCGGCGGCGCTGGCGATCTTCGCCGGCCTGGGTGTCGGTCTGGCGCTGCCGTTCCTCGCCATCGGTTTCGTGCCCGCCCTGCGCCGGCGCCTGCCCAGACCGGGCGCCTGGATGGAGAAGTTCCGCCGCTTCCTGTCGCTGCCGATGTGGCTGACCGCGCTGGCGCTGGCCTGGGTGCTCGGGCGTGAGGCGGACGTCGACGGCATGGCCTATGGCCTGTGCGCCGCGCTTGGCCTTGGCCTCGTGCTTTGGGCGGCCGGGCGCCGGCAGGCGCGCGGGCTGGGCTTTGGCGCGGTCGCCGTGGCGATGATCCTCGCCATCACCGCGGCGGGCGTCTGGCTGATGACCCGCACCCATCCGCCGACCATTATGACGAAACCCGCCGACGGCGCCGAACCGTTCAGCGAGGCGCGCCTCGCCGCGCTGCGCGCCGAGCGCCGCCCGGTCTTCGCCTATTTCACCGCCGACTGGTGCCTGACCTGCAAGGTCAATGAAAAGACCGCGATCGAAACCGCTTCCACCCGCGCCGCCTTCGCCAGGGCCAATGTCGCGGTGCTGGTCGGCGACTGGACCAATGGCGACGCCGCGCTCGGTCGCTTCATCGAGGCGCACAACCGCGCTGGCGTGCCGCTCTATCTCTATTACGCGCCGGGTGCGGCGGAACCGCAGGTGTTGCCGCAGGTGCTGACGCCGGGGATGTTGGCGGGGCTTGCGGGCTGAGGGAGTGCCGGCCCGCTACCGCCGCCGCGGCGTCACGCGAACGATGCGCAGGCCATCGTTCGGAAACAGGCCATAGCGTTCGTCGCCACTCAGGGTGCCGCCGCCCAGCCGGCGGCCCTTTCGAACACGCCTTCGCGCGCCGCATCGGCGATGGGTCCGGTCATTTCACCCAGCACGCGATAGGCCTGGAGTTCGCACCTGCGCCGGCGCCGGGTTTGTGGGAAATAGCGACATCGACTCCATAACGTCGGCGAGGTGACGTTCCGCATCTGACGGTAAGGGCGGCGGCAACGGCGTGTTGGAGGGCCAGCCATCCCCGGCCAGGCGCAAGCTCCCGCCAGCGCCAAGGTCCGAGCGACCGCAATTGCGCGTAAAGCCATCGAAATCGACGCAATAAGCGCCCGACCCAGCCCACTTGCCCGCAATCGACCACAGGGGTCTTGTGCGGCGCAGCATTTCGTCGCAGCATGCGCCCAGCGCGGGGAGTGACGATTGGCGAAACGGCGGGCGTTTGACGAGATCATGGGGCAAGCGGACGCGACGGTGCCACGCGCCGAGCTCGCCGCGCTTGGCCGCTGGATCGACGAAACCCCCGATGGCGAGCTGCGCCGGCGCCAGCAATCGGCGGAGGCGACCTTTCGCCAGCTCGGCATCACCTTCGCGGTCTATGGCGACAGCGACGCCTCGGAGCGGATCATCCCGTTCGACATCGTGCCGCGCGTGTTCCTCGCCAGCGAGTGGGAACGGCTGTCGGAAGGGCTCATCCAGCGGGTCGAGGCGATCAACGCCTTTCTCGATGACATTTATGGCGCGCGCCGCATCCTCGACGAGGGCGTGCTGCCGCCCGACCTGATCTTCGGCAACCCGCAATTCCGCCCCGAAATCGCCGGCATCCGCCCGCCGCACGGCATCTGGGCGCATATCTGCGGCATCGACCTGGTGCGCACCGGGCCGAACGACTTCTTCGTGCTGGAGGACAATGCCCGCACGCCATCGGGGGTCAGCTACATGCTGGAGAACCGCGAGGCGATGCTGCGGCTGTGCCCGGAGCTGTTCCGTGAATTCCGCGTCGCCGCGGTCGACAGCTATCCCGATCGCCTGCTCCAGACGATGCAGTCGGTCGCGCCGCTCGGCGTCGCGGCGCCGGTCTGCGTCGTGCTGACGCCCGGCCATTACAATTCGGCCTATTACGAGCACAGCTTTCTCGCGGACTCGATGGGCATCGAACTGGTCGAGGCCGCCGACCTCATCGTGTCCGACGACATCGTGTGGATGCGCACCATCTCCGGTCTGGTGAAGGTCGATGTGATCTATCGCCGCATCGACGACGACTATCTGGATCCGATGGTGTTCAAGCCGGAATCGATGCTCGGCGTTCCCGGGTTGATCGCCGCTTATGCCGCCGGCAACGTCGCGCTGATCAATGCGCCGGGCAACGGCATCGCCGACGACAAGGCGATCTACAGTTACATGCCCGAGATCGTGCGCTTCTATTCCGGCGGCGAGCCCAAATTGCCCAATGTCGAGACCTTCCGCTGCCGCGAGCCCGAGGCGCTCAAATATGTCCTCGATCATCTGCCCGAACTGGTCGTGAAGCTGGTCGACGGTTCGGGCGGCTATGGCATGCTGGTCGGCCCGACCGCGTCGAAGAAGGAGATCGAGGCGTTCCGCGCCGCGCTGGTCGCCGAGCCGCACCGCTATATCGCCCAGCCGACCCTGGCGCTGTCGACCGTGCCGACGCTGGCCGACAAGGGCCTCGCCCCGCGCCATGTCGATTTCCGACCTTTCGTGCTGACCGGCAGCGATGGCGTGCAGGTCGTGCCCGGCGGGCTCACGCGCGTCGCGCTCAAGCCCGGCTCGCTCGTCGTCAACTCGTCGCAGGGCGGCGGCACCAAGGACAGCTTCGTGCTGCTGGACGGCTGATGCTCTCGCGCACCGCCTCGTCGCTCTACTGGCTCGGCCGCTATGTCGAGCGCGCCGATTTCGTCGCCCGGCTGGTCGAGGCGACCGTCCGGCTCGATGCGCTGTCAGGCCGCCCCGCCGGCGAGGTCGCCTGGTCGAGCGCGCTCACCGTCACCGAGACCGACGAGGATTTTGCCAAGACCGGCGAGACCATCACCCAGCAGCATGTCGCGCGCTTCCTGACCCTCGAGGCTGGCCATCCCGGCTCGATCGTGCGCTGCCTCGATCGTGCCCGCGACAATGCCCGCGCGGTGCGCACCGCGCTGACCCGCGACGCCTGGACCGGCATCAATCGCGCCTGGCTGCTGTTCCAGAGCCGGTCGAGCCCGGGCGGCGCGACCGCGACGCTCAACCTGCTCGAAGCGGTCAAGACCGAGACGCGCGGCTTTGAGGGCGCGGTCCACCGTATGCTGCGCAACCAGACCACCTGGTTCATCAAGCTCGGCCAGGCGGTCGAGCGGGCGGACAACACCGCGCGCCTGCTCGACGTCAAATATCATATCCTGCTGCCCGAAGGGGAGCAGGTCGGCGGCGTGGTCGACCGCGACCAATGGACCACCATCCTCCAGACCGTGTCGGCGGTGACCGCCTATCGCTGGCTGTATTCGGAAGGGCTCAGGCCAGCGAACGTCATCGACCTGCTCATCACCCGCGCCGAGATGCCGCGCAGCCTCGCCGCCTCGGCCGAAGAGACGGTCGAAATCCTTGGCCTGCTCGCCAAGCGTACCGGCCTGCACGGCGAGGCCGACCGCATGGCGCGGATGCGCCAGGCGCGCATGCTCAAGACGCGCGCGGGCGAAGTGATCGCCGGCGGGCTGCATCAGTATCTGCGGCGTTTCATCGACGAGAATGCCGAGTTGCATTTCGCGATCGGCCGGCAGTTCAAGTTCACCTGATGCGGCTGTCGGTCGATCACCGCACCCGCTATCGCTTCGCCTTCCCGCGTAGCCGCCTCGTTCAGCTGCTCCGTCTCACGCCCGACGACGATGACGATCAGACCGTCACCCATTGGGACATGCATGTCGACCACGACGCCCGACTGCGCACCGGGCGCGATGGCTTCGGCAACCGCACCGTGATGCTCTATGTCGAGGGCCCGGTCGAGACGATCGAGCTCACCGTGACCGGCGAGGTGCTGACCAGCCTCACCGACGGCGTGGTGCATGGTGCGGTCGAGCCGCTGCCGCCCGCGCTCTACCTGCGCGGCACCGACCTCACCCCCGCCATTCCGCCGCTTGCCGCCTTCGCCGCCGATGTCTGCGGCGGCACCCCGGACGCGGTCGAGCGGCTTCACCGCCTCAACGGCGCGCTCCACCGCCACTGCGACTGGCAGACCGAAGGCGGTCCGCGCGGCGCGTCGCGGGCCTTCGAACAGCAGGCCGGTGCCGTCGCAGACCTCGCCCACATCTTCATGGTCGCGGCCCGCTCGCTCGGGTTGCCGGCGCGCTATGTGTCGGGGTACCGCGCCGCGTCCGGCGATCTTGCCACACCCCATGCCTGGGCTGAATCATTCGTCGCCGGGCTGGGCTGGGTGACCTTCGACCCGACCACGGGCCTGTCGGCCGACAAGGCCTATATCCGCGTCGCCGCCGCCCTTGATGCTGCGGGTGCGGCGCCGCTCGCCGGCCCCGGATGGGGCGAGCCGGTCGCATCGACCGCCGATCCGATGCAGGGCGCGGCGCAGGACTGACGACCCCTGACATTATTATGGCGCGCGCAAGGCCCCGGCCGCTGCTGTTGGCGCGCCCTGCGGTTGGATAATTTTGTCAGTAGCGTGCGTTCAGGCCTCGGCGGCCATCACCGCGTATTTCTCGGCCGGCGGATGATATTCCGCGTCCTCGTCGACCAGCAGCGACCAGCCCGACGGCCCGAGCACCTCGATCGGTTTGTAGCGCGTCTTGTAGGCCATGCGCTCCGAGCCCTTCACCCAATAGCCGAGATAGACATAGGGCAGGCCGGCGGTGCGGGCGCGCAGGATGTGGTCCATGATGATCATGTTGCCGAGCCCCGGGCGCGCGGCGTGATCGGCATCGAAGAAGCTGTAGATCAGCGACAGGCCATCGGCCTGCTGGTCGGTCAGGCACGCGCCGATCAGCCTGCCGAGCTCGCCGTGCCGGGAGGGCTCGCGATATTCGACGATGAAGGAATTGACCGGCGAATGCTCGACCATGTCGGCATAGTCGCCCTCGTCCATCCCCGTCATCCCGCCACCGGGGTGGCGCGCGGCGAGGTAGCGGCGGAGCAGCTGGAACTGCTCGTCGGTCGCCCAGGGGCGGCAGGCATTGACCTCGATATCGGCGTTGCGGCGCAGTTGCTTGCGCTGGGTGGCGTTGGCGACGAAGTCCGAGGCGACGACCCGCACCGAGACACAGGCGGTGCAGCCCGCGCAGCTTGGGCGATAGGCGACCGACTGGCTGCGGCGGAAGCCGATCCGGCCGAGCGCGTCGTTGAGTTCGGAGGCGTGCGGCCCGCGCAATTCGGTGAACACCTTGCGCTCCTGCCGGCCCGGCAAATAGGGGCACGGGGCGGGGCTGGTGACGAAAAAGCGTGGGAAGCGAAATGGCGCCGTCACTGCCCGTGAACCCCCTCTACCGTCAGCGCCGACCATCGGCCTCGATGCCGTTATGAATCGGCGCGAGCGTGATGAAAAGCGGCTTTACCATGAATGAGGGTTAACGCGGTGTTTTAGATACCCGAAAGGGGACGGCACCGCGGCCGCAGTCATCATACAGCAACATGAATCGAGAACGAAGGGCGTACGACTCGGTTCGTCGCGCGCCAGATTCGCTTCGTCACGCCAGCTCGACCGGGCTCGCTTCGTAGCCCGCCTTGCGTAGTGCCGACATCAGCCGGTCGAGATGCGCGCGGTCGCGGGTTTCGCACTCGATATCGGTGATCAGGCCCTTGGCCGGCAGCGTGGTGAAGACGCGCTGGTGATAGACCTCGATGATGTTGACGCGTTCCTGGTCGAAGATTCGCGCCACGTTGAACAGTGCGCCGGGCTGATCCTGCAGCCGGATGCGCAGCCGGGCGAGGCGGCCCGAGCGCGCGAGATCGCGCAGCAGCACGTTGGCGAGCAGCCGCGTGTCGATATTGCCGCCGCACAGCGCCACGCCCACGGTCTTGCCCTTGAAACGCTCGGGATAGGCGAGCAGCGCGGCGAGACCGGCCGCGCCGGCGCCCTCGACCACCGTCTTCTCGATCTGGAGCAACAGGCTGACCGCCTCTTCCAGCCGGCGCTCGCTGACCAGCACGATATCGTCGACCAGCACGCGCACCATGTCCGCGGTGATCGTGCCCGGCTCCTTGACCGCGATGCCTTCGGCCAGCGTGTCGCCGGCGCATGGCATGCTGGTGCCGTTGATGCGGTTGTACATCGACGGGAACAGCTCGGCCTCGACGCCGATCACCTCGATCGGCTTGTCCCAGGCACGCGCCACGGTCGCCATGCCCGAGATCAGCCCGCCACCGCCGATCGGGGTGATGAAGGTGTCGATCTCCGGCACGTCCTCGAGCATCTCGATCGCCACCGTGCCCTGGCCGGCGATGACGCGGATATCGTCGAACGGGTGGATGAAGGTCAGGCCGCGCTGCTTTTCGAGCAGCCGGGCATGGGCATAGGCGGCATCGAACGTGTCGCCTTCCAGCACCACGGTCGCGCCATGCCCCTCGGTCTGCGTTACCTTCACCGTCGGGGTGTTGGTCGGCATGACGATCGTCACCGGGATGCCGAGCCGGTTGGCGTGATAGGCAAGCCCCTGCGCATGGTTGCCGGCCGAGGCGGCGAT
>Ga0068864_100003089_pt1 | contig 13749 bp, 15 predicted proteins | sample KBSSwiS72_FD_66586 | JGI IMG/M metagenome (GOLD analysis project Ga0068864, IMG submission 66586) | Switchgrass rhizosphere microbial communities from Kellogg Biological Station, Michigan, USA - KBS Switchgrass S7-2 | ecosystem: Host-associated > Plants > Roots > Rhizosphere > Soil ... | reverse complement strand
GAAGCGGGCGCCGCGCAGGTTGCAGGTCTCGAAGGCGACGGCGTAGGCGCTGGTGCGGTCGACGTCGGCGAAGGAGAGGTCGCAGGTCTTGAAGGCGGCCCCGTCCATTTGGGAGAAGGCGATCTGGACGCCGGAGTGGCTATCGGGGTCGGCGAAGCTGCAGCGCTCGAAGACCGTGTCGCGCAGGTCGGCGTGGGCGAACCGGCAGCGGACGAACCGGCAGTTGGTGAACCGGGCGCCCTCGAAGATCACCGCCGAAAGCTGGACGTCGGTGAGCAGGCAGTCGCTCAGCACGGCCTCGGCGAGGTCGCGCTCGTCGAAGGCGACGGCCGAAAGGTCATGGCCGGTGATGACAACTCCGGGGCGGAGATCGGGAAGCTCGGACATGGCCCAGTCTAGCCCGGCGGGGTGATGACCGACATGTCTTCGTAGGGCGTCTTGGGCGCCTCGCCCGGCGGAAGGTGCGTGGGCCGTTCCGTCCATTCGCCGCCCAGGTAGTGGATATAGGCGTAGATGGCGCGCAGGTCGGCGTCCTCCATCCTGGAGATGTTGTGGCTCGGCATGGGCGGCGACAAGCGCTTGGTCTTGAGGAGCTGCACCCAGGCGTCCTCGCTGATCTTGGCCGCTAGCGAGCGCAGGTTGCCAGCGTAGGATGTGCCCCACGGCCCGCGGTAGCCGACCGGATTGCCGGTGAGCTGTTGCGGCTCGGGCGTCTTGCCGCCGCCCTGCGCGTAGCCGGCCGTGTGGCAATCGTTGCAGCCGCCGACCAGCACGAGATAGCGACCCGCTTCGATCGGAGAGTCGGCGGCGACGTGCGGGACGGTGTCGACCGCTGGTGTCGCCGATCCGGCCGGTGGCGAGCAGCCGGCGAGCGCGAGGCTCACCGTCAGCCCGCACGCTGCGGCGATGGCCTTCGAGACCGACCTCATTCGGCTTTCGCTACAGGCACCAGGATCTCGCCGCCGAGGTCGTGGAATTTGCGAGACATCTCTTCCATGCCCGTCGCCACCTCGTTTTGCTTGCTCGCGGCGTCGCGGATGTCCTGGCTGATCTTCATCGAGCAGAACTTCGGGCCGCACATCGAGCAGAAGTGGGCGGTCTTGAACGCCTCCTTCGGCAGGCTCTCGTCGTGGTATTCGCGGGCGGTTTCCGGGTCGATGCCGAGGTTGAACTGATCTTCCCAGCGGAACTCGAAACGGGCGCGTGAGATGGCGTCGTCCCAGGCGCGCGCGGCCGGGTGGCCCTTGGCTAGGTCGGCGGCGTGGGCGGCCAGCTTGTAGGTCATGACGCCCACCTTGACGTCTTCGCGGTTCGGCAGGCCCAGGTGCTCCTTCGGCGTCACGTAGCAAAGCATGGCCGTGCCGTACCAGCCGATCATGGCCGCCCCGATGGCCGAGGTGATGTGGTCGTAGCCGGGGGCGACGTCGGTGGTGAGCGGGCCCAGCGTATAGAACGGCGCCTCGCCGCAGACCTCGAGCTGCTTGTCCATATTGGCCTTGATCTTGTGCATCGGCACGTGGCCTGGGCCCTCGATCATCACCTGGACGTTGTGCTTCCAGGCGATCTGGGTGAGTTCGCCGAGCGTCTCCAGTTCGCCGAACTGGGCGGCGTCGTTGGCGTCGGCGATGCAGCCCGGACGAAGGCCGTCGCCTAGCGAGAAGGAGACGTCGTACGCCTTCATGATCTCGCAGATGTCTTCAAAGTGCTCGTAAAGGAAGTTCTCCTTGTGGTGGCTGAGGCACCACTTGGCCATGATCGAGCCGCCGCGCGACACGATCCCGGTCACGCGCTTGGCGGTCAGCGGCACATAGGCCAGCCGCACACCCGCGTGGATGGTGAAGTAGTCGACGCCTTGCTCGGCCTGTTCGATGAGCGTGTCGCGGAAGACCTCCCAGGTCAGGTCCTCGGCGACGCCGTTGACCTTCTCCAGAGCCTGGTAGATCGGCACGGTGCCGATGGGCACGGATGAGTTGCGAACGATCCAGTCGCGGATGTTGTGGATGTTGCGGCCGGTGGAGAGGTCCATGACGGTGTCGGCGCCGCAGCGGATCGACCAGACCATCTTGTCGACCTCGTCTGAGACGTGGCTCAGCACCGCTGAGTTGCCGATGTTGGCGTTGATCTTCACCAGGAAGTTGCGGCCGATGATCATCGGCTCCAGCTCGGTGTGGTTGATGTTGGCCGGGATGATCGCGCGGCCGCGGGCGATCTCGTCGCGGACGAATTCCGGCGTACAGAAGTCTGGGATCGAGGCGCCGAAGTCCTCGCCGTCGCGGATGAAGGGGTCAGCCGCCTGGCGGCGCAGGTTCTCGCGGATGGAGACGTATTCCATCTCGGGCGTGATGACCCCGTGACGGGCGTATTCCAGCTGGGTGACGTTGCCGCCGGCCTTGGCGCGGTAGACGCGGCGCGGCGCGTTGAACTGCGGCGCCAGGTGTTCGCCCTTGGCGAAGCCATTGTCCTCGGGCTTCACCTCGCGGGGGGTCTCGACGATCTCGACGTCGCCGCGGGAAACCACCCAGGGCTCGCGGGTTTTGGAGAGGCCCTTCTCGATGTCGATGGTCGCGGTCGGGTCGGTGTAGGGGCCGGAAGGATCGTAGAGGGTGAGCGGCGGCTCGTTGGCGCTGGGGTGCACGGCGACCTCGCGGAAGGGCACGCGGATGTCGGGCCAGAGCACGCCGGGCTGGTAGACCTTGCGCGAGCCCGGACGTTCTCCCGTGGGAATCTGTGCGGGTTCCAGGTTGGCGATGGGCTTGTTCATGCGTGCGGCCTCAGGCTCGATGGATGGACCACGGGCGTCAGGCAGGACACGTTCCTTCCCTTCGCCGGCATGACCCGGATCAGGTTCGACGGGTCGCGGGGTTACCCGCCTCTCAGCCGCTCAAGCGCGGCCCCCCGAGGAGGCGCCGACGTTAGGCCCGAACGGACCGAGGTGGAAGGCTCGAATTCAGGCCTGGACCGGATGGACGCGGGTTCCGGAGAGCATGAGGTCGCCGGCGTCGGTCAAGAGGCCGCGGGCCTTGGCGGCGGCGCGGACGGAATCGGGATCGCGCACCGCCACGTCGAAGCGGCCGAGCCCCTCGCCGCGCCCGTCCGCGGCCTTGACGAAGCGCAGCTCCCCGCCGTCAAGCGCGATGCGCCAGCCCCCGTTCGCGGCCACCGGCGTCAACCCCAGCACCTCGCCCCAGCGTCCCGCCATAGCGGACGGGCTTTCGCCCTGCAGCTCGGCGCCGACGATGCCCACTGAGGTGTCGGTGCGCACGTTCTCGCGCCAGACCGGACCGCCCCACTGCCAGCGCTCCCAGGGCGACATGTAGTCGAGCGACAGGATCGCCCCGCCGATGTCCTTGGGATGCACGTGGCTCATGGCGACGGTCCCGCCGTCGAGGTCGGCCTGCTCGACCACCCGGGCGTTGGCCTTGGCGATACGGTCCCGGGCCACGCCGATGTCCTCGACCTGCAGGATCACCATGTAGCCGCCGTCGCCGCCACGCTTTTCCAGGAGCCGGCCGGCGGTGGTCCCCGGCTGTTTCGGCGAGACGACCTCGAGGAAGGTCTCGCCCACCGGGAAGACCGCGTTCTTGAGGCCGAACTTGCCGACGCCGGGATCGTCATAGGCGTAGTCGAGGCCGAGGACGGCGCGGATGTCGGCCTCTGCCGCGGCGAGGTCCTCGCCCACCAGGGCGATCTGTCGAAGGCGCATGGGTCCGGCTCCCTAGAGACGTCGACAAGCCTAGACGGCGGCCGCCGCGGAAGGTCAAGGCGGGCTTCCGTTCCCCGTGCGCCAGGGCCTAGGGTTGGTCCGTGCTATCGAAGGGAAGGACCGACGCCATGGCTAAGTTGGACACCGGGACAGACGACCTGCTCGCCGATCTCGACGCGGGCGTACTGACGATCACGCTGAACCGGCCGCAGGCGCGCAACGCCATGAGCGAGGCGATGAACCAGGCGCTGGCGGCGCAGCTCGCCGCGGCCGAACTGGACCCCGAGGTGAAGTGCGTGGTGCTGACGGGGGCCGGCCAAGGCTTCTGCGCCGGCGGCGATGTGAAGGGCATGGCCGAGCGCAACGCGGCCGGCGGCAGGCAAGCGACCGTCGACGAAGCGATCCACAGCCAGCGGGTCAATCAGCGGGCCACGGCCGGCAAGCTCTTCAAGATGCCCAAGCCGACCATTGCCGCCCTGCCGGGCGCCGCAGCCGGCGCGGGCCTGTCGCTGGCGCTGGCCTGCGACCTGCGGATCATGGCCAAGACCGCGATCCTGACCACCGCCTTCGCCCGGGTGGGCCTGGCCGGCGACTATGGCGGGACCTATTTCCTGACCCAGCTGGTGGGCTCGGCCAAGGCGCGCGAACTCTACTTTCTGTCCGAGCGGGTCAGCGCCGACGAGGCGCTGCGGCTGGGCCTGGCCAACTGGGTGGTGGAGCCCGACGCCCTCGCCGCCAAGACCCGCGAGGTCGCCCAGCGCCTCGCCGCCGGACCCTCGATCTGCTTCCGCTACATGAAGGAGAACCTCAACCGCGCCATGGCCGGCGAGGTCGACGAGTGCCTGGACCTGGAGGCGACCCACCACGTCCACAGCGCCGCCACCGCCGACCACCGCGAGGCGGCCGCGGCGTTCGTGGCGAAACGCGAGCCGGTGTTCCAGGGGCGCTAGGCCCCGCTGGAGCGAGCGTAGGCGTGTATAGTTAGTACTGCACAGGAGACCCGCCATGAAGTTCGTGACTCTCGCCTGCCTCGTGACCGTGGGTGCGCTCAGCGGGGCCGCTGGTCCGGCGGGCCAGGCCGCCTCCGCGCCGCCCGGCGTCGACACCGCCGCCCTGACCTCAACCGGCGCCGGCACCTGTTTCTATCGGCGCGACATCAGGAACCACACCGTGGGCGACGCCCACACGCTCTATCTCGACATCGCCGGGCGCGAGGTCTGGCGGGTGCAGATGAGCAACTCCTGCCTAGTGAGCGCGGTCTCTTCCGACCCGATCATCATCCGCAATCGGGAGGGTGGGCAGTCGGTCTGCAAGCCCATGGACCTCGACATCGCGGTCGCGACGGCCGGAGAGTCGCGCTGTATCGTGTCGGGAATCTCGCGCCTGACGCCGACGGAAGTGGCCGCCCTACCAAAGAAGATAAGGCCCTAAGCTCCCACTCGTCATGAAAATGGTCTACGCGGGGGAATGCATTTCTCCCGCTTCAATCCCGTTCGCTTCGCTCACCTGCCCACGCCACTGGAGCCCCTGCCCGCACTGACCGACGCGCTGGCGTCCGCATCCGGAGGCGGGCCGAGCCTCTGGGTGAAGCGCGACGACTGCACGGGCCTCGCCGGTGGCGGCAACAAGACCCGCAAGCTCGAGTACCTGATGGGCGACGCGCTCGCCAACGATGCCGACACCCTGATCACCCAGGGAGCTGTGCAGTCGAACCACGTGCGCCAGACCGCCGCCGCCGCCGCCAGGTTCGGGCTGGCCTGCGAGGTGATCCTGGAGGAGCGCACGGGATCGAAGGCGGTCGACTACACCCAGTCCGGCAACGTCCTGCTCGACGAGTTGCTGGGCGCGAAGATCCGCCGGGTGGCGGGCGGGACCGACATGAACGCCGAACTGGCCAAGACGGCGGCCGAGGTCGCCGCGCGCGGCGGGCGGCCCTATGTGATCCCCGGCGGCGGCTCCAACATCATCGGCGCGCTGGGCTACGCGGAGTGCGCGCTGGAGACGGTGACCCAGGCCAATGACATCGGGCTGGAGATCGACCGCATCATCACCGCCACCGGCAGCGCCGGCACCCACGCGGGCCTGGTCGCGGGCTTGGCGGTGATGGGCGCGGACATCCCCGTGCTCGGCATCGGTGTCCGCGCGCCCAAGGACGTGCAGGAAGAGAACGTCTTCAAGCTGGCCTGCGACACCGCTGAGCTGCTCGGCCACCGCGACCGGGTGACCCGCGAGATGGTGGTCGCCGACTGCGACTATGTCGGCGCGGGCTACGGGCTGATCGACCAGGGCGTGATCGACGCGCTGGCGCTGGCCGCCCGGACCGAGGGCCTGCTGCTCGACCCGGTCTATTCCGGCAAAGCGATGAAGGGGCTGATCGCGCTCTCGGCGCTGGGTCGGTTCGACGGCGAAACCGTGGTGTTCCTGCACACCGGCGGCGCCCAGGGCCTGTTCGGCTACCAGTCGGAGATGGAAGGCAAGCTCTGATGGCTGACGACGAAGCGCGCGCCACGTCGCTCACCCTCGGTCTGCTCGGCGGCATGGGGCCGGCGGCGACGCTGGATTTCCTCACCAAGCTGCAGGCGTTCACGCCGGCCAACAGCGACCAGGACCACATCCGGGTGATCGCCGACATCAATCCCAAGGTGCCTGACCGCAACGTGCCGGGCTCGGGCGCGGGACCGATCCTGGCGGAGATGGCCGGCGCCCTGCGCGGCGCCGGGGCCGACGTACTGGCCATCGCCTGCAACACCGCCCACGCCCACGCCGACCTGATCCAGCGCGCCTCCGGCCTGCCGCTAATCGACATGATCGAGACCGGCGCCCAGGCCGCGCGCGACACCGGAGCCAGGCGGGCCGGCGTGCTCGGCACCAAAGGGGCGCTCAGGCTCTATCGCGAATACCTCGCCGCCCAGGCCATGGGGATGGTCACCCTCGACCCCGTCCGGCAGGACGACTTCATGGCCACGCTCTACAAGATCAAGGCCGGCGACGTGGGCGCGGCCGTGCGCCGCGAGATGGCCGGCTATGCCCACGACCTTATCGGCGGCGGGGCGGAGGCGATTATCGCCGGCTGCACCGAGGTGCCGCTGGTGCTGGCGCCCGGCGACCTGCGGGTGCCGCTCATCGATCCGGGCGAGCTCCTGGCCAAGCGCTGCGTGGCCGTGTGCCTGGGCCTTGAACCGATGCCAGTGCTGCCGGGCTAGAGACGCCTCATGCCGGGAAGTTCAGCTTCGCCTCCAGGGCCTTGAACCGCGGGTCGCCGCGCAAGGGGTCGACGAAGGGATCGGCGCGGAGGGTCTGGAGGCCCGGATCGCGGACGGCCCAGGCCCGGTCTAGCGCGGCGAAGGCCCGGTCGATCTCGCCGATCTGGGCGAGGATCTGGCCGTACTGATAGGCGCCGAGGTCTCCGTTCATCTGCTCAAGGCGTACCAGGGCAGCCTCGGCGCCGGCCCGATCGCCGGCGCGCGCGGCGACTAGCGCTCCGCCGACCAGGCGGAACACGAAGTCGGCGGGAAGCTTGGCGTATTCCGCCTGCGCCTCGGCGACCTTGCCCTGCAACAACAGGCTGTCAGCAAGGAACAGCCGGGTCGTGCTTCGCTTGGGCGCCGCGGCCAGCACGCCCCGAGCCGCGGCCTCCGCTTCCGCGTAGCGCCGCGCCAGGAACAGTATCCGCGACAGCGAGGAGCGACTGGAGATGTCGAGCGGGTCGAGGGCGACCGCCCGCGCCACCAGCGCGAGCGCCTCGCGGCTGTGGCCCAGCAGGGCGACCGTCACGGCATAGTTGCGCACGGTTTGAGCATCGTCGCCCGCCAGGGCATAAGCGCGCTGGTATTCCGCGAGGGCGCCGCCCATGTCGAGCTGTGTCTTGATGACCAGCCCCAGGGCCTGATGTCCGCTCGCCAGTCGCGGCGCCAGCTCGATGGCGCGCCGCGCAGCCGCAGTCGCCTGCGCCATGAGAGCAGCGTACTCGGCCGCGCTCGTCGCATCCTGGCCTGCCATGTTCGCGAGGTCTACGGCACGCTTGGCGTGTGCGTCGGCGTAGCCCGGATCGAGGGCCAGGGCCGCATCGAGCAGCGACAGCGCCTGGATGGAGCTCGCGTGGCTGTCATCGGCATTCAGTTGCGCCGCCGCCCTCAGGACCAGGTCGTGAGCCCCCGCGTTACGGGTGCCGCCGAGCGTGAGCGCGGCCTTCTGGGTGTCGCCCAGGCGCAGCTGCAGGGCGGCGGCGACGCTCTCAGCGATCCCGCTCTGAATCTCCAGCGCGTCGCCCGGGGCGCGGTCGTAGGTCTCCGACCAGCGCTCGGAGCCATCGTGGCCGTCGATCAGCTGGGCGCTCACGCGGATCAGGCTCGGGGAGCGCCGCACGCTGCCGGTCAGGATGTTGCCGACGCCCAGCTTCTTCGCCGCCTCGGTCAGCGGCGCGTCGCGCACCGCCTCGCAGGAGGCGCGCCCGATCACCTTGAGCTCGCCGATGCGTGCGAGTGCGCTGCGCAGCTCCTCGGCGATGCCGTCGGCGAAATAGGCCTGGGCCGGGTCGCCGGAGAGGTTTGCGAACGGCAGCACGGCAATGCCCTTTTCATCGGAGCCTCCGCCCATCCGGCCCCAGAGCGCCCAGCCGCCAGCGCCCGCCGCGCCGGCCGCCAGCACGCCGCCGCCTGCCAGCAGGAGGCGGCGGTCGATGCGCTTCCGCTCCGGCGCGGGTGGAGAGCCCGCCCACGCTTCGCCGCCGATCATCCCGCGCGCGGCGCCGAGCAGCGCCTGGTAGCGCGGGTCCGACCGCTCGCCCTTCCAGCCGGTGAGCGCCAGCGCCTGGGTCTGGCCGAAGCCCAGCGGCGGCTCTACGGCGTCGATGCGGACGGGCAGGTAGACGCCGCGCTTGCGCGCCATGGACGCCTCGTCGTGGACGAACTCGCCCTCCGGCCCGACCGAGCGCTTGCTCCAGACGACGAGGATGCAGCCGGCGCGTTCCAGCTCGTGCTGGATGGACTGCCGCCACGCCGCGCCGCCCTGGATCTGCGCGTCCCACCAGACGGTCAGCCCGTCGGCCTCCAGCGCCGCCACCAGCGGGCGCACGCGCGCGCGGTCCTCCGCCTTGTAGCTAACGAACACGTCGCTCATGCAGCCCCCGCTGCGCCGTCAGCGCTCACCCGAACCAGGGTATATCAATGCGGTTGAACAGCTTAGGCAAAATCGTGAGCCGAGAGCGCCGTCGGCCAAGGCCTCAGGCGGCGGCGCGCACCCAGCGGCAGGCCTCGGCGAGGGCGCGGGGCGCGATGGGCTTGTCGACGACCGGCGCGAAGCCGTGCCGCAGGACCAGGTCCGGGTTGCCGGTGACATAGACCACGGGCACCGGGCCGATCGCCTGGACGATGTTGGCGACGGCCTCGATCCCGGTCCCGCCGATGATCCGATAGTCCGCGGTCACCAGATTCGGCCGGCGCACCAGCGCGGCGGCGACCGCTTCGGCCGGGCTGTCGGCGATATCGAAGGTTGTAAAGCCCAGCTCGGAGAGCAGCGCCTGGACCTCGAGGGCGATGATCACTTCATCTTCGATGATGAGGACGTGGCCCTCTTCGGTACGCATATCGTAGGCGACTCCACTCAACTCTCTCTATGGTTGCATAGATACGCGCAACGGGTGAGTCAGGAATTAAGGCTGAGCGCGATTTCTGATTTCGCAAAGCCAAGCTTGTTACTTCGTGGACAACCGAGGTCGTGCCCCGGGAGGCCGAAGCCGACTGAGATCGACGCCGCCAACATCTTGGCGGGCATGCTTACGTTAGGGTGAATAAGCCCGGCAGTACTCAGAGACCGCGCACCACCTTGCCGTTGTCAACTTGCTGGCGTGGGGCGGGCGGCGAGGCGGCCGACGAACTCCTCGGTGGAGTTCACCTTTGGCATCGGGGCCTCGGGGACCGGGACACCCAGGAAGGCGCAGAGCGGGTCCCAGCCCTGGACCACCTCGTAGACCAGCAGGCGTTCGGCCGGGATAGTCGCGCGGACTTGGGCGTTGTGGCGGTTGTAGACCTCGATGAGGTGGTCGTGGTCGTGCATCCGCCCGTCAAAGAGTCGGCGGATGACCTTCTCGAACATGCCGGCGAAGGGGCTGCTGGGGTCGCCGGAGATGGTGTCCGAGAAGATGGTGGCCTGGGTGGACTTGAACCAGGCTTCGGGGTCGCGCTCGGTGTGGATCACCTTGGCGTCCGGATAGGCCTGGGCAAGCTCAGCGTAGAAGGTGGCGTTGGGCCAGTCGACGGTGGAGTTGTAGCCCGCGAAGATTTTCGCCCAGTCCGGATTGCCGTCGGCGGCGTCGACCCACCAGCCGGGGGCCTGCGGATTCTTGAACACCTCGACCATGTGATAGGTCGGCCCGAAGCCCAGCTGCTCCAGAGCCAGCTTCAGGGACATCGTGCCCGTCCGCCCAAAGCCCGAGCCGATCACCTTCAAAGTCATGCGCCACATCCTCCCAAGCCGCGACGGTGACGCGGTTGGGCGCGCGCGACAAGCCGTTAGAGACTGCCGCCACGGAAGGTGTCGCAGGCGGCGGGATCGCCAGTGGTGACGCCGGTGCGGAACCAGCGCATGCGCTGCTCGGACGAGCCGTGGGTAAAGCTGTCGGGCGCCACGCGGCCGGTGGACTGTCGCTGGAGGGTGTCGTCGCCCACCGAGGCGGCGGCGCGCAGACCGTCCTCCACGTCCTTGGGATCGAGCTGGACTTGGCCGCCGGAGACCTCCGGGGCGTGGGCGGCCCAGACGCCGGCGTAGCAATCGGCCTGCAGCTCCAAGCGGACGGAGCCGGACTGGGCTCCGCGCGCGCCCATCCGCTCAGCCTGTCCGGTGGCGCCCAGGAGGTTCTGCACGTGGTGGCCGATCTCGTGGGCGATGACATAGGCGCGGGCCGCCTCGCCCTGGGCGCCGAACTTGGTCTCCAGCTCCCGCCAGAAGGCGAGGTCCAGGTAGACCTTCTGATCCTGCGGACAATAGAACGGCCCCATCGCCGACTGGCCAAGGCCGCAGCCGGTGCCGGTGGACTGGTCGTAGAGCACCACCGCGGCCGGCGGGCGGTAGGTCTGGCCTTCCTGCTTGAAGATCGCCGTCCAGACGTCGTCGACCGAGGTGGAAATGACGTCGACAAAGCGGCCGGCTTCGTCCTTCGGCTGGCCGCGGAAGCCGGCCTGCTGCTCGGCCTGGGGCTGGGCGCCGTTCACGACGCTGAGGGTGGTCGAAGGATCGATGCCGAAGACGAAATAGCCGACCAGGGCCAGAACCACGCCGCCGACACCAAGGCCACCGACGCCCACGGGCCCGAGGCCCCTGCGATCCTCGATATTGCCGGACTCGCGTCCTCCACCCCAGCGCATCGTTCAGTCCTTCATTCGTGGTTCGCAGGAACCATAACGCAGCCGGACCGGCGACGCTCCCGCTTGTCAGCGGCGGTTCGCGGCGGCGGCGCGGACGCGGGCGTTCGAGGCCGCAAGCACGTCGTCAGGGATTGCGGCGAAGGCGCCGGCGGGGACGGCCGCGCGGGGCGGCGGCGGCGCGTCAGGGTCGTAGATCGTGGGCAGGGTCGGCCGCTGGCGAAGCGCCTGGATGTCGCTCAGGGCCTGGTCGGTCTGCTGGCGGGCCTCGAGGGTGGACAGCCGGTTGTTGAGCTCGACCTCCCGCTGGCGGGCGAGGTCGGCCTGGGCCTGGAGTTCCGCGTCGCGGTGGACGGTGAGCGTATAGGTGTCAATCTGCGCGGCGGCCGGAGCGGCGCAGGCGAGGCTCAAAAGAACGATCAGGGCGCGCATCGGAAGCTCCTTCCGCGGACCCTCTGTTAGATGGGGGCGAAGACGCTTCGCCGCTACTCCTTGCGCGAGACCTTGAAGCGCGTGAGCTGCTCCTTGGGCGCATTCCAGTCGGGGCTGAGTTCGACCGCTTTCTGGTAGTCGAAATAGGCGGCCTTGGCGTCGTCAAGGCCTTCGTAGGCGAGCGCGCGGTTGTAGTAGGCCTTGGCCGGCTCCTCGACGCCGAGCTCGATCCCCTTGTTGAGGTCCGCGAGCCCTTCCGGATAGCGGTGCTGGCCGATGGCGGCGGCGCCGCGGTTCACGTAGCTCTCACCCAGGTCCGGCTTAATGCGCACCGCCTGGTTGAAGTCGAGGACGGCCGCATCGTAGTTCATCCGCCGCAGCTTCATGACGCCGCGATTGACGAAGGTGCCCGCCCGGTCGCGGGCGCTCAGCATCTCATCGTCCAAGGCCCTGGTGCAGAGCACCTCGAACCTGACGTCGGACTTGCCAGTGAGCGCCGCATTGGCGCAGGCCTCCGCGAGGCCGCCGCCGATCACCGTCACCGCCGCGCTGGCCGCGCCCGCGAAGGCCAGCGACGCCGTCAGGGCCGCATAGACCATCAGCCGCTTCATCAGGGTCGCTCCATGCTCGCCGGCGAAGAGCAGCCTGCAGCCGCATACCGGCGTTAGGACAAGACTCCTCCCGGGGCCTCCCCCTGTCAACGGACCGCAAACCAAGGTGATCGGGCGGATTATCCGTTCGTGCGGAAGCGGCGCATCTCGCGATGCAGGATGTAGACGCCGCTGGCCGCCACGACGAGTGCGCCGACGATGGTGGCGGGATGCGGCACCTCCCCCCAGACCAGGAAACCGATCGCCGTCGCCCAGATGAGCTGGGTGTAGTCGAAGGGCGCCACAACCCCGACCGGCGCCACCCTGAGCGCCTCGGTGAGCAAGAGCTGGCCCACTCCACCGAGCAGGCCGCCCAGGATGAGCATGGCGAGCGTCAGCGGGTCCGGGGTCACCCAGTGGAAGAGCGAGCCGACCGCCCCCAGCACCGTGCCGGCGAGCGTGAAGTAGAAGACGATGGTCGCGCCCTTCTCGGTGGCCGCGATCTGGCGGATCGCGACCATGGCGCCGGCCGCGGACACCGCCCCGCCCAGCGCCAGCGAGACGCCCACGACATTAAGGTGCCCGGGCTCCGGACGGACCATGATCAGGACGCCGATGAAGCCCACGAGCACCGCCCCCCAGCGGTGGCGACCCACCACTTCGCCCAGCAGGAGCGCCGACAGCGCGGTCATGAACAGGGGCGATGCGAAATTGAAGGCGGTGGCCTCGGTGAGCGGCAGGTGCTGCAGGGCCGAGAAGCCGCAGACCATTGCCGAGAGGCCGATGGCCGAGCGCGTGAGGTGGCCCCAGGGACGCTGGGTCTTCAGCACCGAGAAGCCGGTCGTGCGCCAGATGTAGAGGCCGAGCGGAACGAAGGCGAAGGCGTTGCGGAAGAAGATGATCTCGAAGACCGGGATGCCGCGCCCGCCGGTCCACTTCACCAGCGCCGCCATCACGGCCATGCAGGCCATGGCGGCCACGCGGTAGGCGATGCCGAGCGCGGCGCGTTGCGCGGGAAGCTGGGAGGTGGAAGCGGTCACGGCGCCGGTTTGCGGGCCCTGGCCCGACGGGTCAACGCCTGAGGTTGGCCACGGGGATTTTGCGTCCTCCTGTCGGAGTTGGGCATAGTCGGGCGTCCTGTGGTTGCGACGAGGAACCCGCCCGATGATGTACGCCCTGCTCTGCTACAATCCCGAGGAGGTGGTCTACTCCTGGACGAAGGAGGAAGACGACGCGGTGATGGCCCGGCTTGATGTGGTCCACCAGCGGCTGCTGAGCCAGGGCAAGATGGGCCCCTCGCTGCGGCTACTGCCGACCACCGCGGCCACGACGCTGCGCAAGACCGATCCGCCGATGGTGATCGACGGGCCGTTCGCCGAGACCAAGGAACAGCTGCTCGGCTTCTACGTAATCGACGTGGCGGACCTGGAGGAGGCGCTGGGCGTCGCGCGCGACCTTGCCAAAGCCAATCCGGGCGGCGCCTACGAGATCCGGCCGCTGCGCCTCTATCTGCCCGGCGCCCTGCCTGAGGGGACCACGGCGGGATGAGCGACCTCACCTGGATCGATGCGGCCCTGACCTCGGCGCGTCCCCAGGCGATCGGCGCCCTCTTGCGCTATTTCCGCGACCTCGACACCGCCGAGGAGGCCTATCAGGACGCCTGCCT
>Ga0068864_100003088_pt1 | contig 13751 bp, 19 predicted proteins | sample KBSSwiS72_FD_66586 | JGI IMG/M metagenome (GOLD analysis project Ga0068864, IMG submission 66586) | Switchgrass rhizosphere microbial communities from Kellogg Biological Station, Michigan, USA - KBS Switchgrass S7-2 | ecosystem: Host-associated > Plants > Roots > Rhizosphere > Soil ... | reverse complement strand
GACACCGAGCTGCAAAACGCTGTCGCGGAGCGCCTTGCCGAACTCGCCGCGAGAAGGAGAGACTGGAAGCTTTAGCGGCGCCCCATGCCGGATACACAACTGGTGGGACGCCCTGCGCACTGGCGCCTATTCGCGCGCCATTGCCGATGCTCTTGAAGAAGGCTGACGTCGTCATCGTCCTGTGGTCGGCCCGCTCCATCGAATCCGACCGGGTGACAGACGCGGCCGCTCAGGGCCGCGAGCAAATAGCTTGTTCGCGCTCGACTAGATGCTCGGGCACTTCGATCTCGCCCTCGGCGACAAGGACGCAGTGTCCGCCGACGTCGATCGAAGCAACGGCTCCGTTCTGAAAACGGGCCGAGGCGCGGAGGAGACTCGAACGGCCCATGGCAACGCCCTGCACGATATCCAGGCTAAGCTCTTGGTCCTGGTCTCCCAACGCTGCCGCAGCAGTTCCGACGAGCGCCGCAGCAGCGGCACCTGTTGCCGGATCCTCGGGGATACCGAGCGCGGGAGCAAACATCCGGCCATAGATTTCGGCGCCGTCCACAAGCTCCCCGGCGAAGACGAATAGATTAGGCGCCCAAGTGTCGGCGAGAATCCGGCGCCATTGCTCGTGGTCGACCCGGGATCGATCCACGGTTTCTCGAGATCCGACCTGCACGAACGTGAAGCTCGGACCCATTCCTGCGCAGAAGACCTGCAGAATATCCCGCATCTCGAGGGACACGACCGCCGCCGCGTCATCGACGGCCGGTCTGGCGTCGGAAATGTCGGGCGCTCGAGCCAGCCGAAGTCGTGCCGAGTACGACCCGCCGTCATTCCTCGTCGTGACGACTACCGGGCCAACGCCTTCTTCCAGGACAACCTCGCCGAGCTCGGAAAGGCCCGACATGACAAGAGAGCAGGCGGTTCCGATGGTCGGATGCCCCGCGAACGGCAGCTCACTTCCAGGAGTGAAGATCCTGACGCGGCGGGTGTTCGCCGGATTGTCCGGTGGAAGAACGAATGTCGTTTCGGGAAAGTTGAACTCGCGTGCAATCGTCTGCATCGCCTCGGGAGTAATTCCGCGGGCGTCGTTGATGACCGCCAGCTGGTTTCCGCCGAACGCCTCGTTCGTGAAGACATCGAGGATCATGAAATGGTAGCGCATGAAAGTCCCTTCTTGGCGGCGGGTTCAGGCGCGGACGATCAGCTCGATCTCGACCGCGGCCCCGAGCGGAAGAGCAGCGACCGCGACCGTGGTTCGCGCCGGAAACGGCGGCTCGAACTTTTCTGCGTAGAGGAGATTGAACGCCGAGAAATCCTCGATCCTGGTCAGGAAGACGTTGGCCTTCACGACATCGCGAAATGACTTGCCGGCTGCCTCGAGGAGAGCAGCGAGGTTCCGGAACAGCTGGCGCGTCTCGGCCTCGATCCCTCCGTCTACCAGTTTCCCGGCTGGATCCTGGCCCACCTGGCCGCTGAAGAAGAGAAAATCGCCGGCGCGGATTGCGGGCGAGAACGGGCCGACAGGGGGCGAAAGCTTGTCGGAACGGACGGCTTCGATGGGGCTGGCAGAAGTATTTGGCATGGTAGCTCCATTGGTTATGCTGACCCCTTCCAAAAAGCCCCGTAGCCCTGGTTTCCTAGACATGTCATCGTCAGATTGCAATAGAACGATATGAACGACGGCAAGGATAGACGCCTCAAGGCTCTCGCCAATGGCCACCGGCTCCGGATCCTGGGCTTCCTCAAAGATCCGGAACGCAACTTCCCGCCCCAGGTCGACGGAGACCTCGTGGAAGACGGCGTCTGTGCAATCTTCATCGAGGAGAAGCTGGGCCTCGCCCAGCCGACGACCGCGCAGCATCTGAAAGCACTCGTGGATTCCGGTTTCCTGATTCCCAAGCGGATCAAGAAATGGACGTTCTACAAACGGGACGAAAATTCGATTGCGCAGTTTCTTGAAGAATTGAGGAAGAGCGTCTGACGATTGCTTGCGGTAAGTGGACATCACATCTTCCGGGAGGCAGCATATGAATTGGCACCTCGCCGCCGCCGCGGCACTTTGCGTGTCATCACCAGTGAACGCCGCCACCAACTGGACGGACGTCGACACGGCCATGGGCAGACCTGGCGCGGTGCAGGCAGGGGACGTCCATCGCTACAGCTTCCCGCGATCGGACCTTTCGGTCACCCTCGACGGCGTTCGCATCAAGCCCGCCCTGGCGCTTGGCTCGTGGCTCGCCTTCCGCGACATGGGCGATCGCGCCGAGGTGATGGGCGACCTCGTGGTGACGCAGGAGGAAGTGAACCCGGTTATCTCGCGGCTTCTGGAAGGCGGCCTCACGATCACCGCGCTTCACAACCACCTGCTAAGATCCTCGCCTTCGACGATGTACATGCACGTCCACGGAACGGGCGACGCGGCAAGGCTCGCGACTGCGCTGCGCCGGGCGCTGGCGGCGAGCCGCACGCCGACAGGTCCACAGGCCGCCGCGACACCGGCCGAACTGGCGCTGGACACCAAGGCCCTCGACAGCGCCATGCGTTCGCAAGGCAAGGCTGCGGGCGGGACCTACCAATTTTCCTTCCCGAGAGCCGAGCAGATCAGCGAGGATGGAATGGCCATGCCTGCTTCGCTCGGCCTCGCGACCGCCATCAATTTTCAGCCGATCGGCAACGGACGCGCAGTAGCGACTGGCGACTTCGTGATGATCGGATCCGAGGTTCCTTCAGTGATCGCCGAGCTACGTCGGCACGGGATCGAGATCACCGCGCTGCACAATCACCTGATCGACGAGCAGCCGCGCCTTTTCTTCATGCATTTCTGGGGGAACGGCGAGGCAGCGGCCCTGGCACAGGGCTTGCGCGCTGGATTGGACAGGATGAACCTGAAGCCGTGAAATCGCCCAGGTCGGCTAACTTCGCGTAGTGGAGAGAAGCGCTCCTCGGCCTTGTCTTCCGAGCCGTTGGATGATCTGACTTGATAAGTCGAAACAGCAGTCCATATTGAGCTTATGGCCGAGCATCCTTCATTCGAACGATCTCAGCTACATCCAGGTAGCAGCACCGCACGACTCTAGCGCCCTGAGCGTCCCGCACATTTACCGGGCGGGGGCGCGCTTAGGGCTTCTCCAATGAGCCGCGCATCGCTCCGGCGAGCGCTTTTCTCATTCAATCAGGCGAGCATTTGTCTCGTGCGGCTTTGATCGTCGCGCATTTGCATCAGCTCGCCGGGAGAAGAGTTTCCCGTGACCACACAACGTTTTGCAGTCGAGTTCGACCGCCGCACAGTCGGAATTGCCGTCCGTGTCCCCGGCGGTTTCATGTTTTACGCATCCACTGACGATTTCGATGAGATGGATGGACGCCTGTTCCGCCGGGCCCGCGCGATCGAGCGCGAGCTTCGAAGGGTCGCCAAACATCGACGCCCCGGCGCGTCGCTGCGGCAAGGCGCGCTGTTCGCCTGAGCATCTTCGCTCGGGCGAGGCATGTCATTCACATCCATCGGAGTTGTCATAATGGGCTATTTCTCCACGCATCACGATGCTCGCGCGGTGCGCCTAAGGCGCGACGACGTGGCAGAGCTGCTTTCGCGCTATCCACGAGTGTCCGACAAGGAAGCGGAGCAGATCCTCGCTTTTCTGCGCAAGGGTCGGCATCTCGATGTCGGCCTGCTGACCACCAACGATCTGCTGCGCCCGCAGCTCGACGCATTCATGGGCGACCATAAGTCGCACTTCGCCGTGAAGTGGACCGAATGCGCAGCGCTCATTGCCGGCATCATCACGTTCCTCGTCTTCCTGTGGCTGGCTTGGGAGGCCTTTTCATCATGACGTTGGGATCTCCGGTCGGACCGCGTCCCCCGATCCATCTCCTTGCGGCCGAATTCGACCTCGTTGCGGGGCTCGCGCTTGTGGCCGAGCATCGTGTGCCACTTGTCGCGGCCCTGCTCCTTGCGGAAATCGAGCGAGCGGAGCTGCACGACGTCGGCGACATGCCTTCGGGGCATGTACGGCTCAATTCACGAGTGACGTTCCTCGATGAGAATTCGCGGCGTATCCGCGAGGTGCAACTGGTTATTCCTGCCAAGGCGAACGTTGCCGAGGGGCGGATATCCATCCTGACATCGATGGGAGCGGCTCTTTATGGGCTTGGAGACGGAGCATGCATCAGCTGGCCGGATGCGAACGGCAATGAACGTCCAATCAGGATCATGGGCGTGGAAGACCCTCCCGAGGAATGATGGTGGCAGCCGGGCCGCCTCGTTAGACCCGAGCCGGACATTCGGCAGAACGCGCCGAGATTGGACTTAATGTTCGGCTTCGTCGGGCTCGCCAAGATGCCGTCGAACAATCTCGGCAAGCTTTTCGCTGCCCCTGACGACGGTCTCGATCGCTTCGCGACCGTCGTCGTCGAGAGTGGAGGCCTGCTGCCTGATCGCAGCCACAATTGCTCCGAGCGCAGCGACCTGCCTGGGCAACACGTCCGAGATATGTATCCGGTGACCAGGCTCACGTGCCCATTTGATCGCCCGTGCGACATTTTCCGTGATGATGTCGATCGACGCGAGATCGTCTCTTGTGGGTCGCCCGAGCTTGCGCTGATAAATTGCAAAGGTGCCCATCACACCGCCATCGGCATGCAGGATTGGAGTCGACCAGCAAGACCTCAGTCCGTGCGGTAGCGCGAGATCCCGGTAGGCCGTCCACAGCGGGTCGGTAGCGATGTCGGTTACATATACCGGGCGTCCAAGGTAGGCGGCGGTCCCGCACGAACCTGCTTGAGGGCCAATCTCTGCTCCGTCGATGGCCTCGCGGTACGATCGAGGAAGGCTTGGAGCTGCTCCGTGAGTAAGTCGCTTCCCATCCGGGCTCAGCAGAAGCACGGAAGTGAGTATCTGGCTCTCCGACATCTCTTCGACAACGAGCAAGTGTCTGGTGAGAACATCTTCGAGGCTGTCGCCGCGGTTGAGCTCGGAAACCACGTCCGTTTGGCGAAGCTCCAGCGCTTGCTGCAGTCCGGCGGCGAAAGACATCCAGCTCTCTTCCCGGTTAAGAGGGATTTTCGGTCGCTTGAAGGTTCGACTGTGACACTCGAATTCGCCCGCGTTATTTAACCCAGCGCACCGTTCCAAGAAAGTGCTTGCGACACTTTGCGCTTCTCCGGCCTTTGGGACATTCAAGATCGCCAGGCCTTTGGATAATCCTCCGGATGCGAATTGCCCTTTTCGAGCCCGAAATTGCCGGAAATGTCGGCGCCGTTCTGCGGCTCGGTGCCTGCCTTGGAGCCGCTATCGATCTGATCGAGCCCATGGGGTTCGAGTGGAATGATCGGCGAGTGCGTCGCACAGCCATGGATTATATCGATCATGTCGACGTCGCGCGTCACGCCAACTTCGACGCGTTCAGGGCCACGATCGGTTCGCGACGACTGGTGCTATTCACCACGAAGAGCCGCCAGTCAGCTTACGAGTTCCGCTTCATGGCCGACGATGTCCTGCTTTTTGGGAAGGAAAGCGCGGGCGTACCGCCTGAAATAGCTGACGGCTGCGATGCGCGGGTACGCATTCCAATCCGGCCCTCGGTGCGGTCGTTGAACCTCGCAATGACAACCGCGCTCGCGCTTGGCGAAGCACTGCGCCAGACCGCAACATTGCCGGGCTGATCTTTAAGGGAAGGCTGTAGCGGGCCCGGCTCTCACGCAGCTGGCTTCCGGTTACGGTCCATCGCATTCACATCGTTCTCGTTCGCTTACGCGATGCTGCGCGAGCATCGTGCGTCGAGAAGGTAGGCATGCACGCATCGCAGCACTTCACATCGCGCGAAAGATGACTAGCATCATCCGTTGCGTTCCAGGGAGCGCCGGGCGTGAGAACCCGCTTGTGAAAGGTACCGGCCGACACGTTCGTCCGGGTGGCCGCACGCGCATGTCCAGACCGCCTCGGCGGTTAAAGGCTGCGGCGCATGTTCCAAGCATTCAGAAGATCGGCGAACACCTCCTTGCGGGCGCGGAACATGCGCCTCAGGAGTGGGTGCTCAAGCCGATCTTCAATCCCGCATGCGACGACAACCATGCCCGCATCTCCACATTGAGAATTGCGGGCAACCTTCCCTCAACAGCCTCCTGATCCGATATTCCCATAAATGGGGTCATCGCCGAAGCACGTCGAGAAAGGCGATGGTCCCGTCGAACAAAGCGTGGACCGCGAGCACGGTGCGCTTGGCGACACCATAACGTTCGCGCGCCTGTTTCAGGTGCTGGATCACGGTCTGGTGGCTGACCCCGAGGATCTTCGCGATCTCCCAATCCGACTTTCCGCGCGCAGCCCACACGACGCACTCGCGCTGCCTGTCGGTGAGGCGTGGGGCCGGGACTGCGTTAGGCTCGCGCATGCGCCGCATTCGGCGCGCGGCCTCGAACGCGAATGCTCCGACAAGCTGCAGTAGCGGGAGATGATCGCAAGGCAGGTGGTTGCCGGCTTCAGTGGCGAACGAGCAGGAGCCGTGAACTTCGCCGGGCACATGTGCGGGGACCGTGAAGCCGTCGCCAATTCCGGTCGACCTTGCGGCAGCAAGAATCTGGAGATCCCGCCGGGTGAGCGGGATCATCTCCGGAAGCTTCGACCAGGCGAAGCCGACGCTCGTCAGGTGGCTGGCGCGGTGAACCGGGTCGGTCGAACCGAGCTGCTGCGCGTCGAACCATTCGGCCCAGCCGTCCGGGTAATTGTGCAGGCGGATGGCCCAGCTGTTACTCCGCACATCGGTGTGGCTGGTGAGGGCAAAATAACGAAATCCAAGCTCGCGGGTGATTTCATCCAGTGCCGCGACAAGATCGCCTTCGCTCTCGATTTCGCGAACGTCGCTGACAAACGTATTGACTCGATCGAACATGCCTTGGCCGCGGGTCTCTCCGAAGAGCGCCGGCAGCGTTTCCAAGCCGCTTCAAGATCCGGGCTCGTCCTTTCCGAGCGTTCGCGCAGCGCGGTTCTCAAGCGCGGGGGCAAACTGGTGACCGAGCGGAACGAATGTATCGGCTTGCAGTGTGTGTGCAATTATATTCGTTGCCGGGTCCGCCTCGCCGCAAAGCGGGGCACTGTCGCCATGTCACTGATCGCCACAATGACGAGCGCACTCGCGATCTTCAAAACCCGTGGTTTCAGAGTTTGACGAGCAAGCTCGAGACGGAGAAAAAGATGCGCGGATGGAGTCCGACGACCGGAATTCAGGTCGACCTAACCCAGGTCAGGAAACGGAACATTTCTCGCTTGCCCGCAATCACGGCCCATGGCGACGTTCAGCATCACCATCGTGAACCAGAGCTTCAGGGCCTCCAGTAATTACGAGCTCGATTCCGTTGGCGACGCTAACAGGGAGGCAATCAAGGGCGCGCTCCAGATCGGCGTCGACGAGGTCAGTAACGGCAAGCCGTTTTTCGCAGCTGAAGTGAAGATCGAACAGCATGAGGATGTCGTGAGCCGCTTCGTCGTTTCGATAGGTGCTTCGCCCTTGCAATAGCCATCGCTATTCGCCGCTACGCTGCTGTTCGGACTCGGGACAAGGCCTAGGCACCCAATGTCCGGTATCCATCCATCGTGGGCACCAGTCGCTTCGGTCTGTTTTCGGCCCAATGCGCACATTAGGCCTCGCGCAGGGTTCTAGCGCTCCGGCCGACTGCCCGTCCGGACGCAGGCCTCCCCAGTCATTCCCTCGCAGGTCGGATTCAACGGCGAGGGTTGCCCGGGTCCTGCGTTCGCTTTCAACGCGTCCGCGAGGTTTCGGTAGGGCGCGGCGGCCGGCAGGACATCCCATGGATTGGACGAGGTCTGATCCGAGCTCGTTCCCATCTGCGCGACGCCGGCCGCAACTGGCGGCGAGTTGCTCGTCACTGCAGGACTAGTCCCTTTGGTTTGTCCGAATACGGGAGCGGTTATGACCAGGGCGACGAGGAACACCAGGTACTTCATAACTTGTCCTCCTCACATCGAGAACGTCCATCATGTTAGAGGCCAAAGATCATCCTGGAATACAGTAACACCCCGAGCGATAGCCTCGTGACAATCTCATTTGAGCTTCTTGGAGCCCTCTACGAAGGCAGCGATGGACTTGTTCAGGAGCTGGTCGTCAAAACCCTTTAGCGTCTCCTGAGACTGTCTCCGCCTATCGGCAACGGCCGGTCCGGAGTCAGTGATCTGCGCGTTGATTTCCGCTGCCGTTTCGACATCCTGACAATCGCAGAAAAAGATACACCGCCGTCCTCGACAGGAAACGTCCTGCGAGGTTGGACGCCGACCTGGGGCGGATAGCCAACTCTCGGTGAAAAGCCGGATGCCGGCTGATCCAAATTCAGACGATCCCTGAAGCGGCCTCCAGCGTGGAGCGACATTCGCGGCGTGACAGAGTCTGGTCATCGAACCCAAGCCGTTAATCGGCGCGGCTGTGTAGCCCTGAGCGTTGCCGTAGGGCTGTTTTTGCTGGTCTTGCTTGCAATACACTTCGGCTGGCTGGGGCAGATTGACAGACAGAAAGCGACCCAAATGCCCGTTTTGGAGATCAACCGGACGTAGGTAGTCTGCCCACAATTCGCGCCAAAACCCTAGTCCACTTTCCCATCATTCCGGCCTCGGAGTACGTGTCAACTCGACGCTAGGATCACATAGGAACGCGCGCACATCTAGGCATAGCGTCCTGCATGAAGCTGAGGGATCACGGTGGCTGTCATCCGATCGCGCCCAATATAGCATTCGAACAACGCCAAATTCGTCATCCACGCGAGCCACGAAATCACGCGATAGAACGCAGCATTCAGTTGCGATCGTCAGCGAACCGGCGATTGAGGGCGGCACGGGCCCTAGTGCGGCAGCGGAAGCGATCGACGCTGTGCGATGGAAGCGCGGCAGCCGCGAGGCGCGGATCAGCCGGAGGGAACATGGCGCCGGTGAGCAGAAGCTACGCGAGCGCATTGGAACGCGAAGCCTAGCGCTGAAGTCTCGCCAAGCCGAGATCGCGCCTATCCTGGTTGCATTGAAAAGGGACGGGGGACAAGGGGAGCGCCCCCCAGATCGTCCCAGAGGCGACCAGGCTAGGAGGTCTTGCCGGTCTCCTTGAGCGTCAGCGCTTCTTCGGAAAGCTCGGCCTGGCTGCGGCGGGCGCCGCGACCCGAACTCCTGGTTTCGGCCGCAAGATCGCTGTTAGTTGCCGTTCCTTCGCGCCATTCGGTTATCTGGTCGGTGAGGCTGCTGATCTGGTCGCTCATTTGATTACGGCGCGACCACAGGAAGACTCCGGCGGCAATGGCGCCGCCTGCGACTGCGGCCGCTGCAAGGGGATTGTCGCGAGCCGTGCTCATGACGCCGCTATACTGATTGCGGCCCTTCGGGTTGTTGTTCTGTCCTGTACGACCGGGACTGCCGCCACGATTTCCACTACGGTTATTTGTCGCCATTTTACATGCTCCTCTGATTACCGGCTAAAACGCGCAGCTTCAGCCTCAAGCTATGTCCGGCTAGCCCAGCCGCTTGCGGTTTGCCCGGACCCGCTTCCCATAGACCGACAACGCCTTGCGCGCCGCGATCTTAGGGCTTTTCACGCTTCCGCCTGCAAATGCTCCGGTCAGTTCAAACGCAGCCTCGGTCTTTTCGCGAACCATTCGTTCAACCTCGTGACCAGCGGTCGGGCCGCCGCCCATGATCCGCCATGAGCGAAGCAGGACGACCATGCCGGCGTCGGCCCACAGCCTCGAGGCGTCGAACATGAGACGAGACCAGTCGGCAGTGCGGTTGGGTCGTGCCATCTCAATCTTTGATGTTGAGGAGCGCCGACGAACCGACGGCGCTCCCCTCATCGACAATTATTGTGCCGTGGCCATCCGAGGTTGGGAGGCGTTGTGGCCGCCATTGCGCGACAGGATTTCACGGACGGTTTCCGTGGAAACGTCATCCTCGCTCGCATCGACAGAGACGAAGATACCGCCTTCATTGATCCGACCTTCGTAATAGGTCGCGTCGTCCTCATCGACTCCATGATCCTTAAGCATTCCGGTCAGGCCGCCGGCCACTGCGCCGGCTCCCGCGCCGATTGCAGCAGCGCCAGGGATCGCAGAGCTAGCAATCGCGCCAGCCGCAACGAGCGGCCCAACGCCCGGTATTGCCAAAGCGGCGATCCCGAGGATCGCACCGATGCCGGCGCCGCCGAGCGCGCCCTTGGCAGCGTCTCCCAGGCCGTCCTTTTCGCGTTCGCCCGAACCGTCGGTAACGGTCGTGCCGTCCTCATCCCGTCCAATGACTGACAACTTGCTGTTGTCGACCCCTGCGTCGCGCAGTTCGCCAATCGCCGCTTCTGCTTCCGAGCGGCTGTCGAAGACGGCTGAGATGATGTTCCTCATGATAACTCCTGAAAAAAACTCGCCCGCCCATATGCTTAGCGAAGGAGGACAAGGCGCGTTCCCCGAGCTGGAAAATAAACTGGCCGGCACCTGCGGGCATTTCGACACTCATTCGAAGAAGGCGGCTTAGCCGGAGATCAAGCCGCCTTCGCCTGCAATGGCCCCTTAAACGGGTGCGTCGGCCCAGCGGGGTGCCGACGGTGGGGCACCCGGCTTTGGGTTACATCATGTTGTTTGTGGTCGACCCCTGCGTTTGCGGTCCGCCGGTTACTGATCCGCCTGCAGCGACCTGCTGTTGTACCGCCTGGGTAAGCTGCGGGCTCGTCGTCGTGGCCGTGCAACCTGCCTGCCCGCTGGCGATCGAGGCCGACAATGCGCTCACCGAAACCCCGCACACGTTTGCGGCGACGTCAATCGGTACCTGTGCATTTACCGGGATGTTCGCGCGGTCCACCTTGATGGCTACCGATAGATCATTGAGGACATTCTGGAGGTTTACATTGACGAGCGTCGGTATGCTGGATCCGCCGCTCGATGCACCGCTGGCCCCAGTCTCAGTGCCACCGGTCCCAGCCGCTGGATTGACCGCGCTCACCTCGCCGGCGGAGTTGGGGGCGGCGGCCTCGTTCGTTTTGCAGCCGGCGACTGCAAGCGTGAAAGCAGTAACCGTCATTCCAAGCGTCCAATAACGTCGGGTCATCTCGTGCTCCTGTTGCGCTTAAATGTGTGGCGTCGTGACCTGATCGGGCTGCGGCGTGGTCGAGGTCGGAGGTGGCTGCGTCGTCGGCGTGCTGGCAGGAGCGCCCGTGGTCGTCTGCGCGCCGCCGCCTACCGATCCGTTCGCGGCGAGCTGCTCTTGAATATATTGCTTAAGTTCCGGCGAAACGCTGTTGGCCGTGCAACCACTGCTGCTTCCGCCTCCTGCGCCAACGGACAACACGTTGATCGACACGCCGCAGACGTTGGCGGCGACGTTGATGGGAATTTGTGCGTTGATCGGGATGTTCGCTTTGTCGACCTTCAAGTCGAGCGCGAGATTGTTCAGTACATTGGAAAGATTGACGTTCACTAGCGCTGGCACGCTCGATACGCCGGCCGCGACTGCCGAACCCGCGCTTTTGACTTCGTCGGCGGCGGACGAAGCAGTCTTGCAGGCCGATAGTGAAAGCAGCGCAATCAAGGCTGCAGATGGCAGAATCCTACGCATACTTGGTCCCTCTGTTCTATGTCGGGCCAACGCGCTTCATCCCGGATTGTTTCGGGCAGACCACTTTAGTCCCCGAAGACTGTCTCCGATGCCGAACCCGGCAACGCGCTTAATTATCCAGTCCCTCCAGATTGGCACTGGGGAAGGCGGCAGCTGGGAAAGCCCCAGCACCTCACCTTGCGGCTGTGGGCCCAAAGCTCCATCTGCCGGCCCTCGATCCAGCTCTCCTCGGCAATGCCTATCGCGCTTTTATCGTCGGGCGCATGAAACTCGGTCGGCCACGTGAGGTGCCCGGCCTCAAAGAGGTACAAACGATACTCTTGCATTTCCCAGCCGACCGAGCGCGATGAATTCGCATTGGCTGCGTAACGATCCGGATTTCGTCCGTCTGCCCACTAGTGCACAGAGTTTCGTGCACTTGTCCGCTTTGCCCAATCGTGCTCTCGTTCATCGTCACAGGGGTGCCGTGCATGTTTGGCCGACTCGAGGAGAACCCAGCCGCAGATTCTGGAAACAATCTGCTTAGGGCTTTGCGTCCGGCGGACGCGGCAATCCTTGGCCCTTATCTGGAACCTTGGATTGGAACCCGCGGCCAGGTCATCCACGAGCCCGGCGAGCCGGTGCGCAGCGTCTATTTTCCGTGCGGCCCGAGCCTCATCTCCTACCTGGTGGTGCTCCAGAACGGCACCGCGGTCGAAACTGCCCTCATCGGCCGCGAAGGCGCCATCGGCGGGATCGTCAGCAAGGGACGGCTACCAGCGTTTGCACGGGCCGAAGTGCAGTTTCCCGGGCCCTTTCTGCGGATGCAGATCGCCGACCTCGAAGAGGCGAAGAAAGCGTCTCCGACATTAGGTAATTTGTTTGCTCGATACGCCGACTGTCTGGCCGCGCAGGTCTTTCAGGCGGGCGCCTGCAATGCAGCCCATTCGATTGAGCAGCGAACCGCAAAATGGCTCGTTTCTGCAGTGGAGCGCACCGGCGGCCCAGATATCCCGCTAACGCAGGACCAGCTGGCTGTCATGCTGGCTGTCGGGCGCAGCTACATCAGCCGCGTACTGCGCGCGCTGAAACAACGGGGGATACTCGAGACCCGCCGCGGTTCGCTTTATATCCGCGACATCGACGGGCTGCGCGATCTTGCATGCGAATGCAACGACAGCGTCCGCGCCCACTTCGAAGACGTGCTTGCCGGCGTTTATCCTACTGAAGACGAGCTCATCGCCGCCTGATCGGCAGGCGAAATGCTAGTCACCCGCCCGTATCGAGAACCCATCCCCATATGAGCACAGCAGGTAAACGATATTGCAAAGACCAGTGAAGCTCATTCGGGACCTCGCCAATATCTTGTCGAGACTGAATGCGCTCGATGAGCGGTCGGCCGATACTCAGATTGAATTGAGGCAGCTGGCTTCACTGCTGAGCATCAGGGATGAATTGCCTGCGATCCCGCCAAAGCATCTCCAGCTGCGAGTGGCCGGTGCCTACAAGGCGAACTTCTTCGAGGCGGGCCACGAGATGATCCGGGAAATCGAATGCATCTCGAACAGCAATGGCGAGAGCTTCCTGGGATCGAGCAACATACTTGATTTTGGATGTGGCTGCGGGCGGATCTTGATCCCGCTTAGCTTTCTTGTTCCGCCCGGCAGATTGTCGGGAACCGACATCGACAAACATGCCATCCGCTGGCTGGATGCCAATGGTCCGCCATTCAAGGATCTGACCGTAAATCCGGTGAAGCCACCGACGAAGTATGACGATGCAACGTTCGATTTCGTCCTCGCGCTAAGCGTCTTCACTCATCTTCCCGAGAAGATGCAACGCAAGTGGCTTGGAGAATTGTCACGGATCATGAAGCCCGGCGGCCTCGGCTTGTTCACCACGCACGGCGAGAAGCAATATGCCAAGCTCAGCGAGCCGGCGCTGCAGGAGCTAAGGACTGGCGGATTTCATTATTCGGTCGGCGATGCGACCGAGGGCCTGCCGGAATTCTACCAAACGAGTTTCCAGACCCACGATTACATCAAGCGCGAATGGGCGCGTTATTTCGACATTGTCGACATCCAAAAGCAGGGGATCGCCAACAACCAGGATGCTGTCCTCGTCCGGAAAAGGTCGTGATCCCATTTGCCTCAAGGAGGGCGCGGCCCGAAACATCGAAGCTCGAAGAGCCGTTATT